>Ga0074193_1001320_pt1 | contig 31224 bp, 30 predicted proteins | sample EPASupsiteHSE605_FD_64523 | JGI IMG/M metagenome (GOLD analysis project Ga0074193, IMG submission 64523) | Bioremediated contaminated groundwater from EPA Superfund site, New Mexico - Sample HSE6-05 | ecosystem: Environmental > Aquatic > Deep subsurface > Groundwater > Contaminated ... | reverse complement strand
GAGTATTTGCAGCAATCATTGCAATCACTGCTCTCAGCTTCTTTTATTATGCAATCATTGTTATTCTGACCAGGCTCTTGCTTCCCTGGTATTCCCGATACAGGCGGACAAGCTGACCCAGGGACGTAACTTTCGTCCCCTTAAACAAAGAGAAAAAGATACATTCCTTCGCCCCCCAAAAAAATACAAGTGAGGTATAAAAATGAAAACGAAAAAGATATTGGTTACGTTTATTGTGCTCCTTCTGATTCTCACTGTGACTCTTTCGGGTTGCAGCAAACAGGCTGAACAGAACTCCGGCCAGAATAACCAGCCGGTTAAACTAACGCTTATGCTGGACTGGACGCCGAATACGAATCATACCGGACTATTTGTTGCTCAGGATAAAGGCTATTTCAAAGACCAGGGACTCGAAGTCAACATTGTCAACCCATCGAGCCAAGGAACACTCGAGCAGCTTGTTGCAACCGGAAAGGTAGATTTTGGTATCAGTGCGCAGGAACAGGTTACATCTGCCCGCCTCAGTGACTTGCCTCTAGTCTCTCTGGCAACCATCATTCAGCACAATACCTCTGGTTTTGTCTCGCTGAGAAGCAAGAATATCCTGACCGCCAAGGATTTTGAAGGAAAAACATACGGCGGCTGGGGGTTGCCTTCGGAAACCGCGATCCTTACAGCGCTGATGCAAAAAGAAAATGTCGACTTTAGCAAAATCAATATGGTCAATATCGGGGAAACCGATCAGTTGGCCTCTTTGAATAGCAATATTGATCTGACCTGGATTTTCTATGGTTGGACAGGTATCCAGGCTGAAATCAGAGGACAGGAACTTAATATGATCTGGCTGAAAGATATCGACCCTGCCCTCGATTATTACACACCGGTCATTGTCTCGAACGAGGAAATGATTCAGAGTAACCCCGATACTGTCCGCAAAATGATGCAGGCAATTAGTGCCGGCTACGAATATGCAATTGAGAATCCGGAAGAATCAGCTGAAATCTTGATCAAATACGCTCCTGAATCCGATCCAGAAATGATCAAACGCAGTCAGGCCTGGCTGAGCCCGCAGTACAAAGCCGATACGAAACAATGGGGTGTCCAGAAAGCAACTGTCTGGGAAAACTACAGCAAATGGCTCTATGACAATAAGCTCGTCACCAAAATGATGGATTCATCCAAAGCTTTTACCAATGATTTTCTTCCGACCAGATAACGGAGGTCAGACGCCTTGACACTTGCCTTAAAAAACCTTTCGAAAACCTATATCGAAAACGGTCAGTCCATGGAGATTTTCCGGGATTTGAATCTGACCATTGAGAGCGGTTCTTTCGTCTCCCTGATCGGGCCTTCCGGTTCCGGCAAGAGTACGTTGTGCAATCTTATCGCCGGTATTGAAAAGCCCGACCAGGGGCAAATCCTTCTCGATGACCAAGAAATCACCGGAATGTCAGGACATGTCGGCTACATGTTTCAAAAAGACCTGCTTCTTCCGTGGCGGACTCTTCGGGAAAACGCAACACTGGGCTGCGATCTCATACGCAAGGATAAAAAAATCTCTTCAGTCGAGGCCATCAAGGGTTTGGAACATTTTGGGCTGCTCGATTTTGCCGATTACTATCCTCATCAGCTTTCCGGCGGCATGAAACAGCGCGGCGCCCTGCTCCGAACCATCCTATTCGGACAGCCCACGCTGCTTTTGGATGAGCCTTTCGGAGCGCTTGATGCCCTGACCCGCAGAGAAATGCAGCTTTGGCTGCTGTCAATCTGGATTGAAACGAAGCATACCGTACTCTTTATCACCCATGATATTGAAGAAGCAATTCTGCTGTCGGATAAAATTTTTGTACTCAGCAAATACCCGGCAGAAATTGTCGAGGTCATTGACGTTCCGTTTCCCCGGCCGCGTGATCCGGAACTGATTTTCTCTTCCGGGATATTGCCTTTGAAGACAAAACTGTTTAATTTGCTGGGAACTTGATATTCAAAGAACGTTTGAAGATATTTCAATACCTGAAAAACTTTTTCGAAATCCCGCTGGGTTCTTTTACCCTTTGGCGTGATATGTTAAAATAGGGTAAGCATTTTTTCCCTGGGAGGATAAGACGAATGTATGAACTAAAAAATTTTAGTGAAGTCATCGTGAAGAAAACATTGGAAGATTATCTGCCTGTCGCCAATATCCCTTGCAAATGCGAACGGTGTCAGGCCGACATAATGGCTTTTGTACTGAACCGCTTCCCTCCGAGATATTATGTTTCCTTAAAAGGCGAAGTCATGACGCACTTTGAATCACAAATGTTTCCGGACAAAGCCCGAGTTTTGGCAGAAGTCGTTGGTGCTGCCCAGATAGTTGCTGCTTTCCCGTCCCATCCGCTTGACCAGAAAGAAGAATAAACCTGCGTGGGATTAATGACAGTCGCGAAGGCGCTTCAAATGATATGAGGCGTCTTTGTTTTTGTATAGGTAGTTGTAGCTATCCGCTGAATGATTTCCAATCTCGGATTTGATTATCGCTATTTACTCTGTTACAATGATTGCGACTTCAAAATAAAAGCAGGTGATCAGCGTGATTTCCGAGTATCAGGGACTAAAACTCGACCAATTTCAAATGGATGCGATTGAAGCAATCAATCACGGGCATTCCGTCATTGTCTCAGCCCCTACCGGGACAGGAAAAACAATGGTAGCAGATTATCTGGTCGAAAAATCAATTCGGGAAAGCAAACGGATTATTTATACAGCACCGATAAAAGCGTTAAGCAACCAGAAATTCAAAGATTTTTCCCACCAATTTGGCAGCGAGACCGTCGGTATCATGACCGGGGATGTTGTGATCAATCCTGGCGCTCCGCTGCTAATCATGACGACAGAGATCTTCCGCAACCAGGTCATCACCAATGATCCGGAACTGGAGCACGTTTCCTATATCATCTTTGACGAAATTCACTGGCTCAATGATGAGGACAGAGGTACAGTCTGGGAAGAATCCATCATTCTCGCTCCGCCAAATATTAAGATTCTGGGCTTAAGTGCCACAATTGCCAATGCCGCGGAACTGAAGGGCTGGATCGAAGCCATCCGCAAAGACACCGTTGTGTTGATCGAGGAACAGCAAAGGATCGTTCCTCTGGAATATTATTATTTTTGTCAGGACACCGGCATCATCGGCTATGATGACCTGATCAGGTTCTATTATCAGAAGCTTAAATCCACGGACAGAACCGATAATTCCCCGCTGTTTAAACCGACGTCACATCTTGACCTGATCAAAACTGTTGAGAAACAATATCTTCCTACCCTCTATTTTGTATTCAGCAGAAAGCAATGCGCCGATAAAGCGCATGAACTAGCTAATATCAAAAACTACCTGTCGCCGGAGCAAAGCAAAGAAGTGAAAAACATTTTTTTGGAGCATTTTGGTGCTGAAGATACTTGGTCCTCTTCCACGCGCAAGTTATTCAGGGTCTGCCGGAAAGGTATTGCCTATCACCATGCAGGGCTGTTGCCTTTGCAGAAATCCGTCGTAGAGGATCTTTTCCTGGCGAAGACGATCTCAGTTCTGTACTGTACCGAGACCTTCAGTGTTGGGATCAACTATCCTGTCAAGGCCGTCTGCTTTGATTCCTTAAACAAATACGACGGACGTAGTTTCAGGGCTCTGGCAAACCACGAATTTTTTCAGATGTCCGGCAGAGCCGGCCGACGTGGTATTGACGAGATCGGTTATTCCTTTGCGATTGTTGATTTGAATTACTTTGAAAAAGAACCGCCGGTAAAATTTGATATTGCCAAGTTGGAGCCTCTGACCAGTCAGTTCCGGCTTTCCTATAATACAGTTTTGAATCTCCTAGCAACATTATCGCCGGAGCAAATCGAAACCTATTTCAAAAAAAGTTTTGCTGCTCATTCCTATATCTTGACCGCCCAAAAAACGGAAGAAGAGATTCGTCTTCTGTCCGAGCAATCAGCCCAAGCCAAAGAGAACCTTTGTGAGCATGTCGGGACCTACCGGTGCCCGCTGAATTACTACCCGAAAAAGAAAGAATTGGACAGACTTCATAAAGCCTATGACAAATTGGACCCGCGACGCCGCAATAAGATTTTCGGGCGTCAGATGCACCGAAAAATCATGAAATGGGAGAAGATCCTTAAGACTGTTCCCCAGAAATGTACCAGAAAACAAAACGACAGCTGTAAATCCTTCGCCGGAAAGTGGATGAACCTCGAAAAAGAAATCACGGACCTCAAGAATCAATTGTTCTCAATGCCGGATTACAACACATTTAATTCCGAATTTGAAAGAAAAAAAGCCCTGCTGCAGCAAATAGGCTATATCGGAAATGACAAGCTTTTGCCGCGGGGGGAGCTCGCCAGATATATTTATGTGCAGGAAATCCTGGTAACCGAATTGATTTACTCAGGAATCATCGAACAGCTGGATGATGACCAGCTGACTGCGCTGATTTCCTGTATTGATTATGAAAGCAAACGTAATGAGTATTTCCAGAAGTTTGACCAGATTGATTTTAAGCCTGTCAGGGAAATCCTGAATTATATTCAGAGCATCTGCGGGCCTGACGCTGTGCGCTTTGAATCCAAGGCGGCCGTCCTTGTGTATCATTGGAGCAAAGGCGCCGCATTAATCGAGCTTCAGCAGCTCTGCACCCTCGATGAAGGAGATATTATCGCGGTCTTAAGGCGGACCATCGATTTACTGCGCCAGATGCGGGAAGCCGTAACAGACCAGTCGTTAAGAGAACGCTTCAGCGTCTGCATCAAGAAACTGGACAGAGATGAGGCTTCGATCCAAGAGTTAAATTAAGCTGCCTTGCCGCTCCGTGCCCTCCGTGGCCGTCAAAAAGAGGAGCCGTTTTAGGGCTCCTTTTGTTGAGTCTGCCATTTCCGACCGGATTAACCTCAGGCAGACTTTTTTAATTTTGAATCTTTCCTAACCAAACCAATTCTGAAGATTGACTGCCCGACACTCAGTTTCTTAAGACCAGCAGTATTCAGCCAAATACCACTCCTGCAAGAAATTGCTCGTTTGCTGCTATCGATGACTTCCGGCCGCTTAAGCACTTCCTGACCGCCTGACATACCTCCTTTCAATCTTCCTGTCCTGACTTGGGCCTTTTTTCTGTTCCAGGCGATCTGGTCGCCAGCCATGACAACGCATTGTCATACGTCATTCAGAAAAAGGCTTTACTCTAACGTTAAAGATATTCTCTGTATTGCTTTGAATTCCTTGGTCAAATAGTTTCATATTGTTTCTAAGTTTGTCGAAACGGAAAGGGCATCGTTACTGCTTTGACCTCTTCATAAAATTTCGAGTTCCGGGACTTTAGATTAAGTTCTTGCCTATGACCTTTTCAACGAATACGTTGACAATCTTCGGATCAAACTGTGTGCCGGAACATCGTAATATTTCATTGATGGCTTCTTCATTACTTAATGCTTTTCTATATGTCCTTTCAACTGTCATCGCATCATAAGCGTCAGCAATGGCGATGATCCTTGCTTGCAATGAAATTTCTTCACCTTTAATGCCTCTGGGGTATCCTTGTCCTCCCCATCTTTCATGATGTTCGAGAACAAAATTGGCTATCTCCGAAAATTCATTGACTGAGCTTAATATCCGGTAGCCTATTTCAGAGTGTCTCATGATTTCATTCCATTCATCCTGCTTTAATTGCCGAGGTTTATTCAGGATTTTTTCGTCAATTCCTATTTTCCCTATATCATGCATCAATCCGGCTATTCTAACCTGGCTGATATCATCTTTATCAAAATGCATCTTTGTTGCAATCGCCTCACAGATTTCTCCAACCCTTTTCGAATGTAACATTTCCCTACTGCTTTTTTCATATAGCGTATTCATAATCAGGTCTATTGTTTTACTCCTCGTGCTCATGCTGTCGGAGAGTTTATGCCTATACATCTGATCTTCCGTATTTTTTAGTATCTCCTGGATATCTTCTTCCTTACTTATCTTTGTTTTATACCCAAAGGAAATCGAAATATCAATAGATCCAGCTTTTTCTCCTGAGGAAAGGTCCCTGATCCGGGTGAGTATTTTCTCCGTTTCAATCGCATCCGTTTTCGGCAATAGAATAATAAATTCGTCTCCGCCTAGCCTGGCAACGATGTCATCAGCACGGCATCCCTTCCTCAGTACTTTAGCCACTTTTTTTAAAAGCTTATCACCCATGGCATGCCCAAAGGAATCATTAATAAGTTTTAATCCGTTGACATCACCCATCACAATGGTTAGCGGAAGATTCCTTTCTGTATCGAGTCTCTTTAATTCTTCTTCGTAAAATCTACGGTTATACAGGCCGGTAAGTTGGTCATGATAACTCAAATATTTAATTTCTTCCATTTTTTGTTTTTTCTCGGAAAAATCTCTGAATACTAAGACCACACCTATGATTTCTCCGTTTTCTTGCACAATAGGTGCGGCACTGTCTTCAATAAACCGCTCAGTACCGTCTTTTGAAATCAATACGGTATGGTTAGCCGATTCAATGATCTTTCCGCTTTCAAGTACTTTTTTAATTATGTTTTTGCACTTACTTCTGGTAATCTCATTAATAATATTAAATACTTCTTCATATGGTTTTCCTCTTGCCTCTTCTTGCGTCCATCCTGTTAAGAATTCCGCAACCCTATTAATAAATACAATATTGCCTTTATCATCCGTGGAAATGACTCCGTCTCCTACAGAAATCAGCGTTGTTTCTAAAAGATTCTTCTCCTTTGCTAGAGCTGTTTCAAGCCTTCTACGGTCGGTGATATCGCGAAAAGTCCAGATTCTCCCATAGTATTTCCCTTCCTTGTCCATTACAGGCGCAGAATGTCTGTCCAGAACCATCCCGCTTTTTAATTCAATCTCGTCACGGCTAGTCTCGTTGAGGTGATCATAAAGATATGTCACCTTCTCTAAAAATTGTTCAGGATCCCTGGTCAAGCTAACAACATGCTTAAGCAGTAAAGTGTCATCTTCGTCATCAATAATATGTTGGGGGACATTGAACAGCTCAAAGATTCGTTGATTGGTAAGGATCCTGGTATGATTCTCATCAACAACCAATATTCCGTCCAGGGATGCGTTTGTCTGCTCCTCAAGGAAAGCCGTCTTAAATTTCATCGCAGCCTCAGCCAGCTTTTGCTCATTGATGTCGCGAATACTCTCGATCGCACCAATAATGTTACCCGACGGATCGTGCAGGGGAGAAACCTTGGCATAAACCCAAGCCCCCTTATTATTATAGAGAGCGGGGCAAAACGCTTCCGCCATATAAGTATTCCCCTCACGGGTAAGGTTGGAATATTGGGTCATAATTTCTTCCTTGTCCATAAAGACTAAATCCATCAGCAACGACCTAGCCTGGCCATAAAATGGAATAGTATAGGCATAGTCACCTTTGCCAATCATCTCTGATGCGGGGATACCTGTCATTTTCTCAATAGCCTTGTTCCAGATGATAATTTGCTTATATTTATTTACAGCAAGAGTGGCGTCTGGAAGAAATTCGATAATATCCATGAGCTGCTGCTGCTGTGCGGATATATCGATAAAAAGCGTAATGAAATAATACTTCTCAGGAGAATACACATTAACTCTATACCATCTGTCTAACGATTCTGAGAACTGTTCGAATTCCTTTTTCCCGCCATTGATTGCTATTTCGCCATAGTACTTTATCCAGTCAAATGCACTGTCTCGAATATCTATTAAAATATCGGTAATCTTTTTACCGATTATATCTGAACCCTTTAATCCCGTGAATGTTTCAAATGCAGAATTTACTTCAATAAATTCATAATCGCAAGGAATCCCCTCATCCATACATATGATTCTGTGATAAGCATACCCTATAGGGGATGCTTGAACTATTTGCTTATAGAAGCTATTATTCATGAAACATCTCTCTTCCTTACAGTCTAGCAACATACAAAAATATAATGCGCCGACCCTTTAACTTCCTCACCATGAATTCCCGATTTTTCATATGCTGATATGCTACACTTTTTTTCATTATATTCTATTAATATGAAAAATTCGACATATTTCATTGATTATAATGTTGAATATTTTAGGTAAATTACAATGTATTTATTGATTAATCTCTATCCTTTAAAATAAAGCTGCCGACAAAATCTGTCGGCAGCTTTATTATCTTAAGCTTTTTTTGGTTTCTTATTGATACTTTAGTACTTTTATAATTCTACTTATATTGATTCGCCAGTCTCTTCTTCAGATTTTCTGCCACTAAGGCAGGATCAATCGGATTTCTGGCAATACCGGATTCAATTGCCGCTCTAGCTGTTGCAGCAGCGACAGCAGCGGCAACTTCAGGATTAAAGGCACTTGGGATGATGTAGTCGGCACACAATTCTTCCGGCTTAACGCAATTGGCAATCGCCTGGGCGGCAGCAATTTTCATTGCATCGTTGATATCGGTCGCGCGGACATCAATCGCACCCCGGAACATGCCCGGGAAAGCCAGAACGTTGTTGATCTGATTGATAACGTCGGAGCGTCCGGTCGAGATGACAGCAGCGCCGGCATTGATGGCTCTTTCAATCGGCCAGATTTCCGGAATCGGATTGGCCTGAGCAAAGACGATCGGATCTTTGGCCATGGATTTGATCATCTCTTCGTCAATGGAATCTGGAGCTGATACGCCGATAAAGACGTCCGCACCCTTGATCGCATCTCTGAGGCTGCCTGTGCACATTTCATAATTTATCTTTTCAGCGATTTCGTCCTTATATTTATTCATACCTTCAGGGCGTCCTTTATAAATCGCACCTTTGGTATCGCACATGATAACGTTCTTCAGTCCCATGCTCATCATCAGCTTGATAATTGCAATCCCGGCGGCTCCGGCGCCGTTCGTTACGACTTTGATTCCATCTATGCTCTTGCCGACGACTTTCAGCGCATTAAAAAGACCCGCCAAGGTAACGACAGCCGTTCCATGCTGATCATCATGGAAGATCGGTCCTTTGAAAATATTACGGGCTTTTAACTTTCCTTCAATTTCAAAACATTCGGGAGCTTTGATGTCCTCAAGGTTCACACCGCCAAAGGTCGGGGCCATTAACTCGACAAGCTCTACGATTTTATCAATATCATTCGTATTTACACAAATCGGGAATGCGTCAACGTCGGCAAAGGCTTTAAACAGAAGGGCTTTTCCTTCCATGACAGGCATAGCCGCTGCTGGACCGAGGTTGCCAAGCCCGAGAATGGCTGTTCCATCGGAAACGATACAGACATAGTTGGCATGATTGGTGTAAACATCGAGATTCGCTAAATCTTTCGCAATTTCTTTCACAGGATCAGCCACTCCGGGGGAATAGGCGAGTGTCAAATCGTCCCTGTCATTGGCAGGAACCGTTACTTTTACTTCAAGTTTACCAGGCCTTACGGCGTGAAACGCCAAAGCCTCTTCACGCAGGTTTTTAATCCGGGACATTCACATCTTCCTCTCACTTTATGGTTTTTTTCGTTTTATTTTTGGCTTAAGTCTTTTTTATTCAGTATGCCTTTTTTAAGTAATACATTGTCGTTATTTGACACATTGCTTATGTAAACAAATGATAAAAGCGTTTCTTTAAATTATCTCATGAATAAAAACAAAAAATCAACCATTTTGTTTTTGAAAGTAAGTATCAGAATCGTTAAAATTGCCCTCTGATATTGGGATCAATACGTTGTATTGATTTGAACGGGTTAAATAGCGGATATCACAATGTCTGGCCGACCCTACAGGGGCAGCCAGACATTGTGTCACTCGAGTCATATAAAACTTTAGAGCAACCTTAGCTCAAGCTTCTTTCGCTTCAATCTCAGCCTGAGCAGCCAGAATATCTTTGGCATTCAGGTATACGGGAGTATCCACCATTTTACCGTTGTAGGATACAGCTGCTTTTCCTTTGGCAATACCCTCTTCTTCAAACACTTTGACAACGCCGTTAGCCCATTCTACATCGGCCGGATCCGGAGCATACAGACGGTTGGATGGCTCAACCTGGCCCGGATGAATAATCATACGGCCCTCATAGCCCATCTGTTTGCCATCGGCAACGTTCTTTTCGAAAGCGGGAATATCCTGGTAAGCAACAAACGGTGCGTCAATTGCTATGATCCCGGCCGCACGGCAGGCAACACCGACTTTGGCGCGTCCCCACAGCTGCTCATTCGCTTCAGAGGTTAGTTTAATCCGCATGTCGCGGCAATAATCTACAGCGCCAAAAATAGCATTCACGTTACGTTTACTAGCCATACAGCACTCATATGCATTCATGATTCCTTTTGCTGTTTCCAGCAGCATAGAAATTTTTATGGAACCCACTTCCAGACCACGGCGGCGCTCCAGCTCTTCGAGCTTCCAGTCCAGACGTTTGACATCATCAGGATGTCCAGTCTTGGCAAGCGTTACGCCATGAAGACCTTCCCAAACGACAGCCTCAAGGTCATCGTTGGTTAATTCTGTCTCCCAGTTGTTAATTCTGACATAAACCTGGGAACCATTGGAACCGGCATATTTCAGATTCTCGGCAATAATTTTGCGTGCATTTTCCTTTTCAGCCGGTGGTACGGAATCTTCCAGATCCAGCGTGATGATATCAGCAGGAAAGCTTGGCGCTTTCTCAACCATCTTCGGGTTATTTCCCGGTACGTAGAGAATCGATCTCATAACAGCCATTTTGAATATGCCTCCTATTTTTACCTTTAAGATTTTTTGGTAACAATGCTAAGTACCTTGTCAACTCTAAAATGCATGTAAATCACTGAAGGAAATTTTTGTCTGACCAGACGATACCAAGAATCAATCATTATTCCTTCATTTTATCCTTCAAAATAATCGGGATATCTATTGGAGTTTCAGCGACAAAACCGCCCGCTTTAAGGACAGCTTCAATTTTACTCTTCGCTGACCCGCGGCCGCGTTCGACAATATTGGAAGCATGGGAAAAACGTTGGCCTTCGGGAGCCCAGGCTCCGGCTACGTAGATCACGAAAGGTTTTGTGAATTTGCCTTCCGCAATAACATCGGCACATTCCTCTTCCTGAGAGCTGCCGATCTCGGCATAGACGGCTACACCTTTTGTTTCAGGATCAGCTTCAAATAAGGGCAGCAAATCAGCCATAGATGTTCCAAGTACAGGCTCGGTTCCGGTATGCACGACTGTACTTACGCCGAAGCCACCTTCTCTTAATACCCAGGGTATGGTCCCTGATTGTCCGCCACTGCGCGAAAAGACACCGATATTGCCTTTCTTGAAGAACTTGTTAGCCCACTCGACATTGCCGCCAAGCCAGCCGACGACTGCTTCTCCCGGTGTCAGAATGCCAATGGATCCGGGGCCGATTAAGCGGGTTCCTCTCAGCTTGCAATAAGCGACCATTTCCATAATATCATGGATGGGTGTTCCTTCAACGCACGGGATAATATTTTTGACACCCGCGTCGGCAGCTTCAAAAACAGCGGTTTTCAGAACACTGCCCGGCACAAAGATGACGCTAAAGTCAATTTCGCCCTGTTCTCTGGCAATTTCCTTAACCGTATTATAGACGGGGATGCCATGAACCTCGTCCCCTTTTTTCCCTGGGCTGGTTCCGCCGATGACTTTGGTACCATATTCTTTCATGTATTTGGTTCTTACAGATCCTTCACGGCCGGTAATTCCCTGGATAATGACTTTAGACTGGTTACTGATTAAAATACCCATTCTTATCCCTCATTTTAATTTTGTAAAAAAGCTTGGCTGGTGACAGCCTTAGCTGCACTTAGATATATCAGAAAGTAATTTATACTTTCTGATATGCAAATAAACTATTGTAAACAGCGTTTGGCTAGATAGACATCAAGGCCCTCAATCGGAATATTGATGCTCAAAGCCTTATTCCCTTCGAACTTGCAGGCGATCTCACAAGCCAGACATTCTGTTCCAAGACGGAGAACTTCCTCTGCGCTCAGATGTTCGACGGACGGTTTCCCGTCAACAATTTGAAGCAATCCTCTGGCATATTTTTTACAAGCTGCTGCGCACGCTTTGGTTTCACATGTGTCACACTTGTTGGTATCGATGCTTATGGTAATACTTTTTTCTTTGATTTCCAGCATGGCATTTTCCTACTTTCCTTGAGCATCTTTTTCCGCTCTGTATTCTTTGGCCAGAGCCAGAAGTCTTTGACCGATAAATTTAGTATCCGTGACATGCTCTTTTCCGTATATTTCAATTCTTTTGCCAATTCCGTCCGAAGTCATAAGCTCTGCCAGACCCTTGCGCAGGATCTCCATGGACTCATCCTCGCGATTGCCGCAGAGTAACAGAACGCAAGGCAGGCCGGGCTTCTTCGGAAGCTCTTCCCACAGTACTTTGACAATCGCATTGGCATGGTGCCATTGCTCCTGATTCGCCATCATAAAGCCACCAAGAAGATAACCGTCAATATTGGGCTGCGACAGTACACACTTGGCAACGCGATAGATTTTGGATCCAACAGGATTGCCGCTCGTGTCGGCATAGTTGGCAGGCTTGAGTCCTACCTGATTCAGCGCATCAAGTCCCATCATCGCCGAACCGCCGCCGATCGGGTGATAGCCGATATAGCCGGGGCTTACTTCGTCATAACCCATATTCATCAGGAAGCCGGTTCCACGGGCATCTGTTTCTTCAATGCTCCAGCCGATCATATCGAGTTCGGTGACTTCACCAGGCAAATCGCGGGCAATTTTAATGCCAAATTCCGGATGACGGCCCACAGAGCTGTTATCAATCTCCATTTTGCAGTCGGCGCAGATCAGGCTTCCATCCTCCGTCATGACAAACGGATTGATCTCCAGGGTCTGGCAGTCATACTTTTTGTAGACTTGGGACAGCTTCATCAGGAAAGAAGCAAACTTACTCAGTTCTTTATTTGGAATGCTAGCTCGGACACAAAAATCGATCGCATCGTAAATCTGCAGACCAAAAATAGGGTCGATATTCATCTTAAAAATCAGTTCTTCAGGAACACTTTCAATATCCATGCCGCCTTCTGAGCTGAACATCAGCATCGGGCAACGGGCGTCTCTCGCATTGTTAATGACAAATGAACAATAGTATTCTTTTTTGATCGCCAGTTTCTCCTCAATTAAAACCTGTCTGACAGGGAGTCCTTTGACTGTCTTTACCAGTATTTCAGCAGCTGCTGCCGAAGCTTCGGACGGAGTTTCGACCAGTTTTACAATACCGGCTTTTCCTCGTCCTCCTGCCTGGACCTGACCTTTGACAGCCACGGACTTGCCAATCCATTCTGCCGCTTGCTGTGCTTCTTCCGGAGAAGATGCCGACCTGCCCTTCGGTACGGGTATTCCCGCCTTGGCAAGCCATTCCTTACCTTGATACTCTAGAAATTTTGCCATCCATAATCCCTTCCATATCGTCATATTGATTCTAGTACCTTGTATATACTGAAAGAAAACTCAAAAAATTAAAGGAATATATGGTTATTCCTTTAATTGATTGTTCATTATTAAAGTAATCTTATGTATCGCTATTTACTTGCCTTATGAATTATTATAACGAAATTATTTGCAAAAACAAGACTAAATAAGCCGAATTGCATGATTTATTAGGGAAAAACCAATCTTGAAGAACTTGATCAGGCTAAAGCTTCGGCAATCGCTTTACGGGCGAGTTCGTCACATCGTTCGTTCTCGGGATGTCCAGAATGACCTTTGACTTTAACCCAGGCAACGTCATGCTTTGCCGTGAGTTCCAGAAGCAATACCCAGAGATCACGGTTCTCAACCGGTTTCTTTTGCGAACTCTGCCAGCCATTCTTTTGCCAGCGGGAAAGCCAGTTTTGTTCAAATGCATTAATTAAATAGGCACTGTCACTGTGAACCTGGACACTGCAGCTTTCTTTCAGGGCGGCCAGTCCTTGGACTGCCGCTGTCAGCTCCATGCGCTGATTGGTTGTATTGCCTTCAAAGCCGCTGATCTCTCTTTCATGTTCACCATACTTCAGGACTGCCGCCCAACCTCCCGGCCCAGGATTGCCTGAACATGCTCCGTCCGTATAAATCTTTACACTTTTTACAGTCATTGAACCCCCTATTTTAAGTAAAGAATCAGGGCATTTTCATCACAATTAGGAAACTTAACACAATTGATGCATTCTTTCCAGACCTTATGAGGCATTGAATCCTTTTCGGTAATTTCGAATCCCATATGCTTGAAGAAATCTACCTGATACGTCAGGGTAAATACCTTGGGGCAATGAAGCTCCCTGGCCTCCTCCAAAAGAAGCTCAACAATCTTGCGGCCTAACCCTTTCCCCCTGTAGCTTTCCTCAACCGCCAGTGCCCTGATCTCAGCGAGATCGTCCCAGGTTATATGTAAAGCGCCGGTTCCGACGATCCGGTCATCCTCTACCGCTACAATGACCTCCCTGATTCCTTCATACAGCGCACTTCGGGTTCTGGGAAGCATAAGTCCCTGTTCTGCATAATAATTGATCAGGCTAATAATGTCTTCCACATCGCTTAGCTTTGCATGTCTATAGGTTACCATCTTTTCTCCTTTATCTGTCCATGTTTCCCGACAAATGATGGAATGATCAGATCCGGTACCGGGCAACTGTCAGGTATTGCCGAATGCCTTTCTCCACTTTGCTTTGCATTAAAGCATAATGGACGGCAGTCTCTTTAAGATCAAGCGTACTGCCCCAATTTAGGATATTTTGGTCGATACCCTTGATGCCGCCGCTCGCTAAAGTAAGATGAGGTTTAAAAGGCCTGGTATCAGGCGGTGCTCCAAATTGGCTCGTCGCCTGCTGGATCTGCTTTTGCAGCTGAATCAGCTTCGGTTCTTTTCTTATCCCGGCCCATAGTATCCGGGGCTGTATGATATTCGGGAATACACCAAGGGAATCAAAAGAAACCGCAAATTCACCGATACGTCCCGAAACACCCGCCAGGGTCTGTTTCAAAGCATCAAGATCCTTTTCTTCCACTTCTTCTAAAAAACACAGCGTCAGGTGCAGGTTATCACGTCTGCGCCAATAGCCGCGGAGACCTTTAACCTTAAGTTCATCCTGCCATTTTTCGAATTGGTCAAGACTCTGTTCGCTAAAATTCAGGCTGATAAATAATCGCATGCAGCATGACTCCATCGTATGTGGCATTTTATCCTTACCACAATCTTACTATGCATCGATGCCGAATGCAATGAAGTTATCTTTTACTCCTTTAAAGCCCTCCGTCCGCCATTCTTTGGGCATGATGATCAATGGATATTTATCGGGCTGCTTCAGCCAGGATTGGCACAGACGCAATTCTTCCATGTAATCGGCTTCGCAAAAAAGGAATATTTTGTGGTTCCACTCCAGTTGCGGATATCCCGGGAAACCTTGATGATACTTCGCATAGTTTTCAAAAGCTGAAAATACCAGCAGCGTTTGTACAACTTTTAGCGATGGTTTCTCCAGAACAGGCTTAATGATCCTAATAGATTGATCCCGTTGGAAAAAATACAGTTGCCGGCTTTCAATCAAATCACTGAAGTCTCTTGGATACCAGGGAACTTCCAGGTACTTTCCAAAATATTGGGGGATGAATTCCCTGTCATAGATTATCTTAAGATCTAATAATTCCCTGGAATCAAGGCTACCATTTATCTCCATATTCTCCAGCAGTTCCAGTATCCCGTTAATGGCTCTGCAAAATTCATCATTAAGATTTCCGGAGAAATCGACCCACCCCAACTTTAGAAATTTGGAAGCAATATTTTTATTCCTGGTCCATTTTACTTTGGTAGACAGTTCAAACTTGTTCCCTTTCTTTTTAAACTCGGCAATTTGAATATTTCCCCAGCAATAGGTGATTTTGTTCTTTTCGGATACTGCCCGGACTCTTCTCTTGGCCAGGCTTTCAAAATAGTGGTTGATCACCGTCAGATGATTCCAGGCCACTGGATTTAATTCTCTTTGCCAGTGTTCCCAACCGGGGCGCAGTTCTCCTGTATCCAACCGAAAAAAACCTTTATCGTAATCTTTTTCTGCCAGAACATACAAATTTGGGGTCAATTTTTCCCGCCAAAAAACCGTCCTGGCAAACAGCATGCCTCCTATTTGAGAAACCGCACCTAAAAATACAGGAGAAAATTCTTTTGCCACATAATAAATCAAAGTCCTGCTGCCATTTCCTAGATGCCCTCCCCACAGAATCCCGCCCAAAAGAAAGTCTTCCTCCCTGTAGACTCCCTGCGCAGCGATGATTCCAACTCTGAAACTGATATCCCCGGCACTGAAATAATCAAACTGGGAAGGCAGATGCCAACCTTTCCTGACTTCTTCTGGACATTCTTCCCATCCGGATACACTGAAAATGTCCGGATTAGCATCCCATAATTCCTTCCATTTTATGTTCAAGTCAAATCCTCCCTTTACAAGCTGTTTTTTTATTATTACGCTTGATAAAGGCAGGAAATGACAAGGTATCTTTTCAATCATAAAATTATAAAAAAAATTAACCCGGTAACCCCCGGGTTCTTTAGCTGATAGTCAAGATAGAATATAGAACTCTATATATATTTCTATTTATTTGTTTAAATTTTCCCTAACGCCTAATTGCATATAAATAACTTCTTCCCCGATATTCGTACAGTAATCGCCGATTCTTTCGATATAGCGGGTTGCTAGAAGCAGGTAGACCGCCTGGCCCGATATTGCCGAGTCTTTCGCCATCATCTCATTCAATTCGTTAAAAATCAATTTATAGTAATGATCTACTTTATGGTCAGTCTCAGCCAGAGACCGTGCAAGTTCAACATCTTCACAGATAAAAGCCTGGACGGCCGTACGCATCATTTGGACTGCTATCTCAGCCATTTTCGGCATGTCAATCAACGGCTTGATCAGTGGATCTGGTCCGATCCGCAAGGATACTTTGGCAATATCGACAGATAGATCGCCCATTCTTTCCAGAGAGGAAATGATTTTATAGCTTGCAACAATATTGCGGAGATCCGAGGCAAACGGCTGCTGGGTTGCAACAAGGTGGGTACAGAGCAGTTCGATATCCTGCTCAGAATCATTTATCTGGCCGTCATCGCTGATGACCTTTTCCGCCAGAGCCATATCCCTATTCTTCAAGCTTTCCATGGCCTGTTCTAGTGCTTTCTCAACTAACACGCTCATCTCTACTATTTTTTTCTTCAGCTCCTGAAGCTGGGCTTCTAATTTATGGCGCATCGTATCCCCCCGGGTGTGACTTCATCTGCAAAATGTGTAATGTAATACAAAATAGCATAACCTAATGTCCAAATGATGACAATAGAATTTACTTAAAAAGAAAGCTATCTAGGATGATCCATGATTATGCCTAAGCTTATTAAGGCACTAGAAATTATAAATCGTAAGGGTATAATAGAATAAGAATAAGATTAAAGTCAAAATAAAAAGGAACTGAATGATGTTCTATCGGATCAAACAATTACGCAGTGCGCTGCACCCGGTTGTAAATGAGAATGAATACTCCTGGCTAAATGCCGTACTGTCGGAGCGGGAAAGACAGCTGTTTCTGAAGCAGACCCTTACAGAGCAGAGGCATGCACTCGATGTCGCTCGGGATATTCAGGAACAGAGCAGTCTTATAAAAAATGGTTATGGAAAAGAAGTTTACCATAACCTATTAAGTGGTGCGCTTCTCCATGACTGCGGAAAATCAGTGATCCATCTGCTTCTGTGGCAGAGGATATTTATTGTTGTCTTTGATTATTTACCGGAACGGATCAAAAACATCATCCGCCAAAGCAAATCAGTTTTCGTCAAGACGCTGGTGATTTACACACAGCATCCTGCCTGGGGGAAACGGCTGGCTGCCCGGGCAGGACTCTCTCCTGAAATCCAGCGCTTAATCCAAAACCACCATACCCCACAAAATTCTATGGAAGAAATCCTTCACCAAGCCGACAACCGGCACTAGTTTCAAAGTTATTCTTTCAAATAATCCTTAAATTCATATAATTCAAAATCCTGCGAATAAACCGATTTATGCTGGTTTATCTTTTTGTATTTCTGAAGATGTCTGCTTTTTTGATCAAGCTTTTGCGTAAGGATCTTATTTTCCTTTTCAATCTGCTCAAGCAGGTCCATGAGGACTCTCCTGCTTAAACGCAGATTATCAAGCTGTTTTTCCAGTTCCATAATTCTATGAGTCAACAGGACGGTTTCCTCATTCGTGCTCAAACTTTCATCTCCCGGAACAGAATTATATTCTTATATAGCTATTCTATACGCTTCAGATTGTTTTTAATCCTTCCCGGCTAAAAAAGTTCCAACCCGCTGAACCGCTTCCTGAAGCTTCGTCTCATCCTGAACCAGGCCAACCCTGACATATCCCTCGCCATACCGGCCAAAGGCAATGCCCGGCACGACAAGAACGCCAGCCTCGCTGGCCAGTTCAAACGCAAAGGATAATGAATCCTGCTTCGTGGGCACCGGGGCCCAGACGAACATGGATCCTTTGGGCCTGTTCATCTTCCAGCCGGCTCTGGCACATCCGTCGACCCAGATATCCCTTCTGTTTTTATAAGTCTGCTGATTGACGAGGATGGTCTGATCACCGCCACTTAAGACAGCAGCTCCGGCCTTCAATACAGGCTGAAAACTCCCATAGTCAATATTGGATTTGATGGTTTCCAGTGCTCTGATGACTTCTTTATTGCCTACCACAAAGCCAAGTCTCACTCCGGCCATATTATACGACTTGGAAAGGGAATGAAACTCTACCCCTACGTCCTTTGCTCCTTTGGCCTGCAGAAAGCTTGATGGCCTGTAGCCGTCAAAAGCCAGTTCTGTATAGGCAGCATCATGACAAACCACAATTTCATGTTTGGAGGCAAACCTGACGACTTCATTAAAGAAAGTCTCCGGTGCAACAGCAGCGGTTGGATTATTAGGATAGTTAAGGACCATCAGTTTAGCCCGGTCAGCGGTCTGGGGGGGGATCCGATTAAGGTCCGGCAGAAAATCGTTCGTTTCCAATAACGGCAGTACAACCTTTTCACCTTCGACCAGCGCCAATCCGTCTGAATAGATCGGATAACCAGGATCAGGGATGAAAGCAGCGTCGCCTTTATCAATAAACGCCCAGAAAATATGCGTTAGACCGTCCTGGGAGCCCATGACCGGAAGCACTTCCGTCGCAGGATCAATATCGACGTTAAATCTTCTTTTATACCATAATGAGCAAGCTTCCCGGAACTCCGGAATTCCTCTGGTCAGTGTATACCCATACGCCTTTTCATCGAGGCTCTGCTCACTAATTATTTTTCTGATCTCCAGAGACGGAGGCAAATCAGGGCTTCCTACACTTAGATCAATGAACGTTTTGCCTTCACGTTTAAGCTCTTCTTTCAACGACGCCAATTGTGAAAAAATGGATGTTTGCAGACTTCCCATTCTTACTGCGAGCTTCATGTCATCTTCCTCCTCAGCTGCTCAATTTGTTGAATGGCCTCCATACCAACTCCCCAAGAGCCTAATTTTATGCCAGGCTTAATCGCATGACCATGAAAATCAGATCCGCCTGTAATCAGAAGGCTCTTTCTTTCTGCCAGTGCTTTAAAGTAATTTCGTTCCTCCGCACCGTGGTCGGGATGATAGACTTCAATCCCCTGCAGCCCGGAGTCGACCCAGGCGGCAATCTCGGGTTCCGTACATTGGCTGCCCGGATGCGCAAGCACGGCTACGCCTCCGGCTTCTCTTATAATTGTAATAGCTTCGACAGGATCAAGCTTATACCTGGGAACGTAAGCCGGCCTGCCTATCTTTAAAAATCTCTCGAAAGCGTCTTTCAGATTGGCGGCATACCCGTGCCTGATCATGGCCTGAGCCACATGAGGTCGGCCGACAGAATCCCCATTGACAAACTGACTTACTTCCTCAAATGTCAGGGTGATTCCGAGCTGTTCCAGCTTCTGAAGGATCTTTCTTATTCTTTGCACTCTTTTTTCCCGCAGTTCCTGCAACCTGGTATGAAGAACCTCATTGCCCTCCTGTAACTCATACCCCAGGATATGGACTTCCTTGCCCGCCCAGTCGGTGTTGATCTCTATGCCTTTAACCAGACAGAGCCCCGTCTCAGCTGCAGCCTGTTCTGCCTCCGCCCAGCCATTAATGGTATCATGGTCCGTGATGGCCAAAGCTTTCAATCCGACTTCTGCCGCAGACTTAACGACTTCTTCCGGTGTAAGGATCCCGTCTGAAGCAGTCGTATGACAATGCAGGTCGGCCTCAAATCTTGTCTGGTATTTCATGATATGTTTACCTCTAAAAATTTTCACATTAAGACATCGCTCAAAAACCTGACATAATTCCCGTAACATATTTTGGCTATTTCGTTCTGATTAAAACCGCACTGAGACAATTTTTCCACTAGATACGGGAATGTCCCGACATTTTCCAGACCTTTCGGCGTCGTCTCAATTCCGTCAAAATCCGATCCGAAACCAACGGTATCGACTCCCGCTACTTCTGCGATGTGGCAAATGTGCCGGACAACGTCATCCATTGTTGCTTTTCCGGTCTCACTCAGGAAATCTTCACAGAAATTGACCCCGACCAGACCTTTCTTGTCTCCTAGCGCACACAGCTGATGGTCAGTGAGGTTCCGGCGATGGTCACATAACGCTTTGGCACAGGAATGGGAAGCGATGACCGGACGTTCAGAATGCCGCAGCACATCCCAAAAACCGGCCTCATTCAGGTGGGAAACGTCGATCACCATCCCAAGCTGGTTCATTCTTTCGATTACCTGAAAGCCAAAACTAGATAAACCGCCGCTTCCTTCGCTTTCCCCGACGCCGTTGCCGATCGCATTCCTTTCATTCCAGGTAAGGCCAATGCTTCTAACTCCGAGCCTGAAAATCAGATCGAGCATAAAAACGTTTTCTCCAAGAATTTCTCCGCCCTCGATATTGATAAGCAGGCCCAGCTTATTGGTCCGGCCTAATTGGGCTGCGTCTTCTTGGGTTCTTACTAAAAATACATCACTGGAATTATTATCAATAAACCTAAGTGCGGCTTCGAGTAATTCCAGCCCTCTCCAGGCCGCCTGAAACGGTTTGTATTCACTTTCAATATAGGCAGCTAAAAACTGCAGACCGAGATTGGCCTGTTTTGCCCTGGCCAAATCCCAGTGCCCAAATTTTGCTGTTTCTTTCAAATTTCTTTTTCCGGCAGCAAAATCTCCAATGCTGTCACAATGACCGTCGGCAATCCATATGTTTTTCATGGTCAAATTTTGCTCCTTTATTTATATTCTAACCTATATTAAAAAAACCCGCCCCCAAGCAGGCAGGTTTAGAATCATTGGGTTTATCTGGGTTCGACAATCAGTTTGATCGCAGTCCTCTCTTCTCCTTCAATTAGGATATCGGTGAAAGCCGGAATACAAACCAGGTCAAGACCACTCGGAGCAACGAAACCTCTGGCAATAGCAACTGCTTTTACTGCCTGGTTTAATGCGCCTGCGCCAATTGCCTGCAATTCAGCTCCGCCTTTTTCCCTGAGTACGCCTGCTAATGCTCCAGCTACTGAATTAGGACTTGATTTTGCTGAGACTTTTAACACATCCATTATCTAATACCTCCCAATCGATCCTTTTTACATGTATTTCCACTTTGATGCTATATACTATTCGCGTAATAGTAAAAAAATCCTCTTTTTAGAAATGTCTGATTTGGTATTTTCTGTGTAAAAAAATCCTGCACCTTATTTGGCGCAGGATGTCTATTTTTGGATAGGAATAATACGCTGTGTTTTGCCGGTTTTTTCATCTATTTGAAGCACCACAGCATTCAGCTGGTTCACCCCGTTGGCCACTTCAAATCTCGCCGGCATCTGCGTCAGAAAATTATTGATAATGATCTCTTTTTTGACTCCCAAGACCGAATCTCGCGGGCCAGTCATTCCAACGTCTGTAATATATGCCGTGCCCTGGTCCAGTACCCTGGCATCCGCAGTCTGGATATGGGTATGCGTACCAAGAACTGCACTTACTTTGCCGTTAAGAAACCAGCCAAGCGCAACTTTTTCCGAGGTCGCCTCGGCATGAAAATCGACAATGATCACCGGGGTCTCCACAGCCATCATATTGATGATCTGATTGACCATCGTGAAAGGATTTTCCAGCGGCGGCAGAAAGATTCTTCCTGATAGATTGATAATTCCCGTCTTTATTCCGTTACGAATAACAAAACCATAGCCTTTTCCCGGTGCCCCTTTCGGGTAATTGGCAGGCCGGATCAGCTTGGTTTCTTCATCGATAAACTTTATAATTTCCTTTTGGTCCCAGACATGGTTGCCCATCGTCAAAAAGTGGATTCCGTAATCATATAGCTCATAGGCGACTTCTTTGGTAAGTCCCCGCCCGCCTGAGGCATTTTCAGCATTGGCAATCACCAGATCAAGTTTATGCTCTTTCTGGAGTTCGGGAAGAAAAGCAGCCACCGCTTCTCTTCCCGGTCTGCCGACGATATCACCGATAAAAAGAATCTGCATAAGGTACTCCTTTACTTGCACTAACCCCTTGGTTCAACCATTGAAAACAAGTACTCTGCCGTCTTCCCGTACAGCTGTAATGTTTTTTTCTGTTCCGTTAGAACGTACAGCTGCCATCATATGAATAATGATTTCTTCCTGCAGTATGACCTCTTCTTCAGGCAGGCTGCATTCATCAGCAATCATCTTAGCGCCAAGCTCGCTTTTCATGATTTCTACTATGAGGTTGATTTCGGTGTGGGTAATACTGCTTAAATCTCTGCTGATCACAATCAGGTCCAGTTCCTGTTCAAATTTTTCAATACTTAAAAGCTGAATTTTCCGCCCTTCAATCTGATGAAACAATTCCAAGGCCTGCCGAAGTTTATTCTGAAGCGCTTCAAAGCCGCACTCCTTGACGACCAGGAATTTAAGTATCATGGTCTGCTGCTCCTGATTGCAGCTGATCGTTACAACTTCCGGATAGCACAGCAAGATAGAAACAAGTAATCCCGTACTGTAATTCAGATAATTTGATTCAGCAGTTATGACTTCTGAAGCGGCCATCTTGATAATCCTTTCCCGAATGTGAAATAATAGAGCTTTCTCCAAAACATATAGTAATTCTTCAAGGAGACGCAAAGTCCTTCCCTGGGTGCCCTAGCAATTATAACCTATTTTGTCCCAACTTACCAATATAAAACTTGGCTGGTTCAGAAAGTACTTAACTTTCTGATACATAAACAAAGCAGGCCTAACACCTGCTTTGTTCGCTATACGTAACGTATCAAAACTTGAACATCATCATCTTATACGCATGGTATCTCTGTGGCACCGACGTTGCGACAGATTACTTCGCGTAATCTACTGCGCGGGTCTCCCGCATTACGACAACCTTGATCTGTCCGGGGTATTCCAGTTCTTCTTCAATTCTCTTTGCAATATCATGCGCGAACCTTGGTGCAAGTGCATCATCAATCTTCTCCGGATTCACAATAATGCGAATCTCTCTGCCGGCCTGAATCGCGTAGGATTTTTCAACGCCTTCAAATGTCTCGGCAATTTCCTCAAGCTTCTGAAGCCTTTTAATGTAGGATTCCAAAGTTTCGCGTCTGGCACCAGGTCTGGCAGCCGATACCGCATCTGCAGCGGCAACAAGTACTGCGACAATTGTCTTGGGTTCAGTGTCGCCGTGATGGGCCTCAATCGCGTGAATGATATCCCATGATTCCTTGTACTTTTTGCAGAGATCAACGCCAATCTCGACATGCGTGCCTTCGGTATCATGGTCAACGGCTTTGCCGATGTCATGCAAAAGTCCGGCGCGTTTTGCGGTCTGGACATCAACACCAAGTTCGGAGGCCATTAACCCGGCCAGATGGGATACCTCGATAGAGTGTCTCAAAACATTTTGTCCGTAACTGGTTCTGAAACGCAGCCGGCCAAGCAGTCTAATCAGTTCTGGATGTATACCGTGAACCCCGGTTTCGAAGGTGGCCTGTTCCCCTTCTTCCCTGATTTTCTGGTCAACTTCCTTCTGCGCCTTTTCAACCATCTCTTCAATTCTGGCCGGATGAATACGTCCGTCCAAAATCAGTTTTTCCAGAGCGACTCTGGCAACTTCTCTTCTGATCGGATCAAATCCTGACAGAATAACGGCCTCAGGCGTATCGTCAATAATCAAATCAATGCCCGTTAAAGTCTCAAGAGCTCTGATATTCCGGCCCTCTCGGCCAATGATACGGCCTTTCATTTCATCGTTCGGCAGGGCAACCACTGAAACTGTGCTTTCAACGACATGGTCTGCCGCACAACGATGTATAGCCAAAGAAATAATATCTTTAGCGCGTTTTTCAGCTTCTTCTTTTGTCCGGGTCTCATATTCCTTAATCATGATTGCCGATTCGTAACGTACTTCTTCCTCGACACTTTTTAGCAGCAATTGTTTGGCTTCTTCAGGAGTCAGACCGGAAAGCCTCTCCAGCTCAGCTACCTGTTTAGCCAGGAGTTCATTTAAATCAAGTTTTTGTTTTTCAACGTCTGATTCTCTGCGATGTAAATTTTCTTCCTTACGTTCCAGAGCTTCGGTTTTTCTTTCAAGGGTTTCTTCCTTCTGAAGATTGCGTCTTTCCATACGTTGGATTTCGCTACGTCTTTCTCTGGTCTCTTTTTCAATATCATTGCGAAGCTGCATAACCTCTTCTTTAGCTGCAACGATTTTTTCCCTTTTTTTGGCTTCAGCCTCTGCCTCAGCATTCTTTAAAAGCCTTTTTGCTTCTATTTCAGCAGATCCAATCATTTTTTCCGCAGATGATTTGCGGATAAACCAGCCGATCAGACTGCCAATCGCCAATCCGGCGAGTACAATAACAACTGCAATTAAGCCTGATATTTCCAAAGCTTCACCTCCTTCAATTATAGTATTAAATATTTCGTTAAAATAACAAAAAACTGGTCAGACCAGTTCCGTAAAATCTATAACCCTCGTTCGATTATTTTTCCCTTAAATATAGCTACACCGATACCCGGTGCAGCTGAGATGTTTAGTTTAATATAAGAGAAAACCTTGAAAGGTTAAAAATTTACTAGAAACAGATCCATTTAATATTAGTTTAATGAAATGTGCAAATAATGTCAAGTTGGTGGGATAACAAAGTATACTAAATACTTACAGATTATCGAAAATAATAATCTCTCCAAGTACTTTTTTGACTATATCCAATTGATAGCCCTTCGCTAAGAGCTTGTCCCCGACCTTTTTCCTTAAGTATAACTCTTTTGGGGGGATACTTCTGTTTTGATTGTTTAGGGATTTTTTCTGGTATTTCCTATATTCCTGCTCAAACATTTTGCGGCCAAGCAGCAGGCAGTTTTGAACCTCCTGCTGCTCGGGAAAGTATTCATCCATGACGCGAGAGATCATCCGATCGTCCAGACCGGCTTTTTGCAGTTCAATACATATTCTGGTCCGGGAAAACCTTGTTTCCTTACTTTTAATATAAGACAAGGCATATTGCCGATCATCAATATATTTCCATTCTTCTAGCTTTCGGAGAGCTTCAGCATTTTCCTCTGCGGAATAGCCTTTAGCCTCCAGTCTGCCGGCAAGCTGGCTGGCAGACAGCCGCCTGCGGCTTAAGAAATCCAGCGCAGCACCTAGCACACTTTTCTTCGGTGAGGCCTGATTTCTACTCATCATTCATGCTGTCGTCCTGAGCGCCCTTGGTCTTGTCTTTCGAGACCAGAACCAGATTGCGCACTTTGCTCTCAATCTCTGCAGCAATATCTGGATGCTGACGCAGAAAGTCCTTGACATTCTCTCTTCCCTGTCCAAGCCTTTCGCCATTGTAGGAATACCAGGCGCCCGATTTCATAAGGATACCTGTTTCCGATCCCATATCGACAATACTGCCTTCCCTGGATATCCCTTCGCCATAAACCAGGTCGAAATCAGCAAAGTTAAACGGCGGTGCAACCTTGTTTTTGACGACCTTTACGCGGGTCCGGTTGCCGATGATTTCCTGCCCCTGCTTGATGACATCCTGCTTTTTGACTTCCAGCCGGACTGAAGCATAAAATTTCAGCGCCCGTCCTCCGGTCGTCGTCTCCGGGTTGCCGAACATCACGCCGACTTTCTCCCTGATCTGATTAATAAAGATGACACAGGTATGGCTTTTACTGATGCACCCGGTAAGCTTGCGCAACGCCTGGGACATCAGACGGGCATGCAGCCCCATATGGGAATCACCCATCTCCCCTTCGATTTCAGCCCGTGGCACGAGTGCCGCCACCGAGTCAATAACAACGACATCAACCGCGCCGCTGCGGACAAGGGCTTCACAGATTTCCAGCGCCTGCTCGCCGGTGTCGGGCTGAGAAACCAGCAGATCGTCGACATTCACACCCAGAGCACGGGCATATACTGGGTCAAGGGCATGCTCTGCATCAATAAAAGCTGCAACGCCGCCTGTTTTTTGTGCCTCAGCAATAATATGCAGCGTTACGGTGGTTTTCCCCGAAGACTCCGGTCCATATACCTCTATTACCCGGCCTCTGGGAACTCCGCCAACGCCTAAAGCCAAATCCAGTGCCAATGAACCTGTTGAAATCGTCTCAACAGCCATTCTGTCCGAAGCTTCGCCGAGTTTCATAATCGCTCCCTTGCCAAACTGCTTTTCAATTTGGCTCAGCGCAATATCCAATGCTTTCAGTTTATCTGGAGTAGCCATCTTTTCGTGCCTCCTCTTGATTATACAAAACATATGTTCGGTTTCTATTATACTTTTTCTGACTGTCTATTGTCAATCTGTTTAAAAGTAAAATTTTTACATAGCGGTTGGTCTTGTCTCATTTGGCAAGAACTTACTGCTTGCATTTCCTAAGTAAATACAGCCGCAGCATATTCAAGGCAGTTTCTACGATCATATTTCTGACGGATTCCCTGCTCCCGACAAACTGGTTTTTAGTGATCTCGATACCTTCCGGATGAGCCAGGGCAATATAGACCAGACCGACGGGTTTATCCGCGGTTCCGCCTCCGGGTCCCGCGACTCCGGTCGTCGCAATCCCAAGATCTGCGCCGAGGGCCTTCCTCGTCCCTTCAGCCATTTCCCCGGCTACAAGTTCACTGACCGCACCTTCCTGCAGCAGACTGCTGCTTTTCACCCCGAGCAAAGTTTCTTTGGCTGAATTCGCATAACTCACAACGCCGCCAAGATAATACGCCGAGCTTCCGGCTTCGGCGGTGATTCTTCCGCCCAGAAGACCGCCGGTACAGGATTCAGCTGTTGCCAGCGTCAGGTTGTTTTTCAGAAGCAGTTTTCCAACAATACCGGTCTGGGTATCCGTACCGGTTCCGAATACCCCGTCCCCAAGCCTGCTGCGGATCTCTGCTTCCGTCTGATCCAGGAGCCGGACAGCCTGACTGACATCCCCGCTTCGGACCGTAAGCCTGATATCCATGTAGGTATGCCTGTCCAGCAAAGTGATAGACGGGGATTTACGCTGCATCAGAACGGTTAGTTCCCGTTCCAGTTCCGGTTCCCCGAGTCCAAATATTTTTAGAATACGCACCTGCATCCGTCCGGAATCCTGAAGGATGATCTGCTCCAGTTTGGGCAGCAAATACTTTTGGAACATAACCTCCATTTCGGAAGGAGGTCCGGGAAGGATCGCGCAAAACTGGTCATTTTTGCAGATAAGGGCCCCCTGTGCAGTTCCTTTATCGTTCGGCAGCAGGATCGAACCTTCCGGAAAATAAGCCTGTTTTTCCGTACTTGGTGGCATCCGGTCATTGATATAAAACTGCGTCAGGGACTGCATGCTTTCAGGATCATAGCTCATTTTCAGGCCTAAGACTTTAGCGGCAATTTCTTTGGATAGGTCATCTACCGTCGGTCCAAGCCCTCCGCTGACAAGCACAAGCCCGGAACGCTGCAGCGCATTCTTTAGTGTTTCAGTCAGCCGTTCTTTGTTGTCCCCTACCGTCGTATGGTAGAGGACTTCTATCCCGAGATCCGAAAGCTGTCCTGTAAGATAATGGGCACTCGTATTCAGCGTTTTTCCGAGCAGTAATTCTGTTCCCGTGGAAATAATTTCGGCCTTCATTTTTTCACACTCCCTCAGTCATTATCTCACCGCGGGAGAATCTTATCCCCGAACTTTGTTACCTAGTCAATTCATGGCTCAAATAATTTCATTCAAGCCTGATTACCCCATATTAGGTCTGGGTGCCACAAGTTCCAGCGTCAAGCGGAGCATGGATGCGGAGCGCGGCTGTTAGCGCCAGGGAGGGCGCTATCTGCCGTAAGCGGAATTGTGACACCCAGACCAACCCTAGATACTTAACTAGATCATCGCAGCCGTTGACACCCTTAGCTGTTACGCCAGCAACCAAACAGGTAAATTCAAAACCGGAACAGTTAGAACTACTCTTTTTATTTGGAACGAACAAACAGCTGTTTTGATTTCATGATATAATCCACGCCGGAGATGATGGTTATGATCAGCGCAAGATAGATCATAGGCTGGGCAATATGTATGTTAAGGGTTGATAATGGCCAATCTCTCAGAATCAACAGTGCTATGGCAATGATCTGAGTGACCGTCTTCAGTTTTCCAAGCTTGCTGGCACTGATCACTACGCCTTCGGCGGCAGCAATCGCTCTTAACCCTGTGACCGCAAACTCCCGGGCCAGGATAATCCAGACAATCCAGGCTGAAACGAGATTTAACTCGACCAGGGCAATCAGCGCGGCTGAAACCAGAAGCTTGTCGGCAAGCGGATCCAGAAATTTACCGAGATTGGTCACTTGTTTCAGCTTGCGTGCGAAATAACCGTCCAAACCGTCTGTCGCAGACGCCAGGATAAATATCCCCGCGGCTACAAAGTCCTGATAAGGAAAATAAGCAGTACCGTCAGGCATTTTTACCAATAAAAAGGCCATAAACAAAGGTATCATGGCAATTCGAATCAGAGTCAGCGTGTTAGGCAGATTCACTTGAGCTCCTCCCCTCCCATATCATAGCTGTCCGCTTCAGTAATTCTGATCTGTATGATTTCACCAGCCAAATGTTTCTTCTGAACCTTGAGGTAAATCTGACCATCAATCTCCGGGGCATCCCCTTCGCTCCGTCCGACCCATTCATCGGGGGCAGTCTGTTCTTCGAGAATGACCCGGATGATTTGCCCGACCCTTTGCTGCTGGATCTGATCCGCGATTTCCGTTTGGGCTGCCATGACAGCATTTTTGCGAGCTTCCCGAACCTCAGGCGGCACCTGGTTCGCCATGTTCGCAGCAGGAGTATTTTCCTCCTGGGAATAAGCAAAAACCCCAATACGGTCTAATTTTATTTTATTGACAAATGACAATAAATGCTGATACTGTTCTTCGGTTTCCCCAGGGAATCCGGTAATGAACGTTGAACGAATAAAGATACCCGGTACAGCCTCGCGAAGCTTTCCGATCAGCGTTTCTGCTTCCTCGGCTGTATTTCTGCGGTTCATTTTCGAAAGTATGGCGTTATCGGCATGCTGAAGAGGCAAATCGATATAATTGCATATCTTGGGTTCCGTCGCAATCAGGTCAATCAGTTCATCAGATACTGCCTCAGGGTAACAATACATCAGCCGAATCCATTGTATACCGTCTATTTCCACTAGTTCCCGCAGGAGATCCGGCAGCCGGTAAGCGTGATACAGATCAATGCCGTAACGGGTTGTATCCTGGGCTACCAGTGCAATTTCCTTCACACCCTCGCCGGCGAGCTTCCTTACTTCTTGTACGATTGACTCCATTGTCCTGCTACGGTAGCTGCCTTTGATCTGCGGAATGACACAATAGCTGCAACGGTTATCACAGCCTTCGGCTATTTTGACATATGCAAAAAAAGAAGGACTGAAACGGACCCTTGGCATCTCATTGTCATAAAGATAGTCCTGCTTTTCTTTTTTCCTGTATACTCTCTCGCTGCCGGAGCTTTCCAGGACCTCGGGGATTTTATCCAGATCCCCGTCCCCGAGCACACCATCAAGCTCAGGAAGTTCTTTAAACAGCTCTTCACCATAACGCTGAGCCAGACATCCCACAGCATAGACCTTCTTCTGAGTACCGCTATTTTTCAAATTGATCATTTCACAAAGGGTGTCAATCGATTCTGCTTTGGCATCTTCAATAAAACCGCAGGTATTTACAACAATCATATCGGCTTCAGACCGCTCGGCTGTTATCTCGAAGCCTTTCGCCAGCATGCCGGTAATTACTTCACTGTCAACCTGGTTCTTCGGGCACCCAAGGTTAATCACTGCAACTTTTTTCTTCAATTTTCAACCCTCTGAAATCGTTTTTTATCACTTTAGTATATATCAGGTTCCGACCTGCTGTCAAAACGAATGCTTTCCCTTTACCTTCCCTGATGGCTTCCCCGGAGACATCCTTTTGACTTTCCCTGTCACCTTGCCTGACGCCTCTGTGCGACTTCCCTGGTGCTTTTCTTTTTGATTTTCTTTGAGATTTCTTTTCTTATTCCCCAGGCTTCTTTGTTGTCTTTCTTTTTCCATCTTTTCGTTTTTTACGGTTCCCCGAGATTTTCCGCTGTCCTCTGTAATCTTTTTTTTATGTTCCTTATTTATTCGTGCCATAGATAAAAGGTCTTTATTTACTTGCTCTTTATTGAGATTGCCTTTAACAAAATTTTTCTGTTTATTTTGGTTATAACCGGAATCTTGTTCCTTGTTCTGATCGGAATAGGCGGTTTTGCCTTTGGGCCTGATAAGACATTTGGGGCCGAACCCTATCAAATCCGTCCTATCGGCTTCAACAAGGGCAGCGTGGACCAGTGCATATTTTTTTGGTTCTCTGAATTGCAGCAACGCTCTCTGCATTGCTTTTTCCGTTTTGCTTTTTGGAACATAAACCTTCTGCATAGTCAGCGGATCGAGCCCTGTATAAAACATTGCCGTAGACAGCGTTCCCGGAGTCGGATAAAAATCCTGGACCTGTTCCGGCTGATAATGAATGTCCCGCAAGTATTCGGCCAGTTCAACGGCTGCTTCCAGCGTACTCCCTGGGTGGCTAGACATAAAGTAAGGAACAATAAACTGCTTCTTGCCAAGACGCTCGTTAATTTTAAAGAATTTTTCCCTAAACTGTTCAACGGTTTTCCCCGCCGGT
>Ga0074193_1001319_pt1 | contig 31250 bp, 41 predicted proteins | sample EPASupsiteHSE605_FD_64523 | JGI IMG/M metagenome (GOLD analysis project Ga0074193, IMG submission 64523) | Bioremediated contaminated groundwater from EPA Superfund site, New Mexico - Sample HSE6-05 | ecosystem: Environmental > Aquatic > Deep subsurface > Groundwater > Contaminated ... | reverse complement strand
ACCCGTAAGGAGATTTTCTGCAATGGACATTCCACGGATCTTCAACATCACCGAAAGTGCTCACCGCATCCATAACCCGTTCACACCCGAAAAGCTCGCCACTCTCGGCGCGGCGCTGCGTCTGGAATCGGGGGCCCGAGTGCTCGACCTCGGCAGCGGTTCGGGGGAGATGCTGTGCACCTGGGCACGCGATCACGGCGTCATCGGCACCGGCATCGACATGAGCCAGTTGTTCACCGAGCAAGCGAAACTCCGTGCTGTAGAACTCGGCGTCGCCGATCAAGTCAAGTTCATCCATGGCGATGCTGCCGGCTATGTCTCGGACGACAAGGCCAGTGTGGCAGCCTGTGTCGGTGCTACTTGGATCGCCGGTGGAGTCGCCGGCACTATCGAGCTTTTGGCGCGGAGCCTGCGCACCGGAGGGATCATCCTCATCGGCGAGCCCTACTGGCGGCAGTTACCGCCGACGGATGATGTTGCCAAGGGGTGTCTTGCCAACTCAATCTCCGACTTTCTCATGCTTCCAGAACTTCTCGCGTCTTTCGGCCACCTTGGCTACGACGTCGTTGAAATGGTTCTGGCTGACCAAGACAGCTGGGACAGATACGAGGCGGCCAAATGGCTCACCATGCGCCGATGGCTTGAAGCCAATCCTGACGACGAGTTCGCGAAAGATGTTCGAGCCAAACTAACATTGGAACCCGAGCGCTACGCCGCTTACACGCGTGAATACCTGGGCTGGGGCGTGTTCGCGCTGATGACGAGGTGATGAGGGGATTACCGGACGACTCAGAAAGTGGGGAAAATCCAATCATGCCTAACAACTCATTCAAGCCGACGCCGCTTCGCGGCGCGGCTTAATTCAGGCATTGGATCAGGAGAACAACAAAAATGAAGACAAATATGGGATACTGTGGCGATGTCTGTGACTATTGCCCTCGATACATTGCAACTCAAAGCGGAGATAAGAACAAGCTAGAGGAAGTTGCAATCCTGTGGCATAAAGCCGGCGCACGTCCGAAGATATTGACAGCAGAGGAAATGATATGTCACGGATGCTTTTCCGACAAGGCTTGTCAATTTGGCATTGCACAGTGTGCATCGGAAAAAGGCATAAGTAATTGCGGAGAATGTTCTAACTATCCATGTGCAATTCTTAAATCGAGATTTGAACATATTCCGACGATTTCCGAAGCATGGAAAAGTGCCTGCACAAAAGAAGAATATGAACTCATTTATAAGGCCTTTTGGCAGAAGAAGGATAACTTGGATAAGGCTCGGGATGAGTATCTTTCTAGAAAATAACAATGAAGTAACCAACCAGCGCCTCCACAGCTACGCGCTGTAGGGCGGCGCGTGAGGCGCACGTTTGACAAAAGGAAAAGCTTGTGAAACCAAGAATAGAAAAACTCTCCGAAAAAAAACTTGTTGGGATGCGAGTGAATATGTCCTTCTCAGACAACAAGACGTTTGAGCTGTGGCGAAACTTTATGCCTAGACGAGTTGAAATCAAGACCTCCATTGGCGCCGACCTCTACTCGGTTGAAGTCTATCCTCCCTTCTTCTGGGAGGAGTTCTCACCAGAAAAAGAATTCGAAAAATGGGCGGCCATAGAAGTGACTAACTTCAACGGCACTCCGGATCAGATGATGAATCTTACAGTGCCGTATGGACTTTATGCAGTCTTTGTACATAAAGGACCAGCAAGCACCGGACCAAAGACGTATGAGTACATTTTTAAGTCTTGGTTGCCGAATTCGAACTTCACCTTAGACAATCGACCTCACTTTGCACTGATGGGAGAGAAATATAAGAACAATGACCCTGAATCAGAAGAAGAAATTTGGATACCTGTCAAGCCAAAATGATCAAGCTTTCGCGTGAGCCGCAATTGGTTCAACCGCAATTTTGATGATCTTTAATCTTATCCGGATCGAGCTCCTTAATAATCTCTATGCGCCGGAAACAAGGACCAATAATGATCGAAATAATCGCATTTGATGGAGATGATACTCTTTGGCATGAAGCGCCTCTTTTTCAGTCCTCAGTAACGAAATTCAAGGAACTTCTTGAGGGCTATCACGAGAGTGATTGCATACATCAAATCCTATCTGATAAGGCAGTAAGCAATTTAAAACATTTCGGTTATGGAATAAAAGGATTCACCCTTTCGCTGATAGAGACGGCATTGGACGTCACGGAAGACCGAATCCCAGCCTCACGGATACGTGACATTGTGGAACTGGGAAAGGAGATGATGAGTTCGCCAATCGATTTGGTGGATGGAGCAAAAGAAACGATCGATCTTCTGTCGCGTAGATACAGGATGATTCTTCTTACGAAAGGGGATTTGTTCCATCAGGAGGCAAAAGTTGCCAGGTCCGGCTTGGGAGACTACTTTCATCAACTGGAAATAGTGGCGAAGAAAGATGATCATATGTACCAAAGGATATTGAAAAAATATGGCATCTGCGCGGATCAGTTTTTAATGGTCGGCAATTCAGTCCCCTCCGACATCTTGCCTGCGCTTGAGGTGGGCTCATATGCCGCCCACATTCCATATCATCTTGAATGGGTTCACGAGAAAGTTCAGGATGAGAAACGGATAACGTTGCTGGAGCACAAGAGATATTTTCTTCTTGATAGCATTCGCTTACTTCCCGAGTTGCTCAATCAAATTTAGTTTGAAGTAGAAACCCACACCCTACGGGTGTGGTAATGTGGACTGGCTATGCCGGTCCCGAATGGGTATGGCTGAAAGCCGCTCACTGCTATCCTTATTTCGAGTTGTTGCCGCAACTTCGATAGTAAGGAGGCAAAAGGCTATTGTGTAGACAGCGTAGGTCTGGATGCGGACATGATACGAAAGTATGTCCGCTATCAGGAAAAGAAGGAACAACAGATGGAACAGTTACAATTGGTCGATTAACGTTCATTTTGCGGCACAACTCCTAGCCCGCCCACTTGTGGGCAGGGCCAGCCCTCCTATGGAGGGCGAATTTAAAAGCCGCGTCCTATGGGCGCGGATTCTTTACTCGACAGGTCGGGTAGACCGAATTGAAACCGGAGATGATTCTAACCATTCGGCTCGAGAGTGTCGCGAAAACCGCGCCCCTCAGCCGAGCCGTTCAACAAGCACGGCAACCGAAAAAATTGGCACAAGGTGAAGAACCAATGGCAATCGAGCTCAATAAGCAGGAAGTCGATGACATCGTTCATTCTTTGCGCAAGTACTGCAGAGAAGAACTGGAACAGGAAATCAGCGGCATGCAGGCGAAGTTTCTTCTGGACTATATTTTGAAGGAGATCGCGCCTTTCGCTTACAACAAAGGCATCAAGGACGCCGAGGCGTATTTCTTGGCGAAAGTTGAAGACCTGCCGGCCATCTGTTTTGAAGAAGGGATGACGTATTGGCACAAGAAGAAATAACCATCCTGCAACAGAGATGAATCGTCTGCAGAAACATGTGAAGCGGGAAAATCCATGTGTAATGAAATATTTTGAATATCTGACAAGTGAATAACCAGACCGGTGGAGGGTGAACCCCCGCTCACTGCCCACCACATTGGACGAAATTATAACTGGAGAGAGCCTATGAAAGAAAATGCGCAAGCGATAGAAACCTTAAGCGCCATTATCCGCGCAAGGAGATCAATACGAAGCTTTACAAATGCTGTCCCACCTACCGAGGGAATGAAAGAAATCCTACAATCAGCGATATTCGCTCCATTTGGTCGAGCTACCGGTCTTCCTCCAAAAGATATCCGAAAAATATTCGTTTTTTCACAGGGTACGGAAAATATAAATATTGCCAGAGAGTTACTGCTCGGACAGATAAGCCGTGTCGCTCGCAAAGTAAACATCGTCTTACTTCTTTTTCCATTTCTCAGAAAGAAAATGGGACTTTTTTCTAAACGCATTTCGGCAGTTGCGGAAAACGGAATCCCCGGACTGTCAGAAGGCGCATTCTATATTGTTGTTGCAGTGAAAAAGGGGTTCCCATCAATGGAAAAGCAAACGATAGCCCACGCGATGCAGAATATGTGGTTGTCAGCAACCGCGCAAGGTCTGGGTTTCCAGCTCGTTTCTTTGACAGGAGTGATGTCAAAAAATAAAGAATTCATGCAATTATTGGGGTTGAAACCAGGCGATTACGAACTTGACGGATGTGTTATTGGAATGCCGAAGATGGTTCCTGAACCTCGTGAGGAGCGTCATCTGGAAGATTTCGTCACTTGGGTTCAGTAATGTAAATATCCGACGCTATTCCCAACCGCCCATCCATCGGGTGGTGCGGTGAAACGCTCTTCGTTGCAGACTGGAACACGGAAGAGCCGAGACGCCCGTTTGAAGATCTCGAGACGATGGCGAGAGAGGTTCACTTCGTCCGGAACACAACTTCGCACCCGATACCTTTCTCCGAGGAAGGTCCGACCGTTGAAAAACTGCACAATTTCATCCGGGCAAATGGTCACGAACTGACAGGCAAACATCACGAAATCTACCTGAGTGATCCACGCAAGGCAGACCCTGAAAAATGGAAAACGATCGTGCGGCAGCCGATGAAATAGTGCTGCCGAGTTTCTGGAAGAGATGACGGATTCCATGGTGGGGAGGGTACTTAGAGGATAAGTCTTCAACTGCGGGCTGAAGGCATTAACTTTTTTTCCTTTCTTAAGTAAGATTGACTAATGATACTGTTTGGGTTATCTTGCATCCCATTACTTTTGTGCAAGGCTTCTCATGATCTCACACGGCATCTCCGCAATCATCAGCAAATCCACGGATGCTTTCACAGTCTTCGCTAACGCGCGCCGTTCTGTGCGTTGTAGTGCGCCGGCGGAGGGGATCATGTAGCTTGGCCGCATTAGCTACAATACCCCCATCGGCGCTTGCTGGTGGGGGTTTTTTATTTTTATTGGAGCCAACCCGGAAGATTGAAATCGTCATGCGGTTTCGCGGGTGCAGGTAAGCCATGATTTTGTCGAGACCTTATGAAATGAGAAGGAGGATGAGGCATGTCGGACGCAATATGTAACATAGATTCCCTGATGTTCATCACTAAGCGACCACCACTTGTGATTGTTGAGGGAAAGGGGTCCTGGGTTACCGATCAGCACGGCAAACGTTACCTGGACTTCATCCAAGGGTGGGCTGTCAACTGTCTTGGACACTCTCCCCAAGTAGTGGTGGATGCCATCATGAAGCAGGCGGGGCGACTAATCAACCCCAGCCCCGCCTTTTACAATGAACCAGCCATTAAACTTGCTAATCTCATAAGCAGGCACAGCTGTTTCGACCGAGTATTTTTCACCAACTGCGGGGCCGAAGCCAACGAAGGGGCGATCAAGCTGGCCCGAAAATGGGGAAAGAAATTCAGGGGTGGTGCTTTTGAAATCATCACCATGGAGCACGGCTTCCATGGTAGGACCCTGGCCACCATGTCCGCTTCAGGCAAGCCCCAGTGGCGTGAGCTGTTCGAGCCAAAGGTCCCCGGGTTCCCCAAGGCGCCGCTCAATGATCTCGCTGCAGTGAAGTCGATGTTGACCGACAGGACTGTCGCAGTGATGCTTGAGCCGATTCAGGGTGAATCGGGGGTCATCCCTGCCACGGACGAATTCCTGCAGGGCTTGCGGGAATTGACACGGGAGCAAGGGATGCTTCTTATATTTGATGAGGTACAGACCGGAATGGGGCGAACCGGGACGCTTTTCGCCTATGAGCAGACCGGCGTAGAGCCGGACATCATGACGGTGGGGAAGGGGATCGGCGGCGGAGTACCGTTGGCCGCCCTGGCGGCAAAGGAAGGAGTGTGCTGTTTCGAGCCCGGCGATCAGGGGGGGACCTTCAATGGCAATCCGCTCATGACAGCCGCCGGTTGCGCGGTGCTGGAAGAATTGACCAAGCCGGGTTTCCTCGAAAGGGTTCGGGATATCGGGGGGTATCTCAGGGAGAGGCTAGCCGTGCTTTCCAGTCGCCATGGGCTCGGAGAGGTGAGGGGAAAGGGTTTATTGCTGGCGCTTGACCTGACGCAGGAGATTGCCGAGGATGTGGTGGAAAAAGCTCGGGAGAGAGGGCTTCTTCTCAACGCGCCGCGTCCCGGTACGTTGCGCTTTATGCCGGCGTTGACGGTCAGCCGGGAAGAGGTGGATGAGATGTTTCGCATCCTGGGATCTGTATTTGCCGAGCGCACCTCGTAATGCGGAGGATCAGTTCGCTGACAAGAACACCGCGGCAAAGGAGACATATGGGACGCATGAATAATAAGATTGCCATGGTTACAGGTTCTGCGAGCGGGATTGGCGAGGCTATAGCACGCGCTTTTGTTAGAGAAGGGGCCAGGGTTTACGTCACTGACATCAATGATGAGCGCGGCACGGAGGTCGCCCTGCAACTCGGCCCGCAGGCCGCCTATCTGAGCCTTGATGTCCGGAAAGAAGAGGACTGGGTCACAGCGATTGATAGCGTCATGAAACAGCACGGGCATCTCGACGTTCTGGTCAATAACGCCGGTATCACGGGCTTTGAGACCGGTTTGGTTCCGCATGACCCCGAACATACGACTCTTGAAGCCTGGCACGCTGTACACCGAACAAACTTGGATGGAGTCTTCCTCGGATGTAAGCATGGTATACGTGCAATGCGTAACAGAGGCTGCGGTTCAATCATCAACATATCGTCGCGTTCAGGCCTGGTCGGCATCCCTGCTGCCGCAGCGTATGCCTCCAGCAAGGCGGCGGTACGCAACCACACCAAAACGGTTGCGCTTTACTGCGCCGAGCAAGGGTTGAATATTCGCTGCAATTCAATTCACCCAGCCGCTATCCTGACGCCGATGTGGGAACCGATGTTGGGCACTGGGCCGGAGCGTGAAGAGCGGATGCGGATGTTTGTTAAAGGCACCCCATTGCGTCGCTTTGGAACAGCTGAAGAGGTTGCCGCAGTGGCGATTCTTTTGGCCTCTGATGAGGCAACCTATATGACCGGCACGGAGATCAACATTGACGGAGGTATTCTGGCTGGTTCGGCAGTAACGCCGGAAGTTGAATGAGCGTGGGGAGGAGGACGAGGCCGAGGAGCGGCGGATAGTTGCCGAGATTGAGCGGCGGCTGGGTGAGCTTGATTTTGTTTTTTACCGATTGATTTTTGGATAATCGGCAGCATTGGGCCGAGAACGGATAAATACACTGATTAAAGCCAGGGTGCTGATCGTGCCCTAAACAATCTGGCCATAGGGCTGAAGGGAGAAATATGAATCATGGCTTCTCTTGGCAATATGACGAGTTTAAGCAGGTAGGCACTGACTACGGAAGCAAAGCCGAAGTGGAAATCTACGATGCGAGCCATGCAGAGTTCCGGGACATGGAGGGCGAAAGCATCAAGGTGCTTGCTTCGCTTGAAATCAAGGGGAGCGATGCGCTGATCGATTTTGGTTCCGGAACAGGCACTTTTGCCATTCAAGCGGCCCGGCGCTGTGCCAAAGTCTATGCAGTTGATGTTTCACAGGCGATGATCGAGTGTGCAGCTGCCAAGGCGAATAAGGCAGGAACAACGAATATTGAGTTTCATCATGCCGGTTTCCTGACCTATGAGCACAATGATTCACCCGTTGATGCCGTCGTGACGACATTTGCCTTCCATCACCTGCCGGATTTCTGGAAGGGTATCGCCCTAAAGCGGATCAATGGCATGCTTAAGCCCGGCGGCCAGCTTTACATACATGATGTCATCATGAAGGAGACCAACGCTCTGGAGAATATCGCGGCATTGATTGATAAGCTGGCCACAGCAGGCGGGAAGTTGCTGAGAGAAGATACCGAAAGACATTTTAAGGACGAGTACTCGACCTATGACTGGGTGGTGGACGGCCTGTTGTCCCGAGCTGGTTTCACGATCAAGAGTAAGCGGATAGATGACGGGGTGCTGGGGACCTACATCTGCACCAAGAACTAGGCAGTTACCGGAGATTGCAGCAGATCCCGGCGCGCTATAAACGACAGTTGTTGTGTACCACAGTCACAATGTGCATAGGATTCGGGTTATCGGAAAGTAGCATGAAAAATGAACGATGACATTACAGAACAAAAACCTGCGGCATCCATCAGGGAGACCTTTGAGACCGTCGCCGCAGGGTACGACAACCGGTCGCTCCGCTTCTTTCAGGATAGCGCAAGGGGGATGGCGGCCTATTTCAGCTCCCGGGAGAGTATTCATCTGCTCGATGTGGCGACCGGGACAGGCAACGCGGCCATTACCCTTGCCAGCAATCTGCCGCAGGCCAAGATCACTGGCGTTGATTTCTCGCCGGCCATGCTGGCCCGGGCTCGTGCAAAAGCAGCGGCAGAGAGGGTCGGGAACGTCGAATTCCTGGAAATGGATATGCAGGCGCTAGAGTTTCCCGATGCTTATTTTGACGCCGCTGTTTGCGCCTTCGGCATTTTTTTCGTCGAAGAGATGGAACGGCAGCTCAAGCATATCGCGGACAAGGTAAAACCCGGCGGCAGAATTCTTATTTCCTGCTTTTATGAGGGGAGTTTTTCGCCGTGTGTGGATCTGTTTCTGGATCGCATCGAGCTGTACGGGATAGAAAGGCCGCCGCTGCGATGGAAACGCATTGCTACCGAAGAAGGATGTACTGCGCTTTTCCGGGAGGCGGGCTTAACGGAGATCCGGGCCGACAGAAAGGACTTCGGTTATTATCTGGAGAATGCGGATGGGTGGTGGGAGGTGATCTGGAACGGCGGTTTTCGCGGTCTGGTCGACCGGCTGCCGACCGATGATCTGCACAAGTTCAGGCACGAACACATGGAGGAAATCGAAAGGCTGCGCACCAAGGACGGCATTCGGCTGAATCTGGAAGTGCTTCACACGGTAGGCGTCAAATTGAGAGCGGCAGCAAATTTGCCGTAAGACATACATTTTTCAAGTGGCGCCGGCAACTTCTATGCATGCGGGTACGTACGAGGCTCTTTTCGGCGAAACCCTTACTAAGGCGGAAGTTGACTCCCTGTTCACGCCGGACATCCGTGCGCAAGCGTGAGGCACAAGAACGTCAGGGGCGTATGACTAATGACACTTATGAATCTACGGACATAGGTGGTTGTGGTGAGGCTCAATGAAACGGCTGGCAATTTCGCTAAACATCGTAGCAGCTCTCTTGGCGCTTGTTGGATGCGTCGCCTATATTAAAGACCGTAGCTTGGCAACTTGGCCGGTGCTGCTCTATTACGGATTGTTGGGCGTCCCCGGTATTCTGGGCACTGCCGCAATTCTGAGCAGATCGGCTCCGCTTCGAACAATGGGCGTCATTGTTCACATTCTTACGCTAGTCGTACTTGTGATGATGCTTCTGTTGGCCTGGATGTTGTCGCCAGGTTCCGGGCTCGTAGCAACCCCCTTTCTTGTCGGAGCAGCGATAGTGAATAGCTTGAGCCTGCGCGCAATCAAATCAATAAATTTCGGGAAATGATGCGCCCTTCGCTGAAGAATGCGGTGAAGGCGTGCTGCAAATTTCACTTTTTCGGGAACCTTTCCATACCTCCTGCGTATAACTGTTCGTAGCGAACGCTGTGGAGTCCAAATGACCGACAACGCCATAATCAGGCTTATCCAGAGCGGTGAGGTCGATGCCTTTGCCCAGCTGGTCCAAAAGTACCACAAGAACCTGCTCGCCTTCATCTATCGGTTCGTGCGGGATCCCCATCTGAGTGAAGATATCGGCCAGGAGGTGTTCCTGGATGTCTATAAATCGCTAGCGAAGTTCGATCCGGAAATGGGAACGCCTTTCTCTGCCTGGCTTTATATCAGCGCCCGTAATCGGTGCATCAGCGAACTGCGGAAACGGGGCACGACCGAGAGCGTGCCGCTCGAAGATTTTCATATAGTGAGCAGCGCCGCAGATAGTGCCGAGGAGGCGTTGATCAGTCATGAAGGGCGGCAGGCGTTGGCTGCCTCCCTAGAGCAGCTCCCTGAACCGTTCCGGACGACGATGATCAAGAGCCTGCAAGGGGCTTCGTTAGATGAAATTGCCTGTCAATGCGGGATATCGAAGGCCACGGTCAAGACCCGGTTGTTTCGGGCTAAAGAGAAGATCAAACAGCTTATGAAAGAATACGTCGGAGGTGTCTGCCATGAACGGGGAATATGAGCCTTCTCGGGATTTTGTCGCAAAGGTTATGGAGCAGGTCCACGCCTATGAGGCGTCGCGAACCTCTTTCGCGGAGTGGTTCATGAGTCACCCGTCGATACGCTATGCCTTGGCCGGCGGCGGGACCTTGCTCGGGATATTCAAGGCGGTGCCGGTTTTCTGAATCGTTACTGGAAGGGAGTGATTTTGCATGGAAAATACAGTCGAAACATTGGTTAAGCAAGTTGAAGTCCAGGGAAAATCGAAAGTTCGGGAGTATGTGGAATCGATTCTCTGGGCCGTTTTTCTTGCCCTCATAATCAGGACTTGCGTCATCCAGTCGTTCAAAATCCCCTCCGGTTCCATGGAGGACACCCTGGTGATCGGTGACTGCCTTTTTGTTAACAGGTTTATTTACGGCATCAAGCTGCCCTTCACCGACCTGCGGTTACCAAGCCTTCGCGACCCGAAAAGGGGAGATGTGGTTGTCTTCAAATACCCGGAGGATCGCTCAAAAGACTTTATAAAACGCTTGATCGGCGTACCGGGCGATGAGATCCAGGTTAGGGATAAGCGTGTCTATGTCAACGGCACCCTCTACCAAAATCCCCATGAAGTGCATAAAGACCCGCAAATACTGCCGCGGGAATTGACCCAGCGCGATAATTTCGGTCCGGTGCGAGTTCCGGCAAACGCCTATTTCGTGATGGGTGATAACAGGGACAACTCCCACGATAGTCGTTTTTGGGGCTTTGTCGGTAACTCCGATCTGGTAGGGCTGGCATTCATCAAATACTGGTCGTGGGATCAGAGCAGTTGGCGAGTCCGCTGGCAGAGAATCGGCAAGCTCATTGATTGACCGGCATCTGCAAAGGAGGGTAAAGAATGAAATTTGCTCAGGAGGTTACCCGTGATTCGTTCCGTAATACTACTCGCCGTGCTGGGGCTGTTGCTCCTCGCGGGCTGCTCAACCGACAATTTAAAGCATGGGCTCTATGAAGGATTCCGGGTACGAAATGACCTGCAGAGTTCGCCTCCGGAGCGCGGCGACAAACCGGTGTCGCCAGATTACCAGGAGTATGAACGGCTGAGAAAAGAGCAGAACCGATGAGGCGCAACGCCCGGATAGAAGCGACTACTCCCCCTGAAACTCTTTGCGATACCTTGCCGGAGATGTCCGCAACACTTTATTGAAGTGCTGGCGTAGCGAGACTTCGGAGCCGAAGCCGGCCTCCTGGGCGATCTGATCAATCGGTTTGCCGGTTGTTTCCAGGAGGCGCTGGGCCAGCGCCAGTCGTTGATTGAGCAGCCATTTGCCGACGGTGGTGCCGGTTGCCTGACTAAAGCGCCTGGTAAAGGTGCGGCGGCTCATGAAGACCCGCGCTGCCAGGGCGTCCAGGCTGTGCGGCTGATCAAGGTTATGCTGTACCCACTCAAGCGCCTGGGCGAAGCGGTCAACGGCCGGCGACCTGCGCAACGGCTGCTCGATGTATTGAGACTGCCCCCCCTGGCGGTGGGGCGGGACCACCATGCGCCGCGCCACGCGGCTCGCCACTTCCGCACCATGGAGGGTGCGCAGGATGTGCAGGCAGCAGTCGATTCCGGCAGCCCCTCCGGCCGAGGTGATAATCTCCCCTTCATCCACATACAGAACGTCCCGGTCCACCTGTATCTGCGGGTAACGATCAGCGAGATCATCGGCCCATGCCCAATGGGTGGTCGCACGGCGACCGTTCAGCAAGCCAGCGGCTGCAAGAACGTAACTACCCAGGCATAGTCCCACCAGTTTAGCGCCCCGTTGACTGGCCTTGCGCAACGCACTCAATAACGGTAGCGGCGGCAGCTCATTCGGGTCACGCCAGCTCGGTACGATAATGATGCCGGCATTTTCTAACTCGTTCAGGCGATGAAGCCCGGACAGGGAGAATCCTGCGCTCGTCACCACCGCCCCCTTTTCAACTGCACAGACCAATACCTTCAATTGCGGCACGCCCGCATCCCGACGGTCTTCGCCAAATACGGCGCAGGGGACGGAAAGGTGAAAAGGGCTGATCCCGTTAAAAGCGATCACAGCTATTGAGTCGTGAAGCATTTCCTTCTCCGGCCAACGTAATTTGGCCCGATTGTAGCACATATTGGCAATCAGGCCACTGTTTTTCCGACCTTTTACGGTGGATAATCTCAGCAACAAAAAGGGAAACGAACCGGAGGGAGAAACGATCATGCCTGCATTGAGAGTGTTGAAAGAGTGTGATGTTACGCAGATCAACGGATGGCCGTCCTATACTGGGGACATGGAGCAAATGGACTATGCGCTGCGTGAAAAGGGATGGCTGCATGAATGCCGGTTGAGGCCAGGTGCCTTCCTCTATGCCGTTGAAGATGGCGATGACCTGATCGGTTTTACGATACTGGAGAAGACGGGCACGGCAGAGGCCGAGTTCCGCATCGCGCTGCGGCCCGACAGGACCGGCCTGGGACTTGGTGAAAGCATTACCTCCAAGACGCTGCAGATCGGATTCGAGGAACACCGGTTTTCCCGCATCCACCTGATCGTCCGGAAGAATAACAGCAGGGGGATAAAACTGTACCTGCGAATCGGCTTTGTAGACCGTGGGGAATGCCGCAGGGAGATTCAGGGAGTGTTGGTAGATTTTCGGCTGATGGAGATGAGCCGAGAGGAGTTCACGCGAATGCGTATCATGAGAAATGCAGGGGAACTTGATGAAAATTAGCAGCGCATCTCCGAGATACAAGCAGCAAAAATCAAACGATTGTTCTTGATATTGATTCTATATGGTACTATCTTATATAGCACTAAATCTATGGGGGCAAAGAAATGGACAATCGAGAGGCATTGCGTTTGGGTCTTGAATTGATGGAGAATGCTGAAGCAGCGTATCTTACCACCGTTGACAACGCCGGCTTCCCTCAGACAAGAGCCATGCTGAACCTGAGAAACGCCGCACAGTATCCTGCTTTAACCAACCTGTTCAGAAAGCATCGGCACGATTGCGCGGTCTATTTCACCACCAATGCCTCTTCCCCAAAGATGGAGCAAATCGGGCACAATCGGGCCGTTTCGGTTTACTACTGTAAACCGGGAGAGTGGCGCGGATTGATGCTTGGAGGGATGATGGAAATCGTTACTGATCCGGGAGTGAAGAGGGCGCTCTGGCAGGAGGGGTGGCAGATGTACTATCCCGGAGGCCATGATGATCCCGACTACGCGATTCTTCGGCTATCCCCGATGGTTGCCAAATATTATCATCAACTGAATTATTTTACCTTCGATTTTGGGTCTGAACAATGAAGCAGCAGCGCGAAGGGGGCTTTCTGATCGCCAAGGTCCACCAGTTGGCGGGGCGGATTCTGGCTAGAAAACTGAAAAAATACGAGATCGACGAAATCAATCCGGCCCAAGGGAGGATACTGTTCGCCCTGTGGCAAAATGACGAGATTCCCATCCAGGAACTGGCGAAAAAGACTTCATTGGGAAAATCGACCTTGACGAGCATGCTGGACCGGCTCGAAGAAAGCGGGCATGTCACCCGTATTCCGTCACTAGAAGACCGGCGGAAAATACTGATCACGCTTACGGACAAGAACAGGGCGCTTCGGGATGTATATGCGCAGGTCTCCAGCGAGATGACGGAGCTGTTCTATGCCGGCTTTAGCGGCAAGGAAATAAAGCAGTTCGAGGAGCAGTTGAGGCGTATCCTGAACAACCTCGAGCATTCCGAACGATAGAAAAGGAGGGGAGGCCATGAGAAAGGCATTACTGGTCATCGACGTGCAGAACGAGTACTTCACGGGGAAGCTCCCGGTGACCCAACCGGCGGGAAGCTTGGAGAAGATCGGAAGGGCGATGGATGCCGCCTCGTCAAGCGCTATCCCGGTCATTGTGGTGCAACATACCGTCACGGCGCCGGACCGTCCCGTCTTCCAGAAAGGGACTCCCGAATGGGATATTCACCCCGAGGTGGCGAAGCGCCCCCATGATCTCCTGATCGAGAAGACCCTGCCGGGGAGCTTTACAGGAACAAACTTGGAAGAGTGGCTCAGGGAGAAGGATATCGGTACGCTGGTGATCAGCGGGTACATGACCCAGATGTGCTGCGACACCACGGCCCGTCAGGCGTTTCATCTCGGCTTCGGCGTGGAGTTCCTCTCCGACGCCACCGGCACACTTTCCCTCGCCAACGATGCCGGCTCCGTCAGCGCAGAGGAACTGCACCGGGCGATCCTGGTCACCCAGGGGATGCTCTTCAGCAAGGTGATGACGACCGCGGAGTGGATAAGCGGTCTTGGGAAGGGATAAGTGCGATGGCAGACAAAACCCGCGCCGCTTTCACCGGCTTTGCCCCGGAAAGCCTGGAGTTCTTCCGCAATCTCGCCGTCAACAACAGCAAGACCTGGTTCGAGGCGCACCGGTGGGAGTATGAAGAATGCCTCTTAGAGCCGCTGAAGGCCCTGGTCGCGGAGCTTTCCGGCTTCATGCTCGCCATCGACCAGGACCTGGTGACGGCTCCGGGAAGGGCGGTCTCACGCATCCACCGCGACACCCGCTTTTCCCGCGACAAGTCACCCTACAAGACCACTATGTGGCTTACCTTCAAGCGGCAGGTCATGGAGTGGCGGGATTCGCCGTGCTGGTTCTTCGAAATCACCGCCGATTCCTACCGCTACGGCATGGGGTTTTACAGCGCCTCAAAGGAGACCATGGACCGGGTGCGGGAAGTGATCGAGCGCAAGCCGGCGCTGTTCCGGCAGGCGGTGGCCTTTCTCGGGGAACAAGACAGCTTCGTCCTGGAGGGGGAAACGTACAGAAGGGCGCTCAGGCCCGATCTGCCGGAAGATTTGCAACGCTGGCACCAGCGGAAAAACCTATACCTCGACTACAACCGGCAGCCGGACAATGCCCTCTTCACGCGGAGGCTCGTGGACGACCTGCGGCAAGGCTTTACCCTTCTGGCTCCGTTTTACGATTTTCTCTGGAAGGTGAAGATACCGATGGGAAACGGCTGATTTCCGGCATCAGCGGTGAAGCCCCGGTTAAGAAAAAGCCGGGGCTTTTTCTTTGCTGTTGATATACGCATTTCTCGAAAACAAATGTGTTGACACCGCAGGAGAAAATACGTATTTTCACATTTCGACAACTATCGAAGTAAGAGGAGCGAATGAATACACTCAGATTGGCAAAGATGTTTAAAGCACTCTCACACCCGAACAGGCTGGAGCTCTACCTGGAAATCGCCAGAAAGCATGAAGCCAGTTTCCAGACTGGCTGCGACTGTTTCGTCAGCGACATCATCGGCTCGCTGAACATAGGTGCACCGACCATTTCCCATCACTTGAAGGAGTTGGCCAATGCCGGCTTGATCATAACCGAACGTAGGGGTAAGTTTCTGGTGGCAAAGATTGACGAGAATTCAATTTATGAGGTGAACAAAATCCTGCCTCGTCATACCTCGGAATGAGCTATTTTTTTATCCGCTCAATTTGATACTTGTAAAAGTATAGAATTGTCGAATTAATATTACCCCAAGGAGGAAGGAATTGATGAAAGAGAAGAACGTTCGGGGGACGGCGCTCATTACGGGAGCGACCAGCGGCATCGGTTATGCGTTAAGCAGACGATTTGCAGGCGAACGCTTCAATCTGGTGATGGTGGCAAGAGACGCGCGACGGCTTGCGGAGATTTCCGAAGAATTCCGCCGAAATTTTTCAGTGGAAACGCATTGGATCGTCAAGGACCTGGCTGCACCGGAGGCTGCGCAGGAGATATTCGATGAGTCTCGTAGTAAGAAGATTCACGTCGACATCCTGGTAAACAATGCGGGGTTCAATGAGTACGGGCAGTTTGTCGAAACAGATCACCAACAGGAACTGAGGATGATCCAAGTCCACATTGCTGCCTTGACCTCCCTCACCAAACTGTTTTTGCCGGCGATGGTGCAACGTAATCAGGGTGGGATATTGAACGTCGGGTCAACCGGCTCATTTGCTCCGGTGCCGCTCGATGCGGTCTATTGCGCCACCAAGGCTTATATCCTGAGCTTTACGGAAGCTCTTGCCGATGAACTGCGAGGTTCCGGCGTCAAGGTGACTGCCCTATGTCCCGGCGCGACAGAGACACAATTCGCCAGTCGGGCGAACATGGAAGGCACGCGAATCTTTCAGGGGAGGTTGATGGATCCCGGAACTGTCGCAGAGGCCGGTTATCGTGCTTTGCTGCGAGGCAACACCCGCATCGTTCCGGGGTTCGCCAACAAAGCTACCATTGCCTCCCTCAGATTCATGCCGAGGGATATGGTCGCACGCATTGGCAGGTGGATGATGAGCCAAAAACCAGGGTATTCAGCTTGGCATTAATATTTACGAAGGTTAATAAAATTGGGTGGAAGGAGGATAATCATGAAACTTCGGTTTTCCTGTTGCGGCGTTTCTTGTTGCGGGAATACGTCTTTTTTCTCCGAAGGCAAACTCGATGCACGAGTCTCACAGGATGAAATCGGACATGTTTATGACAGACTGTCCGGCATATACGATATCTGGGGAAAGCTGACAGAGTCACGCGCTAGAAGACGGGCGATTGAGCTTGCGAGTATCGAGGATGGGCAATCTGTCTTGGAAGTGGCGGTAGGTACGGGTTTGGCTTTTTTCGAAATTGTGCAGAGAAATCCAAGCGGTCGCAATGTCGGCATTGATCTTTCAAATGGAATGCTCTCAAAAGCACGAAAGCGGCTCAGGAAACTATCGGGAGTACAATATGAGCTCAGTATCGGCACCGCTTTCGATTTGCAGGTAGAAAACGAGTCGGTTGATTTGTTGATGAACAATTACATGTTCGACCTCATCCCCTATGAGGAGATGGATATGGTCCTTATGGAATTCACGAGGGTCTTGAAAACAGGGGGCAGGTTGATACTGGTAAACATGACCGAAGGCGAAAAATTGGGGAGCAAACTATACGACTTTATCTACAACCTGTCACCCAAGGCAATGGGCGGTTGTCGAGGAGTGCGCCTGTCTGAGAAATTAAAGAGCCATGGGTTCACAATTGAAGTCAGAGAGTATCATCAACAGATGCTGTTCCCTTCTGAAGTGATACTGGCGCGAAAGTAGAAACTTCGCACCGTTTGAAACTGGTTGGTTTTGATCGAGCAAAAGCTGATTTGTCGCTGCAATGACTAAAAAAGATAAGGAGAATAAAGATGAAGATAGTCTGCCTGCTGGGAAGTCCCCGTTCCGAGGGGAACAGCGCTGCCATTGCCCGTCGTTTTTTGGAGACCGCGGAAAGCCTTGGCGCCGAGTCCCGCACGTTTGAACTGAACCGGCTGACCTATCGTGGCTGTCAGGGGTGCTACGCCTGCAAGACCACCCTGGATTGCTGCGTCGTTGATGATGACCTGACCGAGGTGCTGCAGGTGGTTAAGGAGGCCGATGTGGTTGTCTACGCCTCTCCGGTCTATTACGGAGACATCACCTCCCAACTCAAGGGATTCATGGATCGCACCTTCTCCTATCTGGTCCCGGACTTTGAAACCAATCCGAAACCAAGCCGGCTGCCGCCGGGGAAAAAGCTCCTTTTTATCCTTACCCAAGGGCATCCTGATTCGGGTATGTTCGGCGATATTTTCCCCCGCTACGACTTTTTCCTCAAGTGGGGAGGCATTGTCGAAATCCGCTTGATCCGGGCCTGTGGCGTCGGGCCGGGAAGGGCCAGCGAGGTTCCAGATGGAGTTTTGCGAGAAGCAGAAGAAACGGCGCAGTCGTTTTTGACGCAATGAAACTCGAATGACATAAATCAAGAAGACAAATAATGCTGTGGTTTCCTTGATTAGAATTTTATTGGAATATGGGGAAAACAGTATTATATTCACATGTTATTCTGTAAGGGGGCATGCAATGGCAACGGCATCGGAACATTACGAGAGCCTTCTGGCGGACCACTATTCCTGGATGTGCGGCGGTTTCGACGCCAGGGTGAGTACCAACTTGGTGTTCTTCTCGAACCAGGGAACCGCCCCCCGGGGATCGGGAATAGCGGTCGATCTGGGAGCCGGGCCGGGTTTTCAGTCTATCCCCCTGGCGCAGCTCGGCTTCAAGGTGCTGGCAGTCGACCTCTCCCGGAAGCTCCTGGACGAACTGGAGAGCAAACGCCGCGGCTCCCCCATCACTGCCATTCATGACGACCTGCTGAACTTCCCGGCCCACTGCGAATCACCTGTCGAGCTCTGTGTCTGCATGGGTGACACTCTGCCGCACCTGGAAACCTTCAACCAAGTTCAACTCCTGTTCGAGAAGGTGTTTCGGGCTCTTGAAACCGGCGGCAGGTTCATCCTGACCTTCCGCGACCTGACTTTCGAGCTGCGGGGGCTGGACCGATTCATTCCGGTACGAAGCGACGCGGAAACCATCTTCACCTGTTTCCTCGAATATGAAACGGAACATGTCAAGGTGCATGATCTGGTCTACACGAAGAATGGCGAAACGTGGGAGCTGCACAAAAGCTGTTACTGGAAACTGCGGATTTCCGCGGATCGGGCGGTTGGACTGTTGAAAGAGGCAGGTTTCAGTATTGATCTGTGTGATAAAATGAACGGTCTGATCACTATAATCGCTGGCAAGCCTGCTGGTTAAATGTCGTGTCCAAGGAGGACAAGGATGGAATTATATTGTCGGATGTCAGTTGGCATTATTTATTTTTTTCAGATGGCAGCATTGACTTCTTTCTACAGAAAAACAGATGACAAAAAAATATTGTATAACGCGGCCAGTGAGACTCCATTATCATTAGTGATTAGATCCACGTGGGTTTTTGCGGTTATTGCTTCAATATCTTTGTACGTCGGGTTTCCAGCCTTACTAGGATGGGGAGAGTTACATCTCAACAATACAGTTCGTGTCATTGGGATAATCCTGGGAATAGCTTCAGACTTACTGATACTGTGGATCCTTGCATCATTAGGCAGAAATATCAGTGCAGCCCTGAAAGTCAGAGATAACCAACGTCTCGTAACCGAAGGTCCCTATCGTTATGTACGGCACCCACTATACACTGCCGGTATCCCCCTATTTTTTTCAATAGCTCTCATTTCATCCAATTGGTTCCTGGGTCTTATCGGCATCGGCTTCCAATTGTTCGTTATGCTCGTAAGGACACCTTTAGAAGAGAAAATGCTCCTTGATCATTTTGGCGAGGAGTATCGGTCCTATATGAAGAATACCGGCGCTCACTTTCCCAAGATCAATGTTTGCAGCATGAAGCGCATTCGAGGAGCATAAAAATACCAAGTGGTTGTGCCCGGAATGTGGTTCCCGCCTTTGCATGCACAAGCCGCAGTGCGCCAATTGCCGTCACCCATGGCAAGGAAAGTAATCTTGGCAATCAACAGGGCCACAAGAGTAGTGAAACAAGAGGGAAATAGTGCAATGAATCGATTGAAAAAGATTCTATGCTGGACGGCTGGTTCTGGCCTTCTGTTGGTATTTGTGCTGTTTGCTCTGCTCTTCTGGAGCATGCGCCCCACAAAGGGACCAAAAATCGGGAAGTATCCATCGCCACGTACTGCGCTCCTCATCATTGATATCCAGGAAGACTACACGGGACCGCAGGCAAAGAAGCGTTTCCGTGCCGGCGACCGGATCGTCGGAGTCTCTAACGCTTTACTTGCACAGGCCCAGGCAAATGGTGCCGTTCGTCTATATCAAAAATGTGATCGATAATCCGATAATATCGGCCTTCACAGGTGGACTAAACGCCCCGGGTGCCCTCGGAACGGAAATGGACCGCCGTCTCATCAAAGTCCCCGGCGCCATGACCTTTACGAAGAATCGATCAGACGCCTTTTCCACCCTTGATCTCGACGCTTACCTTCGGGAAAACAAGGTGGACCAATTGCTACTCACGGGCCTGGACGGGGCATATTGTGTGGACGCCACAGCCCATGGCGCCCTGAATCGGGGTTACCAAGTGACTCTCTTCCAAGATGGTGTCGCCACGGAAAGCAGTAAAAGCATCGAAAAGCTTGCCCAGGGCTGGCGTGAGGCTGGAGCTCAGGTTAAGACAGGTACGGAGATGTGATCCGCCGGTACAGCCCAACAATAGGCCCTATCGAGATTATGCCGGTTCGCTTATGTCAAACATTAGGCAGAGAGGATATCAATGGATCAATTTCTTCATATTACGAGCGGTGATTCCTCGGGAAGCAGTCTTGCGAGAAGTGGCATTCCCGGCGAGGTGTTTGTCTGGCATGATATTCTTTATGATGGTCCAAGGAAGCCGGGCTGGCCGGATGATGACACACTGCACGCTCGCACGCGGTTTCTTGAGCAGGCAACCGGCGGGGGATTGAACAAGGAATTCATCCTTGAGACTCTGAAAATCCAATACCGCAAGCTTGAAACAGCCGCAGAATACAAGCGACTCGTCCTCTGGTTCGATGCGTGCCTTTTCGATCAATCGATGCTCTCGCACATTCTTGCCTGTTTGCGTTTCCTGGGAATTGAGCAGGCCGACCTTCTCTGCATTGACACCTTTCCCGGGATTGTTCCGTTCGACGGGCTTGGACAGCTTCTTCCGGAGCAACTGGCTTCCGTATTCGATCAATGCCAACCGGTAACAGAGGATCAGTTCCGTTTCGCCGAACGGGTGGATAGAGCATTTGCGCTGCAGGATACTGCCGGGTTCACCCAATTGTCAGCTTGTTCTGATGCACCTTTGCCATGGGTTCCCGCTGCCGTGACCCGCTGGCTTCAGGAAATGCCGAATGCAGAAACTGGATTGGGGCGGTTAGAGCAACTTGCGCTAGATGCCATACGCTCCGGTTGCGAGACGCCCGAGGCGATATTTGCGTCTGTATCCGCAAATGACACGCATCCACAGTTTTGGGGAGACATCACGCTTTGGGCGAAGATAAACTCACTGGCTGATCGCAAACCACCGTTGGTGCGGATTGTGGGGCCAAGGAAGAGATTACCCCAGTGGGAAGGCATTGCTGATTTACAGCTCTCACGAGTGTACGCCATAGAACCGGCCGGCCGCTGGTGCAATAGCTTATATCGCTGAAATTGTCTAACCCAAACCACTGACTGTTTTCGCCGGTTACTGACAAGTCGTTACAGAATCCAATAATATTCAAAAAGGGGACCTGATATGAACCCGGTAAAAAGGGCTCTCTTGATTGCGCCAGTTTTGTTATCCTGTGTCGGATGTGACCAGATAACCAAAAACCTTGCCCGGCAAGGTCTGGCAAACTCAGAACCGATCGCTTTCTTAAACAATATATTTCGTCTGCAGTATGCCGAGAATCCTGGGGCTTTTCTCAGCCTTGGAGCCGGTTCGCCCGTGAACATACGATTCTGGCTATTCACCCTTATTGTCGGGATGTTTCTGGCCGGCATGCTCGTTTACCTTCTGGTCTCCCCAAATAATTCCAAAGCCAAAATGATTTCCCTTTCACTTGTGGTCGGAGGCGGTGTAGGGAACTTGATTGACCGTATTTACAACGAAGGTCATGTTATCGACTTTATGAATATAGGTATTGGATCATTGCGTACCGGGGTCTTTAATGTTGCCGATATTGCGATTTCATGTGGCGTTGTTTGGCTCTTCGCCATTTTTTTCAAAGCTTCAAATAAGAAGCCGGCCCTTTAGCAAGGTCAGTAGAGCCGATTCGATGACTCTCCCGGTACAAGGAGGTCGGAGCAACCATGCTTTTCACCCCTGAAAAGGAAATTGAGCCTTGAACAAAGAACTTCACGATGAGCTTCTTTCGATGCGACATGAAGACCAGAGGGTATTGCAGGAGCTGGTCGATAGTGGCGAATTGGGTACGGTCGAATACCATCCAAGAATCAAGGCGGTTCACGAGCGCAATAATGCGCGTATAAAGCAAATCGTCGAACAACATGGATGGCCGGGAATCAGCCTGGCAGGCAAGGATGGCGCCGAGGCTGCTTGGCTCATCGTCCAGCATGCGGTGCTTGATACCGAATTTATGGGATTGTGCCTGGAACTTCTCGGAAAGGCCGTCAGAAGCGGGGATGCGGAAGGGTGGCACTTTGCCTATCTGCAAGACAGAGTGCTGACCATGTCCGGCAGGCCGCAAATCTATGGTACTCAGCATGATGTCGATGAAAATGGAACGGTTTTTCCACAGCCGATGGAGAATCCTGCAGACGTTGACAATCTGCGGAGGGAAATGGGATTGGGCACTCTCGCTGATGCCACAAAGCGGCTACAGGAAAGGGAGAATACAATTCGTCGCAATCGTGGGGTTCTTCAACAAGGCGCATCGCGCTGATACACTTGCACCTGCTAACCTTGAGGTTGGCCCCATAAACAAAAAGGAGTCGAAATGTCCGCTAAACTTCTTGAAGGAAAAGCAGTTGCCGAATCTGTTTTAAACGACGTGGCTGTTCGAGTTGAAAATCTGAAAAGACGCGGCATCGCGCCCGGACTTGGCACCATTTTGGTTGGGAATGACGGTCCGAGCATCAGCTACGTCAACAAGAAACACGAGACGTGTAAATCGGTAGGGATTGAATCTTTTCATGTCGAGATCCCTGAAAACGGAACACAGGAAGATCTTCTGAGCGCCGTTCATGACTTCAACTTAAACGAGAACGTTGATGCTTTTATCATCCAGCACCCTGTACCATCGGGGTTCGACTTTAACCAAGCCCTTATGCAGATGGACCCTGACAAGGATGCCGACGGGCTCCACCCTGTCAACTTAGGACGCCTGGTATTGCAAGAGCCGGGTCCCATTCCCTGTACACCTGCGGGTATTCAGGCGATACTCAAGCACTACGAAATACCTGTTGATGGGAAGGAAGTTGTCATTGTCGGACGTGGACCAACCCTTGGTCGCCCCCTTTCTCTTCTGCTTACTCTCAAGCAGCCTTATGCCAATGCCGCGGTGACAGTTGTACATTCCGGTGTAAAAAATCTCGCTGCCTGCACGAAGCGTGCTGATATTGTCATTGCCGCTGCCGGCAGTCCCGGCATAATCAAACTAGACATGGTAAAAGCGGGGGCAACGGTGATAAGCGGCGGGATAACGTGGGAAGGCAAAAAACTGTTGCCTGACGTTGACGAATCCGTCGGTAAAATCGCGGGCTGGATCACCCCAAGGCTGGGTGGAGTTGGGCCAACTACAGTTGCAATGTTGCTTCGGAACACGGTAATGGCTGCTGAAATACGTGCTGCTAAATCGGCCTGAGCATCCAGCAAATACAAATACTGACTCATTTTACCTGCAGTTGATCCGCTAAATCCGTAAGAGGCCCACATGGCAAGAAACATCGAAATCAAAGCCCGCATCGCGAGCGTCGAGGCGCTTGCACCCAAGGCTGCCGCTATCGCGGACAAAGGACCGATTGAAATCATCCAGGATGATACATTCTTCCAGTGTGAATCGGGAAGACTGAAGTTGCGCGCCTTTTCCCAGGAAGAGGGGGAACTCATCTTCTACCGTAGGGCAAACCGGCAAGGGCCGAAGGAGTCGTTCTATCTTCGTTCGCCGACTTCTGCGCCCGAGACGTTGCGTGAATCATTGTCTCTGGCCTACGGACAGGCAGGTCGGGTTAATAAGCACCGCACATTGTTTCTCGTCGGCAGAACGCGAATCCATCTGGATAAAGTCGAAGGACTGGGGCACTTCCTGGAGCTGGAGGTCGTTCTCGAAGAGGGCGAGCCCGCCGAAGTCGGCGTCCGGGAGGCCCATGAGCTCATGACAAAGCTCGGCGTTGAACCATCACAGCTGATTGAAGGCGCTTATGTTGATCTTCTTCTTGCTCAACGGAGTATCTGACCGAGTCTGAAGGAGTGCCTGATAACGGCAATAGGAGGCTCACATGGCCGTATTCCCACAGTTTATCCGAAGCCGGCGCAACGCGATTGCTGCTTCTTCTCAGAGCGCGGGCGTCGAAGGATGGTTGTTTGACGGCGCCGACGGCAGCCAGGTTGCGTTTTGGCAATGCACTCGGAGAGTTGACTCGGAAGAACATGTTCATGATTTCGACGAGTATGTCGTGGTCGTGCAGGGAGAGTACACCGTAGTCATCGACGGTACGGTGACTGTGATCGGGGCTGGCGAAGAATTCCTTATCCACAGAGGAGTTCCCCATTCCGGCAGTTTCATCGCCGGCACCCGCACCATCCACGCATTCGGCGGCAGGCGGGCAAATCGGCAGATCAATGAAGATAAAGAGGGATAATGAGGCCAACACGAAGAGATGCAATGGTTCCACTGGCTTCTTCTGTAGTGGTCCATCGGTGTGGCAGCAAATAAACGGACATATGTAACGAGGAGGTGGCATTTGGTCGCATGGCTGTTTATATTGATGCCAGACACTCTTTATAACCGGTTGTGAGCCATGATAACGAGAATCAGACGGATAATAGCCCTATCTCTCGGCACGGTCCTGATGATAATGACGATTGGGCGTTACCGTTTCAATACTACGGGACTTCCTACCTGTACCGAGAAATCATTGTTTAAAAGAATTGCAGTCACATTAAAACTCGGAAAAGGTGGGCTGAGAGAACAGCACAAAGATGATGCTTCATGTCGTGAAACCGAATACGAAAAGTAGTCTGCAAATATAACCGTCATTATGGAGCTTATGTGAATGTCCTTCTTGTCACCGTGGGAAGCGCCGGAGATGTTCATCCATTTGCAGGCATCGGAAGAGCTTTAAAGGAGCGGGGACACCGGGTGACGGTGGCCACCAACGAGTATTTCGAGCCGGTCGTCCGGGAGGCGGGGCTGGAATTTGCCGGCATAAGCCCGCGCGAAACATACCTGTCAATGCTGTCGAACCCGGACCTCTGGCACCCGCTGAAGGGATTGAAGATCCTTCTCAAGGATTGCTTCCTGCCGCTCACGCGCCCGGTGTACGAGCTGATTTCAGGGTTCGCTCCGCGGGAAACCGTAGTCGTCTCGTCCTTTTACTCTTTCGGCGCGCGGGTCGCACATGAAAAGTGGAAGTTCCCCTTCGTGTCGGTCCATCTTCAGCCGGCCTGCTTCACCAGCGCCCATAAGCCCACCACAGGAACGCCCATTCCGGAGTGGCTGCCGGTATGGTCCAAGAGATTCATACTCAACGGTCTGGAAAAAATATTTATCGATCCGATGCTCGGTCCGGCTATAAATCCGCTGCTGGCGGAATTGGGGCTGCCGAAGGCGCGGCGGTTTCTCAGCAGTTGGGCGCATTCGCCGCAAAAGATAATCGGGCTCTTTCCCGAATGGTTTGCCGAACCGCAGCCCGATTGGCCTTCCCATACTGAATTGGCAGGGTTTTATTCCTATGACCGCAAAACTGAAAGGCCGCTGGCAAAAGAAATCCTGCAATTTCTTGATGCCGGAGATCCTCCGATTGTTTTTACCCCCGGCACCGCCAATCCGCACAGCGATCAATTCTTCAAGACATCCATCGATGCGTCCCGCCTGCTTGGAAGGCGGGCGTTGCTCCTGACCCCGCATAGAAGCGCGCTTCCCGCCGTGTTGTCCGATAATGTCGCCCACTGTGACTACCTGCCGTTCGGCACTATCTTGCCACGCGCGGCAGCCATCGTCCATCACGGCGGCATCGGCACTGCCGCCCAGGCGATGGCCGCCGGTATCCCGCAACTGGTGGTGCCTATGGCCTACGATCAGCCAGATAACGCTGCACGAATGGAACGGCTGGGAATCGGCGGATCGATCAGGCCGGCAAAATATCGCGGTAAAGAGGCGGCGCAGAAGCTGGAGCATTTGCTTGTCAGCCGGGAAGTGAAAGACCGTTGCGCTTCGATCTCCGCAAGGATCGATTTTCAGCGGGCACTCGATACCGCCTGCCTTGCGATCGAACGGGCGATTTGAATAGCATTGCTGCTATATACATGCAAACGTTACTGCATATGAGGAAAACATGAACCCTGAATCGGAAAATATGGATGATTACCTCGTCTCCGACGCAATCGTTGACTGGAATACACCCGATGTTCAGCAAATGGCCTATGATCTTACCCGGTCACTGTCAGACGAAGTTGCCAAGGTCCGCTGTCTGTACGAATGGGTCAGGGATACCATCCCCCATTCCAATGATGCCGGCCTCGACATAGTGACATGCACGGCCAGTGAAGTGCTCCAGCATAGAACCGGAATCTGCTTTGCCAAAAGCCACCTCTTGGCAGCCCTTCTGCGGGCAGTCAATATTCCGGCCGGTTTCTGCTACCAGGTTTTGCGGTTCAATCCTCCGGTTGATAATGAGCTTGTATTGCATGGCCTCAACGGCATCTACCTCGCCAGCCTCGGGAAATGGATTCGACTGGATGCACGAGGCAACACAGGAGAGATCAATGCCCAATTCAGTATCGATAAGGAACAGCTTGCCTTTGCCATGAAGGCTTCGGCCGGTGAATTCATCTACAATATGATCTTCGCCGCACCGGCAAGCAATGTGGTTGCCAGGCTGAAAAAGTACGATAGCAGAAAAGAGCTGTGGCTGGATCTGCCGAAAGTCTTTGAAAACAAAAACGGATAGCGCTCAGAGAAGGGCGGGCGGGGATGAAAATGGTCAGCAGGAATATCGTGATAGAATCCCCGGTCAAAGGTCAGTGGGCCATAATGAATCCACCGGGCCACGCGGAGCTGGCATTCGATTTCCTGGCGGTCAACGACAGGAAGCTGCCATATCGGGGGCGTGACATGCTGCTCCACTTTCTCGGCACTATCCCGGTTACCGCCACCTATGCATGGTCACAGCCCGTCTACGCACCACTCGACGGAACAGTGGTCGCATGCAGCGACGGCAATCCGGATCGTGAGCGCACCGGCATGATCTATGACCTGGTCCGGCTGCTGCTGCAGCGCCCGAAACCGGGATCTCCTTTCTCGGCTTACGGCGGCAATTATGTCATCCTCAAGTGTGGGGACGTTTATCCGCTTTTCGCCCATCTCCGGAACGGGTCGGTACGTGTGCGGCCGGGAGACTCCGTACGCGCGGGCAAGCAGATTGGCGAGGTCGGCAACTCCGGTTCGTCGATCCAGCCCCATCTGCACTTCCAGATAATGGCAAACGAGGACCCCTTTCCGCTATTCGAGAACCTTGTTCCTTTCGTGCTGCGGTCAGTTCACAAGCGGGTTGAGCGAACCTGGAAGGAAATGTCAAACGCGGAGCTCGCGAATGGGGACCATCTGCGGCTCTAAGGTTTGCCCACATATCGTAGAACCGTGCAATGGCAAGGAGAACAGATGTCTTTCAGCCTTGAAAAAGTAGTGCCATGGGGGCGGACGTTCGATGAATACGTCGCCATGTTCGCCCTCAACAGCGATGACCTCGCCAAAAGAATCCTTGGTTGTGGTGACGGGCCTGCCAGCTTTAATGCTACACTCACAAGCCGCGGCGGCTCGATCGTTTCCATCGACCCGCTCTATCAGTTCACGGCAGAGGAAATCGCCGGGCGCATAAATGAAACATATGAGATCGTCATGGAGCAGACGCGGCAGAATGCCGACGGATTCATCTGGTCCCACATTCGCTCCCTTGAAGAGCTCGGCCAACTTCGCATGAGTGCAATGCGTGACTTTCTGGCCGACTATCCGCAGGGAAAGAGCACAGGCAGGTACATACCCGGCGAGCTGCCGAAGCTTCCCATCTCTGACGGTGCGTTCGATCTCGCGCTCTGTTCCCACTTCCTGTTCCTCTACAGCGAGCATTACGACTGCGCGTTCCACTTGCAGTCCCTGCGGGAGCTTTGCCGTGTCGCCCGTGAGGTGCGGGTATTCCCGGTAATGGAGCTCGGTTCCGTAAGGTCCCGACATATCGCTGGCGTGGCGTCGGAGCTTGCTGACGAGGGGTATCAAGTAAGCATCGAGCGAGTCTCCTATGAGTTTCAGAAGGGTGGCTATGAAATGCTCAGGGTGAGACTATCTGGCGACGGCTGGGAGGTCAAATGAAGAAAATCGGCATCATCGGCGGAATCGGGCCGGAATCGACGCTGGACTACTACCGGGGGATCATCGACGCCTTCCGGGAACGGATCGGGGGAATGAACTATCCTGATATCGTTATCTATAGCGCGGACCTGACTGAGCTTCTCCAGATACTTGAAGAAAATGCCCTGAATAGGCTGACGGAGTGGCTGTTGGTCAGAGTCGGGGCGCTTCAGCGGGCCGGCGCTGAGTTTGCCGTTATTGCTTCCAATACCCCGCATGTGGTCTTCGACGAGGTGGTACGGCGCTCTCCCCTGCCGCTCCTCAGCATCGTGGAAGCGGCCTGCTCGAAAGCCGAAACCTTGGGAGTGCGACGACCCGGCCTGATGGGGACGCGGTTCACCATGCAGGCTGACTTCTTCCAGCGGCCGTTTCAGGCGCAAGGGATGACGGTGGTTGTCCCCTCGGCTGAGGAGCAGCTTTTTATCCACGAGAAGCTTTTTTCCGAAATCGAACTGGGAATGTTCAAAGAGCCAACGCGGGCGGACCTTCTGTCAATCGTGAAACGGATGATCGAGCGGGACGGAATCGACTCTCTCATCCTCGGCTGTACCGAGCTGCCGTTGATTCTTCCCGGCGAGGCCCACGGCATCCCCTTCCTGAATACCACAGCCATCCATGTGGAGAGCATCGTCAGGTACTGTCTGGGGAAGTGAAACAAGGAGATCATATGGAATTTCAAACGATCCGAATTCAGAAACGCCCTGATGGCATCGGCCTGATCACCCTCAATCGCCCTGAAAAGCGCAACGCCATCTCAATCCTGATGCGGCAGGAGATCTCCGCATGCCTCTCATACTGGCGGAATGACGACGGCATCGACGTGCTTGTTATCACTGGCGCCGGGAAGGCCTTCAGCGCCGGCTTTGACTTGGATGAATTCAAGCAGGAAGAGCGGTTTGATGAACTTTTCGAATCATCATCCCGCTACCACCGCGACCTTTGGCACTTCCCGAAGCCCATCATTGCCGCGGTGAACGGTCCGGCCATGGGTGGCGGTTTTGACCTAGCCACCTTCTGTGATATCCGACTCTGCTCTGAGAGTGCCTCGTTCGGCCACCCTGAGGTGAAGTTCGGGGCGCCGCCACTGTTCACACCGTTACGCTGGATCGTGGGGGATGGTCTTGCCCGCGACTTTTGCCTGACCGGCAGGAGAATCGATGCCCAAGAGGCCCACCGCATCGGCTTGGTGAGCGGGGTAGTGATGGAGGAGTTATTGCTGGAACGGTCGATCCAGTTGGCCCAAACTGTCATGGAGGCTCCCGTCGCGACCATTCAGTTCACCAAAGGATTTTTCATCAATAATACTGGCAAGGGGTTTGAGGAGTCGTTCCAAATCGAGCATGATCAAGCGTTCCGGGAGATCATCTTGAAGCACCCAGCAGCATAGTTTGAAAACACCGACCTGGCGACCAAATCGGCATCACGCAACCTCAGCGGTGTCCTCAGTAGTGACCGGTTTAGTTTTCAGTATTTCAAGGAGAAGGCCTTCCCATTTGAGTAGAGCTTCTTTTTTTTCATTGTCGTAGCGGTACTTGTTATACACCCCCACAACTCCCGGCTTTATGTGGTTCACTACCTCCTCGCCAACCTCATCTGACACCCCAACCCGCGCCATATTTGTGCGGGCAGTGCGACGAAGATCATGGGGGGACCACGGCTTCATGCCGAAGTAGGGTTCCTTTCTTGCTTTGATTTTCCGGTTGCCGACGACCTTCACTACTTCATCTGTCAAATAACCGCGATTAATCGCTTGGGATAGTGTGTTCCCTGAAACATGCCCTCGTTTTCCACTCTCTGAGGGGAAGATATAACCTTTACCATTTCCGATCAACTCAAGGGCTGTGTCTGTCAGGTACACCCGATGCTCTCTTTCATTTTTCCCAGCTACCTCAGATGGGATTGTCCACCATTTCCCTTTAATCTGATCGCGGTGCAACTGGGCAACCTCTCCGGGACGCTGCGCTGTCACGAGTATAAGCTTTAAAGCCCTTTTTACTTCGTGAGAGCTCGATGATTTGCCGATCTCATCCCACGCCTTGACGACCTCGTCATCATCAAGGTGGCGCTCATCGGCTTTCGGGGCAATCTTTGGCACTGATTCCGTAATCTCAATGAATGGCTGAATCTCGGCCCATTCCTGGCGACAAGCGTACTTGAACATCTGCCTGGCAAACTTCATGGTATTGCGTGCCGAGCCTGGCACGGTGGAAGCGATCTTTTGGATGAGTGATACGGCATGTTTGTGTCTTACAGTAGCTATTTCCATTTGCCCCATGTTCGGAAGAATATGGACTTTGATACAGCTCACAGCGGACCCTTGCCATCGCTCGGAATGGTTCTCTTTCGAATAATTGACGAACCAGACGCCGGCAAGTTGCTCAACAGTCGTAGGAACAAAGTTTTCAGGCACCCCGTCCTTAACAAGGGTGTCAAAGGTGTACTTTTCGAGATGGGTCGCTGCAGCGACAGCAGCCTCCGCTTCCTGAGCTGCTTCCATTGCTGCCTTTGCCTTTTCCTCGGCAGCAGCTTTTTTCTGGTCACGGGGATCAATGCCCTTTTTTACTAGCTTGAATGCATCGTTATATGCTATCCTAGCGTCCGCCAGGGATGTGGCGGGGTGGTTGCCAAGTTGCATATATCCCTTTTGCTTGTTAAGCTCGAAGATATACAGGAATGACTTCGATCCCGAAGGAAGGACTTGCAGTGCGAAACCCCTTCCTTCTCTGATTACGAATTTCTTGTTTTGGGGCTTGATCGACGCGAGGAATTTTTCCGTAAATTGCTTCATTCGCCCTCCTTGCGTTGCATCCGTTTTGCATCCGTTTTGATCGTCTCGATACCCTGTTGCATCCGTTTTGCATCCGTTTGGTGGCTGGCAGGGAGAGAGAGATTGTGAAACATCCAGAAAGAAAAATAGAGCAAAACCGATGAAAAGTCAAGTAGATATAAAGAGTGAATGAAGCACTAAGACCCAAAATGACAGAGCGTGAAACGTTGGCGTGTGAGCTTCCCAAGCTGAAGGTCGCGGGTTCGAATCCCGTTTCCCGCTCCAAGAAATTCAAGGACTTAGCCAAACCCGGCTAGGTCCTTTTTCTTTGCGCGTGGCCTCTCGCGTGGCCTCATTTTCCAAA
>Ga0074193_1001316_pt1 | contig 31418 bp, 31 predicted proteins | sample EPASupsiteHSE605_FD_64523 | JGI IMG/M metagenome (GOLD analysis project Ga0074193, IMG submission 64523) | Bioremediated contaminated groundwater from EPA Superfund site, New Mexico - Sample HSE6-05 | ecosystem: Environmental > Aquatic > Deep subsurface > Groundwater > Contaminated ... | reverse complement strand
TTGCGGCGAAATCCCCAAAGATTTAAAACCTGCTGCTTTATTGATAACCTCCTGGGCTGCTCCGAAAGGGCAGATCCACGCACAGTAAATGTTCTTGCCTAATAGGATTATAAAGCCCAATGTTCCGAAAATAAGCACATACCATCCTATATTGGTCAAACCGGGTATTTCCAGTGTTATTAGTGAGAACAAGTTGCTGGCTGCTACGAATTCTTTTACGAAAAATCCCATAACTCCAAAGCTTGCTAAAAGTATCCAAATCCGCAATCGCACGAGTTTCTTGATGAAGGCTGCAGCGAGCGCGATGATATAGATCACCATCATCGCCAAATCCTGCCGGTTAAATTGATAGCTGTCATAGGGATTGCTCCAGCGCGTGTTGAAAAATTTGGATGCGATATAGGCAGTTCCTTTGTTGACTGCCTCGGCTACAGCATGGGACGATACGGTGGAACCGGTTACTCTATCAATGTAGTTATGGGTTTGTTTTTCATCCAGATAACCGGAATAGCCTGAGGCCCCTCCTAGATAAATAGGTTCTTTGACGGAAAGGTTTATAAATTGGTCAAACAATTTTCCGGTATAGAGTCTTGTAAAGAAGATGGGGGTCTCGCCCTGCTGGGTAATGATGACTTTTTCCACGAAGCCTTTTTGGTTGACGATGGTCATGGCTTCGATACGGGATTGGTATCCTACTGCGGAGTCACAGACGGCATAATATTTTTTTCCTGCAGCATCAACTTGATAAGCACGTTGGGCCCCGATCATTTTCTCGATGGATGTGACACCAGGAATGTTCTGCTGAATAACCGCCTCGTAATCAATGGTTTTACTCGTCCAAAAGATACCGTAAAAGATTGCCGCTATCGCAGTTATAAATAGTACAGCCAAATAATAAGACTCCAGGTCTCTCTTTTTACTAGCCATCTTTTTTCATCCTTCGCTGTTTTTGAGAATGAATATAATAGACGTAATAAAGTACGCAAGCCACTATGCCAAATGGATAAGTGGCTGGCGTATTTTAAAAGCATCTTATTCCTTCATTTATCTAGACTGAGGTGGTTGCAGAATTCTCTTTGCTCTTTTTTTCTGAGCGGTTTAATAGTCTATACGTAATAATACCCGGGATCAGCGTTGCTCCGCCAAAAAAGACAAGCCCCATTGAGACAGCCTGGTATTCATGCTCAAGAAGGCTGGCGTACGCCCATGCTAAAGTAAATATAAATAAGAAGTTGGCAAGAAAACCACAAAGCTGTATAGGAATCGTATTTTTTACTTTGCTTTTTGAATACTGCCAAATACCAAATTGAATAATAAGCATTAACATACCGAAAAACATCCAAACAAAGTCATTCGCAATTTTCATTTTAGTTTCCCTCCTTTATTTTGTCGGTTCTGTGTCCTTCCAAAAATCTTTGACCATATTCGCAACATAGCCGGACTCAATCCGTTCTTCAGGATTTACAGGGCCATTGTAGCCAAACCACTCGTCAAACTTACGGGCTGCATCTTGAACCAAAGGAATTTGGGTAGCAATTCTGGCTACATCATGCTGCCATTGATCAATTTTATTCCAGGAACAGACCGAAATACAGTTTCCGCAATCTCCGCCGTTATAGGCAAAGAAAGAGAGACAGCGATGAGAGTCGACATGCCATTTTTCCGTGTAGGGATTTTCTGACGGACCACAATCCTCAGGCTGCAAAACCCGTGCTTCTTTTTCATGAGAGATGGCCTGTGACGGGCAAGCATCTGCACACTTCATGCAAAGGCGGCAGAACTCACGTACACCGAAACTTCTTGGCTTATCAGGGACGAGTTCCAAATCTGTATAGACCTTAGCAATACGCAGCCGGGGCCCGTATTTTTGGGTGATTAGCTGTCCGGCTCTTCCTACCTCTCCCAGACCGGCTTGGACTGCAATTGGAATACTCATCCCGGTATCATTTCCCGACGGGATTGCATAGTACCCAATCTCTCTTAAGAAGTTTGCCACTTTGAAGGCCACTTCTCCCATGTTCGAGTAAGATTTACCCGGCGCGGCGCTGTGAAGAATCGACGGAGCGGTGCGGTATGCTTCGTAATCCATCTCGAATACCATAACGATGACTGATTTTGGCTTAAAACCGGCATATTTTTCCCAATCTGCATCAAAAACGGTTTGCCCGAAGGTCTCTACTTCCCCTTTCATAAATTTAAAAGGATCCGTCGGGAAAAATTCAGTCCTGCCATCCGGTAATTTGAACGGTTTAAGGTTTGGCCGAGACCAGGTTGAATAGGTCCAGCGATCATCATAGGGCGCAATACCAACCAGGTCTGCCCCTAGAAAGCGGGCTGCTTTTTTCACAATTCTGCTGGCCTCTTCACCTGAGTCGAATTTCCATTGCCGCCCTTGACCACGTCTCTCCACAACTTTGGAATTGTCCCAAGAATACATGCCCTGGATAACCACCGGTTCTGTCCCAGATTCATTGGTTACGGGATTAAATGGATAATGTGCAATGACGCCGCCGGGGCCACTCCCAGGTGCTGTAAATCCATTGAATTTATATTCTACTGACCAGGCTGCCACATCTAATGCTACTTCCAGTTCACGCCATCCCAACTCATCCTTGCGCAGTGGTAAAACCGTACCGTCATGATGGGAGAAAAAGATACCTCCCGTTTCAGTAAGGGTTGCGTCACGTCCTTTAATTCCTAGCGTCTCAGCGTTAATTCTGGGAAGTTCTTTCCCGGTATCTTTTTTTCCTGTGATTTTAGAAACATCGTCATGCTTAAATTTAAGTGGGGATTTGTTTTCCTCCGGATCAAAGACCCTTTGGTATAAGAGCTTGTTTCCGGGCAAACGCTGGTATTTTGCATCCACGGTGTAAGGAAATTCCGAGGTCTCTTTGATTGGAGCTACGATTTCTGCCGCTTCAGCTGTTAATGGGTTAAAAGTTTCTTTCGCCGCTGCAGCGGATGCAACTGCAACAGCTACGGCACCCATGAACGATGTTTTGAAAAAAGATCTTCTGCTTACATTGTGCGCCATGTAGTCTCTCCTCCCTTAATATGGAATTATTAATCCATTTTTTATTGTAGGCTATACTAAATTGTTGTCTCTGTGTCCAGAAACACATTTGCTAAACTATTGTTAAAAACATTTTAATGAAAAGAAAATAGCAAAAAAAAGACCACCTTGAATATTCAAGGCAGCCTAAAAACTATTATATAGCAAGTAAAGCACGCATCATTGCCATTCGGATAGCTGCTGTCCTAAGTTCATGAAAATGTTCTAAGACCTTTCCTAAAAAGGTGATCATAAGTTGGTTTTTATTGTTAAACATTCAAATCTCTTTTTTTATAAGATGCATAAGTCACAAAAACCAGCACGGCAATGATCACGAACGAAAGGATCAGAAATACCGGTTCAAACCCTCCTCCATTCAATAGCCTTTCAGCCTTGAAATACTCAAAAGGCGTAATATACTTTAAACGATCAAGGCTGCTGTTCATATTAATGGCAGACGAAATGATGAATGTAACCAATAGAATTGCCGTAGCGACTGAAGCAGCAGACCTTGGATGCCTGCTTACAGCTGCTGTCGCTGTACCGATTAACAAGAACATCAGCTGTAAAATAAACATTCCAACCATCAAGATACTTATCTCACCCGTTAAATTCTCTCCTTTGGCGTACTTCCCCATAAGGACAACTGAAAAAATCAGGGTTACAAGGTTGAATACGATAATATTACAAAGTGAAGCAAGAAGTTTTGCCGTTATTACTTTCTGTCTTGAGACAGGCTTCACCAGCAAAAATTCCGTCGTCTTATCCTGCTCTTCCTTTGAAATGATGTTGGCGCCAAGTAAGGAAGCATGGACGGTCGCCAACAAAAGAAGATACAAATACAACATCCCATAAAATCCGCTGACTTTTGTCAGGTCAAAATCACCCATCCCCAATACTGCTTTAATCGAACTCGGGATTTGTGACAACAATGCATTCATTGACTGGCCTGTTTCAGCATAAGCGGTAAATTTGCCGACTGAGGAAACGATCATCAAAAAGATAGCAATGCTCCAAATAATAAGTGATTTTCGATAAGCCTTTAATTCTCTTAAAAAAATATTCATCCGTTATCCCTCCTAAGCTACATGGATGTCTTTTTTTAGATAGACCAGGTAGCTTCCTGCAATTGCGGCAATGATAAAAACAATGCCAATGACAACGAAAGATACTTCATAGGCGGCATGTTTGATAATATATGCCGTATCAAAATACCTGAACGGGGAAAAATACCTGACTTTTTCTTCACCAAGAAACGATCCAAGAGAACCTAAGATGTAAAACCCGAAAACAGTACTCAGGGATACTGAAATCACCGACTTTATTCTTCCTGCCATAACTGAAATTAAAACCCCCAGGGCCATGAATATCAATTGAACAAAGAACATCGTAACAGAAATCATAAAGAACACTTTTAGATTAAACGTGCCAACTAAAGCGACGGCAGCCGAAACCGTCAGCCCCAGATAAATGATATTTGTCATCACCAAAGCAGAAAATGCTGCTATCAGTTTGGACGTCATAATGTAACAACGGCTTACAGGTTTTGTCATCAAAAAATCTGCGGTTCTATCTCTCATCTCTTTTGAAACGATGGCCGTTCCAAGATTCATTGCCTGAATTGCTCCGCATAATACAACAAATGAGAAGACAAAAGAGTAAAAGCCTTCAAGCGTAGAAATGCTGTCAATGAATATGTTAAAACTCTTTTTTATGACATCCGGCATGTTATTTAGAAAAGCTTTAAAATTCTCAATGTCATGACCAAGTCCTTTGAAAAGAAAAATATACAGCACAGCCAAAAGAGTCATGGAGCATGCCCAAATGATGATCGATTTGCGGTATGCCTTCAGCTCATGCAGAACTATATTCATAATCCTCATGCCTCCTTTTCATAATAGTGTATAAAGATTTCCTCAAGACTCGGCTCCTCGATCAAGATATTGGTTATTTCCACATCCGAAAGCTTTTTTATCATTAGGTTGATATTCCCCTTGAATAAAAAGCTTACTTTGTTGCCTTTAATCTCAAGGTTATTTATCCCACCAAGTTCGAAGTAGTCTTTGCTAATCTCCTCTTTCATTTCAATCTTAAATTTTTTGTAATTATGTTCCGTCAAATCACTGATCTTCTCCAGCCTGATAATCTTACCGTCCTTGATGATGGCCACACGGCTGCACAGCCTTTGGACCTCGCTTAAAACATGAGAGGATAAAAGGATGGTTGCGCCTTTCTTGTTTTCTTCAAGCAGCAGATCAAAGAATTTCTGCTGCATTAGCGGATCAAGGCCGCTGGTAGGCTCATCCAGAATGATCAGCTTCGGCTCGTGCAGCAAGCCCTGAACGATTCCAACCTTCTTTTTATTTCCGAAGGATAAATCATCAATTCTTTTTTTCAGATCCAGATCCATTATTTCTGCAAGTTCTTTAATTCTTTTACTGCAATCCTTTTTATAGAAACTTGCTGCGTATTTTAAAAGGTCAATCACCTTCATCTTGTCGTAATAAAATACTTCAGAGGGCAGATAGCCTACTTCCTTGGCAATTTCAGGAGCAAACTTAATGCAATCCTTGCCAAAGATTGTCGCACTTCCGCTGGTAGGATAAATCAAAGACAGTAAAGTCCTGATCGTAGTTGATTTACCAGCCCCATTTGGCCCAATAAAGCCAAAAATCTCACCTTCTTCAACATTGAAACTGACATCTACGATTCCTCTGGACTTGCCATAGTATTTGGTAAGATTTTTGATTTCTATTACATTCACGGTAACAACCTCCCGTTAATATGAATTACTTAATATTATAATATAATATCAGTACCAACATACACAATACTACGCAAATCCAACGCATAATCTCACTGCTAAATAGTTTGATTAATATAATTTTCCTGATTAAAATGCAAGAACATTGTTAACTCTCAAATTGAGGTTACAATGTTCTTTCTTTAAATCAATTTTGGAGTTTACATAGAGTTAGGGATACACCCGTCGCAAAGTTTTGGCTGTCTGTCATCCATTTCTATTACCCCGTATTCTTCTACAAGTCCCCTGTGAATAAAAAGCCTATTTCTTACAGTCTTAAGTTTCCCAGTATGTTTATACTTGCTAATCATTCGGCATACCGTACTCCGAGAGGCACTGATAATCTCACCTATTCGCTCATGGGACAAATTTACCGGCAACTCATACCAATCCCCGTTCCCGTGTTTCTTCTGTTCACCGGATTGGAGCAAGGAAACGAAATAATAGATCAGCCTCTGATTTGGAGTTGTCAAAGAAGAAAAGATATTTTCCCCTTCTAAAATCGACCGTAATCTTAACGTTACAATGGATACCATTTCAATTCCTAAATTAATGTCCTCAAGCATTGCCTGAATCAGATCTTTTCGGGAAACCTTATACGCCTCGCAATCTTCGATAGCTTGAATACTTCCGCTAACTGGAAGCTGATCGAATGCCGGTCCTAAGCCGAAAATCCTCCTAGGGCCTACTAAAGAGGCAATCCTTTCTTCTCCACAGAGATTATTCAGATAATATGCAGCCCATCCCTTAATGACAACATACGCATGCTCCGCAACACTCCCTTCCGGAATGATGATAGTGCCTTTTTTAAATGATACTCTAGTTCCATGACTTGAAGCGTACCTGATAACAGTGTCTTTAACCGGCCGTTCAATCCACTGCAAATACACAAGCGAATTGGCGATATACATGTTATCCCAACCCCCCAACATATTAATTGATAAAGTTATGGTTTTACTAAATTTGCCTCCATCAAAAAATCCATGGCTGTTCTTCGCAAAAGTTGGGTTTCCAACACTTTTTGCTCTCCTGCCAGACCGGCGTCCTGATCCTCTTGCCAGCTTTTCTTCAGTTGTTCTTTTGCCTGCTTCATTTCTTCATCAGTAAGTCGAATCCCTTCTGTTTGAATGACTGCATCCAAGATTTTTTCTCCAAGAATTATTTTCGCAGCCTCTTTTTTACACTCAGCAAGTAACTCTTCAGCCGTTATCTTTCTTTGCATTAAGTAATTAATAAGTTCTATGTCATGGCTTTTTTCCAGCTCATTAGCAAATTTCTGGTACAAATTTTCCGCTGCTTGATTTAAGATCTCCTCATCGAATTCATACTTACTTCCATCCGCCAGAGCCTGAAACACTTTTTCGATATTTGCTGTGCGGGCCATTGCTTCTTTTTCATGGTTAATCTCTGCTGCCAATAATTCCTTTAACTCCTGCAGCGTTTTTACTCTTGGGTCAATTTCCCGGACAATATCGTCCGTCAATTCCGACTCTTTCATACGGTATACTTTTACAATCTCGACAGAAAAATTGATACGCTCCCCCCATGAGGCTTGGTACTCCGGCAAAACAGGCTGTATCGTTGTTATAAATTTCACTGTCTCGCCCATCTTCTTACCAAGCAGGTTGGCTGAGAATTCTTGTAAGATGTTTTCGTCGCCCAATCTGAACTTAAAGCCTCTCTCCCTAAATTCCGGGACTATCTTGCCATTCTCCGTCCCTTCAAAATTTACGATGACATAGTCTCCGGTTTCGATCGGTTCATTATTTTTTTCGACCTGGATTTCGTCCAAAGATTTCTTAACATAATTAAGCGCTTCGTTAAGTTCTTCTTCTTTGACGGAGACATCAAAAGGATCGACATTTAATCCTTTGTATTGTCCAAGTTCGAATTGTTTCATCCTGTCTCTAACCTTTATGTTGATTGCCACTTGAAACCTCCTCCCCTTCCGGTAATTTTTTAACGGTCTGCCCGGATAATGCCGACTGATTGGAGCATTACGATGATGTGAGCTGCTCCTAGTATCAGTATTAAGGCAATAAATAACAGATCCTTTATTTTCAGGCTTTGTTGCTTTTTCTTTGGTTCTATCTTTGATTCTCTATTCGGTTCCATTTTTGATTCCCTATTTTGTTCCACATTTGTTTCCATACGTTCACCCCGTTATTCCGCCAACGATTGAGTAAGTTGAGTATAAAGCCGACTGGACAGAAGAATTGACAATAAAACCGGCTGATAAACAGACTGATGAAAATAAATACCGGCAGCATTAACCACATGACCCATACAGCTTTAAACAGGAAGAATGCACTAAACGGCTGGTAATCCAATGTTCCATAGTCCCCTAGGAAGGTTCCTAGCAGGATGGCCGCCCATAGGATGGTCGGCGCAGCGAGCTTTAGTTTCTTGGTGACTTGCGGCGAAATCCCCAAAGATTTAAAACCTGCTGCTTTATTGATAACCTCCTGGGCTGCTCCGAAAGGGCAAATCCAAGCACAGTAAATGTTCTTGCCTAATAGGATTATAAAGCCCAATGTTCCGAAAATAAGCACATACCATCCTATATTGGTCAAACCCGGTATTTGCAGCGTTATTAGTGAGAATAAGTTACTGGCTGCTACGAATTCTTTTACGAAAAATCCCATAACTCCAAAGCTTGCTAAGAGTATCCAAATTCGCAAACGCACAAGTTTCTTGATGAGGGCTGCAGCGAGCGCGATAATATAGATCACCATCATCGCCAAATCCTGGCGGTTAAATTGATAGCTGTCATAGGGATTGCTCCAGCGCGTGTTGAAGAATTTGGATGCGATATACGCAGTTCCTTTGTTGACAGCCTCCGCTACAGCATGTGACGATACGGTGGAACCGGTTACCCTGTCAATGTAGTTATGGGTTTGTCTTTCATCCAGATAACCGGAATAGCCTGAGGCCCCTCCTAGATAAATAGGTTCTTTGACGGAGAGGTTTATAAATTGGTCAAACAATTTTCCGGTATAGAGCCTTGCAAAGAAGATGGGGGTCTCTCCCTGCTGGGTAATGATGACTTTTTCCACGAAGCCTTCTCGGTTGACGATGGTCATGGCTTCGATACGGGATTGATATCCTACTGCGGAGTCACAGACGGCATAATATTTCTTTCCTGCAGCATCAACTTGATAAGCACGTTGGGCCCCAATCATTTTTTCAATAGATGTGGCACCGGGAATGTTCTGCTGAATAACCGCCTCGTAATCAATGGTTTTACTCGTCCAAAAGATACCGTAAAAGATCGCCGCTATCGCAGTAATAAATAGTACAGCCAAATAGTAAGACTCCAGGTCTCTCTTTTTACTAGCCATCTTTTTTCATCCTTCGCTGTTTTTGAGAATAAATACTTCACAGACGTAATAAAGTACGCAAGCCACTAATGCCAAAGCTAAATGGACAAGTGGCTGCGTATTGAAAAGCATCTTATTCCTTCAATTTATCTAGACTGAGGTGGTTGCAGAATTCTCTTTGCTCTTCTTGGGCGTACGATTCGATAATCTATATGTGATAACAGCCGGAACCAGCGCTGCACCGCCAAAGAAGAGAAAACCCATCGCTATCGCTTGATATTCACGTTCCAAAAAGCTGGAATATGCCCAAGCCAAAGAAAATAACAGCAGGAAGTTGGCGAAAAAACCGCCGATTTGCAGACCAATCGTGTTTCTTCCTTTTTCCTTTAAATAAAGCCAAATTCCGTATTGATTAAGCAATAGCAACATGCCAAGAATAATAAATACAATTACACCGGAAATTGTTGTCATATTGGGTTCCCTCCTTTATTTTGTCGGTTCGGTGTCCTTCCAGAAATCTTTGACCATATTCGCGACATAGCCTGATTCAATCCGTTCCTCAGGATTTACCGGGCCATTGTAGCCAAACCACTCGTCAAACTTACGGGCTGCATCTTGAACCAAAGGAACTTGGGTCGCAATTCTGGCCACGTTATGCTGCCATTGATCGATTTTATTATAAGAACAGACTGCGATACAGTTTCCACAGTCTCCACCGTTATAAGCAAAGAAAGAATTACAACGATGAGAGTCAACATGCCATTTCATTGTGTAAGGACTCTCCGACGGACCACAATCCTCGGGCTGCATAATCCTTGCTTCTTTCTCATGAGAGATGGCTTGAGACGGGCAAGCATCCGCGCATTTCTTGCACAAGCGGCAGAACTCACGCACGCCGAAACTTACTGGTTTGTCGGGGGTAAGCTCCAAATCCGTATAAACTTTAGCGATACGCACACGGGGCCCGTATTTTAGAGTAACCAACTGTCCGCTTCTTCCTGCTTCTCCGAGACCAGCTTGAACTGCGATAGGAATGTTAAGCCCGATGTCATTTCCCGACGGAATTGCATTGTACCCTATCTCTCTTAAAAAACTTGCAATCTTAAAAGTTACTTCTCCCATATTTGAGTAAATTTTGCTCGGTGCGGCGCTTTGGATGACCGACGGTGCCGTGCGGTATGCTTCGTAATCCATCTCGAAAACAATTGTAATGATGGATTTTGGTTGGAAGCCGGCATATTTCTCCCAATCTGCTTCATAAGTGCTTACCCCGTAAACTTCCACTCCCTGATTTTGAAGAATTTTCATCGGAGCATGAACAGTATTGCCATTAGGCAATTTAAATGCTTTAGTGTCTACTCTGCCCCATTTGGAATAAGTCCAGCGATCGTCGTAGGGTGCGATACCGGCCAAATCCGCTCCCAGAAAACGAGCTGCCTTTTTCATAATCTGACTAGCCTCATCCGCAGAATTAAATTTCCATTGCCGTCCCTCCATCCGCCTTTCTTCGGCTTTAGAATTATCCCAATTATACAAACCATTAACAACCACAGGTTCTTTCGCCATTTCATTCTTTTCTGGATTATAGGGATAAAGTGAAACCATTCCTTGTGGTCCATGACCGGGTGTCGTAAAAAAGCCGTTGTAATAAAATTCCACTGACCAAGCTGCTGCAGACAAGGCCACATCAAGTGCACGCCAGCCTAACTCCTTCTGACGCAGCGGCAAAACAGTACCATCATGCTGAGAGAAAAAAAGTACTCCCGTTTCGCTAAGGGTTGCATTACGCCCTTTAATCCCAAGCCTCTCAGCGTTAATCCGCGGAAGGTCTTTCCCGGTATCTTTTTTTCCTGTGATTTCAGAGACATCATCATGCACAAATTTTATCGGCGTCTTGTTTTCTTCGGGATCGAATATTCGCATATAGTAAATCTTGTTTTGCGGAAAACGCTGATACTTTGCATCCACGGTATAAGGAAATTCCGAGGTTTCCTTGATCGGAGCTACCACGTCCGCCGCTTCGGCCACTAAGGGGTTAAAGGTCTCCTTTGCCGCTGCAGCCGATGCCACGGCAACAGCTACGGCTCCCATGAGCGATGTTTTGAAAAAAGACCTCCTGCTTACATTGTTCGCCATGTAATTTCTCCTTCCTTAATATAGAATCATGATTTCGTTCTCATTATACTTTTCTCAAATTATGGCCACTATGCTCAGCAGCACAGTTGTTAAAATATTATTTAGAAAGAAATTAAAGCAAATAAAAAACTTGCGACGCACATAGACGATGCGACGCAAGTTCATTTCGCTCAAGCCACGATTCAATCAAACAAACCCACTAGCTATAAACACCGATTTTTTCATAGTCTTCCATTATTAGTCCTTTGTGAATAAAAATTTTATTATTGTCATTCTTCAGTTTACCTACGTTTTTATAATATTTAAACATCCGACATACCGTAACCCTGGTTGTACCGATAATTTCTGCTATTCGTGCATGAGACAAATTGAGGGTTAATTCATACCAGTCCCCATGCTCTTTATATTCCCCGCACTGAACCATTGATACCAAATAATAGATTAACTTTTCCTTGGGAGTCAACAAAGAGGAAAAAATATTAGCCCCTTCAAAAGCAGTCTTTAGCCTCATCGTAACATTGGATACAATTTCTATTCCTAAATTAATATCCTCGATCATTCCTTGAATCAGATCGTCCCGGGACACCTTGTAGGTCTCGCAGTATTCGAGTGCTTTGACACTTATATTAAGAGATACTTGACTGAAGGCCGGAGCTAAACCAAAGATTCTTCCAGGTCCGGCCAGACAAGCAATTCTTAATTCACCGCCCACACTGTTGAGACAATACGCCACCCATCCTTTTGTGACAAGATGTGCATACTTCACAGAATCCCCTTCCTCGAAAATGGTTGTTCCTTTCTTAAATACCTCTTTAATTTTCTTCTTCATAACAAAATTAATAAGAATCTCATTAACAGGGGGGTCCAACCATTCCAAGTGTACGGATGAATTATTAAAGTACATATTCACCACCCCAGAATCATGTATAACGAAAAAACATTATCTCCCCAAATTCTCATCGAGCAAAAAATTCATTGCTTTATTGCGCAAGCACTGAGTCTCCAGTGCAACGGCATCCACCTGATCAACGGTCTGCTTACTTTTCTGATTTTCCATCCATTTTTCTTTCAGATGATTAATTTCTTCGACAGTGGCCTGAATTCCTTCTGCTTGAATTACAGCGTCCAAAATTTTCTCTCTGAGAATTTTTCTCGCAGCCTCTTCCTTGCACTCAGTCAATAACTCGTCGGCAGATATTTTTCTTTGTATTAAGTAAACGATGAGTTCTGTATTATGAGATTCTTTAAGCTCCCTAGTAAATTTCCGATACAAATCCTCTGCTTCTTTATTCAATATCTCCTCATCGAATTCATACTGACATTGATCTGCCAGAGCGGCTATCACTTTATTAATATTCGCCGCATGTGCTCTGGACATCTTTTCTTGTTGGATTTTATTCTTTAGCATTTTTTTAAATTGAGCCACCGTTTTAACAGTTGGCTCAATCCTTTGAACAATCTCATCTGTCAATTCCGGCTTTTGAATAATAGAAACTTCAACAATCTCCATGGAAAAGGTCATATTACATCCCCATAATGCCTGGAATTCCATCATAACAGGCTGAATACTAGTTTCAAAAACAACTGTGTCACCCATCTTCTTTCCCAGCAGGTTTATCGAGAATTCCGGCAGCACATCTTCGTCACCTACTCGAAACTGTAAGTTACTTTCCCTCACTTTCAGAATAGACATACCAGTTTCGACACCTTCAACATTCACGACGACATAATCCCCGGTTTCGATTGGCTCATCATTTTTTTCAATCCGGATTTCATCTAAAGTTTTAAGAACATAGTCTATTGCCCCATTAAGTTCTTCCTCTTTAACTGCTACATCAAAACTCTCTACATTTAATCCTTTGTACTGACCAAGTTCAAATTGCTTCATTCTGTCTCAAACCTCCATGTTCATTTTCAGCCGGTACTTTTCGAATTCCCATCAGGTCAGTGATCCGCCCTGATAATGCCCACTGATTGAAGCATTACAATAATGTGGGCTGCTCCAAGAATCAGGACCAGACCAAAAAATACCAGATCAATTATTTTTAGCTTTTGCTGCTTTTCAATTGGTTCAGCGTTCGATTCCATACTTGGTTCCATACTCTCACCCCATTATTCCGCCATCGACTTAGTAAATTAAATAAAAAACCAACGGGACAAAAAAAATGACAATAAAATCGGTTTACAAACAGGCTGATAAAGACCATAATTGGCAATATCAACCACATCATCCACACAGCCTTAAACAAGAAAAACGCGCTAAAAGGCTGGTAATCCAAGGTCCCATAGTCTCCGACCCAGGTTCCCAGCATGATGGCAGCCCACAAAACAGTCGGCGCAGCCAGCTTCAGAGTTTTAGTCACTTGCGGAGAGATGCCCAATGGTTTAAAGCCTGCAGCTCTGTTAAGAAATTCCTGTACTGCGCCGAAAGGGCATATCCATGCGCAGTAAAGATTCTTTCCTAAGAAAAGGATAAAGCCTAAAGAACCCGCTATAAGCACGTACCATCCTACATTGGTCAGATGTGGTATCTGCAGCGTAATAATAGAAAACAAATTACTTGCTGTCACGAACCGGTCTACAACAAAACCCATTATCACAGTGCTTGCTAAAAGCCACCAAAAACGGAAATGGGCCAATCTTTTTATGTGAGCAGCGGCGAAGGCGATGAGAAAGACTGCAATCATCGCAATATCTTTACCGTTCAATTGATAGTTATCATAAGGATTCACCCATTTCGTATGAAAGCATTGTGACGCGATGTAGGAAGTCCCGTTATTTACGGCCTCTGCGACAGCATGCGACGATACCGTAGAACCTGTTACCCGGTCGACGTAATTATCTGATTCTGTTCCGGCCAGGTACCCCGAATAACCATAGGCCCCACCCAGGTAAATAGGTTCCCGTAGAGAAAGACCTTCAAATTGCGCAAAATACTTTTGACTATACAACCTGTCAAAAAAAACCGGTGTTTCACCCTGTCGGGTCACAATAACTTTTTTCACTAATCCGTCATCTGATAGAATCGTCATGGTCTCGATCCGGGACTGATATCCTACCGCTGAGTCGCAAACAGCATAATACTGTTTCCCTGAGGCATCCACCTTATAGGCGCGTTGGGTTCCAACAATCTTTTCAATGGATGTAACGTTTGTCATGTTCTGCTTTATCAGTGCTGCGTAATCAATTGTTTTACCAGTCCAAAAGACACCGTAAATAATTACTGCGATGGCAGTGAAGAATAGAACCGATAAATAATAGGATTTGAAATCTCTCTTCCTCTTCACTTTTTTTCATCCTTTGCTGTTTTTAGGGTCAAGTTTAATTACAAAGGGGACGCAAGCCACTTAAAACCTAGCTAGGCAAGTGGCTGTTTGCGTCTTTCATAGCATTATTTTTTCTTTTATCGTTTAAACCGAGGTTGTTTCGGAAATGTTTGTTTTTTTCTTGGACGAACGGGTAATCAATCTATAAGTAATTGCGGCCGGAATCAAGGCCGCACCACCAAAGAAGAGGAAACCCATTGCGATAGCTTGGTATTCACCCTCTACAAAACTGGAGTAGCCCCAAGCCAAAGCAAATATAAAAAGGAAGTTGGCACTAAATGCGCTAAGTTGCAGCGGAATAGTATTTTTCCCTTTGATTTTTAAGTATTTCCAAATGCCATATTGAATAATAAGCATTAACATGCCGATACCCATCCAAATGAGGACATCAAAAATTGTCATTATGTTTTTACCTCCAATTATTTTATCGGTTCAGTATTGTTCCAGAAATCATTGACCTTATTTTTGACATATCCGGACTCAATGCGTTCTTCAGGGTTGACCGGTCCGTTATAGCCAAACCATTCATCAAACTTGCGTGCCGCGTCCTGAACCAACGGAATTTGGGTAGCAATTCTAGCCACGTCATGATTCCATTGTTCAATCTTATTCCAGGAACAGACCGCGATACAGTTTCCACAATCCCCTCCATTATAGGCCCAGAATGAATTGCAACGGTGAGCATCAACATGCCATTTTTCTGTATAAGGAACCTCCGAGGTTCCGCAATCCTCAGGCTGCAACACTCGTGCATCTTTTTCATGTGATATTGCTTGAGATGGGCATGCATCTGCACACTTCATGCAAAGACGGCAAAAATCACGCACTCCAAAACTTTTTGCTTTATCCGGGACAAGCTCCAAATCAGTATAGACTTTAGCGATACGCACCCTGGGACCGTATTTTTGAGTGACGAGCAGTCCGTTTCTTCCTACCTCTCCCAAACCAGCTTGTATTGCAATAGGAACACTCATCCCCGTGTCATTTCCCGCAGGAATAGCGTTATAGCCAAGCTCTCTCAAAAAAGTAGCAAGTTTAAAGGACATTTCCGCCATTTTTGAGTAAATGACTCCTGGCCCGGCGCTTGCTATGACAGATGGCGCCGTACGGAAACTCTCATAATTCATCTCAAATGCGAACACAACCACTGATTTGGGCTTAAAGCCGGCATATTTTTCCCAGTCAGCATCAAACTTTTCAAGTCCAAAAACTTCTACTTCCCGCTTTGTTAAATATTTTTCGATATTAAACGGAGCAAATGTAGTTCTGCCATTTGGCAATTTAAATGGCTGCATTTTCGGTCTGCACCAGTTGGCATAGGTCCAACGGTCATCATAGGGCGCAATTCCGACCAGGTCCGCTCCTAAAAAGCGTGCTGCTTTTTTCACAATTTTGCTAGCTTCGTCCGCCGACTCAAATTTCCATTGCCTCCCCTGACTACGCCTTTCTTCTGCTAAGGAATTATCCCAATTATACAGTCCCTGAACAAACGCCGGTTCTTTAGCCACTTCATTAGTTACGGGATTAATGGGATACTGCTGAATCACGCCGGAAGGACCAAAGCCAGCTGCTGTAAATCCACTGTACCAAAGCTCCGTTGCCCAAGCTGCAACAGACAAGGCAACGTCCAATCCTCGCCAACCTAATTCTTTCTGACGCAAGGGCAAAACTGTACCGTCATGTTGGGCCAAATAAATAATCATTGTTTCACTGAGTGTTGCCGGACGATCTTTTATCCCGAGGGTTTCAGCGTTGATTCTGGGGAGATCTTTCCCAGTATCTTTTTTTCCTGTGATTTTTGAAACATCATCATGGACAAATTTAATCGGTGTCTTGTTTTCTTCCGGATCAAGAGCCTTTACATAATAAATCTTGCTCCCTAACAAACGTTGATACTTCTCGTCCACTGTGTAAGGGAATTCCGATGTTTCCTTAACAGGAGCTACAATGTCTGCCGCTTCGGCCACTAAAGGGTTAAAAGTTTCTTTTGCCACTGTTGCCGATGCAACTGCGGCAGCGACGGTACCCATGAGTGAAGCTTTGAAAAAGCTTCGTCTGTCTATGTTTCCCATGAAGTCTCTCCTCCCTAGATATAAGGTAATATTAATTTCGTGTTTATCGTACTTTAGATTCAATCACTGTACCTGTATACCGTTATACAGCTGAGAAATATAATGATTTATATATTTTCTAAAGATCGACTTTTTTCGGGGAGATAGCAGAAGAGAGACCGAAAAGATAAAAGAACCTACTTATTAGGCACTTGTAGAATGGTCTAATAAATAGATTCTTTTTATTTTTAATCATTATTCAGAAAAAATATTAGGGCTTATTTTTTGCCAATAAGCCTGGATAATCCTTCACCAAGTTGAGCCAATGTTTCTGCGGATTGGTTTACCAAAAGCATTTTAGCATTTTGTTCCTCCGAAGCGCCAGATACCTCTTGCGTGCTGGAAGCCGTTTGCTCCGCTATGGCGCCAATACTCTCGATAGAAATGGCAGCTTGCGTTGTTCCGCTGGCTATTTCCTGTGCCGCAGTCGTAACCTGCTGAATCTGACCTACAACAGTCTTAATCTCCTCAACAATTGTCTGGAATGATCTCCCCGCCAGCTTGACAGCCTCGACACCTCCGGCTACTTCATCCTTACTTATTTCCATCATTTCAACAGCACGTTCTGTCTCCCGTTGAATATTACCGATAAGCATTGCAATCTGGGCTGCGGAAGTTGACGATTGTTCCGCCAGCTTACGTACTTCATCGGCTACAACAGCAAAACCTCTTCCCTGTTCACCTGCCCGGGCCGCCTCAATAGCTGCATTAAGGGCCAATAGGTTGGTTTGTTCGGCAATATCTTTAATGACACCAACAATATTACCAATCTGAATGGATTGATCCCCTAATATAGAAACAACTTCGGATGTTTGTACGGATACTTCACTAATCTTTTCTATTTTTCTTATAGCATTTTCTGCTTGACTGAACCCGGATTCTGCGGCCAGTGCAGCCTTTCCGCTGCTTTGGCTGACGCTTTCTGCATTGGCAGCAACTTCTTGCGCATTTGCGGAGAGCTGCTCGATAACCACACTCGTTTGTTCTAAAGAGATCGCTTGGTCCTTTGCCCCGGTTGCAAGTTGGCCTAACATATCGGAAAGATGTGCACTTACGGCGGTCGTTTCCTGTACGGTCGAAGATAATTCCCCGCTAGTGTTTTCTAAATTTTCAGCAGCTTCCATAAGCTTTGCAATAAGCGCGCGCCGATTAACGACTAGATTATTCGTGACAGCAAGCAGGTCATCCAATAAGCCGTCCGTATTTACGTCAAAATTCGAAGCTAGTTTACCCTCGGAAAGGTCTTTATTATAATTGGTATACATGCGTAGAAATTTTGCATTCCGATATATCAGGTAGGCCAGACTACTACTTAAAATCAAGCCGACAAAGGAAAACAGAATACTTGCATTTATCGCTGTATTGAACAAATCTTCCAGGCTGCTCCATTGTCCATTGTCCACCATTCCCTTTAGAATAACATTTACACCGGCAGCTATGAGAAAAAGTAAAATAATAATGGAAACATTTATGTATTGTTTTTTCGTAATGGTAAGCTTCAAAATATGTCCACCCCTTTATCCTTATTTATTCTTGCATTGAGCTTATAATAATATTAAATTAGGTTAATAGTAACTAACAATGATTGGCAATGTCAACAAATTTTTAAATGTTTTGGGAGATATTGGCGACATTTTATAGAATAGTGGTGATTTTATAACTCAAAGCGGATGAGGCCAATAGAATTTTTCTGCCTCAAGAAAAAGATGCAGTACCTAATAGTAAAAAGATGCCCCAAATATGATTTAGGGCATCTCCAATCTGGGTTCAGTTATTGCCACGCATATAACTTAATTACGTTACATGAGTAATGAAAGATATCAATGGGCTGCCGGTACTTTGTACAGTTCCGGCCATTCCAGCCACCATTTATATTTTTCAATCTGCTCATCACCATAGCCAAACATATCATCAATTTTTTTCAACAGGCTGGAAGAAGCTTCTCCATGGCTGCCGATCCAAGTGCCGGCAGTATGGAACCAGGATTGTTCCTTAGAGTTCCACGGACATACCTTCATGCATCTGCCGCAGGATGAGCCTTCTTGATTGGTTGTACGGAATACGGTGCATTTTTTCATATCACTGTTCCAACGTAAGTAACCGTTGTATTCAACCGGTTCCTTATCGAACGTAATAGCGCCGGAGGGGCAATTTTCTGCACATTTGCCACAGACCCGGCAAAAATCCAGCATCCCGAAATCAAGCGGTTTGTCGGGAACAAGCGGCAAATCCGTGGTCACTGCTGCCACCTTGTGGCGGAATCCCATACGCGGATGTGCAGCGCAGTCACCTGTTCTGGTTAATTCACCCAGTCCTGCAGCAATAATACAGGGTGGCATGGCTGCGGCATAGTTTGTCAAATGATGCGCTCTGGCGCTATATCCAAGTGATCGGATATAGTTGGCCAAGATAACCGTAACGACTCCGGTCGTATGATAAGAGCGCATGGATTGACCGGCGCTGATACCGTCATATCCGGTCGAGGCCAGCATAGTCTCTAAATGCTGGTCAATCATTACGACAATAACATACGGCAGCCTCTCGGTCACCGGCATTGCGTTGGTCAAATCATCTTTCAGCATATCATCCTGACTTGGCATTTTATGACTATAGTAAGCAAAGGCAGGCATTTTGCCAATCCCAACTTCATCCGCCCGTAAAAAATATGCGCAATCTTTGATGTGTTGGGACATTTGCTCAGGGTCGGGAATCGGCAACTTGGTCGGTGAGGGCTTCCCGTCAACCATTTCTTCAGGAGCAAGATTCATAGCGACCCCGCCAATAGCGGCATTTAAGGGGTGCTTCATAACAAATTGGAAGTGGTAGTACCCTCTTTGAGATTCCGGCGTAAGTTTGCCGCGACAAGCCAGCGCAAATCCCATCTCGGCTTCGTGGGTATTTTTGACCGTGCCGACAAGCTTCGATGTGCCTAGCCACTGGTCATTGTGTTCGACAAATCTGACGGAAGCACCACCATAATCTATAACGGGATGAAGTTTGGACTTTGCGCCGTTCTGAGGCACTGAAGCATTCGTCACTGCATCCGCAGCCTTTGCCGGTAAAGCGTTTACCGCTCCGAGAATCCCCATGCCAAGAGCAGAAGCGGCACCAGCTTTCAAAAAGTTGCGTCGGTTCATCTGTAATTTCGGCTGTTGCTGCTTTCCTTCATGATCAGAAAACCTGGACATTTTTTTCACCTCTTTATACTTCTACGCTTGAATTTGTACGTTTTTGTTTACCGAGAAAGCCTAAAAGTCTGGCTAGTACGACGGCGAGAACAACTGATAATCCTAAGAATAGAAAGATTGCAGTACTTGTAGCCTTAACATGTCCTACGATGGAATTAATATAAACAAAAGAGATTCCGGTGACGGTGATCAGATACCAAATAACGTACAATGACCAGTTAAGGACAGTTTTCCATTTCTGATCCTTTTTCGCCCGGGGTTTAATAAAGATGATCCCGGCTAAAAACAAAATCCCGCCTAAAAAAACTAAGAAAGTTCCCATTTTCTCACCTCCTCCATATAATTTGCATTTCTCAGAAACCTTACACCTGCGCTGAATCAACCGACTACAAAGCAAATGCATCTGTTGTAAATCTGAATTGACCCGGATGAACGGTTTGGAGAAATCTATCGTCAACGAGATCATAACACTTTTAAAAAAAAAAAATTATTAGCGCATGGTAAGTTTTTTATTAACGCATGCTAATATTCTTTTCAGTTTTAGAATTCGATAACAAAATGATATCTGGTCTTGATATTCAAAAAATAAGCCAAGATTTTCTCCTGGCTTTAGACAGTGGTGCTATAATCTATATTTTCCCCTGACGGTATACGGTTCTCAAATTCCTAATTCCCCATATTCCTCCATGATAAGCTCTCTGTGAACGTATAGTTTATTCTTGTAATTTTTAAGTTTGCCTCTGATTTTGTAACTACTGATGATGCGAGATACCGTAACCCTTGATGCGCCGATAATTTCTCCTATCCGCTCGTGAGACAAGTTTACCGGCAGCTCAAACCAATCCCCGTGTTCTTCACATTCCCAGGATTGAAGCAAGGATACAAAAAAATAAATCATTCTTTCTTTCGGAGATGACAAAGAAGAAAATATGTTAGCGCCTTCGATGACACACCGCAATCTCTTGGTTACATTGGCTACCATTTCTATTCCTAACTCCAAGTCATCGACCATAGCTTGAATCAGATCGACCCTGGAAACCAGATAGACCTCGCAATCTTCAATTGCTTTAACACTTAAGTTAATTGGAAGCTGATCAAATGTCGGCCCCAAGCCGAATACTCTTTTTGGACCAACGAGGCAGGCAATTCTCGACTCTCCGCGGGGATTACGCAAGTAATATGCAGCCCAGCCTTTGGATACAAAGTGAGCATTCTGCACCACGTCTCCTTCGTGCAAAATGGTCGTCCCTTTTTTATATGACACTTTAATTCCTTTATTGATCGCATGATGTATAACAATGTCGCCAACGGGCGGATCCACCCACTGCAAGTACAAACAAGAATTAACTGTATACATACCGATTACCTCATCACATCGTGATTTAAGAAACTATTGTGCTAAATTCGCCTCCAGTAAAAAATCCATTGCTTTTCTGCGCATATATTGAATGTCTTTACGGTTCTCCGACGGCTTTTCTTCAGAAACGGTTTCTTCATCCGTAAGCCGAATTCCTTCTGCTTGGATCACAGCATCCAAAATTTTCTCTCCGACCATTCTTCTTGCAGCTTCTTCCTTACACTCGGCCAGCAGCTCATCAGATGACATATCTCTTTGCACCAGATAAACAACAAGATCCGTATTATAAACTTTTTTCAGTTCCCCGGCAAAATTCCGGTATAATTCCTCTGCTGCCTGATCCAAGATCTCTTGCTCGAATTCATACTTGCAGTTCCCGGCCACAGCACCAAGTACTTTACTCATATTGGCAACTCGAGCTCTCGTTCTTTTTTCTTCAAGAATATTTGCCTCCAGTAGTTCCTCAAATTCCTGCAGCGTTTTCACCTTTGGTTCAATCTCTTGAATATTTTCATCTGTTAATTCCGGTTTTTGGGTATTAAACACTTTAATAATCTCGATGGAAAAAGTAATCTCACGCCCCCATAAAGCCTGGAACTCAATTAAAACCGGTTGTATTGTCGTTTCAAAAACTACAGTATCGCCCATCTTCTGTCCAAGCAGCCTGGCAGAAAACTCCTGCAATACATTGATGTCACCCACCTTAAACTGTAAACCGTCTTCTTTTACTTTCGGATAAGGGATACCATTTTCTGTTCCCACGATATTTACTATAACTGAATCTCCAGGTTCGATGGGTTCATTCCATTTTTCAACCTCGATTTCATCCATCGATTTTATAAAATAGTTTATTGCTTCTTTGATTTCATCTTCTTTGACTGCTACATCAAAGCTGCCAACATTTAATCCTTTGTACTTCCCTAGTTCAAAATGTTTCATTTACTCCTCCATATTGACTACTACTTTGTACAACCTCTGCTACCTATGTTTCAGCGATCCGCACGAATAATTCCTACCGATTGCAGCATAACAATGACGTGTGCCGCGCCAAGAAGCAGAACCAAACCGACAAATAACAGATCTTTTATCTTTAGCTTTTGCTTATTTTCCGTTGGTTCCAACTTTGATTCCATATTTTGCTCAATATTTGTTTCCATAATCTCACCCCATTATTTCGCCAACGATTCAGTAAATTGAGTACAAAACCGACAGGACAGAAGAATTGACAGTAAAACCGGGGGATAAACAGACTAATCAAGAGAAAGACCGGTAGCATTAACCACATCACCCATACCGCTTTAAAGAAAAATAAGGCGCTGAAAGGCTGGTAATCTAAAGTGCCATAGTCTCCAAGCCAGGTACCCAGCAAGATTGCAGCCCATAAGACGGTCGGGGCGACCAGCTTCAACATTCCGGTAACTTTAGAAGAAATACCCAAGGATTTGAAGCCTACCGCTTTGTTTAGAAACTCCTGAACAGCTCCGAAAGGGCAGATCCATGCGCAGTAAATATTCTTCCCAAAGAGAAGAATAAAACCCAACGATCCCAGCATAATCGCATACCATCCCAGATTGGTCAAGTGGGGTATTTGTAAAGTAATTATCGAGAAAAGATTATTTGCTGACACAAAATGCTTGACAAAGAAACCCATAACTCCGATATTGACGAAGAGCCACCAAACCCGTAATCGTGCCATTTTCTTATTATAGGTTGCGGCAAGCGAGAAAAGAATAATCACAATCATCACGAAATCCTTAATGTTCAGTTGGTAAGTATTATAAGGGTTGGTCCAATGCGTATCAAAGAAATGCGATGATATATATGAAGTTCCATTGTTAACAGCCTCGGCGACTGCATGTGTAGATACCGTTGAGCCTGTTACCCGGTCAACAAAATTTTCTGTTTGTCTTCCATCCAGGAAACCGGAATAGCCATAGGCGCCGCCCAAAAAAATGGGCTCACGGAGAGAAAGACCGTGAAATTGATCGAAGAATTTCTGGCTATAGAGTCTGTCAAAAAAAACAGGCGTCTCACCTTGACGGGTAACTACAACTTTCTCTACCAAACCCTTCTCGTTGAGAATCATCATGGTTTCAATTCTGGATTGATATCCTACCGCTGAGTCGCAAACCGCATAATACTGTTCCCCTGCCGCATCTATCTGATAAGCCCGTTGTGTTCCAATGATTTTTTCAATGGACGTAACCCCTGGAACGTTCTGTTGAATAAGTAACGGGTAATCAATTGTCTTTCCGGAAAAACAGACACCATAAATTATCGCTGCAATTGCAGAAACAAATAATACCATTAAATAATAGGATCTAAGATCCCTCTTCTTCAGCTCCACTTTTTTCATCCTTTTCATATTTTGACAAACTGCTTGAAGAAAAAGAACGTAAGCCACTTAAAACCTCGAAAGGCAAGTGGCTGTTTACGTCTATTAAAGCATTTAAACCATTTATCTCACTAAGCCGAGATGGTTTCGGAATTACCTGCTTTCTTTTTTAAGGAACGATTAATCAATCGATACGTGATAGCTGCCGGAATCAGTGCTGTACCGCCAAAGAAGAGAAAGCCCATGGCAACAGCCTGGAATTCACGTTCAACAAAACTGGAATAACCCCAAGCCAAAGAGAATATGATAAAGAAATTAGCTAAAAATGCACATATCTGCAAAGGAATCGTATTTATTTCTTTTTTCTTCAAGTATCGCCAGATACCATACTGAATCAGCAGCATCAACATGCCGATACCCATCCAAATTAAAACATCATAAATCTTCATGTAGGATATCCCTCCTCTTATTTAGTAGGCTCAGTGTCACTCCAGAAATCAATGACCATGTTCTTGACATAGCCGGACTCAATTCGTTCTTCGGGATTAACCGGCCCGTTATAGCCAAACCACTCATCAAATTTTCGTGCAGCATCCTGAATCAAAGGAACCTGTGTTGCAATTCTGGCAATGTCATGATTCCATTGTCCTATTTTATTCCAGGAACAGACGGCAATACAATTTCCACAGTCTCCACCGTTTAAGGCCCAGAAAGAGTTGCAGCGGTGAGGATCAACGTCCCATTTCAGGGTATAAGGATTCATCGACGGACCGCACTCCTCGGGCTGTAAAACCCGTGCTTCTTTCTCATGAGAGATAGCCTGAGAAGGACAAGCGTCCGCGCACTTTTTGCAAAGGCGGCAAAACTCACGCACACCGAAACTCTTAGGCTTGTCCGGAACAAGTTCCAAATCGGTATAGACTTTAGCAATACGCACTCTGGGACCGTATTTTTGGGTAACAAGCATCCCGTTTCTTCCAGCCTCTCCCAGACCAGCTTGGACCGCAATGGGAACGCTCATTCCGGTATCGTTACCTGACGGAATCGCATTGTATCCTAGCTGTCTCAAGAAAACTGCCAGTTTATAGGACACTTCTCCCATATTGGAGTAAATTTTGCCCGGTCCTGCACTTTGTAATACCGATGGCGCTGTGCGGAAGGACTCATAATCCATTTCAAAAGCCATTGCAATTACTGATTTGGGTTTAAAACCGGCATATTTTTCCCAATCAGCATCAAATTCACTGAGTCCGAAAACTTCTACTTCCTGGTTTTTTATATATTTTTCGATATTAAACGGTGCGAACGTTGTGCGGCCATTTGGCAGTTTAAAGGGCATAAATTTGGGCCGGCACCAGTTGGCATAGGTCCAGCGGTCGTCATAAGGTGCTATCCCGACCAGGTCTGCTCCCAGAAAACGCGCTGCTTTTTTCAAGATTCTAGAAGCTTCGTCCGCCGAGTTGAATTTCCATTGTCTGCCCTGACTCCGCTTTTCTTCAGCCATGCTATTATCCCAGTTAAACATTCCCATGAAAGGCACAGGTTCTTTTGCCATTTCATTGGTTTCGGGATTTAAGGGATAATGCTGGATCACTCCACCCGGACCGCAGCCAGGTGCAGTAAATCCATTGTACCATAACTCTACCGACCAGGCTGCGACAGACAAGGCTACTTCCAGTTGACGCCAGCCCTCTTCTTTTTGGCGCTTCGGTAAAACAGTACCGTCATGCTGAGTAAAAAATATTATCCCGGTTTCAGTGAGTGTTGCATTCCGATCTTTGATACCAATTGTCTCAGCATTAATTTTGGGAAGATCTTTTCCGGTATCTTTTTTTCCTGTTATTGCCGAAACATCATCACGTACAAATTTAATTGGCGTCTTGTTATTTTCCGGATCAAAAATTCTCAAGTAGTAAATCTTGTTCCCTGGCAAACGTTGATACTTTGGATCCACTGTGTAAGGAAATTCCGAAGTCTCCTTAACAGGCGCTACAATGTTTGCCGCTTCTGCAACTAAGGGATTAAATGTTTCCTTTGCCACCGCAGCCGTTGCAACAGCCGCAGCGACAGTACCCATGAGTGAAGCTTTTAAAAAACTTCGTCTGTTAAAATTGTTTCCCATGTAGTATCTCCTCCCTAAATGGTATTATTATTTCAGTTGTATTTTACTTCAGCTAAAATGATTGACTATATCCAGTGATACAATTTTAAAAATATTTCCATTTATATTTTCTTATTAATAATGCCAAACCTTAAAGAAGATTTTTGCTTTATTTTTTACACATACTAAATTTCTCTAAAACATTTCATGTTAAAATATTACGTGAAGAAGCAATGGGAGAAGGTCTCCTCCAGTAATGGAATAAAATTAAGCGACGGGTTAAAAACCCGTCGCTTAGAGCGCATTGTTCTATTACGAAAAAATAATTTTAATGAGCAGGAGGAGCTGTTGGGGCCGGAGCCGGGATACTGGCAGGTATCTTATAAAGTTCCGGCCACTCCAACCACCACTTGTACTTCTCGATATGTTCAGTACCATAGCCGAACATATCGTCAATTGACTTGAGAAGCTTTGAATTGGCTTGCCCTCTGCTTCCAATCCACATCCCAGCTTCATGGAACCAAGAATCTTCCTTGGAGTTCCAGGGACAGACTTTCATGCAACGTCCGCAGGAAGAACCTTCTTCATTGGATACACGGAATTCCGTGCACTTTTTCATGTCGCTGTTCCAACGTAAGTAACCGTTATATTCAATTGGGTCTTTGTCATGCGTGATGGCTTTGGATGGACATTCAGCCGCGCATTTTCCACATACTCTGCAGAAATCCAACATACCAAAATCGATTGGTTTATTGGGAAGCAGTGGCAGATCTGTGGTAACAGCGGCTACTTTAAGGCGGAATCCTAGCCGGGGATGTGCTGCGCAATCTCCCGTTCTGGTTAATTCGCCCAATCCCGCTGCTAATATTAGAGGTGGCATGACGGCCATATAGTTTCCTGCATGGTTGGCTCTAGCATTATAGCCGAGACTTCTGATGTATTTTGCAATAATAACCGCAATATTCGCCGTAGCATGATAACTGCGCATAGATTGAGATGCACTGACTCCGTCATAGCCGGTGGATCCCAACATAGTCTCCAGATGTTGGTCAACCATTACGACGATTACATAGGGATAGCGTTGTGTTACTGGGTAAACACATTCCTCTACCGGTTGGTAAGTCAAATTCTTTGTGGGATTAACTTTATGGGAATAGTAGGCATAAGAAGGCATTTGTCCAATACCAACCTCATCAGCTCTCAGAAAATAGGCAAGGTCTCTAATATGCTGGGACATTTGCTCAGGGTCGGGAATCGGTAATTTTTCAGGCGCCGGTTTGCCGTCTACTGCAGCTTCTGAGGCAACCAAACCGAGAGTCGCACTTATTGCTCCTCCTTGAGGATGTTTAGGAACGAAATTAAAAACTCCTCTATGGGCTCTATCACTAATTAGCCCCCTCCGGGCCAAATTAAACCCCATATCAGCCTCGTTGGTATTTTTTACAGTCCCAACAAGCTTGGATGTCCCTAGCCATTGATCATTATTTTCCGCAAAACGGACGCTAGCTCCGCCATAGTTATGCTCGGGATGGAGTTTTGACCATTGCCCTTTTGCTCCGGCAGAATAATTAACATTACTGGTAGCAGCATTCGCCACTTTAGCAGGAGCCTTGATCGCTCCTATGACGCCCATTGCTGTTGCGGCCATTCCAGCTTTCAGAAAATTGCGGCGGTTCATTCCTAATTTTTGTTTTTGCTCTATTTTTTCTACCATGCTATTACCTCCTTTCTAAGCTTGTACTGCATTGCTTGCTTTTTTTACGCCAATAAAACCTAACAGACGAGCCAAAACAACCGCAAGTACCACAGAAATCCCTAGGAATAAAAATATTGCCGTACTTGTTGCTTTGACGTGGCCAACACTGGCATTAATGTAAACAAAGGAAATACCAGTCCAAGTAATGGCATACCATAGTACAAATAAGCTCCAGTTCAGAACCGTTTTCCACATTAATTCACGCTTGGCACGGGGTTTAATGAAAATAATTCCTCCTAAAAATAACACGCCGGCGATAAAAATCAAAAATGTGCTCATAATTTTTCACCTCCTTCCCAGTTAATGAAGTAGATTTTGTTCATTACAGATACATTATAAAAGCAACAAGCAATTAAAGCTTTAAACCGGTTTAAAACTTTAATTGCCTGTTGTTAAAATAATTAGAAATAACTAATTTTTATTGTTTCCTATTTTTCAATTGTCTTATTCTTTTCTCATGCGCTACTTCTAAAACATGTGTTTCATGTGTCAGCATATAAAGCTTTGGTAAATCACGGATAATTATTTTGCTCTTCTTTTTTTCCAGGATATTCTGCCTTCTTAACCATCCCAATACCTTAGATACTGTTACATAATGCGTCCCCGTAATCTCCGATATATCTTTCATCGATAGGTCAATATTGATTTCTATACAATCATTCACTTCGATGCCACTGGCGAGGCAAAGTTTGTAAAGCAACCTTACAACTCTGACAGTAGGATTAAAATAATCCATCTCGGTTACTTGTTTAACATAATAGTTTATTTTGGATTGATAGTTCTTAAGAACATCAATTACAATATCATCATCTATACAAAAGATTTGTCTGATTTGTTGCTCTGTAAAAAAACAAACTTGGCTGTCTTCAGTGGCAACAGCATAGATGCCACTGAACTCTGTGAATAAAAGACTCAATATACAATACTTCCCAGCAAAATACATCAATTTTTCCCGTTCATCCTCAATGAACAAATTGATTTTAAGCCTTCCATAAATGACATAACCTAGAGTTAGCATTCTATCTCCCGGAAAAACAACCGTACTTCCTTTCGGATAAGTTTTTACAGACCCTAAATGAGTATACTTAACTAGTTTCTCAACTGGAAAGAATGTATCGGGAACTACTACTTCCAATTTTTTAAGATCTTCTTCCATACTCGTCTTCCCCCCGTCATTTTTTCAACCGCCGGGCAATATGCTGGTTAAATGCCCATCTCCCCTTTCCTCACTTTATTTTGTATAAAAATGTTTTAAATGTTTGCATACATTAATAATTTTGTAAATATTTTATGGTAAACTAAGCGAAAGAAGATTGAATTCACAACAGCATAATGAAGTGCCTCTGCTAAATGCAACTAAGAAGCGTAAATTTGACGAAGATAATATTCCTATCATTTGGTTTGTATGGTGGCACGTCTCAAAGAAACAATTGAAAATTTATTGAGTGCGGCTATTAAGTGCTTTACTATCTTAGGAATACAACTATAGCGCATATATTATACAATATAAACTTTTATTATTTCTTTAATCCGCGTTAAGACGCTATGCCTGCTTTACTTTCAGAATCACACCGTTGATTTTTTCTCCGATGATAATCATCATTGTTTTTTCTTATATCTTCTAGTAAAAAAACAGCCGGGATAAACCCGGCTGTTTTGATTTGTTTTTGGTCTTTTAAGTTTTTCTTATTCTCTTTATTTTAAAAGAGCGCCAGGAAAGTTACATAGGCAAAAATCATTTCCTGTCCGATATCCCAGCTCATAGCCATTGCAGGATCCTTATCTGCGAGTTCCGGATGCTGTTTAACGATATCACTCCAAGAGATTAACAATTGTTCTTCCACCGTGAAGCACCTCCTATTTATAAATACCATACTCCATGACAAATTTGTTTACGGCAATGATGTTTTCTGCTTTAGCATCCTGCGGCGCGATAAGTTCCTTATCGGTACCAAAAATGTATCCTCCGCCAGGTGCCAGATTATCCAATAATTCTTTTGCTTTGGCAATACATTCTTCCTTGGTGCCATATTGCAGTAAAGTCGCCGGGAAAAGTCCGATAAGACACATGGTATCTTGGAGCTTTTGTTTCATTTCTTTGGGATCTCCGTGTTCGAACCAGCCCATTGTTTTCTTAGCCGGAAGTTCTTGAAGATGATTGTAAAAACGTGACCAATCGCCTTCATAGAACGGTATTACATAGACATTATGGGCAGCAAAAAATTCCATGATCATTTTAAACGACGGCCAGTAATACTTGTCGAAGTCCGCTACTTTCAGCATAGTAGGTAAATGCAGCGGTAAAAGAAGGACTTTCGGATTTGGGCTCGGCGGTGCCATGTGCACCTGACCCATGCCAAGCCTGATGACCAACGGTGTGAACGCTTGGATAGCCTCGGTAAATTCTGCCGGACGACGGCGAATGTCCCCGAATGCTCCTTTAATGCCCCTGAAGAAATCCGCAATCCAATCCATTGGGTGTAAAATAATGCCGTCAAATAGCACGGGCATTCCTTGCGCGGCAAGCGAACCCTTAATGGCTCCCTTTTGGGCGCCAAACATCCCAAACTTCATGGCGCCTTTGGCAAATGCTAAATCCCTCATCGGTGAATCCTTAGCCAGCTCGGCGTATTTTCGCGGCAACACCTTCTCTACCAAGAATCTGAACGGATCTTTGCTGAATTCCGGATATTCATCATCTTTCATTATCTGGGCAGATTCGTCGGAATACTGGACAATATTGCTGTCACTTAAGTAGTGAAATGCCTTACTCCCCAACGCCTGATAAACGCCGCCGGGTCTGGCAAAAGGCTGATGAAGCATATCCATCGGAATATCATTCGCCATCTTCAGCATTGCTTTACCGCATTTATCCATGTCCCAATTCGTCTCAGAATCAGTATATCCTCCATAGTAAGCACCCCAAGTCCCATAAGTACCTAGCACTGGGACGCGATCCGCTTGTTCCAACCTTAAAGTTTTGAAGACACGGTCCAAACGTTCTTGATAGGTATTCATTACTTCACTCATTGATCAACCCACCCATCCTTGGCATATTTTTACACCTTCAGCAGCGTTTGTCGAGAAGGCGTCGGCTCCTATGCTTTTGCAAACAACCTCATTAACCGGTACTCCGCCGATAATCACCTTGACTGAACTTCTGAAGCCTGCTTCATTAAGCGCATCAACCGTTTCCTTCATACTATCCAGCGCCAAAGTCAATACGCCGCTTAATCCCACAATATCAGGGTTAACCTCTTTAACCTTGTCCACGATCTGGCTGACCGGAACATTGATCCCCAGGTCGATTACCTCAAAATTTGCGGCTTCAACCATGGATCTGAAAATATTTTTGCCTATGTCATGAAGATCTCCAAAAACTGTAGCCAGGACAATTTTTCCGCCTTTTGCTGAGGAACCTGCACTTAAAGCCGGTTTGAGCTTGTCCATTACACTTTGCAACACTTCCCCGGCAAAGACCAAGTCTCCGATAAAGTACTCGCCCGAATCATAACGTTCACCTACGAGCGTCATACCTTGCTGACAGGCTTTAACAACTTCTTGAGCTGCGGCATTGTCGTCTTTGCTTAGTACTTCATCAATAGCCTTGTTTAACACGTCTTCGTCCAAATCGGACATCGCTTGAGTCAGGACTTTCAAATCCACCACTTCAAATCATCCTCCTTAAATTTTTTTGTTTAGTTTTGTAATTCTGAAATAATTTTCTTATTCCATTAACTCGTCTATACAAGTAAAGATATCATTTGCAGAAAACATATGAATTAGTGGGCGATAATTTGTTCATAGGTCTTTTGATTTTTTCCAATGATGATCGTTAAGTCTCCCCTTTATGAATCGAGTAGGAGGGGGCGTCTCGCCCCCGACCTCCCACACCACCGGATGTGCGGTTCCGCGTACGGCGGGTCAATAGTT
>Ga0074193_1001314_pt1 | contig 31472 bp, 29 predicted proteins | sample EPASupsiteHSE605_FD_64523 | JGI IMG/M metagenome (GOLD analysis project Ga0074193, IMG submission 64523) | Bioremediated contaminated groundwater from EPA Superfund site, New Mexico - Sample HSE6-05 | ecosystem: Environmental > Aquatic > Deep subsurface > Groundwater > Contaminated ... | reverse complement strand
TTCCCTCCCCCGGACCCCCACCCTCCCAAAAAACTTTTCACGGTGTCGTGTTGCGAAAACGCGAATCCCTGACAGGCGAGGCCGGGCAACGGGGAGTCGGGACCGGCCTCGTGTCGTGCAGGGGCCGGGAGTGGCCGGCCTGGAGCGTTTTCAGCGCCCATTTCGTCAGAATCCTTTCCAGGGGCGAGGCCGGGGCAGCCGCCAGCGGGCGACCGGCCGTGTTGCCGTCCCGAACTCGCCCCCGCAAAGGGGGACCAGGGGGGATAATCCCCCCCGGCGGGGTCCGGGGCAGCGCCCCGGCATGTCGCTCTTCTTCCTTACGTTTTCCTCTCCCCGCCATCTCCCTATATCGGATAATCCAATGCTTCCGGGATCATGACCTGGGTCAGCGCTGCGCCGGCGCGTTCGCGGGCGGCCCCGACGCCGGACAGGCTGGCGTCCACGGCGGCGCGCAGGGCGGCAAACGCCGTCAGGTCGGCTCCCCCGGCGGCGTAGCCGTAGACGAGGCCCGCGCAGACGCGGGCGGCTTCGCCGGCGGCCCGGGCGGCCTGGATGCGGGCGAGGTCGCTGAAAAAGGCCACATAGCCGTCGAGGCCTTCGGCCACGATGGGGTTTTCCGGGCCTTTGGCCGCCAGTTCCAGGGTGTCGAGGATGAAAAGCCGGCTGGCCAGCAGCGGGCACAGGGCGTCGGCCAGGGGGAAGGTCACGGCCTGGCGGTTGCTGTGGTAGAGCTTTTTGCCGTCGGCATCCTTGTTGGCGTCGAGGTGGGCCAGGGTGTGCTTCCACAGGGCAAAGCCGGCGGCCACGGCAGCCGCGCCGGTTTCGGGGCGCTCGGCGGCCACGCGTTCCATCTCGGCGATGTAGTTGTCCACGTAGGCCAGGAAGATGTCGCTGGCCATGGTGATGCTGATCTGGCGGCGCTGGACGCATTCCGGGCCTTCGTAGGTGGCTTCGAGCTGGCTGTCGTTCCACTTGTGGAAAAGAAAGCCCGGGCAGTCCTCGGTGATGCCGTAGCCGCCCATCATGGCCACGGCCTCGCGCATGACCGTGGCCCCGTTGCCGGTGTTCCACAGCTTGCAGGCCGGGCACATGACGCCGGCTTCGGCTTCGAGCGCCTGGTATTTGACCACCGGGTCGGCGTCGAGTTCGGCGAACCGGGCCTCGTCGCGCCGGCCCTCGGGGGCGAGCAGCAAATTGACGTATTCCACGGCCTGGGGCTGGATCTTTTTAAGCGCCGTGAGCTGGGCGCGCATGCCCGACACGCCGCGTTCGGCCAGGGCGGCGTCCTTGGCCTTTTCGGTGGGGTCGAGGCTGTCGAAGAGGCGGGCGGTGGCAAAGCCGAGCGAGGCTCCGGCCTCGCCGGCGGCCCAGAGTTCGGCCAGCCGGATGACGGCGTCCTGCTTCTGCTGGAGCCCGAGGGCGAACTTGGGCGTGCCCTCGGCGCAGGCGTCGCCGCCCCGGAAGCGCGACCGCTGGTAGCGGATGACCGGCTCCACGGCGGAGAGCAGCTTGGCCGTGGTCATAAGGGCCACGGGCACGCGGGTGCGGTGGAACACGGCGGCGATGATCTCGGAGTGGGAATAGTTGGGGACGATGGCTCCGTCCTTGACGGTGTAGCCGCCGATGATGCGGCTGGCCGGCGCCTTCATGTTGAAGACGGGGTCGCGGGTGGAGGAAAGTTGGTGCACCATCTTAAGGGTCGGCGCTCCCCGGTCGAAGAGTCCAGGGTCGGTTTCTTCCAGGATGACCATGCACGAGGACTTGATGCGGGGATCGTCGGTGTCCACGGCCACGGTGGCGAAATTGGCGAAGTCCATGCCGGTGATGAACCGGCCGCGCTTGTCGACGTGCAGCATCGGTTCCTGGCCGTCCTCCCAGGAGTCGATGCGGACCTTGCCGCACAACACGCCCGTGTCCACGCCGACGTAGGGCAGGGGTTCGGTCAGGCCGAAGGCGCCGCGCCAGGGGGCTTTGCCCGGGGCCGGGGCGCAAAGGCTCATGTAGTGGTCGCGCTGTTCGGTGGTGCCGCGCTCGTGGATGGGCGACAGGGCCAGATTGCTGGCCAGGGAACAGGTGGCCGCGCCGGCGTCGACCCAGGACAGTTCGAAGGCGACCAGGGCCAGGGCCATGTTTTTCGGGCCTTCGATGAAGCCGCCCTGGTGCGGATCGAGGAAGACGGCGGTGATGCCGGCTTCGTCAAAGGCGGCGAGAAGCTGGTCCTTCTGCTCGGTCCACTCATGGGAATGGCGCGCGCCTTCGGCCACCAGCCGGGCCACAAGGCCCCGGGCCACGGACCGGGTGGACTGGACGGCCATCTGGAGATCGAAACGGTCGGCGTAGCGCCACATGATTTGTCGGACATCGTCGCCCGGGAGGGTGCGTAGGGTTTCCATAGGTTTCGCCTGGTTCTTTTGGTTAATGCGCCGGGGCGCGAGAGGGTGCTACAAAAAAGTATGGAAGAGTAAAATATTCGCTCCCTGGCGTCAATCGGCCGCCCGCCCGGACAGGGCCGCCCGCCGCCGGCCGGTTGTTCCGGCGACGGATGCGGGCTTGTGCAAATGCGGCCTGTTGGGTACGAAGTAAAACATGGGGAGTTGCTCCCCGAGAAGCCCTCTAACCCGGCGGACATCCATGCCGTATGTCCTGAAGTTCCATTTCGACCCGGATTTTGAACGGCGTCGCCTGCGTCCCAAAAGCCGCGACGACGGTTCTGTGGACCAGTACGACCTGGGCTACGTGCAAAACGTCGTGGCCGGACAGACCCTGGCCGAGTGGGAGGAGCTGCACGAGCTGGCTTCGCCGGCCGGCGCCATTGTCTCCGACAATCTGGCCTTTCCCCACGGCGAAGGCTGCCGGCCGGACGAAAACAGCCCGCAACGCCTGCTGGCCGTCGTCAACGGCCATGTCGCCTTTGCCGACGGCCGCATCACCGTGCGGGAAACCCTGTCCATCGGCCGCGACATCGATTTTCATACCGGCAACATCGTGGCCATCGGCGACGTCATCATCGGCGGCTCCATCCGTTCCGGCTTTTCCGTCACCGGGCGCAACCTGACCGTCCGGGGCACGGTCGAAGGCGCGCAGGTGCGGGCCATGGCCAATATCTCCTGCATGACCGGCATCCAGGGCGGCAACAGGGCCATGGTCCGGGCCGGCAAGAGCCTGCGTTCCCGCTACTGCGAAAACGCCGTGCTCCATGCCGCCCAGAATATCCTCATCGACGCGTCGAGCATGCATTGCCGGCTGTTCGCCGGCGAGAAGCTGGCCGTCAAAGGCCGGCTGGTCGGCGGCGAGGTCTACTGCGGCGAGGCGGTCTACGTCGGCGAGCAGCTCGGCGGCGGCTCGCAGAGCCAGACCCGGCTGCTGCTCGGCTACGACCCCGAACGCATCCATCTCGACCAGCACCTCAAGGAGCGGGTGCGCGAGGAGGTCATGGAGATCGCCGCCTGCCGCGAGGAGCTCAAAAGAGGCCGCGAGGACGCCCCCGGCTGCGAGCCGGATATCGAAGTGCGGCAAAAGCACCTCGCCACCTACCAAAGCAAGCTCCAGCGCCTGTGGGCCAGTCCGGCCGCCATGCGGCATTTCACGGCCTGCCGGGTCATCGTTCCCGGCCGCGTCGGGGCCAACGTCGAGATCGGCATCGGCGAGGCCACCCTGGCCGTGCCCGAGGATACGAGCGACGTGGTTTTCCGCTACCACAACGGCGAAATCCTCATGGAACACCCCGCCCTGCACAAGTAGCCCGGCCCGGGGATGCGCCCGGAGAGGCCGGCCTCCCCGGGCGCGGGCAGCCTATGTCGGGCATTCGCCCTTGCTGAGACAGTAGTTTTCCACAAACCGGCCGATCTGCACGCCAAGCCCGACGCATTTGACGCCGGACACGCAGTCGTCGGCATCCTTGCGTTCCAGATAGGTGGCCAGGGTGTTGCCGCCGTGGGTCAGGACGACGCGCCAGGAGGCGGTGGCCGGATCGTCGGCCACGGAAACGTTTATGCCGTGGGCGGCGATTTCGGGGTACAGTCTGGCGATGGCCTGGGCCACGCTGTGGGAATCGGTCATGGCGGCGCTCCTTGTTCGGGGTGAAAGGGCCTGCCGGGGCAGGTGGACGGAACCTGCCTGTATTGTCTGGCCGAATCGGGTTTGGGGGTCAAGGGCTTCGGATTGCCGCGTTGCCGGCATGGCCGGAAAGCGGCGCGGCGTTGGGCCTGGATGGCGGGCGGTGCGGGCGTCAAAAAACACTGCCCGGCTGGTCCGGGCAGGAGGCGGCAACTGCCGCAGGGGACAGGCCGCGTACGATCGGGAGGACGGCGCGAGGCGGCGGGACCGCCCGGATCAGGCGAGGTCGCCGGCCAGGAGCAGTTCCTCCTGGTCCATGTCGGGGCTGATGTCGAGGGAGATCTGGAAAAAGGCGTGCAGGTCGCGCAGGCGCAGTTCGTCGGCCACGGTCATGGTGGGGTTGGCCAGGATCAGGCGCTGGCCCTTGGTGGCCAGGGCGGTTTGCAGCCGCACCAGCGCGCCGATGCCGGCGCTGTCCATGGCGGGCACCTGGGCCAGATCGAGGACCGTCACGGGATAGCGGCCCAGGGTGGCGGCTTCCAGCATGGCTGTCTCAAGCTCACGCGAAACGGAACCGGCGAGGGCGCCGTCCACGCGGGTCCACAGGACGCCCTGTCGGTTGGAAATGGTGATGCTGCGGCTCATGCGGCGTTGGTCCGTGTTGGAGGCGTTGCCCGGTTCTGGTCCGAAATTCGTCCTATGGAGCAGGATAGTCAAAAGGCGGCAGGACAGGCAAGGGCTAATGCGTCAGGGTGAAATATTGTTAATTTGTCTGCCGAACCATTGCCTTTGCAACAATTGGCCGTGCCGTACGCCCTCCGGTTCGGGGTCCTGCCGGCCGGCCCCTGCCCGGAAAGACTGGGAACCGGGCCATGCTACAGAAAATCAGTGCACAAGAGAAGCAGTTTTTTCAATCAGATACAGTCGGCTGACCAGGGAAAGAATGCCTCCGGCGGCCGGGAGGGGATGATCCCCTCCCGGACCCTCCGCACAAGGGGGCAGAGTTCTTCACGGTGTTCTTCCGCGCCCATCCGCCGTCCCTTCCCACCGTTGGCCCCCCTTTATCCAGGGGGTCCGGGGGGAATGATTCCCCCCGGCCGCCGGAGGCAAGCCTTTCGTTCCCCTTCGCGTCAACCACTATTGCGAACAAACCTAGAACTTGTACCAGGCCAGCAGATTAAACGCGGTATAGCCGTTGTCCGGGTCTTCGGCGTAGCGGCAGCCCAGGGCGTTGTCCTCGTCCTTGTTCACGATATCCGTGTTGGATCCCCGGAAAAACGTGCATTCGTTGTTGTTGCATACCAGTATTTCGCCCCAGCCGGACTCGGGGGGACCGATCCAGGATTCCAGCTTCGCCTTGCAATGCGGGCAAAAACGTTCTTCAAGCATGGTTCGTTGGCTCCTTCGCGCGTCCGGCCGTACGGGCCGGCGGCCTGCCGTAAGATTAGGCATGATCGGGCCGGCGTCAACCGGCGGCGCGTCCGCCCGGGCCGCCGGCCGGGCGGGGCATGGCCGAAAACGCAAAGCGCCTTTCCGGGGAAAGGCGCTTTGCATGCCGCGGCGAGGCGGATCAGATCTCGTCTTTGGCCCAGTATGCCAGATTGTGGTTGGCCTTGAGGCGTTCGACAACGGTTTTGGCCTTGGCGTCGTCCATGGGGTGGACCCGGATATAGACGGTGCGCGTCTCGGGCCTGGCGTCGTCGTAGTTGGTCAGGATGCTTAAAATACGCACATCGTCGGCCTTGAGGTCGTCGAGCACGCTTTTGAGGCTGCCCGAGGCGTTGGGCAGTTCGAAGGCGAACTGCAGGCCGCCGGACAGGACGCCGGTGATGCTGACCAGCACCTTGAAGATATCGCTGTCGGTGATGACGCCGACGACCCGGTTGGCCCCGTCCACCACGGGCATGCCGCCCACGGTGTGGCGCAGCATCAGGACGGCCGCCTTTTCCACGGTGTCTTCCGGGCCGATGGAGATGACCGTCTTGGTCATGATGTCGGCGACCTTGATTTCGGAAAGCAGGTAGTACAGCTCGTGCATGTCCAGGGTGGTGGCCTTGGACGGCGAGGCTTCCTTGATGTCCCGGTCGGACACGATGCCGACGAGCCGGCCGTCGTCGTCAACCACCGGCAGGCGGCGAAACCCGTTTTCCTTCATCAGCTTGGCCGCCTTCATGATGGAGGTGGCGGGCTTGGCCGTGACCGGGGACTTGCTCATCCAATCCTTAATCAGCATGTGCGTCTCCTTGACGGTCCCTTGAGGACGGGCCGGTTGTGGTATAAGGCCCTTGGCGTCACGCGGCGGAAAATGCCGGGAACGGTCGGATCGTTATACGTGTTTCCGCCGTGATTTCAAGCCATTCTCCAGCCTGTCCGCAAGGATGTTCCACCTATGAAGGCACTTGTCTATCGCCGAAGCGTCCCGCGCTATCTGGCCTGCGCCGCGGCCTCGCGTCTGGCCCCCCGGCGTTTTTTCCCGTCCCTGGCCCCGCTGCGCCTGGAAAACGTGCCCTTTGACCCGCCAAAGGGCTGGATTCCCCTGACGCCGCGCCTGTGCGGCATCTGCGGCTCCGATCTGGGCCTGCTCAAGGGCCACGAGTCGCCCCTGCTCGAACCCTACGCCAGCCTGCCCTTCATCCTGGGCCACGAGATGGTGGCCGAAACGGCCGCCGCCGTGCCTGAGGCCGGGCTGGCGGCCGGGACCCGGGTGGTGGTCGAGCCGGGGCTGCCCTGCGCCGTGCGGGGGCTGCCGCCGTGCCGGCCCTGCCGGGAGGGGCGGTATAACCGTTGCGAGCGGTTTCTGGACGGCGATCTGCCGCCCGGGTCGTTTCTGGGCTTTACCCGCCGGGCCGGCGGGGCCATGGCCGAGCGCACCGCCGCCCATCCCTCGCGCCTGCTGCCCGTGCCGGACGGGCTGTCCGACGAGGACGCCGTGCTGACCGATTCCCTGGCTTCGGCGCTCCAGCCCGTGCTCGACCATTTCCCGGCCGATACGGCCACGGTGCTGGTCATCGGCGCAGGCATCCTCGGCCAGCACGTGGTGCGCGGCCTGCGCGCCCTGGGCAGCCGGTGCCGGATTCTCGTCGCCGCCCGCCATCCCGTCCAGGCGGCCCTGGCCACGGCCGGGGGGGCCGACGCCGTCGTGCGGGCCGCCTCCCGCCGGGAACTGGCCGGCGCCGTTAACGCCCGCTACCTGCCCACCACCCTTGGCGGCGGCAACATCGAGGGCGGCGTGGACATGGTTTTTGACTGCGTCGGGTCCTCGCGCACCGTTGCCGACGCCCTGGTCGTCCTGGCCGCCGGCGGCGTCTACGTCATGGTCGGGGCCGGGGCGCGCCTGGACGGCGTGGACGTCTCGAGCCTGTGGTTCCGGGAACTGACCGTGACCGGTTCCTCGGGCTGCGCCACCGGGCCGGACCCGCGCCGGCCCGGCGCGACCGTGCGCACCTACGCCCTGGCCCTGGAGCTGCTCGCCTCGGGCCGCTATCCCGCCCAGGGCCTGCTGACCCACGCCTTCCGCCTGGACGACTGGCGCCGGGCCTTTGCCGCCGCCTTCGACAAACGCGCCGCCGCCAGCATCAAGGTGGCCTTCGACCTGCGGTAGGAAAGGAGGGGGGGGAAGACAGGAACGGGGCGCCGCCCCGGCCCCGCCGGGGGGAACGATTCCCCCCGGTCCCCCCCGGCGGGACGGTCCTCAGCCCCGGCCGGCCTCCCCGGGAGGGCTGTCGAGCAGGCACATGCCGTCGGAGGCCGGCAGGGTGAAGGTGAACCGGCTGCCGGCTCCGGGGGCGCTTTCCACCTCGATGGAGCCGCCGTGGGCGGTGAGCACGGCCCGCACCAGGGACAGGCCGAGCCCCAGGCCGCGCTTGGACCGGCTCTTGTCCGCCCGGTAGAGGCGGTCGAAGATGCGCGGGATATCCTCGGGGCCGATGCCTTCGCCGGTATCGGCCACGGTCACCGACACGGCCGCCCCGGCGCGTCCGGCCCTGACGGCGACGGAACCGCCGGCCGGCGTGTATTTGACGGCGTTGTCCAGCAGGTTGCCCAGCACCTGGCGCATGCGGCCGGCGTCGGCCATGACGGGCAGCCGGCCCCGGACGTCGGCGGCCAGGGCCACGCCTTTTTCCTCGGCCACGTACTGGTAGAGTTCCACGGTCTCGTTGATGAGCCCGGCCATGTCCGCCGATCCCAGACGCAGGCGCATGGCTCCGGTTTCGGCCTCGGAAACGTCCATGAGCGCCCCCAGCATGTCGACCATGCGCCGGGTTTCCTCGGCGCAGTCGAGCAGGGCCTCGCGCAGTTCCTCGGGATCGGTCCTGGTGGCGGCGGCCACCTCCACGGCGGCCAGGGTGCGGGTGGCCGGGGTGCGCAGGTCGTGGGCCACGTTGTCCAGGGCCTCGCGCATGCCGTCGATGAGGCTGCGGATCTTGTCGAGCATGGAGTTGAACAGCCGGGCCAGTTCGCTCAGTTCGTCGTTCACGCCGTCGGAAGGCACCCGGGCGTCCATGCGGCCGGTGTCGATGGCCCGCACGGTGTCGATGAGGTCCTGGATGGGCTTGAGCAGCCGCCGGGCCATGATCAGGCCGGCAGCCAGGCCGGTCAGGGCCACCGGGACCATGATGCCGGCAAAGATGACCCGGAACTGGCGCAGCAGTTGCTCGCGGTCGCTGGCGTCCTTGCCCATGTACACGACGCCGCCGCCCGGCAGCTGGCGGTAGGCCATTTCCAGGACGCTGCCGCCGTTTCCTTCGCCGTCTCCCTCCCGGGACAGGAAAAACCACTGTATGGCGCCGGTGGCCGGCTTGGCCGGCAGGGTGTCGGGCATGGCCGGCTGGTCCGACGGCGACAGGCTCAAAAGCCCGGTCCCGTCCGGACCGACGATGCGCAGGGAGTATTCGTCGTAGTCGAAGCTTTCGCGTTCGACGCGGATGAAATCCAGCAGTCCCGGCAGGCCTTTTTTCTGGCAGATGGAGGCGTATTCCCGCAACTTCTGGGAGGTGCCCGCCCGGTCGCCCCCCCGCACCGCGTCGGAAAGCAGCGAATAGGCCAGAAGAAACAGGATCAGGGCGCTGGAGATGAAGATCAGGGAATAGCGGATGGTCAGGCGGACGGTGGTCGAGCGGAGCAGCTTCCTACTCTTTGAGGACATACCCGACCCCGCGCAGGGTGTTGAGCATCTTCCTGTCGAAGTCCCGGTCGATCTTGTTGCGCAGCCGGCACACCAGCACGTCCACCAGATTGGTCTGGGGATCGAAATGGTAGTCCCAGACATGTTCCATGATCATGGTCTTGGAAAGCACCTTGCCGGGATTGCGCATGAAGTATTCGAGCAGGGCGAATTCCCGGGGCTGGAGCTGGACGGCGGTTTCCCCCCGGCTCACCTCGCGGGTCAGCAGGTTCATGGACAGTTCGCCGACCGAGAGCCGGGTGGGCTCGGAGGCGCTGGTGGAGCGGCGGATGAGCGCCTGCACCCGGGCCAGCAGTTCGGCAAAGGAAAACGGCTTGGAAATGTAGTCGTCGCTGCCGGTCTCCAGGCCCCGCACCCGGTCCTCCACCGAGCGTTTGGCCGACAGGATGATGATGGGCGTATTGATCCTGCGCCGCCGCAGCTCCTCGATGACCTTGAGGCCGTCCATGCCGGGCAGCATGACGTCGATGATGGCCACGGCATAAGGTTCGGTGGCGGCCAGATGCAGGCCGTCGGGGCCGTTGGCGGCGTGGTCCACGGCAAAGCCGCTCTGGCGCAGGCCGCCCAGGATGAACGAGGCGATTTTCTCGTCGTCCTCGACGAGCAGGATACGCATGGGAAAGCTGTCCTTTTCCGGAGATTGGCCGGCGTCGGGCCAGGTTGCGGCCGTGGGCCGGACCATGTCGGGCGTGGTATACATACCCGGCCTCATAAAGGCCAGGGGCCTGGAAACGCCAGGGGGCCCCGCCTTTTTTTCATATCTGTAATCGCCCTGCAATCATCTGGCAACACTTTGAAATTCTACGTGTTTTTCTTTCAGTGCTGTAATGCCGCCGTAATCGGCGGGAAAGGCTCCGGGGCCTAGACCGCTCCCCATCGGCACGGGCGTCCGCCGCTGCGGCCGACGCGGGCGGGTGGCCCGGATGTCCGGGAAGCCGTCCCCGTCGACAGACGGCGCATCATATAACAGCCGAGTCTTCAAGGAGCCAGCGTCATGAAAAAGATCGTCGTTTTCACCGTCATTTCCTGCCTGCTTGCCACCTCCATGGCCTTTGCCGGAACCAAGAAAAAGGCCAAAAAGCCCACCAAGGGCGACAGCTACTCCACGGTCGAGATCCTCAAGGCCAAAAAGAAGGACAAGAAGGTCACCCAGTAGCAACGGCGCTGCCGCGCTCTTCGGAGCATGCCGCGTATTGCGAAAACGGCCGGGGGAAACTCCGGCCGTTTTCGCGTCCCTCCCCGGACACGCCGCGACCGGCCGGCCGTTTTTGTCGGCCGGGCCGGGCCGGCCCCCGGCCGTCATCGGCTCCCCAGGGGGCGACACGCCGCCGCCCTCCCCGCCAAGGCCCGCCGGGCCTTGATTTCCGAGTCAGGGAATTGACAAAAAAGGACGAATCGAGCATCCTGGGCTACTTCAGACGCGCTTTGCCGTTTCGCCGCCTGCGGCCGCCGCAAGGCGTCCCCGACTCCGTTTTGCCCAAAGGAACCGCACGCCCATGGCCATGATCGAATTTCACAACGTCCAGAAGTGGTACGGCGACTACCACGTCCTCAAGGGCATCACGGATGCCGTGGAAGCGGGCGAGGTGCTTGTCGTCTGCGGCCCCTCGGGATCGGGAAAATCCACCCTGATCCGCTGCGTCAACCGCCTCGAGGAATACCAGCAAGGCCATATCCTGTTCGACGGCCACGACATCCACGGCGACGACATGGACGTCAACCGGCTGCGCTGCGATATCGGCATCGTCTTCCAGCAGTTCAATCTCTATCCGCATCTGACGGTGCTCAAAAACATCACCCTGGCCCCCGTCAAGGTCCGCAAAATGCCGCGCAAGGAGGCCGAGGAACTGGCGCTTGCCCTGCTCGAGCGCGTCGGCATCCACGAGCAGGCCAGGAAGTTTCCGGCCGAACTCTCCGGCGGCCAGCAGCAGCGCGTGGCCATCGCCCGGGCCCTGGCCATGCAGCCCAAGGCCATGCTCTTTGACGAGCCGACCTCGGCCCTTGACCCGGAAATGATCAACGAGGTCCTAAACGTCATGAAGGATCTGGCCCGCGAGGGCATGACCATGCTGTGCGTCACCCACGAAATGGGCTTTGCCCGGGAGGTGGCCGACCGGGTCGTGTTCATGGACTACGGCGAGATCCTCGAAAGCGCGCCGCCCCTGGAATTCTTCCAGAACCCCCGGCACGAGCGGACCCGGCTGTTCCTCAAGGAAATTTTATAGCGCCCCCGGCGTCTTGGCCCGAAACCCCGTAACTCGCCCCAAGGAGGCTTTCATGCGCAAGCTCGTCCGTCTGGCCGTCTGCATCTGCCTGCTCACCCTCGTCGCGGCCGGCTCCGCCCTGGCCGGCAAGCTCGACGACGTCAAGTCGCGCGGCGCCCTGGTCGCCGGCATCAAGGATTCCCAGCCGCCGTTTGGCTCCGTCGACGAAAAGACCAATCAGATCGTCGGCTTCGAGGTCGATCTCATGCAGGCCCTGGCCGACCGCCTGGGCGTCAAGCTCGAACTCAAGCCCGTCACCTCCTCCACCCGCATCCCCATGCTCACCCAGGGCGCCATCGACATCGTGGCCGCCACCATGACCCACAAGAAAGAGCGCGAGGATCAGGTCGACTTCTCCATCACCTACTTCATGACCGGCCAGAAGCTGCTCGTGAAAAAGGACGGCGGCGTCAAGTCCGTGGCCGATCTGGCCGGCAAGAAGGTCGGCTCCGTCAAGGGCTCCACCTCCGAGCAGAACGTGAAAAAGGCCCAGCCCGGCTGCACCGTCATCTCCTTTGAAACCTACCCCGAGGCCTTCCTGGCCCTCAAGCAGGGCAAGGTCCAGGCCGTGACCACCGACGAATCCATCCTCGTCGGCATCAAGAACAGCGACGACAAGCCCGAGGCCTGGGACATCGTCGGCGACTACATCTCCCCCGAGCCCTACGGCCTGGGTCTGCCGGAAAACGAGTCCGATTTCCGCGACTTCGTCAACGCCGCCCTCATGGATATGTGGGAAAAGGGCGAATACCAGAAGATCTACGAGAAGTGGTTCGGCCCGGGCAAGAAGGATCACATCCCCCTGACCTGGAAGATGGAACTCTGGCCCTAGGCTCCGGCAAGGATTCGGGGGAAACCTGTCCCGCGACGGGTTTCCCCCGCGCACCGATAGTGACCGCATAGCGTTTTTTGGGGATGCACCTTGGCCTATACGTTTGACTTCGGCCAGGTGGTCAGCGGCGAATACGGGCAGTGGCTCGTGTCGGGGCTGGTCACCACACTGCACATTTCAGCCGTTTCCATCGTCCTGTCGCTGGCGCTCGGCACGGTGGTGGCGGTCATGCGGCTGTCCAAGGTCCGGCCGCTGGTCTGGGCCAGCGCCCTGTTTACGGAGTTTTTCCGCAACACGCCGCTGCTGGTGCAAATATTCTTCTGGTATTTCGGCTCCTACAGCGTGTTGCCGACGGTGGTCAACGAGTGGCTCTACCGCCGCGACTTCGAGTTCGCCTGCGGCGTCATCGCCCTGACCGTCTACACCGCCGCCTTTATTGCCGAGGAAATCCGTTCCGGCATCTTTTCCATTCCCAAAAACCAGTTGGAAGCTTCCCGGGCCTGCGGCCTGAGCTTTTTGCAGGCCATGGCCTACGTGATTTTGCCGCAAGCCTTCCGGGTCATCATCCCGCCGCTGATCTCCCAATTTCTCAACCTGCTTAAAAACTCGTCCCTGGTCATGACCATCGGCGTCATGGACCTGACCTACATGGCCCGGCAGATCGAGGCCCACACCTTTCACGGCCTTGAGGCCTTCACCGTCTCCACGCTGATGTATCTGGCGATTTCCCTGATCGTCTCCTTTGCCGTCAACGTCTACAACCGGCGCGTGCTGCACGTGCGGTCGCGATAATCCCGGGGAAACGCCATGCATTGGGACGTCGTTTTCAGAAATTTCGATTATTTCCTGATCGGAGCCTATCCGCAGGGGCCGCTCGGCGGGCTGGCCATGACGGTCATCCTGGCGGTGGGCGGCATCTTCGGGGCCTTCTGGCTGGGGCTCGGCTGCGGCCTCATGCGGATTTCGGCCAGACGCCGGCTGCGCTGGCCGGCCATGGCCTATATCGAGATCATCCGGGGCACGCCGCTTCTGATGGTGGTGTTCTGGTTTTACTTCCTGGCCCCGGTGCTGCTGGGCCACACGCTGCCAGAGGCCGAAAGCGCCCTGGTGGCCCTGATCGTGTTCACCAGCGCCTATATTGCCGAGATCGTCCGGGCCGGGGTGGAAGCGCTGCCCAAGGGCCAGATGGAGGCGGCCCGGGGCACGGGCCTGTCCCATTTCCAGGCCATGACCCATGTCGTCCTGCCCCAGGCGCTGTTCAACATGGTGCCGTCGTTCGTCAACCAGTTCGTGTCCCTGACCAAGGACACGTCCCTGGCGTTTATCATCGGCGTCAACGAGCTGACCAAGGCGGCCACCCAGATCAACAACCGCACGCTCAACGCGCCGACCGAGATCTTCATCACCATCGCCCTGCTCTATTTCGTCATCTGCTACTGCCTCACCGAGCTTTCCCGCCGCCTGGAAAAGCGCATCAACCGCTATCAGGCCCGCAATCGCTAGACAATAGCGCCTCCGGCGGCCGGGAGGGGATCATCCCCTCCCGGACCCTCCCGGACGGAAAGGCAGGCGTTTACGGCTCTGGCGGTCGTTCTGCCAGCTTTCACCGAACTTTCGCGCCCATCCGCCGTCCCTTCCCACCATTAATACCCTTTATCCAGGGGGTCCGGGGGCGTTCACGGAACAGCCGCTCTGGATATTCTCCGCGACCTCCCGCGTCCGACTGCGACTGCGCCGCTCCCCTTGCACCCCATTTATCCAGGGGGTCCGGGGGGGATGATCCCCCCCGGCCGCCGGAGGCGTCCTTTCGTTTGGGAACAGGCCCTAGCGCAGGCCGCAGGCCCGTTCGCAACGGCTGCGGACCACGTCGGCGGCCAGTTCCAGGTGGGCGGCCACGCAGGCCTGGCACAGGGTGGGCGGCTGGGACAGGGCCATGCCGGCGTTGGCGGCGTTTTCGAGCACCATGGCGAAAATGGTTTCCGCCAGATCGGCCCGGGCCAGGGTTTGGGCCGCAGCCGGGACCGGCGCGGCCGGACCGGCCTGGGGGGCGGACCGGCTGCCGATCGCCAGGGCCGCCAGCAGGGCAAGCGCCGCGCCAAGGATGATTTTTCTGCTCCGTCTCATGGTATTTCTCCCGCTTTTCCGGGCTGTCCGGCCTTTACGCCGGGGCGGCCCTGTGCCATAGGCGAGTGACGCCATGGACGGAATGTAGCGCCGCCGGGCAGCCGCGATCCAATCGCAATGTCGGAAGCGGTCGTTCAGTCTGGCCGAAGGCGTGGCGACGCCGGGAGGGGCGTTGTGGAATACTACCATCTGCGGACCTTCGTGGCCGTGGCCGAAGAAGAGCATCTGACCCGGGCGGCCCAGCGCCTCAATGCCAGCCTGCCGGCGGTGAGCGCCCATGTGCGCGGGCTTGAGGAAGAACTCGGGGTGGCGCTTTTTTCCCGCACGCCGAGGGGCATGCGGCTGACGGCCGACGGCCGGGCGCTGCTGGAGGAGGCCCGGCAGGCGTTGTCGAGCCTGGACGCCGTCCGGACCAGGGCCGGGGCGCTGCGCCAGGAGGTTTCCGGGGTGGCCCGCATCGGCCTCAACAACGAGGTCCACCGGATGCGGGTACCGGAACTGCTGACCGTCATGATGCGGCGGCATCCGGGCGTGGAGATCCATCTGATAAACTCCAGCTCGCCGCGTATTCTGGACAACGTCCTGGCGGGCAGGCTCGATCTGGGCTTCGTCTACGACAACATCGTCGAGCCGGGCCACGACGTGGCGGCCCTGCGCCTTGAAGCCGTGGACATGGCCGTGGTCGGCCCGACCTCCTGGGCGGACCGGGTGATCGGGGCGGACTGGGAGGCCCTGGCGGCCCTGCCGTGGATCTGGTTTTCCGAACGGTGCCCGTTCCAGCATGTGCTGGACGCATCGTTTTCCTGCCGGGGGCTGGCCATCAACAAGGTGATGGCCGGCGACAGCGACGCCACCTTGCGCATGCTGGTGGCGGCGGGCATCGGGCTTACGCTGCTGCGCCGCGACGACGCCCTGGAGGCCGAAGCGGCCGGACAGGTCTGCCTGTGGCCCTGGCAGGGATTGCAATTGGGGCTGTCCCTGGTTTCTCGGCGGGAGAGGGCCGAAGACCGGGTGATCGACGCGGTGACGGCCGCCGTGGCCGAGGTCTGGGGTCTGCCCGGCCGGCGACGCTGACATCGCGAAACATTTTTCAGGTTTTGCGCGGGAGATACTCCGATGCACGAGTCGGCACCGTCAGTCCGGGAAGGCTTTCCCTGGCGGCTGGTCTGCGGCATGGCGGCGCTGGTCGCGACCTTGTCGGTCATGACCATGGCCCAGGCCAATCATCATGAAGACGATCCGGCCACCAACCAGATCATTTCCGGCAGCGCCTTCGGCTATGCCGACGGGCCGGGCCGGCAGGTGCTGGTGCCGGTGGAAACGGCCCTGGCCCGGGGCATGAAGGGCTTTCGCAAGGCCGTGGCCGCACCGGGCAGGGTGGTGGAGCTGGCCTACGGCGGGGCCCAGCGGGCCGGCGACGGCGGCGCGGGCCCGCAGACGCCGGAGCGCTTCGCCGACACGGCCGGCGCGGTGTTCGCGGCCAGCGAGGCGATCGGCTCCGGCAGCGACGTGCTGGTGGCCACCGAGGAGTTTCTGGCCGAACGGCGGGTGCTTCGCGTCGCCCCGGGCAACGACGCCGCCTGTGCGCCGGCCCTGCTGTCGGCCCTGGCGGCCCGCAGCGGCCGGGACGTGGCCTGGTGCCGCAACGTGGGCGAGGTCGAAGGCGGCGGAACGCTGTCCCTGGCCCGGTTCGCCCCCCGGGGCCGGGACGAGTTGGTCACCCTGGCCTATGCCGCTCCCGGGGAGACGGCCTTTTTGGACCATGCGGCCAGCGCCGATCCGGGCGGCACCTGGCGTCTCGACGACGGCGGCGAATTTTCGCCGGAGAACTACCGGCCGCTTTTTGCCTTCCGCACCAGCGCCGGACTGGAGCTGGCCGTGCGCTGGACAGGCCCCGACGGCGACGCCATGGACCTGTACCGCCAGGACGGCGACGTCCTGGCGCCGTTTGTGGCGGCCTCGTGGCGTCGGCCTGAGGCCGACTGACTTTCGGGCCGGAGGCCACCGGCCGCGCAGCCGCCGTTCCGGGGATCGGGACGGCGGCTTTTTTTCGCATTGACGGCTGCCCGGGAAGGCGGCACGCCTTTTGGCAGTGCGTTTGTTGCGGCTGGCGGCCCGGCGTCAGGCCGCGAAGGGAGAGGCGATATGCATGAGGACGAGGCGCAACGCGACGTGCCGGAAACGCCAAGCGAAGTGCTCTGGCTGCGGCGCGACGGATTTTCGCCCATACGGGCCTGGCGCGAGTACCTGGGGGTTTCCCGGGAGGAGCTGGGGCGGCGGCTGGACGTGTCGCCGGCGGCCGTGACCCAGATGGAAGCCCGGTCGGCCCGGCCCCGGGGGGCGACGCTCAAAAAGGTGGCTGCCGTGCTCGGCATCGACTGGCGGCTGCTGGCGGTCGAAAAGCGGGGGTAAGGCCCAATGTTAAAAGAACGTCAGGCATGTTAGGGTCTGTTCACAAGAGCGCCTCCGGCGGCCGGGAGGGGATCATCCCCTCCCGGACCCTCCCGGACGGAAAGGCAGGCGTTCACGGCTCTGGCGGTCGTTCTGCCAGCTTTCACCGAACTTCCGCGCCCATCCGCCGTCCCTTCCCATCCATTCGCTCCCCCTATCCAGGGGGTCCGGGGGGAATGATTCCCCCCGGCCGCCGGAAGCATTCTTTCGTTCCCCTAGGACATGTCGCACAGCAGGTTCACTTTTGACGTAGAACCGAAATAAGGCGGCAGGCCCTGCGCCCCGGAAGGCGTCGGACGGCGGCCGGGACCGGGGACTTCGCGGCGGCCCCGGGCGGGGCCGCCGCGAAAACCATCCGTTACTGCTGCGGATTAAAGACCTGGAAGGTCTTTTTGACCGACGTGCCGTCGGCGGCGGTGGCCGTCAGCGTCCAGTCGCCGGTGGCCATCTCCCATTCTTTCTCGAAGGTGAAGGTGCAGTGGTACTCCTTGCCCGTGACCACGTCCGCGGTGGTCTCGGTGGAAAAGACCACCGCGTTCTTGTTGGGGTCGATGAGCCCGGGCGAGGCCGTAACGATCCTGACCTGGGACGTGCCGCCCGCCGGAGCCAGCGTCCGGAAACGCATGCCGAACGTTGTGCCGAGCTTGCGCGGCACGGCAGTGGACGCCGTGGTCAGGACGCCGTTTTCATAAATGCCGTAATCGACCAGGACAATGGTCGGTTCCTTGGACTTTTCCTCTTTGTCGCCGAATCCGAAGAAGTTCATTGTCGAGGAACAGGAAGCCAGAAGCAGGCACAACACAGGCAGTACGGCAAGCAGGCGTTTCACGCGCATCCCTCCACGGCCTTGCGGCCGGTATGTTCTCTATAGGCAAACCACATGACCCCAACCCTTGCAGGTGTCAAGGGAGGCGCTCCCGGGCCTCAGGAGGCCGGCCGGCCGAAAGCCAGATCGGCAATCGGGGTCATGCCCTGGAAAAACGCCGCCAGGGCGTCTTTTTGCTCCTCTGCCAGACGCAGTCCGGAGACCGGCAGCGGCGAGGTTTCGCCGCCCCACATGGTCACGGCCCGGTCGATCCAGGCGGCCGGCAGAAAATCCGCCGGAAGGCGCACCACGTCCCGGCTCCCTTCCTCGAAGACCGCCACCGGCTCGGGGTAGCGCACCTTGCCCGGACCGAGCACCAGATTGCCCGTGCGCGCAAGCGTCTCCTCCACCCGCGACGGCGGCACGGCCGCCCATTTGCCGAGCAGCTCGCCAAACTTCGGGCGCAGGGCCAGATAGTAAAAGGGGTCGATCTTCAGGGCCACCGACACGCCCGGGATGTTGAGGATCGCGGACGAGGCGGCGTAGCGCCGGCCAAGCGCCTGCTCCAGCCGGGACAGGACTTCCGGGTAATCGACAAGCAGCACGGCCGCTATCCTCCACGGTTAAGGGCCATATCGAGCAGATGGGCGGACAGTCCGCCCAGGCTTTTGGGCCTGCGCCCGAAAACCTCATACCAGACTTCGTCGGATTCCATACAAAAATACAGGCCCCGGGAAAAGCCGTGTCCGGCCAGCCGGGCGGCCAAAAATCGAAATTGTTCCACCCGAAGCGGCCGCAACAGCCGCTTTTTGCCGTCCGCGCCCACGGTGAATTCGTCCACCATGAAAAGCGGCGTCTCCCGGCCCTCGGCCGCCAGCCGTCCCGGCAGCTCCGGCAGGCAGCGAAACGACCCCAGGCTCATGTAGGCGATGTCCCGGGGCTTCAGGTAGTCGAAAATCATGTCGATGGTCGCGCCATAGCCCGCCTCCCAGCCCGGGAACCGGCAGATGGGGTCGAAATGCAGGCACACCCGGAATCCGGCCCGGGCGCACTCCCGGGCCGCCGCCAGCCGCGCTTCCAGCGGGGCGGTGTCGCGCTCCTCGGCCGCCACAATGGCCGGGGCGTTGAGCGACCAGGACGGCAGCACCCGGTCCGGCCGGGGGGCGGCCGCCATCCAGGACAGGTCCGCCGTCTTGGACTTCAGTTCCAAAATGACGTTGTCGTAGTCGGCCAGAAAACCCAGCAACTCCCGGGTGTGGCCGGTTACGGGCTCCAGGGCCAGGGAATCGGCGAACTGGCCCGTGCCCACCCGGAAAAACCGGCTGCGGTCGCGGCCGAACGCCCCGGCCAGCTCGGCGAACATGGCCTCGGTGTTGGCAAAGGCCGAAAGCGTCCGGTCCCGGAAATAGGCCCGCAGGATGCAATACGAACAGTCCATGGGACAGTTCTCGCCGATGTGGATGATCTGGTAACCGCAGCAGCGGTAATTCCTGGTGGCCGGGCAGGGGCGCAGGAAGCGCCCCTTGTGGGCCTTGATGTGCAGCGTGCGCCCGCCGCTGCCGTCGTCCGGGGGCGGCGTCCCGCCCGGGGCCAGGACGAGCCGCGTTGCCCCGGGCAGGGCGGCGGCGGCCCGTACGGCCATGGGCGTGGCGGCCACGGCCTCGTCCAGGCACAGCCGGGAAATGTCCCACAGGGGGGCGCTCACGCCGGGTCCTCCGTGCGGGCCACGGCCAGCAGCCGGGGCAGGGCCGGAGCCCCGGCCATGGCCTGGATGTCGGCCGCCGCCCGGGCCAGATCCTCCGGGCGGCGGATGGTCGTTTCGAGGGTGAAGGCGTCGGTCTCAAATCCCTGGCCGGGGTGCAGCTTTACCCGGCTGCCGCCCGGCAGGACCTCCCGGGACAGGGCGGCGAACCGGGCCTCCAGGGTGGTCAGGGAGGGATAGCGCAACCGGCGAAGGGCCGCCAGCAGCCCGGCCGACAGATCGTTCGGCGAAAGCCCCCGTCCCGGCAGGTCCATGGCCCCGGACCGGGCCAGCAGGGCGGCCGGCGGTTCGCCGGCCAGCCGGGCCGCCTCGCCAAGCCACGTCAGCGCATTGTCCAGGCTCCCCCGCGACCAGCGTACGGCCCCGGCCAGCGGCAAAATCGCGGCCAGGGTGTCCGCGTCCAGGCCCGCCAGCCGCCCGGCCGCGCCAAGGGGCACGTTGCCGGCCGCCAGCAGGGCGTCCCAGGCCGGCGGCAGCCCGAGCCAGCCGGCCACAAGCCGGGCCCGGCGATCGCCTTCGGCAAACAGATACGGCCCGGCCAGGGCCAGGAAGTCGTCCACCGGGCCGTGGGCCGCGAAATAGCGCCCGGCAGCCACGGCCATGGCGTCGGTGACGGCGCGGCCGAGGTTGGAGGCCAGATAGAGCAGCCCCAGGCGCAGGGGCAGGGGCAGCTCCGCTCCGGGGCTGCCCGGGGCGTCCGGGGCGTCCGGGTTGGGCGGCGCGGCAAGGTCCACGGCCACGGCGGCCAGGGTGCGGCCGCGAAGCTCCCGCAGGGCGGCGGCCCGCCGCGAGCCGGCCACCAGGATGGGCCGGCCGTCGGTGGCCGCGACCAGGGCCGGGGTCGTCTGGCCCAGCCGGTCCAGGGAAACAAGCAACGCCGTATCGGGCGGGGCGGCCCAAAACAGGTGCGGGGCGGCGATGTCGAGATCGCGCGGGTGTAAAAAGAGTGGCTGCACGGTGTCGGGATTATTACGGTTTTCCCGTAGAGTTTATGATTTCAGGATGTTGTCGTCTTGACAAGGCGTGACGCCTGCTCCAATATGCCCAAACTCGAGGAAAAGCCAAGGGCTTGAAAACGCCTCGAAATTTCCAAAACGCTCTTTCTCTTCGTTTGGATCGTCATCCGGCCGCCCCGGCGGCCGGCGGCGCGGGGGCGGCGACCCTTCCCCCGGCCGTGACTGCGCCCCGTGCTCTGTCCGCCGCGAACCGGCCCGGTTCGGCGGACGTGGTTTCTGTGTCTCAGTGGTTGATGCACAAGACGGCATGAAGGGATTTCCCGAACGCGACAACAAGGGAGAAGGGAATGTCGGAAAACCTCGCCAGCCAACGCACGTATGCCCTGATCGGCCACGGCGGCTGCGGCAAGACCTCGGTGGCCGAAATGCTCCTTTTCACGACCGGGGCCGTGGCGCGCCTGGGCAGGATCGAGGAAGGAACCACCGTCCTCGATTACGAGCCTGAGGAAGTCAGGCGCCGCGGCAGCGTCCAGCCCGGACTGGCCTCGTATCAGTACAACAAAAACCGGCATTTCCTTCTCGACATCCCCGGCGACGGCAGTTTCAACGGCGATCTGCCCTATCTCCTGCGGGCCGTGGACGGCGTGGTCTTTGTGGTGGACGCCGTGGACGGCGTCAAGCCGCTGACCAAAAAGCTCTGGGGCGAAGTGGCCAGACTGGGCCTGCCCGCCATCTTCTTCATCAACAAAATGGACCGCGACCGGGCCGATTTCGACATGGCCCTGGCCGGCATCCGCGAAAAACTCGGCGTCAGGACCTATATCCAGAACCTGCCCATCGGCTCCCGCGAGAGCTTTACGGGCGTGGTCAACGTCCTGCAAGGCATCGCCTATTCCTTTGACGACAAGGGCGGCGTGACCGAAGGCCCCGTTCCCGGCGACATGGCCGACGACATCGAACTGCTGCGCGAAACCATGGTGGAGGAGATCGCGGTCTCCGACGAGCAGCTCATGGAACGCTATCTCGAAGGCGAGGAGATTTCCACCGAGGAGCTGCTGGCCGCCGTGCACAAGGCCACCCTGGCCGGGGCCATGTGTCCGGTGTGCTGCGGCGCGGCGCTCAAAAATATGGGCGGGGCGCGGCTTTTGGCCGCCATCCAGAACTTCCTGCCGGGTCCCCTGGAAGGGCCCTCCGGCGCAAAAATCATCGAGGTGGAAGGCGGCGCGACCATCACCGCCGCCGAAACCGGCCCGGTGGCCGCCTTCGTGGTCAAGACCCTGTTCGACCCCTTCGCCGGCCAACTGTCCATCGCCCGGGTCCTGACCGGCACGCTTGCCGCCAACATGGAGCTGCATAACCCGGCCACCGGCGCCACGGAACGGGCCGGCCAACTCCTGCTCCCCCTTGGCAAGGACACCGTCATCTCCAAGGAGCCGCTCGGCCCCGGCTCCATCGTGGCCCTGGCCAAGCTCAAGGACACCGCCACCGGCCATACCCTGGCCGATCCCAAGAAGCCCGTGACCGTGGCCGCGCCGGTGCTGCCGCCGCCCATGATCTCCTACGCCCTGGCTCCGGCCGAAAAGGGCGACGAGGACAAGGTCTTCGCGGCCATGTCCAAGCTGCTCGACGAGGACATCACCCTGTCCATCACCCGCGACGAGGAAACCGGCGACATCCTGCTGTCCGGCATGGGCCAGACCCATCTGGAAACCGCCGTGGAAAAGGCCCGCCGCCGCTTCAAGGTCTCCCCTGTGCTCAAGGCTCCCAAAATCCCCTACCGGGAAACCGTCAAGGGCAAGGTGGAGGTCCAGGGACGCCACAAGAAACAGACCGGCGGACGCGGCCAGTTCGGCGACTGCTGGATTCGCATGGAAGGCCAGCCGCGCGGGGCCGGCTACGAGTTCGTGGACGCCATCGTCGGCGGGGCCATCCCGCGCCAGTACATCCCGGCCGTGGACAAGGGCGTCCAGGAATCGGCCCTGCGCGGCTACATGGCCGGCTACCCCGTGGTGGATTTCAAGGTGACGCTCTACGACGGCACCTTCCATACCGTGGACTCCTCGGAAATGGCCTTTAAGATCGCCGGCTCCATCGCCTTCAAGGCAGCCTGCGAAAAGCTTAAGATCTCGCTGCTCGAACCCATCGTGCTGGTGGCGGTGAGCTGCCCCGACGAATACATGGGCGACATCATCGGCGACCTGTCCAGCCGGCGCGGCAAGGTGCTGGGATCGGATTCCACCGGCGGCATCACCGAAATCCAGGCCCACGTGCCCATGGCCGAGATGCAGGAATACGCCAAGACCCTCAGTTCCATGACCGGCGGCCAGGGCGCGTTCACCATGGCCTTCGACCACTACGAGGAATGCCCGCCGCCGATCGCCGAAAAGGTGATCGCCGAGGGGAAGAAGAAGGAAGAGTAGGATTACGATAAGAGAGGAAGAGAGAAGATGCCTCCGGCGGCCGGGGGGGATAATCCCCCCCGGACCCCCTTGACGGGGTTGGCGGCTTCGGGCCATTGCCACGCGGCGGGCACAGGTCTTCTGTCCCGGGCCCAAGGTCCGGGGTGAACCCGGCAGGGCGGCGGCCCGGCCGTCAAAAGCGTTTTTCCCCCAATCATCAACTCCGCTCGGCCGGCCCGACTCCACCAACACCATGGCCCATATTCTACTTATCGACGACGACGCCATCCTGCGGGAAACCTTTGGCAGCCTGATGCGCCGGCTGGGGCACGGACTGACCTGGGCCGGTTCCATGGAGGAGGGGCGGGCGGCCCTGGCCCGCGAGCGGATGGACGTGGTGCTGCTCGATCTGCGCCTGCCCGACGGCTACGGCCTGGACATGATGGCCGAGATCAAGGCCGCGCCGGGGTCTCCCGAGGTCATCATCGTCACCGGCCAGGAGGACCCCGAGGGGGCGGCCCTGGCCATCCGTTCCGGGGCCTGGGACTATATCCAGAAACCCCTGACCCCCCACCGGGTGACCCTGCCCCTGACCCGGGCGTTGGAATACCGGGCCCAGAAGGCGGCGAGGCGGCCCCGGGCGGTGCTCAAGCGCGAGGCCATCGTCGGGGTGGGGCCGGCGGTGGAGGCCTGCCTGGATCTGGTGGCCCAGGCGGCGGATTCCGAGGCGTCGGTGCTGGTCACGGGCGAGACGGGGACCGGCAAGGAGCTTTTCGCCCGGGCCATCCACGTCAATTCGGCCCGGGCCAACAGCAATTTCGTGGTGGTCGACTGCGCGGCGCTGCCGGAGACGCTGGTCGAGAGCGTGCTTTTCGGCCACGTCAAAGGGGCGTTCACCGGGGCGGACCGCGACCGGGACGGGTTGTTCAAACTGGCCGACGGCGGCACGCTTTTTCTCGACGAAATCGGGGAGCTTTCGCCGGGCATCCAGAAAACGTTTTTGCGCGTGCTCCAGGACGGCCGGTTCCGTCCGGTCGGGTCCAAGCGGGAACTGCAAAGCGATTTCCGGCTGGTGGCGGCCACCAACCGCGACCTGTCGGCCATGGCCGTCAGCGGCAGCTTCCGCGAGGATCTGCTCTACCGCCTGCGGACCATCGTCGTCACCCTGCCGCCGCTTCGCGCCCGGCCCGAAGACATCAAGCCGCTGGCCATCCACTACATGAACCGGCTGTGCGAGCGCTACCGGCTGCCGACCAAGGGCTTTGCCGAGGAGTTCTTCCAGGCGCTTTCCGCCTACTCCTGGCCGGGCAACGTCCGCGACCTGTTCAGCACCATGGAGCGGGTGCTGCTCCAGCACCGCAACGAACCCGTCCTCTACCCCATGCACCTGCCCGACGAGATCCGCATCCAGGTGCTGCGGGCCAATGCGGCCGGCGAAACGGCCCTGCCGGCCGAGGCCGGCGAGGCGCTTGCCTCCGAAACCATCGCCCCCTGGAAGGAGTATCGTCGCCGGGCCCTGGACGATGCCGAGCGCAGTTATCTGCGCGAACTGCTGCGGGCGTCCAGGGGCAACGTGGTGCGGGCCGCCAAAGTCAGCGGCCTGTCGCCGTCGCGCCTCTACGATCTGTTTCGCAAATACGGCCTGCCGACCCGGGCGTAGATGGCGCCGGGGGAACGAAAGGCTGCCTCCGGCGGCCGGGGGGAATCATTCCCCCCGGACCCCCTGTGTGGTGGGGGTTAAAGGGGAGCGGCGCGGTTGCAGCCGGACGCGGGAAGTCGCTGGGAAGATTCGGGACGGCTGTTCCGTGAACGCCCCCGAACCCCCTGGATAAAGGAGGTCAAAGGTGGGAAGGAACGACGGATGGGCGCGGAAGAACACCGTGAAAAGCTCTGACTTGGCTGTTCCGTGAGCGTTGGCTGTTTCGTGAACGCTCTCGGTCATCGGAGGTGGCATTGTAAACAGGCCATAGAAAAATATTGTATTTTCAATGGGATGAGCAAAAGTCTTGGTGGCTTGCCCATTATTGGGATTTGTTTTTGCTGCTTTTTTTTAGGAATTTTATCCTGTTTTACCGCAATTCAGGAAAGACGTAATTGAAGCCATTTAGTTACAAGTTTTAAACATTAAAAGCATCCTGTTGAAAAATAACACAAAATAAAACAGATTTTCGGACCAAAACGCCGGCACGCTTCTTGTAATATATAGAGGCAGAGCAGACAATACCTCCCTATTGTTCTGACCTCTCCTTCATCTCCTGCGCGGGGGCTCATCCAGAGCCCCCCTTTTCATGGAAGGGAGTCCTTGGAGATTCCACGGACCCTGGATAGACTGTCTCCCCATGTGGCATAAAAAACTCTTCGCGCCCCTGGCGCTGCCCATCCATTTTTTCGCCGCCGCCATCCTCGTCGGCGCGGCCGTGCTGTGCCAGCCCATAAGCTGCACAGGCTCCCCGGTGTCCTTTCTCGACGCCCTTTTTACCGCCACCTCGGCCGCCTGCGTCACCGGGCTTACCGTGGTGGACACCGGCGCGACCTTCAACCGCTTCGGCCAGACCGTCATCCTGGCCCTGATCCAGTTGGGCGGCCTTGGCATCATGACCTTTTCGAGCCTGGTTTTTTACCTGTGGCGGCGCCGGGTGTCCCTGGCCGATCACATCGCCGTAGGCCAGAGCCTGCTCCACGACGCCTCGTTTCATCTGGGCCGGTTTCTCACCCGCGTGATCGCGGTGACGGCATGCATCGAGGTTGTGGGCGCGGCCGCCCTGCACCTGTTCGATCCGGCCGGGTTCGATCCGTTTTCCGCCACGTTCCATGCCATTTCGGCCTTTTGCAACGCCGGTTTCGGCCTGCGTCCCGACAACCTCATGGGCTATGCCGGCAATCCCGGGGTCAACCTCGTGATCATGTGGCTGATTGTCAGCGGCGGCCTGGGTTTTGCCGTGCTGATCGAGGGCTACCGGGTGGTCCGGGGCCGTCTCGCCCGTCCGTTGGCCCGGCCGGGCGGGAAGGTGCGGCTGAGCTGGTATGCCCGCACGGTGTTTGCCGTGTCGGCTTTCCTGGTCTTTGCCGGGGCAGCCATGATTTTTTGCGGGGAATTTTTGGGGGACCGCTATGGCGAGTTGGCGGCGGCCGACCGGGTCATGGCCGCGCTGTTCCAGTCCGTGTCCTGCCGCACGGCCGGGTTCAACACCCTGGATATCGGCCGCATGGCCGACGCCTCCCTGGTCATCATGATCCTGCTGATGTTCATCGGCGGTTCGCCGGGATCATGCGCCGGCGGCATCAAGACCACCACCTTCCGGGTGCTGGTGGCCTTTGGCAAATCGCGGATGTTCGGCCGCCGGCAGGCCGTTGTCGGCAATTTCGCCGTGGACGAGGGCACCATCGACCGGTCCGTGACCCTGACCGTCTTTGCCGGCGGATTGGTGCTCGGGTCCGTGCTGCTGCTGTGCTTCACCGAAGGGGCTGTTGCGCCGCATGTGGAAGCCGGGGGCCGGTTTCTGGAGATTCTTTTCGAGGTGGTGTCGGCCTTTGGCACGGTGGGGCTGACAACGGGCATCACGCCGCATCTGACGCCGGCCGGCAAGCTGGTCATCACCCTGCTGATGTTTGTCGGGCGGCTCGGGCCGATCCTTTTCTTGTCGGTGCTCCAGGGCTTCCAGGAGCCGTTGCGCTACCGCTGGCCCGAACAGAACATGATGATCGGGTAAGGCGGCCGGGACCGCCGGCGGAAATCAAAGCAATCCGGGGCAATTGCGAAAAAGCCTCAAGGCGGGTATCTTGCGGCCTATTGCCTGGGGCAGGGCCGTGGGCGCGCCGGCGGTCGGCTTGCGGATCGGGCGCGGCCATGCCGGCCGCATGGAGGGGGCATGGCCGAGGAACAGATTTGCATTATCGGGCTGGGCAAGTTCGGCTTCCATCTGGGGCGGTGTCTGGTGGAACTCGGCCGGCAGGTGCTTGGCGTGGACGGCGATGCGGACAAGGTGAAAAACGCCCAGAACGTCTTCACCCAGGTCTACCAGCTCGACGCCCGCGACAAGCGCGCCCTGGAGCAGATCCATGTGGACGAGATGTCCCATGTGGTGGTGTCGGTCGGCCACTCGATGGAGGCCAGCATCCTTATTTCCCTGTATTTGAAAGAGCTTGGCGTACCCCAGGTGTGGGTCAAGGCCGTTTCCACGGACCATGAGAAGCTGCTCAAAAAAATCGGCGTGGACACGGTGTTCATTCCGGAGCGCTTCGCCGCCAAGAACATGGCCCACCAGCTGGCCAGTCCCGGGCTCATCGAGTATCTGCCCATGGACCGCGACGTGGCCCTCAAAGAGATCGGCATCGACGGCTGGGCCGGCCAGACGTTGCGCCAGCTCGATCTGACCAACAAACATCAGGTGCAGGTCATCGCCAAGAAAAATGAAGGCGAGGCCCATTATTCCTTTATCCCCAGGGCTGACGAGGAACTGCGCCGGGGCGACAAGCTCGTGCTGGTCGGCCGCGAAGACCGGCTGGCCAAGCTGCGTCCCTGAGAGATTCGGAGGTTTCATGCGTTTTGTTGACGAAGCCTGGATTGTGGTCCGTTCCGGCAAGGGCGGACGCGGGGCGGTGTCGTTTCGCCGCGAAAAGTTCATTCCCCGGGGCGGCCCGGACGGCGGCGACGGCGGCAAGGGCGGCGACATCATTTTCCAGGCCGACCCGGATCTGGTCACCCTCTACGATCTGCGCCTCAAACGCATCTACGAGGCCCGGGGCGGCGACGGCGGCATGGGACGCCAGAAAAACGGCAAGGCGGCCGAGGACCTCGTCATCCGCGTGCCCGTCGGCACCGAGCTCTACGAGCTGCCGCCGCTTGGCGAAAGCGAAAGTCCGGCCGAGGACGGGATCAAGGTCGAAGAGGAAATCGCAGCCGGAGAAACGGTTCTGGACGAGACCGGCGAGGCGGTCGCGATGGCGGTCGAGGTCGATGCCCCGGCCGGGGATACGGCCGAAAACGCGGTCGGGACCAGGCAGAAGGAAGCGCCGCTGCCGCTTCTGGTCGACCTGATAAAGCCGGGACAGACCTATGTCGCCTGCCATGGCGGCCGGGGCGGCAAGGGCAACCTGCACTTCGCCTCCTCCACCATGCGCACCCCGCGGTTCGCCCAGCCCGGCGAACCCGGCGAGGAGCGGCGCATCCGGCTCATGCTCAAGGTGCTGGCCGACGTCGGCATCATCGGCCTGCCCAATGCCGGCAAGTCCACGTTCATTGCCGCCGTGTCCCGGGCCAAGCCGAAAATCGCGCCCTACCCCTTCACCACCCTGACCCCCAACCTGGGCGTCATCGAGGGCGACCGGGGCGAACGGCTGGTCCTGGCCGACATCCCGGGGCTGATCGAGGGCGCGCATCTGGGCCAGGGCCTGGGCCACCGCTTTTTGCGCCATGTCGAGCGCACCCGGGTGCTGCTCCATATCGTTTCGGCCGAGGACGCCTCGCCGGAAGGCGTGTTCGAGGCTTTTGGCGTGGTGGACGAGGAATTGCGCCGTTTCGACCCGGCCCTGGCCGAACGGCCGCAGATCCGGGTGGTCAACAAGATCGACCTGCTTTCCCCCGAGGAACTGGCCGAACGGCAGGCCGCCGTGGCCGCCGCCGGACAGCAGGTGCTTTTTATGTCCGCCCTGACCGGCGAAGGCCTGGAGGCGGTGCTGGAGGCCATCTGGCAGGCGGCGCTGCCCGAAGACAGGCCGGCGGACGACGCCGCGCCCGAAGGCGACGCCGGGGCGTAAGAGACGCCGGGGCTTTCCGGGGCCCTGCCCCGGACCCTGCCAGGGCTCTGCCCTGGACCACGCCGGGGGGCGTCACGCCCCCCGGTCCTCCCGGCCGGCTCTGGCGGCCGCCCTATCTGCCTTCGCCATGCCCCCAGGGAATTCACGGAACAGCCAGGCCAATACTCTTCTCAGCGACATTCCGCGCTCGACCGTAGCCTCGCCATCTCGCCCAAACCCCCTTTTATCCAGGGGTCCGGGGGCGTTCACGGAACAGCCGCCTGAATCTTCCCAGCGACATTCCGCGCTCGACCGTAGCCTCGCCATCTCGCCCAAACCCCCTTTTATCCAGGGGGTCCGGGGGCGTTCACGGAACAGCCGCCTGAATCTTCCCAGCGACATTCCGCGCTCGACCGTAGCCTCGCCATCTCGCCCAAACCCCCTTTTGTCCAGGGGGTCCGGGGGGGATGATCCCCCCCGGCCGCCGGAGGCATCTCCTCTTCCCTCCCCCTCCCTCCCTTCCTTTACTTTACTCAGCTCCGCAGCAGCCGCAGGGTGAACGTCTTGAGGTAGTCTGTTTCGGCCATGGCCGGGTGGGACGGATGATCCGGCCCCTGGCGGCCCTGTTCCAGCACCTGCGCCCGCCGGCCCCGGGCCGTGGCCGCCCGCAGGGCCACCCGGCGCAGATCGTAGGCGTCCACATGCTGGGAGCACGAGCAGGTCATGAGGATGCCGTCGTCGGCCAGCACGTCCATGGCCAGCCGGTTGAGCCGTTCGTAGGCCTTGAGCCCGGCTTCCAGATCCTTCTTGCGTTTGACCAGGGCCGGCGGGTCGAGGCTGACCACGTCGAAGGTCCGGCCCGTGGCCGCGCATTCCTCCAGGAAATCCCCGGCATCGGCCCGCACGGTCGCGACTTTCCCCGCCACGCCGTTTCGGGCGGCATTGGCCGTTGCCATGGCGCAGGCCGGTTCCGACGAGTCCAGGCAGGTGACGGCCGATGCGCCGGCCAGGGCGGCGCGCACCGACAACGCCCCGGCATAGGCGAACAGATCCAGCACCGTGCGGCCCGGAACGTACCGGCAAAGCCGGGTCCGGTTGTCGCGCATGTCGTAAAACCAGCCGGTTTTCTGGCCGGAAAGCGCCGGCGTCTCGAAAATCGCGCCGTCTTCGTTGATGGTCAGGGTGTCCGGCGTCCCGCCGTAGGCCGTTTCGACCTGGCGGGGCAGGCCTTCCAGTTCCCGGGCCGGCACGTCGTTGCGCCAGAGGACGCTCCTGGGCGACAGCTCGGCCACCACGGCTTCCAGGATGGCCTCGCGCAGGCGGTCCATGCCGGCGGTGGCGAGCTGGCCCACCACCACGTCGCCGTAGCGGTCGAGGATCAGCCCGGGCACGGCGTCGCCTTCGGAAAACAGCAGCCGGTAATGGGGCGTGGCGTAGAGGCGCTGCCGCAGGGCCAGGGCCTCGCGGATGCGGCTTCGGAAAAAGGCGGCGTCAAGGGGCGTTTTGGGGTCCGTGTCCATGATCCGGGCGCTTATCAGCGAGCCGGGATTGACCGTGACCACGCCGAGCGGCCGGCCGCGCGAAGCGGTCAATACGGCCGTCTCGCCCGGGGCGAAATCGGTCAGGGGCGTTTTTTTGGTATCCACCTCGTTGCTGAACACCCACAGGTGTCCGGCGCGCAGGCGGCGTTCCTCATTGTTTCTCAGCGTCAGGGTGCGGCGTTCTTCCATGCCGCCAGACTTACGGGAGGCCGGCGTCGGAAGCAAGCCGGAGAAGGGCGTTTCCCTCCGAACCGGGCGCATCGGGCCTGGACACCGCCCTGCCGCAGCCGTACCCTGCCGGAAAAGACGCTGCATGCTTGTCGCGGCCACGGCGTACGGCCAAGCCGCTTCCATAGCCGGATTCTGCCGCAAAGCCGCCGCGCCAAAGGACGATACGTATGCGAAAATCCAGATCCGCCCGCGCCGCCGCGCCGGACAACAGCCACGGAACCCAGGATTTTGCCGCCATGCGCCGGGCCGGCCGGCTGGCGGCCGAAGTGCTCGATTATATCGGCCCGTTTGTCCGGCCGGGCGTGGCCACGGACGAACTCGACCGACTGTGCGACGAATACACCCGCCGGCACGGGGCGACCTCGGCCCCCCTCGGCTACATGGGCTATCCCAAGGCCACCTGCATTTCCGTCAACGACGTCGTCTGCCACGGCATTCCGGGCGAGCGGCGGCTTGTCGGGGGCGACTGCGCCAACATCGACGTCACGGTGATTCTGGACGGCTGGTACGGGGACTCCAACCGCATGTATTACGTGGGCGAGGTCGGAGCCGAGGCCCGCCGGCTGACAAACGTCACCTATGCCTGCCTGATGGCGGCCATCGACGTGGTGCGCCCGGGGGCGACCTTCGGCGACATCGGCCACGCCATCCAGCGGATGGCCGAGGCCGAGGGCTTTTCCGTGGTGCGCAACTTCGCCGGACATGGCCTCGGGCGCGTCTTCCACTGCGACCCGGTGGTGCTGCACTACGGCCGGCCGGGCCAGGGCGACGTCATCCGCAAAGGGATGTTTTTCACCATCGAGCCGATGATCAACGCCGGCCGGCACGGGGTCAGGGTCCTGGACGACGGCTGGACGGCGGTGACCAGGGACCGCTCCCTGTCGGCCCAGTTCGAGCACACCCTGGGCGTGACTGACGACGGCTGCGAGATCTTCACACTGTCGCCCGGGGACTGCATGCTGCCTTCCGCCTGACGGCCGGCCCAGGCCTGTTAACGAAAGGCTGCCTTGTATGTTTCCTTCGGAGAGTAGTGTACTCTTTGGGTGAGGAAAAGCATGGCAGGCCGTAAATGCCTTGAACCTCGAGTTCGTGCCGGAGCCATGGTCGCCATGCTATTTTTCCATTAAGCC
>Ga0074193_1000168_pt1 | contig 31486 bp, 28 predicted proteins | sample EPASupsiteHSE605_FD_64523 | JGI IMG/M metagenome (GOLD analysis project Ga0074193, IMG submission 64523) | Bioremediated contaminated groundwater from EPA Superfund site, New Mexico - Sample HSE6-05 | ecosystem: Environmental > Aquatic > Deep subsurface > Groundwater > Contaminated ... | reverse complement strand
GCGCGGCCCCACCGCGGCCCCGCCCTTCGGCGGCATTGCCCCGGAGCCCTCCTCGGCCAACATGCAGCCGGTGCTCGCCGCCCTGGCCGCCCGGACCGAGCCGCTCAAGATCGGGGCCATCATCGACCCGGACGGCGACCGCATCCGTTTCACCGACGGCACGGTCGAGATCTCGATGAACCAGTTCGGGGCCATGGCCTACCATTTCCTCCACGAGATCAAGGGCAAGCGGGGCATGGTCGCCAAGACCGTGGCCTCGAGCAACCTGGCCAACGGCCTCGCCGCCCGGTTGGGGGAGGAGGTGTTCGAACCCAAGGTCGGCTTCAAGGAATTCAAGCCGGTGATCGACCGGGCCCTGGTCTATTTCGAGGAATCGGACGGCATCTCGATCATCGGCCACACCCCGGAAAAGGACGCCTTCATCGGCCTGATCCTGGCCATCGACATGACGCTCACCATGGGCAAACCCCTGGGCCAGTATCTCGCCGAGATCGAGGCCACCTTCGGCCACTACTATCCTGACCGGGACGGGGTCACCGTCTCCCGGCAGGGCGAGGACTTGTTGCGAACCCTGGATCAGCTCCGCGCCTACGAGCCAGGCAGCCGCGTCCGGGTCGGCGCAGGCGAGAAAACCATCGCCGCGGTGATCGACATCGACGGCCGCAAAATGATCCTCGACGACGGCTCCTGGATCATGATACGCCCCTCCGGCACCGAACCCAAGGTCCGGTTTTATGTCGAGGCCCGCACCCCTGAAGAAACCTCGCTGCTGGTAAAAAGTGCCAAATCGATGCTTGCCGAAATAGGGCTCCTGCCCTAAAGTAATTTTTTGTATTCTATCCCCTTGGCTCGGCAGATACCGAGGGGTGAAAAGACCACCGAAAACCATCAACCCAGAGAACCATCATGTGGGAATATACAGATAAGGTCCAGGAACACTTCATCAATCCACGCAATGTCGGCGAGATCGAGAACGCCGACGGCGTCGGCAACGTCGGCTCCATTGCCTGCGGCGACGCCCTGCGGCTGACCATCAAGGTCGACGAAAACCAGGTGATCACCGACGCCAAGTTCAAGACCTTCGGCTGCGCCTCGGCCATCGCCTCCTCCTCCATGCTCACCGAGATGCTCAAGGGCATGAAGCTGGAAGACGCCAAAAAACTGACCAACGACGACATCGCCAAGGCGCTCGGCGGCCTACCCAAGGAGAAAATGCACTGCTCGGTCATGGGCCGCGAGGCCCTGGAAGCGGCCATCGCCGACTACACCGGCGCCATCCTGCCCATGGCCCAGGGCGAGGTGGTGTGCGAGTGTTTCGGGGTCACCGATCTGGAGATCATCCGGGCGATCCGGGAAAACTCGCTGGTTTCGGTGGAGGAGGTCACCAACTTCACCAAGGCCGGCGGAGGCTGCGGCAAGTGCGAGGGCAAGCTGCGAGCCCTGCTGGCCGAGACGGTGGAAGGGCTGCCCGCCCAGCCCTTGGGCACCGCCAAGAAAAAACGGATAACCACCCTGGAAAAAATCAAGAAAATCGAGGAGGTCATCGAGCGGGAAATCAGGCCGACCCTGAAAAAGGACGGCGGCGACATCCGGTTGATCGACGTGGATGGCGATTTCGTCACCGTGTCGTTGCGGGGCGCCTGTGCTGGCTGCCACTCGTCGAGGACGACTTTGAAGGAGTATGTGGAGAAAAAACTACGCGAACAGGTGCTGGACAGCCTGATCGTCGAGGAGGACAAATAATGGCGGTTTTACCCGAGCAGGTCATCTACATGGACAATAACGCCACCACCCGGGTTGCGCCTTCGGTGCTGGACGCCATGATGCCCTATCTGACCCAGTTCTACGGCAACCCTTCCTCGATGCATACCTTCGGCGGCCAGGTCGGCCAAGCGGTCAACCAGGCCCGCCAGGAAATCGCCGACCTGCTCGGCGCCGATGCCGGGGAGATCGTCTTCACCAGTTGCGGCACCGAGTCCGACTCCACCGCCATCCTCTCCGCCGTCCAGACCTACCCCGAGAAGAACCATGTGGTCACCACCAAGGTGGAGCACCCGGCGGTGAAAAACCTCTGCGACAACCTGGAAATCTTCACCGGCCGCAAATATCATGTCACCCGGTTGCCGGTGGCCGCCGACGGCACCCTGGACCTGCAACGGTTCAAGGAGAGCCTCACCGACGACACCGCCATCGTCAGCGTAATGTGGGCCAACAACGAGACCGGGGTCCTCTTTCCGGTGGAGGAGATGGCCAAGATCGCCAAGGAGCGCGGTATCCTGTTCCACACCGACGCGGTGCAGGCGGTGGGCAAGATCCCGATCAATCTCAAGGAAACCGCCATCGATTTCCTCTCCCTCTCCGGTCACAAACTCCACGCCCCCAAAGGGATTGGCGTCCTCTATGTCCGCAAGGGGACGCCCTTCATCCCGTTCTTGAACGGCGGTCATCAGGAGCACGGCCGCCGGGGCGGCACCGAAAACGTCGCCTCGATCATCGGCCTGGGCAAGGCCTGCAAACTGGCCGCAGACATGATGACGGAAGAAAACACCAGGGTACGGGCACTGCGCGACAAGCTGGAAAAAGGGCTCTTGAGCTCGATCCCCAAGTCCCTGCTCAACGGGCATCCGGAACAGCGGTTGCCTAACACCGCCAACATCAGTTTCGAGTATGTCGAGGGCGAGGCGATCCTCCTGCACATGAACCAGCACCACATCTGCGCCTCCTCCGGCTCGGCCTGCACCTCCGGTTCTCTGGAACCGTCCCATGTGCTTCGGGCCATGGGCGTGCCGTTCACCGCGGCGCACGGCTCCATCCGCTTCAGCCTGTCGATCTACAACACCGAGGAAGAGGTCGATTTTGTCCTCAAAACCATGCCGGCAATCATCGCCAAGCTGCGCACCCTCTCCCCCTTCTGGGAGGAAAATAAGTAGCCTGATCCCGGTGCCGTCGTGCTGACCGCGACGGCACCTCTCGTTAGTTAGCTGAGGACGGAATGAATTCTGTCCCGCAGATTTCATAGAAAACCCTTTCCCGTCGAACCGCCCATGCGCATCATTGAGCCAAGCTTCACCATTCTTGATGAACTTGACCGGCAGTCCCTCCCGGTCCGCATCGAATACTGCGGCCGGATCTGTTACAAAAGCGAAAACCGGATCGACAGCGACTCGGCCATTCCCTTTGTCCGCAAGATGGCGGAAAATGGACATAATTCAGTCCTGGAAATGGGCGTCGCCACCCTGATCGTCACCTGCGCCGATCTGCAACCGATCCAGGCCCTCTTTTTTCTCCAGCCCAAATTCTTGCAGATCGACCGGCTGCGTGACCATCAGTTGCTGATCACCGGTTCCATCCGGGCCTTCCGCGAGATGCTGCTGTTCCACCCCGACGACGCCATCACCCGGGTGATTGCCCGATTTCTGAGCAAACGGCATCCCTATTTTTTCGAGACCCTGCCGATGACAGAAGAATCGGAAAAAACCGCTGGTATTGCCATCGACACAATGGCCCTCGCGACCGTGGAACAGCTTGCCGCGCCCCTGTGCGCCAAGCACCGGTACCTGGCGGTCAAGTTCATCGTCAACCGGGCGGTCACCCATGAGCTGGTCCGCCACCGGCCCTGCACCTTTCTCCAGGAGAGCCAGCGCTACTGCCGCTATTCCGCCGACAAGTTCGGCAATGAAGTCACCTTCATCAAACCTGTTTTTTTTGACGAGCAGAGCGAGGAATTCGCTGTCTGGAAACAATCGATGGCAGCAATGGAGAAACAGTATCTTCACCTGCTCCAGACCTCGTCGCCCCAGGCGGCCCGCACCGTCCTCCCCAATTCCTGCAAAACCGAAATCATCGTTTACGCCAATCTCCTCGAATGGCGCCATATCCTGAATCTCCGCACGTCGCCCGCGGCCGAACCGTCGATGCGCGAGGTGATGATCCCGCTTGGCCGCGAGTTGCAGCACCGCTACCCGGCCATCTTCTCCTGACAGCACGAGCTGTGGTCGTCGGGCAGCAAACCGCATCGGCCGACCTTTTTCCTTTTCCTGGGCACAAGCGGAGGGCGTAGTGCGTCCCCTCCGGCAATCGCCTTGTTGAAAATGTTTCTTCTTTTTGACCAGTTCTTTTATTTGTTGTACAATAATCGAAAAATACATTCCTTTCGATTCCGGGAACATCACCAGATCAATGCGACCAGGACAACCCACCATGGACGTCCAGAAAAGCTCCATGAAAAAGACGGTCAAGGACCAGTCGGGCGCCGGCAAACTGAAAATCGGCGAACTTCTGAGCAAGGCCGGGTACATCACGTTAACCCAGTTCGAGGAAGCCAAGGCGGCGCAGAAGAAAACCGGTGAACGGCTCGGCCGGATCCTGCTCGAAAGCGGTGCCATCGAGCGCGACACCATCGCCAATTTCCTCAGCAGGATGCACAACTACACCCTGGTTGTGATCGAACAGGAGGCTCCGAGCAAGGAAGCGCTGCAACTCGTCCCCTACGAAACCGCCAAGCGGTTTATGTGTTTCCCCCTGCGGCTTGCCGGCAATACCCTGCAAGTGACCATGGCGGAACCCACCGACACCCTGGAAGTCGAGCAACTCCAGGATATCGTCCAAAAGAATCTCAACGTCTGCGTCTCAACCGCCAAGGATATCATTGAGGCGTACAAAAAATATTATCATATCGGCGACGAGGAGTATCACTCCTTCTTCAAATTCGAGCCGGAAGGCGAGGACGACACGGTCACCCAGGTCGACGACTTCGGCGCTCTGGTTTCCGATGCCGCTGAAGATTTTGAGATCGAAAGCGGCGGGGCCGAGGATAGCGCATTCGAACAGTTTTCGGCCTCGGACGCCCCCATCATCAAGCTGGTGAACGGTATCCTGGTCAAAGCGGTCCAGGAAGGGGTCAGCGATATCCACATCGAGCCGTTTGAAAAAACCATGCAGGTCCGCTATCGCAAGGACGGCTCCCTGTTCAAATCGATGAACCTGCCCCTGACCATCAAGAACGCCATGGCCGCCCGGATGAAGATCCTCGCGGGCCTCAACATCACCGAACGCCGCATCCCCCAGGACGGCCGGATCAAGATTCGTCTGGGCCGCAACAAAGCGGTCGATTTTCGCGTTTCCACCCTGCCGTTGCTCCACGGCGAGGGTATCGTCCTCCGGATCCTGGACAAGGATTCACTCAATGTCGACCTGACCAAACTCGGCTTCACCGTCGACACCTTTGCCGCCCTGAAGCGGTGCCTCAGTCGACCCCAAGGGTTGCTGCTGGTGACCGGCCCGACCGGTTCAGGCAAGACCGTGACCCTCTACTCCGCCCTGAACGCGCTCAACACCGAGGACATCAAGATTCTGACCGCCGAAGACCCGGTCGAATTCAACTTCAAGGGGATCAACCAGGTCAACGTCAACGCCGAGGTCGGCATGACCTTTGCCGCGGCGCTGAAGGCCTTTCTCCGTCAGGATCCGGACATCATCATGGTCGGCGAGATCCGCGATATCGAAACCGCGGAGATCGCGATGAAGGCGGCCATGACCGGCCACCTGGTCTTCTCCACCCTGCACACCAACGACTCACCGGCCACGGTCAGCCGCATGGTCGATATCGGCATCCCCTCCTATATCCTGGCCTCCTCGCTCACCATGGTGCTTTCCCAGCGTCTGGCTCGAAGACTGTGTGCGAAGTGCAAGACGCCGGGGCAATACGACCACCAGACCCTGATGGCCGCCGGCTTCAAGGAACACGAACTGGACGAGCTGCATCTATTCAAGGCCAGGGGGTGCCCGGATTGCAACGGTTTGGGGTATCGGGGCCGGGTCGGCTTTTTCGAACTGATGGAGGTAACCGAAGCGGTGGCCGAGGCCATCCAGGCGGAGGTCTCCGAGGAGCAACTGCGCAAAGTCGCCATCCAGGAAGGCATGTACACCCTGCGCGAGGCCGGCCTGCAAAAGGCCCGCGAGGGCGTCACCAGCCTGGAAGAGGTCCTGAAACGGACCGTAGCCCATGAAGACAGCCTGCCCGCCTATCTGGTCAACCCGGATGTCGAGGAATACGAGGACGGGGACGTGATCATCCAGGAAGGCAACAAGGACAAGGATTTCTTTAAATTGATCCGGGGTAAGGTGGCGGTGCTCCGCTCCGGGAAAAAGATCGCGGAAATCACCGAGCCGGGCGAATATTTCGGCGAGATGGCCGCGATCCTGGAAGAGCCGCGCTCGGCCTCGATCATTTCGGTGGGACGGTGCACGATCAAACGGTATCCGGGGGATAAACTGGCAGAGCTGATCGAAAAATATCCGGAAGTCTCCCGCCATCTGTTTCGCACCCTGGTGGAACGGCTGCACAAGACCGACCGCATCGTGGTCCAGCTCGCCAGTGCGACCAAAGTCCGTCCGCCGCAGGTGGTCCGTCAGGCATGAACAAGGTTTCGGTGTACATCATCGCCTTTAACGAGGCCGACAAGATCCGCGACGCCATCCATTCGGTGCTCTGGGCCGATGAGATCGTGGTGGCCGATTCCTACAGCAAGGACAACACGGCGGCCCTGGCGGCAGAGCTGGGCGCCCGGGTGGTGCAGATCCCGTTTCAGGGCTTCGGCGACCTGCGCAACCGGGCCATGGCCGCCTGCACCCATGACTGGATTTTTTCGCTCGACTCCGACGAGCGCTGCACGCCCGAGGCGCGGGACGAAATCCTGGCCTGCCTGCACAACCCGCAGGCAGATGCCTACTATGTTCCCCGCCGGAATTTCTTCATGGGCCGCTGGATCCGGTATTCCGGCTTTTATCCCGATTACCGCCAGCCGCAGCTCTTCAGAAAAGGGGCTCTGGTGTTCAAGGAGGACGACCCGGTCCACGAGGAGTTCACGGTGGTCACCAACCGGCCGGTGGCCTATCTCAAAAACGCGATCTGGCAGTTTCCCTTCAAGCGGCTGGACGAGCTGATGCACAAGGCCAACAAATACTCGACGCTGGGCGCGGACAAACTGGCGCTGCGGGGTCGAGACACGTGCTCGCTCTGGACCGCTTTACTCCATGGCCTCTGGTCCTTCTGCCACATGTACATTCTCAAACGGGGCATCTTGGATGGTTGGCCGGGATTCATCATCGCCCTCTATAATTTCGAGGGCACCTTCTACAAATACGCCAAGCTGCACGAACTCCAATCCCAGTGGGCTCCTCCGCCCTCCCCGCCCCTCCGGCGGATCAGGGAGGAGTGACCGGCCCCATGAAGGCCATGACCCGATCGTACACCGTTGCCACCGCAATCCCCTGCATACACCGCTGGTGCTCGCACACCCGTTTGCGACAACAGAGACAATCAAGGTTTTCTGCCTGAATCACCGCGCTTTGCACCCCGTACGGCCCAACCCTTTCGGGGTGCGTTGGCCCGAATAAGGCGACCACGGGCGTGCCGACCATGGCGGCGATATGCATCGGCCCGGTGTCGACGCCGACATACACCGCCGCCTTTTTCATCAGCGCCACCGATGCGGTCAGATTCAGCCGGCCAGCGGCAACCACGGCTTTTTCGGTCATTGCCTTGGCTATCTCTGAAATATGGGAAACATCATTGCCGCTGCCGCCGAAAACTGGTCGCAAGCCCGCCTTAATCAATAAATCGCAGAGTTCGCTCCATCGTGACGCGATCCAAAATTTCGATTGCCAGCGGGCAGTTGGATTTACGTAAACAATCCGTTCATCGGGGCAAATCCCCGCCTCTCCCAGAAAACGTTCGACTTGAGCCTGGTCCTCCGGACTTGAACAGAGATAAAAATCCTCCGCTTCCGCTTCGCAATCGAACAAGGTGCAGAAGAGCAAATTCTTGGCAATCGCATGCGGATGGCTATCAATATTGCTTACAAGTCGGTGCTGGAACCAAGTATTGCCTTCTCGTGCATCCGCAAAACCAACCCGAACCCCTCCCGGATTGGTCAACCCGAGAAGGCCGCTGCGAAAAGAGGCATGTAAATCAAGAACTATATCATAGGGCTGCGACCTAAATTGCCGACGCAATCGAAACAATGTGGTTAGCGTAGCGAAAAAAGCATGCAAATAAGACCACTTCCCCGCCTGGGGATCACTTGTGGACGGAATGTGGATTGGATAGACGGTATCAACAGCGCTATCCTGCCCAACTAGGTGAACAAAACCACGCTCGACCACCCACCCGACAGAAACAGTAGGATAGCGACGCTTCAACGCATGGATCAAGGGAAAGGTATGAATCACATCCCCGAGTGAACTCTGTTTGATGATAAGTATCCGTTTGTTGCTCAGTTCCATGCCCTTTACGTCTCTTACTGCTGAAGAGGTCATAAGGATTCCGCAGAAATACTATCATTATCCACACTCATACTCCTCGGGCTTCCAGTCATTTTTAAAAAATTGCAATATATCAGTTTGCACCTTAGACCTATCACCTTTGATCGCTGAATCTACAGTATTAATCAGCGACATTCTCTTACCAGTTGGTATTTGAATTTTTTCTATGCCAGCCCTGCTCAAATGCCCACTAAACCAAATATCATCTTCAAACAACGACCTATACGGGGCATTGCTTATATCAAGCAAATCTTTGTAATTGAGATGATTTGATCGCAAAATATACCCGCCACACCCCTCTACAACAGCAACCCTTCTCCCTCCAAGCTTCAACTCCTTCCCAGATCCATTAAAATCAGATATTAGATTTTCAGATATTAAAAATCCATTTATACAAAAAACCTGATTTCCACTAGATTTACTATCAGCACTAATCAAATCACCTATTAAATTAGGTGAATAATACATATCATCGTCTACTATTATTATTCTTCTATCATCATTTTCATACCTTTTAATCGTATAAATCAATTTCGTAGCAGGACCGTAGTCTTTTTTCTGCCAAAAAATTTTCACGCAATTAATATTTTTTAAAAAATTAGGAAGTTCAACACCTGCGAACAACTCTTCACTTAAATTTATTTCAATGGAACGAGGCTTAACTTTTTGTCTCATCAAGCTAACTATTGTAGGCTTAATACGATTAACCCTTTGAGGAACAGTTGTAAACGACACAACTGGTCCGAATTCATTATTGCAATTCAAATCCAATTTTTTTAAATCATAACACGAATACAATATCGTTCTAATTAGCTTTGAAAAAGACATAACAATTACAATCGAATATAGAAATAAAAACGTTTATTTATATGGATATCTAGATATGAACACACATATCATTAGTTCTCACACAAAATATACCTGAGCTGATGAGTCTTAAACTGGCTCTTGCTTGACAAAGGGCTTTTTATACAAAACCGCACAGAACAGGGAAAAAAGAAAACCAGACCCATGCGAAACCAGATAAGAATCGGTCAGCATGATGGTCAAAAAAAACAGAGGAAAGGCTATTCTTGCCCTCTGCCAACCATCATCAATCCGGTTTGCCAAGTACAGTTGCACCGCGAACATCCCTAGAAAGCTGAGCAAGCCGAGAATACCCAGACGAATTGCCACATACAGATAGTTGTTATGAGGATTGTTGGTAGGGGAGACCTTAGGCGTGCGCAATTGATGCACAGCTTTATAAGCAGAGTCAAAATCACCCGTGCCAACGCCAAACCAAGGCGATTGCTTCACAATCTCCCATGAGTTTCTCCACCAGATCAAACGGAGCCCCACAGAGGTTTCTGGATTACTCTTGATCGTGGCAATTTCCTGACCAATTTTATCAAATCTCGTTTGGAAATGCGGACTGAAGTGGTAAGCCGTGACGAATATGATGCCAGACGCAACAAGCGTCAACAAGACCGCTCGCCAGCGATTACGCTGGAAATACTGAAACAATAGCAAACTCAGGAGCACAAAATAAGCCAATTGGCCGGCGCGCCCAAGGGTGACAAACACCGTGCAACTCAATGCAGACGCCAAACCCACCAGCCACCATCGCCAACGCCCCACATTCTCTCCCCAAAGGATTGTATGCACAACGAAATAGGCGGACAGCGAAAGCATCGGCGTGAAGATGATATGGTTGACCAGTAGAGTAATCTTTTCCAAAGTGTCAATTCCGAAATAGTGAAGCAACTCGAACCTATTGAGCAGATTCAGGACCATCACCACAGCCACGCCAAAAACAAAACTGGCTATAGTGCGATTTCTCCAATCCCAGCGTACTGCTGTCAGAAAAATAGGGATCATCATGATCTTCCAATGCTTCTTTATCACTTCGAGACCACTAGGTAGATCGTCACTCCATCCCAACCCCAGCACCATCAAGCCAACATAAAGCAACACCGCGAGACAAAGCGGATGATGCAGTATTTCATTCCATTTTTCAGAAAATCGCCCTTCGAGCAGCCAACAACCCACCAAAATGATGGCGATTACGGTGACAAGCGAGGTCGATATAGGCAGAAAAAAGGCGAGGAGAAGAACAAGCCAAGACATCACTTGTGGAATTTTGAGCCGGAATTTGTTCATGGTACACTCACTTCAGTGTCGTTTTTTGTATTGTCGGCAAACTGGAGGTGATAAAGAGCACTGTATTCCCCCCCCAGTGCAAGCAACTCGATGTGTTTGCCCTCTTCCACCAGCCGGCCATCCTTGAGCACAATAATCCGGTCAGCGTTCTGGATGGTCGACAGACGATGGGCGATGACGATGGTGGTCCGATTGAGCATCAGATTCTCCAGCGCCTTTTGCACCTCACGTTCCGATTCGGTATCAAGGGCGGACGTCGCCTCGTCGAGAATGAGAATCGGGGCATCCTTGAGCAGTGCCCGGGCGATGGAGAGCCGCTGCTGCTGACCGCCGGAGAGCCGAGCGCCGGCTTCGCCGATGACAGTATCAAAGCCTTGGGGCAATTCCAGGATAAAATCGAGGGCAAAGGCAGACCGCGCCGCCTCGATGATCTTTTCCTCCGGACAATCGCGTCGGCCGTAAGCGATGTTGTTGCGGACCGTGTCGTTGAACAGGATGGTCTGCTGGGTTACCATGGCTATCTGTTTGCGCAACGAGGCAAAGGTCGCTTGTCGGATATCGACTCCATCGATCTGTAACGCCCCCTGACCGATCTCGTAAAACCGGGGGATCAGGTTGACCAAGGTGGTCTTGCCACTGCCGCTCGGTCCCACCACGGCCAACACCTCGCCCCGGTTCACCCGAAGGTTGAGCTGCTTGATCACCGGCGGATTGTTCTCATAGGCAAAGCTGACCTCGGAGAAGGCAATACTGCGGCTGAACGGCGGCAAGTCAATGGCCCCTACCGCCTCCCTGATCTCAGGCCGAACGGCGAGCAGGGAAAAAATCCGCGTTGCCGCGGCCATCCCCTGTTGCACGGTGGTATTGATTTTGCTAAGTCCCTTGACCGGCTCATAGAGCATGATCAGTGCAGTCAGGAAGGACATGAAGGCACCCGGGGTCGAATGCCCCTGGAGGACCTGCCCGCCCCCGAACCAGATGATCATCGCCATGCCGATGCCGCCGAGGAATTCGATCAGGGGATGGGAGAGACAGCTATAGCGGGTCTCCAGCATCAGGGTATCCATGATGCTCTGGATTTTGTCAGCAAATCGTTTTTTTTCAAACCCTTCCATGCCAAAGGCCTTGACGATCCGCACCCCGGCGATGGTCTCGTGCAACTGGCTGGTCGCCTCACCTATTTTGGTTTGGTAGGTGGTGCTGATCCTGCGGAATTTCTTGCCGAAAACAACGATCGGCACAGCCGCCATGGGGAGAAAAAGCAGCGACACCAGTGCCAGCCGCCAATCCATGTAGAAAATAACGCCGAGCAAGCCGATGACGGAAAAAAAATCGCGGAGCAGGCGAATGAGCGCATGGGAGACTGACGATTGCAATATACTGACATCATTTATTATCCGCGAGATCAACTCGCCAGTAGGATGGCGGTGAAAAAAGCTAAGCGGCATCTCGTGCAGATGGGTGTAAATTTGATTACGCAGATCGCGAATGACGCTCTGCCCCACTCGCTCCAGAAGATAGGAATACATGAAATAGAAGACACCCTTGATCAAGAAGATGAGGAGCAGACCCAGGGGCAGCAGGTTGAGCAATCGGGCGTTCCGATTAAAAAAGATCTCATCAAGCAGGGGCTTGACCATATAGGCCTGCAGGGCGTTGAACCCGCCGACAGCGATCATGCCAACCATGGCGATCAGCAGTTGGGCAGAGTAGGGACGGAGGACCGCCTGAAGTTTTGAAAACAGCGCGCTATTGTTCATGCAAACCGGAATGGTGGGACTGCATTCATAAGAAACGCCCCAAAGGGACACGGAAGTAGAGAGCCAGCGTTTCCAGGGCCATTTACCCTATTTCACGCTAACACGCCAGCATAGTTGCCGGAAAATACGGGGGGCACCTCCCCCCGGCCACTGAGCAGGGCGGTCACTTCGGCACATTCCTTTTTTGGCTGCCCCTGGCTGACGTCAACGACGAGGTAATCGATCCCCAAATGCGTCACTTCGTTGGCATAGGGCAACAAGGAAAAGGTGGTGTGGGAAAAGGCATACAGGGTTTCCCCTCGGCGGTCGAGGTAAAAGCGCTCGCCGCGCGGGCTGGCAAAGGTGCGCTGCCCTTGAAAATGGGGGGCAGCCAACCGCGAGGAAAAGAGCGGCGGCCGGCCGTGAACATAGAGCCCGACCTTCATTCTCTCTCCCCCCCGCTGGGGCACGGATCGGGAGAAATGGGCCAAGGCGGCGGCAAGGGTGCTTCGGTCGGTCTCCAACGAAAACTGCACCCCGGCCAGCCCGCTTGCCGCATACATCCTCAAGGCGGCGCTGTTGAGGACATTGCAGGTATAATCGCCGTAGAGTTCAAGGGTGCTGTCAGTTGACGGTTGCCCCCCATCGGCGAACAGGGCCACCTGGCCGATATGGCTGATCTGAAACCGTTTCGCCCCTTGGAGCCGGAGCTGCCGCACAGTATCGCGGTACCAGGGGAGTTGCTCTTCGTGTATGATCGGCGGCAGGGCCCAGACCAGTGACGCCTGCCCGGCTTTGCTTCTGTGCCGAGTCTGGAAATACTGTTCGGCCGTGCGTTGATTGAGATCGAGCAATACCCTGGTCACTTTGAAGGGATAGCGGAGCGCAAGCGCCTCCGGAGACTGTACCTTGAGCCACCATTCCGGCGGCGCGGTGCGCCCGGGTTCCGGATTCTTTCGACCGGGTTGGTGTCGGGCAGCCCCCCGTATCCCTCCAGCCGGCTCTCCCCGAGGAGCGATGGCCAGGTCCGCCAGCAGCATCGAAAGGGCCGCAGGGTCGATCGGTGGCAGATGCAGGTGTGCGGCCTTGCGCGCCAGGGTTGAAGGAGATTTTTCCGTCCGCCCGCTGATGTCGACCCGAAACAGAATCCCGTGGAACGGCTGGCGCAGGCTCCCCGGCTCGATGTCTGCCGGTTTGATCGTCACCGTCTGGCCCGCACTCGCCCGGTCAACCTTTTTGCCCTTGATTTCCAGGGAGCGCAGGGTAAAGCTCGTGCGATCCCCGGTCCGTTCCTCATACAAACGTAAGCGATCGCCCAACCTGACCGGTGCCTGCAGGACCACCTGCAAGGCGATGGTTCGCTCGGCCCGAGCCCCCCTGGGCTCATCCAGGCGGACGACCTTGCCGATCACCTCGCCGGTACTGCCGGAAAGCCGGGGCACAATCAGTTGGTCTTCCCGGCCGGCAAGCAGAAAACCGGAGGCTCGTTTCCGTCCCAAGGCCGCATCGAGATGCCGACGGGCCTCCTCGAGCATCGCGACCCGCGGGGCCGGGGGGGCATCGAGCGCATCCAATGCCAGGCGGTAGGCCCGGACCGTGTTGCGGACATAGGCCACCGAGCGAAGCCGCCCCTCGATCTTGAGGCTGACCACCCCGGCGGCCCTCGCCTCAGCCAGATGCTCGATCCCGCTGAGATCGTTCATGGAAAAGAAATAACCGCCGCCCTTGCCGCCCTTGACACCGGCGGAACGCTTGCCCGAGGACAGCCAGTCATAGCGGCGGCGGCAGGGCTGAACGCACTGCCCCCGCAGGCTCGATTTGCCGCCATGGAGGCTGGAAAAGCGGCAGAGGCCGGAATAGCTGAAGCACATGGCCCCGTGGATAAAAATCTCCAGCGGGACATCACTGCGGCGATGGATGGCCCCGATCTCCGCCAGGCTCAATTCGCGGGCCAGGACAATGCGCTCGAATCCCAGGCCCTTGAGATACTCGGTTGCCATCGAGTTGTTGACGGTCATCAAAGTCGAGGCATGGACCTTCAGTTGCGGGAAAAACCGCCGCACCAGATACAGGATCCCCAGATCCTGGAGGATCAGGGCGTCGGGACCGATCCTGGCCAACACGGACAACGTCTCCAGGGCCAGAGGGATCTCCTCCTCCTTCATCAGACTGTTCATGGCCACATACAGCCTCTTGCCCCGATCGTGGGCGTGACCGGTCATGACCGCGATCTCGGCCAAGGTGAAATCCCGCGCCAAGGCTCGGGCATTGAGGCCGGGCGCACCGATGTACACCGCATCCGCCCCCGCCTCAATGGCGGCCTCGAAGGCCGGCAAGGTGCCGGCTGGTGCCAACAGTTCCATGGATGAAGAAAGGGGGATGGGATCGGCGGTGGTCATGGTTGCGTCTTGACAACACATCGGGCGGCAGGGAGGGTCTGAGGTACCGGAATCGAGAAAAAAAGCGCGGGCGGAATGCGGATCTACTCGGCGGGCGGGCAGAGGGCCAGGGGGTAATCAACAGGCGGCAGAGGCAGGATAAAATAAAAATTATTGCCCTCCGGGGTCGGTTCGTAGCCAACGCTGCCGCCATGCATCTCAACCACCAGCCGGATAAAGGACAAGCCATGGCCGGTGCCGGGAACATTGAGGCTGTCGTCGCCGCGCATCCCCTCCTGGAACAACTTGCTGCCCTGCTCCACCGGCATGTTGGGACCGGTGGTAAAAACATTGAACTTGATGCCTTTCTTCCCTGGTTCCGGGAAATTATCGACTATTTCCCGGCCATAGGCCATGACCTTCCGCGGTCTGCCCTGATGGTCGATAATCTCCTTGGTATATTTGGCGGCATTGGAAAAGAGGTTGGCATACACCTGGGCCAACAGACCGATATCGACCAGGATCGGAAATTCCTCCTCGTGCATGTTCTGCGGCCGGGCAACGGTGACATTGGCCGCCTGCAACCGGCTGGCATAATGCTCCAACTGAGGGACAATCACCTCTTTTTCGACGAAACACCGTTTGGGGTGGAGCACCAGGTGGCCCCGCTCGAAATGCTCCCGGCGGAACAGGCTCTCGATGAACAAGCTCATGTTGGCGTGATGCTTGACGATTTCCTGGTAATACTTGAGCAGGTCGTCCTGCAGCGCCTGGAGCTTGCCGAAACAATACCCGCACCGTGCGGTAAGCGCCTCCGGCCCCTGGGTTCCGGCGATTTCCCGTTTCAATTCCTCGATCAAGCCGATCTTCTTTTTGAGTTGGTTGAACAAATGGCGGAAATACATATTGGGCACAATGATGTTGTGCTCAATATCGATCACCAGGGTGTTGATGAACTTCAGCCGTTCGATGTTCTGCCGGGCGATCAACCGGTTGTCGAGGTTGTAGCCGATGCGGTTGGCGTATTTGACAAAGAAGAACTTGTCGGTTTCGGTCAACCCCTCCTTCCGCCGGACCTCAAACATCCCCAAGGTCCGACCGCCGCCGCACAACCCCCGCAGGTCATCCCACAACTTCAACTGCCGATCCGGAGGGCGGCCGTCGGTCTCCTTGGCACAGGGCTGCTTGCTGAAGATGGGAATGACGAACGACCCACCCAACTCGTAGGGGGCCTCCTGCATCTGGACCGGATAGCCTGCGGGTTGCGGCTCCGGCAGCACCCCCAGCTCACTGGAGCAGACCAGTTGCAGACCATGCTCCCGCCCCTGGCAGAGATAGAGGGCACTGGCGACCCCGACCAGGGCCAGGGGAACGGAAACGCAGATCCGGTAAAAATCGTCCAGGGAGTCGTATTCCTGGGCCAGGTCGAAAAACGCCTTGAGGAAATCGTTACGTCCCTTGGAAAAGTTATACTGTTCATAACTCTCCGCCTTCTCCCGGATGCGCTGACACACCGCTTCCAGATCCGACGGAATGGAAGGGTTGTCCGTTTGGTCATTCATGGGTGAAAGGGGGTCGCAGGAGTTGAAGACATTAAACGCACCCGGCAACCGGGTGCGCCACTTCCAGGCTTATCGTTTGGCGAGGACCACGGCATCGCGGGCATCCTTTTCCGCGAGCAGGACATCCACCCGTTCGTTGGCCGCCGCATTGATGGTCATGCCGACATAATCAGGCTGAATCGGCAGTTCCCGGCCGCCACGGTCGATCAGCACCGCCAGTTGGATCGACAGCGGTCGGCCGTAATCCATGATCGCATCCATGGCGGCGCGGATGGTCCGGCCGGTGAAGATGACGTCGTCGACCAGGATGACCCGTTTATCTTCCAGGAGAAAGCCGATGTCCGACTTCCTGACGATCGGATTCTGGGAAATGAGGCTCCAGTCGTCGCGATACAGGGTAATGTCCACGTTGCCCGTCGGCAGCGTCGCCTCTTCCCGCTCCTCGATCTGCTGCTTGATCCGCTGGGCCAGAAACACCCCGCCGGTATGGATGCCGACGATGGCCAGGCCGGCCACGCCGTGGTTGCGCTCGACGATCTCCAGACCGATGCGATTCAGGCTGCGCTCGATGTCCCTGCCGATCATGATGGTCCGTGCCGTCATAGCTTCACCCTGTTCCAGAAATAGTCGACGCCCCGGGCGTCCACCAGATTGATCGCCTCGGGAAACACCTCGCACTCCACCGCGAACACCCGGGCGGCGATGTCGTCCGGGGTGTCGTTGTCGTCCAGGGTCACGCAGCGCTGGAGCACGATCGGCCCCTGGTCGTAGAACTCGTTGGCGAAATGGACGGTGCAGCCGCTCACCGTACAGCCCTTCGCCTTGACCGCCTCGTGGACGTGGTGGCCGTAAAAGCCCGCGCCGCAGAAGGAGGGGATGAGCGCCGGGTGGATATTGAGCACAGCGCGGCGCAGTTTCTCGGGCGGGGTGTAGAGCTTGAGATACCCGGCCAGGACGACGAGATCGACCTCGTAGCCAGCCAGGATCCGGTTGATTTCATCGTTGTCCGTGGCGTAAAAGGCGGGATAGCCGTATCGCCGGGCTTTTTCCAGCCCCAGGGCCGTGGCCACGTTGGCGATCACCACTTGGATCTCGGCGTGCAGGGTACCGGCAGCGATCCGCTCATGAAAGTTATCGAGCGTTCTGCCGCTGCCCGAAAGCAAGACCGCCATCTTACGCATGATCGTCGGCTCCTGCAAAATAGGCATTGGTCGCCGGATCGACGTCGCGCAGCCAGTGGGCGATGGCGGTGTCGTAGGTCGAGGTCAGCTCGAAGACCTTGCAGGCCAGATAAAAACGGGTGGCCAGGGTGGTGTTGCCCTGGGCCTGCAACTCGGCCAGCACCCGGGGATAGTCGGCCGGATCGACAATCACGGTGACGTCCTGGAAATTCTTGGCCGAGGCCCGCAACAGGGTCGGGCCACCGATGTCGATGTTTTCGATGGCATCGGCCAGGGTGCAGCCGGGCTTGGCCACAGTTTGGGCAAAGGCGTAGAGGTTGACGGCCACGATGTCGATGGGCTTGATGCCGTGCTGTTGGCACTGTTGCCGGTGGGCCGCGTTGTCGCGCTGATGAAGGATGCCGCCGTGCACCAGGGGGTGCAGGGTCTTGACCCGACCGTCGAGCATCTCGGGAAAGCCGGTGAATTCCGACACATCCGTCACCGCCAGGCCCCGGGCGCGCAACGTCTTGGCCGTGCCGCCCGTGGACAGGATCTCGACCCCCATGGCGGCCAGCGCCCCGGCAAAATCCTCGCACCCCGATTTATCGGTCAGGCTGACCAGCGCCCGCTCCACTCTTCTCATTGTCTCGTCTACCCCTGTTGTATATGAAAGTTGGTTCCGGCGGCGATGCCATGCCGGAGCGCAGACCTTGCCTTGTTTGTTGTGGCCGGCCAATTTGGTCCAGCCATGCGGGTTATTCTTTTTTGAGAAATTGACGGATCTTCCGCCGCTCGTGTTTGTCCGGCCGTCGTTCCGGCTGGTTGCCGTGCAGGTTCATGGCCTTGCGCTCAGCCAGCACCTGTTCCCGCTTGGCCAGCGATTCCGAAGTTTCCTCGTAGAGGGTGCGGGCCACCGGTGCCGAGCCCCGCTGCTCGCTCACCGCCAGAATCCGGACCGTGGTTTCGACAAAGCCCTGGCGAATGGTCAGCAGGTCGCCGACCCGCACCATCCGTGCCGGCTTGACCTTGGTGCCGCCCACCGCCACATGGCCCGCGCCCACCTCCTTGGCGGCCAGGGACCGGGTCTTGAAAAACCGGGCGGCCCACAACCACTTGTCGATCCGAACCTGCTCCATCATCGTTCGCTCCGGCCCTTTCTATCCTATCAAAATACCACGGTTCTCCGGATCGATCAAACAAAGAAGCGCTGCTGCGGCTTCATCCGGCACATCGGCCCGTCCGGACGCCGGCCGGCGGTGGTCCGCAAGGGAGTTGCCGAAGCCGCCGAAATCGGGTAAGGGGCATGCTCATCCTCTGCGAGATCAACCTATGTCCCTGCAAACCGTCGGTATCAACAACTTTACCTGCCCGGTCCGCATTCCCGAAAAGGGGGGCGGCATCCAGCACACCGTGGCCACCATCGATCTGCTGGCCCAGATGCCCCGGGACCGGGTCGAGTCCTGCGTCAGTGTCATGACCGGACTGCTGACCCGATTTCTGCCGGACATCCATAGCGGCGTCTTTCCCGAGCTGCTGACCCAGGTGCGCGAACAGTTGCAGGCCGCCGAGGCCCGGCTTTCGATGCGCTTTCCCTATTTCATCGCCAAAAAAGCGCCGATCAGCGGCACCGCCAGCCTGATGGAATACCAGTGCACCTTCACCGCCTCCTCGAAAACCAGCGGCGAACCGCTGTTGACGGTGGTGGTGCCGGTCACCACCCTTTGTCCCTGCTCCAAGGAGATCAGCGCCGCCGGCGCCCATAACCAACGGGCCGAGATCACCCTCACCGTCCGGCCGCTGGCCCTGATCTGGCTGGAGGATCTGATCGCCCTGGCCGAGGCCTGCGGTTCCTCCGAGGTCTACGCCCTCTTGAAGCGGCCCGATGAGAAATATGTGACCGAGCGGGCCTACCGTCAGCCGATGTTCGTCGAGGATGTGGCCCGCAAGGTGGCCCAGGAGGCGATGGCCCATGCCGACATCGCCTGGTTCTCGGTCGGGGTCGAGAGTTTCGAATCCATCCACAACCACAGCGCCTATGCCTTGGTCGACAGCCGTGACCTGGAGTCGCCGGCCAGGCTTGGGGACTGAGGCCGGATCAGGACCGTTTTTCCAATCCCCCCAGACAGAGATACTTCAGCTCCAGATACTCCTCGATGCCGTATTTCGAGCCCTCCCGGCCGACCCCCGATTCCTTGACCCCGCCGAACGGCGCCGCCTCCGACGACATCCGGCCGGTGTTGATCCCGACCATGCCGTACTCCAGGGCCTCGGCGGTCCGCCAGATCCGGCCGATGTCCCGGCTGTAGAAATAGGCGGCCAGGCCGTAGGGGGTGTCGTTGGCCAGGGCCACGGCCTCGCTGTCCTCCTTGAAGACAAAAAGCGGGGCCACCGGCCCGAAGGTCTCGTCGTGCGCGATCAGCATCGCGGTGGTCGCGCCGAGCAGCACCGTGGGCTCGAAAAAGAAGCCGGCCGAATCCAACCGGTTGCCGCCGCAGGCGACACGGGCACCCTTGGCCACCGCATCGTTGATCTGCTCCTCAACCTTGGTTACGGCGGCAAGATCGATCAGCGGTCCCTGCTGTACCCCCTCTTGAAAGCCGTTGCCGACCTTGAGCCCCCGCACCGCCGCCACCAGCTTGGCGGCGAATCGTTCATACACCCCTTCCTGGACAAAAAACCGGTTGGCGCAAACGCAGGTCTGGCCGGAATTGCGGTACTTCGAGGCCATCGCCCCGCGTACCGCCGCGTCGAGGTCGGCGTCGTCGAAGACGATGAAGGGGGCGTGGCCGCCCAGTTCCAGGGAAAGCTTCTTGACCGTGGCGGCGCAGTCGCGCATCAACAGCTTGCCCACCGCGGTCGAACCGGTGAAACTGAGTTTGCGCACCAGGGGATTGGCGGTCATCTCGGCGCCGATCTCGGCAGCCGGACCGGTGACCACATTGAAGACCCCCGGCGGGATGCCGGCCTCGTCGGCCAGGAAAGCGAGGGCCAGGGCGGAAAACGGGGTCTGGCTCGCCGGCTTGACCACCACCGGACAGCCCGCGGCCAGGGCGGGTGCGGTCTTGCGGGCGATCATCGACGAGGGAAAATTCCAGGGGGTGATGGCAGCGCAAACCCCTACCGGCTCCTTGAGGACAATGATCCGCTTGGCCTGCTGGCCCATAGGGATAGTGTCGCCGTAGACCCGTTTGCCCTCCTCGGCATACCACTCGATATAGCCGGCGCCATACAGGACCTCTTCTTCAGCCTCGGCCAGCGGCTTACCCTGCTCCATGGTCATGATGATCGCCAGATCGCGGTGATGGGCCACCAGCAGGTCGTACCAGCGCCGCAGCAGCCGAGCCCGCTCCTTGGCGGTCAGGGCGCGCCAAGCCGGCCAGGCCCGGTGGGCAGCCTCGATGGCGGCAGCGATCTCCTTCCCTCCCAGCGCCGGCACCGAGCCAACGGGCGTGCCGGTGGCGGGATCGACCACCGTGATCCGCCTGCCGTCCGCACGTTCAATCCACTTGCCGTCGACATAACATTGGGAGCGTAACAGCTCCCGACGACTGAGTTTCATTCCCCCCCTCTCCCCAAGTGCACCGAAAAGAAAACAGGCAGCGCGTCGAAAAGAGACCGTTGCTGCCTGCCGACTAAAAAAAATGTTCAATCCCCCGGCGGTATGGTACGCTACCGGAAAGGATGCCATCATACACCGGGACGTCGCTTTTTTCATCCCCGATAACCATCGCCCAGCAAAAGACCGGCCTTTATGACCATCGAACACCGGAGATCCGAACGGATCGTCGACTTTCTCCCCCTTGAAGTCCATGTGATCAACAGGCAGGACGACCAGATCCTCGCCGGCCCCTTTTCCGGGAGAATCATCGACATCTCACCCCACGGCGCCTGCCTCCTCATGACCCAGATCATGCAGGACAGCTTTCACGTCTTTCACTCGACCCGCGACACCGCCGACGCCGTGCTCCGGCTGACCATCGACCACCCGCCGGACATCGGCCCCTGCACCCTCGCCGCCCGCCCCGTCTGGCTGGACGTATTCCGGCAGCAGGAGATCAGGGCCTTCAAGATGGGGGTGGAATTCACCGAAGATCCAGAAAAAAAGCAGATGCGGGAGTTACAGGCGGCGCTGCGTCCCAATCAGGAACAACGGGGCCGGTGGTGGCAGAGACACTGCCGGGTTGCGGGGAAAAAATAATGGCCCGCGAAGGGTTGCCGCTTATCCCTGCTGCTTTTTCTCGCCCAGCAGACTGAAGGCCCGGATCTTTTTCTCCACCCCGCGAAGCGCTATCTCGCCCAGCTCTTCGACGTCAAAACAGTCGCCCAGCTCCCGGCAGACCGCGTCGGTGGTGTAGATCCGGCAGGCCGAGGCCTCTGCCGCCAACCGTTGCGCAATATTGACCTCATTGCCGATCACCGTGTAATCAAGTCGCCTGGCCGAACCGATATTGCCGAGAAAAACCGTGCCACTGGTCACGGCAATCCCCAAATCGACCCGCTGAAACCCTTCGCTGTGCCCCATCCAATGTTCGCGAAGCGCCGCAAACCTCTCCTTGATGGCCATCGCCGCATGGGCTGCGGCCAGGCTCGGCGCGTCCAGTTTGACCGGGGCCCCGAAGACGGCCAGCACCGCATCGCCCATGAATTTGTCGACCGTCCCCCGGTAGCGGAACACCTCGTCGGTGAAAAACTGAAAAAACTCGTTGAGAAAGGCGCGCAGCGATTGCAGGTCGATATGTTGGACCAACCGGGTAAAGTTCCGGATGTCGGCAAAGAGCACGGTTACCTGCTTGATTTCCCCCAGTTCCATCAGATCGGAATGCTGTGCCAGCAGCAATTCGGCCACCTCGGGGGCCACATACTGCTCGAACAGGGTCCGCATGCGTGTCGTCTCCGCCAACTGGAGGCGAGCGCGCAGATTCTCCAGGGCAATGGCGGCCTGGCTGCACAGAATGGCGAGCATTTCATTATCCGCCTCGGAAAAGCGTTCATCGGTCTCTTGCTGACTGATATTGAGCACCCCGATGATCCGCCCGCAGATCCGCAACGGAAAGGAAATGGCCGAGACAATATCCGGTTGCCGCAACAGGGGTGAGAAGATGGACTCCGCCTGGTCTTCCTTGTTCAAAATGACCGGTTTCCCCTGTTGGAACACCCAGCCGGCAATCTGGGCGCCGGGTTGCAGCCGGATCGACTGCACCAAAGCGACATCCATGCCGCGTGAGGCAACGATGCGCAGACAATCCTCCTGCGGATCATGGAGCATCGCCGAACTGCGGCTGGCCCCGGTCTGCCGGTCGATCGCATCGAGCAGCCGGTCCAGAATCTCCTCTTCGCTGGCCGCGGCCGCCAACTGCTCCCCCAGGCTGTAGAGGGGAATCAGAGTCCGCAACCGGGTGTTTTCCCGTTGCAACCGATATCGTTCCAGGGCTTGATTGACCACCCGGCCGGCCTGGACACTGTTGACCGGCAACTCGACCAGGCCGGAAAATCCCGCTTCCAGGGCCCCGTGCAGGATAGCCGCATCAACGGTGGCGGAAAACAACACCCCGGCAAGACCGGGCTGCAATGCGCTCAGTTCGACAAAAATCCGCCGGCCATCGGCGCGGGGCGGATCGTCCACGATCAAGGCCAGGCAAACCTCCTGGCTCCGACAGAGCACCTTGGCCGATTCCACATCCTGGCAGCGGATCACCTGCAACCAGGACAGGGCCGCAATGATGGCCTCGGCCTGGAAATCGTCAGAGGTGCAGCAGAGAACAACAGCCGTATGCATAGGAACGCCCATGTGATCAAATTTCGATTTTTTATTTATTTATATTACCATTCTGAAAGAGACAAGGCAAGAAATTGACCGGAAAGGGCGGCAACCGCCTCTCGCGCCTGTCCATTTTCCGTCCATTGGGGTATAATTTGTTATGTCTGAACAAACACCGCAACACAGCCCGCTCGCCGAGCGGATGCGCCCCAGACGCCTGGAGGATTTCGTCGGCCAGGAACACCTGGTCGGCGAAGGAAAATTTCTCCGCCAATTGATCGACGGCGGCACTCTCCCCTCGCTGGTCTTCTGGGGACCGCCCGGCTCCGGGAAAACCACCCTGGCCACTATCCTGGCCCGGGCCGTGTCCGCTCATTTCGTCTTTTTCTCCGCCGTGCTTTCCGGGGTCAAGGAGATCCGTCAGATCGTCGAGCAGGCCAAGGCCCTGCGGGAGCAGAGCCCGCAGCCGACCATCCTCTTTGTCGACGAAATCCACCGGTTCAACAAGAGCCAGCAGGACGCCTTTCTTCCCCATGTGGAAAGCGGCCTCCTTACCCTGATCGGGGCCACCACCGAGAATCCCTCCTTTGAAATCACCGCTCCCCTGCTCTCCCGTTGCCAGGTCCTACTACTTGCCCCCCTGCAGCCGGGGGACATCGAACAGGTGATCCGGCGGGCCCTGACCGACCCCACCGACGGGCTGGGCGAACACCGTCTGGCCATCGACGACCAGGCCCTGCGCCTGCTCGCTACGGCTGCGGACGGCGACTGCCGCCGGGCCTTGAATTACCTGGAGACCGCCGCCGCCCTCACCCTGGAAGCGCTCTCGCGGCAGGATTCGGAACGTGGCGGCGAGCGGCTGATCACCCCGACCTGCATTGGCGAAACCCTGCAACAGAAAACCCTGCGCTACGACGCTGCCGGCGAGGAGCACTACAATCTCATCTCGGCCCTGCACAAAAGCCTGCGCGACAGTGACCCGGACGGCGCCATCTACTGGCTGGCACGGATGCTGGCCAGCGGCGAGGATCCCCTCTACCTCGCCCGGCGGATGATCCGCTTTGCCTCCGAGGACATCGGCAATGCCGACCCGCAGGCCCTGCACATCGCCCTCAACTGCCGGCAGGCCTACCACATGCTGGGATCGCCGGAGGGCGAACTGGCCCTGATCCAGGCCGCCGCCTACCTGGCCACGGCCCCGAAGAGCAATGCCGCCTATGTCGGCTACCGGAAGGTCCGGGCCGACATTGACCGCACCGGTTCCCTGCCGGTCCCCCTCCACCTGCGCAACGCCCCGACCAGGCTGATGAAGAATTTCGGCTACGGCCGGGGCTACCAGTATGCCCATGACGATCGCGACGGGATCGTCATGCAGGAGCACCTGCCACCGGAACTGGCCGGGGCCGTCTACTACGAACCGACCAACCGCGGTTATGAGGCGGTGATCAAGGACCGGCTCACCAAATGGAAACAGATCCTCAAACAACGAGCACAGCACCATGAACAGACAACCCGCAAGGAATAAACTCAACGCCCTCTTTCTCCTCCTCCCGCTCCTGGTACTGTTTGCCCGGGCCGAGGTCGAGGCCGCCGGATTCCGGCTCATTTACAACAACGACAACCTCGGCGAGCTCGACGGCTGCGGCTGACTCAGCAATAAACTGGGCGGTCTGTCCAGAAAGGCCTTCCTGATCAAAGGGCTCATCAACGACCCCAAGTTGCCGGCCCTGGTCGTCACTGGCGGCAACCTGCTCTTCGAGCGGGATCAACTGGCGCCGGAGGGTGCGGAAGCGGCAAAGATTGGTGCCCACGGCGTGCTCCAGGCGACCCAGAAGATGGGCGCCACCTTTGCCGGTATCGGTTCGCGCGATCTGGCGGCAGGTATTGGCTTCCTGCACCAGTCGCAGAAGCCGCCCGCCTTCACCTGGCTTTCGGCGAATCTGCTCGACCCCGCCACCCGCAAGCCCTTGTTCCCCCCTCTGCTCCATCGCCGGGCGGGTGGGGTCAAGATCGCCATCCTGGCCCTGACCGATCACACCGCTGTCCCGAAAAATTCCGAAGCATTCCTGGTGGCGGACTGGCGGACGTCGCTGCCGGCAGCACTGGCCAAGGTAGAAAAAGAGGCGGATTTCGTTCTGTTGCTGTCCAATTACTCTTTCAGTGAAAATCAAGAGATCGCCCGAACGCATGGCACCATCGACCTGATCCTGCAAACGGGTCATGCCGTCGGCAACATGACTCCCACCCCGATCAACAAGGCATTGCTCGCCCAAACCGAGATTCGCGGCAAATATTTAGGGGTCCTGGATATCGACTGGAACGGCCATGACACCTGGAACGAGGGCGCCCCATCGCCGCAGGGCAAGCAGGGGCAACCGCCCTCCACCTATGCCAACCGTTTCATTGCGCTCAAGCAATCCCTGGTCAGCGACCCCGAAATCGAGGTCCTGGTCAAGCAGACCCAGCAGCGTATCGACAAACTGCAACCTGGGCAAACGCCATGATCGACGGATAAAAGGGAGGAATAAAAAAAGGCCGCCCGAGGGCGGCCTTTTTTGTGCTCAAGAAGAAAAAACCTCGACTTAGCAGCCGAAGGCCTTTTGCAGATTGGGAATGGTCTGTTTCTTGCGGCTCATCATGCCGTCGATCCACATCGAGTTGCCGGCAAGCTTCTTGCCAAAAGCGCTTTCGATCAGGGCCGGATCATCGGAAAGGACCATCAGGTCGGTGCCTTCCTTGACAACGTCGGTGAGCATCAGGAGAACCGAATGACGCTCGCTACCCTTCTGATCTTTCATGGCATTGTAGAGGGCGTCACGCATATCGGCAACCTGATCCAGGGTGGCCAACTCCAACTGGCCAACGCCGACCTTCTTGCCCTTCATATCGAAATCCTTGTAGTCGCGGTGGAGCAGTTCCATGGGGGGAACGCCGGCAACGGCGCTCTTGGCCTTGAGCATCTCCATGAACAGTCCGTCGGTGTCCTTGACGCCGGCGATGGCGGCCAGCTCAGCCACGGCCTTCTTGTCGGCCGGGGTGCAGGTCGGGGACTTGAAGTTGACGGTATCGCTCAGGATGGCGGCCAGCATCAGGCCGGCAACCTTGGGAGCAACGGCCACGCCTTCCAGATCATAGAGGATCTTGAGCACGGTCCCGGTGCAGCCGACCGGCATGTTGCAGAAGAAAATCGGCTGGTTGGTGGTGACGTCACCGATCTTGTGATGGTCAACGACGGCCACAACTTCGCCGGCGCTGAGGTTATCCGGAGCCTGGGCCAGATCGCTGTGATCAACCAGGGCAATTTTCTTGCCGGTGGCGTCGGTCAGAATCTCGGGGGTGGCAAAACCGAACTGCTTGAGCACCGTCTCGGACTCGGGATTCAATTTCCCAGACACAACGGCAACATAATCTTCGCCCTTGGCCTTCATCAACTCGGCATAGGCGATAGCGGCGGTGACAGAATCGGTATCCGGACTCTTGTGGCCAATAACATAAACAGACATAGCGTAATACCTCCCAGAACTTGTTCAATGACACATGGAATATGTGCGCTTCTCTTCCTATCCGGACCTCGCGCGGGCCGGAAACAATAAAATTGAACGACATTATAATGTTCACTGATAAGCGTCAAGCAGAAAAAGGAAAAATCCCCGGCAGCCTTCGCTACTCAGCCAAAATCAAAGGGATCGACAGCATCGATCCCTTTGGTTACCGCCTGGAAAAAGGCGGGATGATCAGTCGCGGCTGCCGCCGAAAAAGCGCAGCAGCATCAGGAACAGGTTGATGAAATCGAGGTACAGGGCCAGGGCGCCGATGATGGCCCCCTTGCGGATGGCGGCCTCGCCTTGGCTCATGATGCCCTCTTCGCCGATATTCTTGATCTTCTGCACGTCATAGGCGGTCAGGCCGACAAAGACCAGCACGCCGATGGCCGAAATCGCCCAGTAGAGGGCGGGGCTCGCCAGGAAGATATTGACGATCGATGCCAAGAGGATACCGATCAGGCCCATGAACATGAACGAGCCCAGGCCGGAGAGATCGCGCTTGGTGACCATGCCGTACACTGCCATGGCCGCGAACATGCCGGCGGTGACCAGGAAGGTGGCGGCAATGGAGGCGTGGGTATAGGCGAGGAAGATGGTGGACAGGGTGACGCCGTTCAAAACCGAATAGCCGACAAAGAGCCCGGTGGCCGTACCCGGCTGGATTTTGTCGATACGGGCGGAAAGGAAAAAGACCAGGCCCAGTTCGGCCAGCACCAGGATGAAGAACACCGGACTGGCGATCAGGGTCCGCACCATTCCCGACGCGGCGACAAAATAGGCGATGGCGCCGGTGATCGCCAGGCCGATGGCCATCCAGTTGAACACCTTGGCCAGAAAAACGGTCGAGGCCTGCTGCCGTGCCTGGGCCAAGGTGATGTCGCGGGTTCCGATCTGTGTTTGCATATCTGCCTTCTCCTTGGTGAAATAATGGAATCGCAAGAGGGTTGTGGCCCAATATTAACCATTCCGCCCGGAAAGGCAACACACTCCCGCTCGTACGCTGCCAAAAACGGCCGGCTTCACCTCGACAGGGAGGGGGGCAACGATTCGATAAACCGGCGAATTTGATCGCGAACCGTCCGATAGGCCTCCAGGATTGCCTCTTCGGAGGTGGCGTCCTTCGCCAACTGCGGCGGGTCGGCAAAGCCGTGATGGATTGCCCGACCCGGAAAATAGGGGCAGGTCTCGCGGGCATGATCGCAGAGGGTGATGACATAGTCAAAGGCGGCGAGCGGCAGTTCCTCGATCAGCTTGGATTGCTGACCGGAGATGTCCACGCCGGCTTCGGCCATGACCCGGACCGCAATGGGATTGAGCCCGTGCTTTTCGATACCGGCGGAATAGGGTTCGATGCTCTCCCTCCACAGATGCCGGGCCCAGCCCTCGGCCATCTGGCTGCGGCAGGAGTTGCCGGTACAGAGGAAGAGGATGGTTGTTTTCCGCGTCTCGTTGGATCGGTTGGCTGGGCTCATAAAAACATTTTCAATCCCTGTTCATTATACTCCCCGATGAAGCCCTCCACCTGCCGCTTAATCTGGTCCCTGATTTCCCTGATCCCGTTCAATTTGGTTTCCCGGTCGCCCTCCAGGCGGGAGGGGTCGGCAAAGGGCCAGTTGAGCCGCAGGGCGCGGCCGGGAAAGAGCGGACAGAGTTCGCTGGCTTTAGGTGAGCAGACCGTGATCACCACGTCATAGCTGCGGCCCTGCTTGAACAGGTCGAGCGCGGCCCGGGTGGTGTTTGCACGCAGATCGTAGCCGATTTCGTCCATGACCTCAACCACCAACGGGTTCAGGGTTCCGGCCTCAAGGCCGCAGCTCTCGACCGCGAAATCGTCGCCACCGAGGCGCTGGAGAAAGGCCTCGGCCATTTGGCTGCGGGCCGAATTGTGTTCACAGACGAAAAGAACGTGGAGCATGGTTCACCTCTCTGGTTTGACGCAGACATGGCAGACCCCGGCAACAGTCCGCTGTTCAAAGGGAAAATATTTTGCTTTCAGGCGCCGGGCCACATTGACCAACCCAATCAAGACCGGCACCTCGACCAGGGGACCAATGACCGCGGCAAAGGCCTCGCCGGAGTTGATGCCGAAGACGGCGATGGCCACGGCAATGGCCAGCTCGAAATTGTTGGAGGCGGCAGTGAAGCTCAAGGTGACGGTCTGCTCGTAGGTGGCCCCGGCTTTCATCGACAGGAAGAAGGAGACCGCGAACATTACCAGAAAGTAGATGGTCAGGGGCACGGCGATGCGCAGCACATCAAGAGGCAGTTGGACAATGTACTCACCCTTGAGCGAAAACATCACCAAGATGGTGAACAACAGGAAAATCAGGGTCAACGGGCTGATTTTCGGAATAAACACCTCTTCATACCAGGCCTTGCCCTTCAGCTTGATACCGATCAAGCGGCTCATCATGCCGGCGATGAAGGGAATGCCCAGGTAGATAAACACCGATTGGGCGATCTCACCGATGGAGACGTCAACCACCGCCCCCGCCAGGCCAAACCAGCCGGGGATGACGGTGATGAAAATCCAGGCGTAGAGGGAGAAGAACAGCACCTGAAAGATCGAATTGAAGGCCACCAGCCCGGCGCAGTACTCGGTATCGCCGTCGGCCAGATCGTTCCAGACGATGACCATGGCGATGCACCGGGCCAGGCCGATGAGAATCAGGCCGACCATATAATGCTGCTGACCGGAAAGCAGGGCGATGGCCAAGAGAAACATCAGCACCGGGCCGATCACCCAGTTCTGTATCAGGGAGAGCAGCAGCACCCGGCCATTGCGGAAGACCTGACCCAACTCTTCGTATTTGACCTTGGCGAGCGGTGGGTACATCATCATGATCAGGCCGATGGCAATGGGAATATTGGTGGTGCCCACCTGGAAGGCATTGATCACGCCCTGCACGCCGGGAACGGCATAACCGAGCATGACCCCGGCAAACATGGCGAGAAAGATCCACAGGGTGAGGAAGCGATCGAGAAAACCGAGCTGTTTGGGTTGCTGACTCATGGCACATCCTTTGTTGAAAAATGTTCAGGGAATAATCCGGGCTCAATGCAGCGCATGCACGATATGACGTTTTTTTAATCCGCCTGAACGGATGAGTCAATCCCTGCAAGGAATAAACTCCGTGCAGATGAGGATACGATCAGGATTTGATCAGAAAAACATTGACCCGTTGTTTTCCGCGCGGGCTGAACGCCCGAAAGATTGCCGCAAACGTCAACGGGCCGCCCGAAGGCAGCCCGTTTCTTTTTTGCGCTGGCGGGAAGAGCTTACACCTTGATCAGCTTCACCCTGGTGTCATAAAAGGAGACACTGCCGCCGACCTTGTCGATCATGCAGGTGTTCTTGAGGTGAGGGTCGACCCACATGGCCGCATTGGCATGGACGCCGCCGGCCCGCTTTGTGTCGCCCTTGACCACCTTGCCGTCGATGGTCACATCCACGGCGCCCGAATCCCAATGGCCATGGCCCAGGGTAAAGGTGACCACCCCGGGCCGGATGGTCTCGGTTACCTGGACCTTGCCGATCATCGGTTTCTTGACGCCGTTGCCTAGGTCCCACACCCCTTCCGGATTGGTGGCGGAAACCACCCTGACCTGATCGCCGCTCTTCACCCCCAGCTTCTTGGCGTCGCTGGTGTGGAGAATGATCCCGTTTTCCGGCATGATGTCGGTGAGATAAGGCATGGTGATGGTCCGCGCCTTGGTGTGACGGACATCGCGCTGGGTGATCAGGTGGAGCGGATACCCCTCACTGAGCTTGGCCGGCTCAACGCCCAGGGTGTCGGCCACCGGCACATAGCGGGCGAGACCGTGGTAGGACTTGCCGGTAAAGGCGTCCTTGCAGCCGGCGGTTTTCTCCTGGTAGAGGTTGATCTGCTTGCCGTACTTGTTAGCCACCTGCTCGCCCTTGTAGGTGGCGGTCTGGGGGTCGAAGCGGCCGCCGCGATTGAGCACGGTCACCACCTTGGGCCAGGCGGGACCGGCGATCTTCTGCCAGCGTTCGGCGTCAAAGACGTTCTTGGGCAGGTGCCGCCGCGATTTGAGGAACAGATCGATCTCTTCCTGGCTTGCATCGGCCACTGCTTCCTTGCGGTCCAGGGCGATGTTGGCCACCATGCGGATGTAAAAATCATCCGGCCGGGTGAAGTCCTGGCCCTCGCCGAAGCCGTTCGGGCCAAAGCCCTTGAGGCCCAATTTTTCGGCCAGGGCCAGCCAGAAGGTCTCGTAGGAGATCGGCTGCTCCTGGCCAAAGACCGTGACCACCTCGTTGGGCGAGGCAATCACCGGCTGGCGCACCGGCTGGATGCGGACCGGCATGTTGGGGTGCGAGCCCTGGAACTCCCAACGTTCCAGGAAGTGGAGATCGGGGATGATGTAGTCGGCATACATCGAGGTCGGGCCGATGACGATGTCGCTGGCGATGTAGAGCGGCAGCTTGTCGAGATCGAGCAGGGCTTGAATCTGGGTATGGCCGGCCGGCAGGGAGTAGGTGGGCGCCCCCATGTAGGAGAAGGCCACCTTGGCCGGGTAGGGATAGCCGTCGGCGATCGAGGGCAGAATCTCCTCATAGACGTCCGAAGAGATCGGCCACCAGTTGCGTTTGGCCGGATAGGACTCCTTGCCTTTGAACAGGGTGGATTCCTCGTACTTGATGTCGTGGCGGATGATCGAGGTGCCGAAGGGTTTCAAACCCTTGGGGCCGATCTTCTTGAAGTTGAACGGCTGCTTGTCGGTACTGGTGGAGCTGCCGTCGATGTTGAAGGTCGAGGCGGCGATCATCCCGCCCTTCCAGTCGAAGTTGCCGATCAGCAGGTTGAGGTTCATGAACGAGGCGATGTTGTAGAAGCCGTTGGTGTGCTGGG
>Ga0074193_1001312_pt1 | contig 31501 bp, 28 predicted proteins | sample EPASupsiteHSE605_FD_64523 | JGI IMG/M metagenome (GOLD analysis project Ga0074193, IMG submission 64523) | Bioremediated contaminated groundwater from EPA Superfund site, New Mexico - Sample HSE6-05 | ecosystem: Environmental > Aquatic > Deep subsurface > Groundwater > Contaminated ... | reverse complement strand
CATAATTGTAGCATCAACAACTTCCCGAAAATTATTGGGCGTAATATTGGTAGCCATTCCGACTGCTATACCTTATGATCCGTTGACCAACAGATTATGAATCTTAGATGGCAGTACTTTAGGTTCTTCTAATGATTCATCATAATTAGGCCTAAAGTCGACCGTATCTTTTTCAATGTCTGCCAGCATTGCCTCAGCAACCTTGGACATTCTAACCTCAGTATAACGCATGGCTGCTGCTGAATCACCGTCAACAGAACCAAAATTACCATGCCCGTCCACCATTAAATATCTAGTCGAAAAATCCTGCGCCAAACGTACAATAGCGTCATACACTGATGTATCACCATGAGGGTGATACTTACCAAGTACTTCACCGACAATACGTGCTGATTTTTTATAAGGTTTATTCGATGCCATCCCAGCTTCATGCATGGCATATAAAATACGGCGATGCACGGGTTTTAAGCCATCACGCACATCAGGCAGTGCCCGCATAACAATAACACTCATGGCATAATCAATATACGAGCTTTTCATTTCTTGTTCGATACTTCTTGGTAATATTTTACCTAACCCAAAATCCACACTCTCACCTCAAAAACACAATTTAAAATTGTGATAATACTCTCACTTATTTTTATATACTAACCCACATTCTTGACCTCTTCATTATACATAAATAACATTATTAGAGTCTATTCCAAAACTTCTTCTTAGTATCTGGACACTTTCAAACAATCTCTTTACATTAATGTGGTTTGCTTTTTTAAATACGCTAATTATTTATTATAACATATAATTTGATCATTTGAAAAAAAATCCTTTTAAATACTCTACCAACAATATAGTTATCCTTTGGTCACCAAAAATACGCCTATTCCATATATTAATTCAGACAGAATTCTTTACCACTCACCCACAGGAGGCTGGAATAAATGAATTTGATTTATGTCTTATTATTAGGCTTTGCCGTAAGTATCGATGGTTTTGTAGCTGGTATTGCTTATGGTTTAAAAAACATTTGCATCCCGCGTACTTCACTACTTATTGTCGGTATAACTACTGTTCTATGTACTAGTGTAGCCATAGAAATTGCCTATATATTAGGAGCGCTTATCAATACACAATTGGCCATATTATTAGGTGCATTAGTGCTTATTATAATTGGTCTATTCAGCCTATTTCAAGAATATCTTATTAAAGATGCCAAGAATTACATTAGCAACGGAGAAGCCACCTCCCCTAAATTTACTTTTTCAATTGGCCGTTTAGTTATCAATATTATGGCAGATCCAGAAAAAGCTGATGTTGATCAATCACAACGTATCAATCCTTTAGAAGCCCTATTACTGGGTTTAGCCCTCGGCGCAGACAATATGGTCGCTACCTTCGCAGCTGCCTTAATGGAGCCTTTACCCTTATATACACCCTTTATCATGGGATTTATTCAACTCATAGTAATTACTGCAGGTATCTATACTTCAAGACGTTTCATTTCTGATCAGCTGAAAAAAAGTTTTCCCTACTTACCAGGGATTCTCTTAATTATATTAGGTTTAATTAGGCTCCATTAGCCATAAGAAGAAACTGATTACCCTTTTTTTATACTTCTTAGTAATATCTTTCCCAAAGCTTAAGAATAGATACACTATTCAATTGCTAACCCCTCGAACAAAGCATCACATCATTGCTGAAGTGTTGTATATCTGCTTTTAACGCAGTACATCCCATAATTGTTTACTAATTAGTAAAATTGACATAAATAAAAATAAGGGCCTAACATAAGCTGCGCCTTTTTTTATAGCTAAACTGGAACCCGCAATAGCACCTAAAATCATCGATAAACCCATGGGAATGGCATAATAATAATTAACTGAACCAAAATATATAAAGGTTATCACAGCAGCAATATTACTGGCAAAGTTGAGGGCTTTGGAATTGCCGGCCGCTACTACAAAATCAAAACCTATCATTAAAAATGCAAAAATGAAAAATGAACCGGCTCCTGGTCCAAAAAATCCATCATAAAAGCCGATAAGAAAAGCCGCGAGACCGCTTAAATAAGCTGTCTTCCTAGTCATTCCCTGATATGTTGATATATCGCCCCATTCTTTTCTCGTAAAAGTATACACCGTAACAATAAGCAGCATAACCACTACCAATGGTTTTAAAAACTGAGAGGGTATTTGCTGCACTGTAATTACCCCAAAGGCTGAGCCAATAAAAGAAAGGGGGAATAAAAACTTAATTAAATGAATGTTAATTTTACCTGACCGTAAAAACGAAATAGTACTAGTAAAGCTGCCCATAACACTCGCCATTTTATTAGTCCCAAGTGCCATCGTCGGCGGCAGACCGGTTAATAATAATGCTGGCAACGAAATCAGCCCACCACCACCTACTACTGAGTCAATAAATGATGCAATAAAGCCCGTAACCACTAAAAATAAAATAACTTCAACACTTATATTTTCCATCTACTTCCCCCATATATATACTAAGGAGTGAGATTACATCTTATTGATGTGTCCCACTCCTATTATACTTCATTTTTAGTAATTTTTCGCGGGGTAGAGTTTATTCCTCAACAACAGTAACCTTGTTCATAACATCGCCTTGACTGACTTGATCGATAATATCCATACCTTCCAATACTTTGCCAAAGACAGTATGTATACCATTCAAATGTGGTTGAGGTTCATATACAATGAAAAATTGACTGCCACCAGTATTAGGTCCTCGATGGGCCATTGACAAAGCACCACGACCATGCACATGAGGATTGCCTTTTGTTTCGCAAGGAATGCTGTAACCAGGACCACCTGTTCCAGTACCATTAGGGCAACCGCCTTGCGCCATAAAACCTTTTATAACACGATGAAACGTTACGCCATTGTAAAATCCTTCTTTTATTAATTTTTCAAAATTGGCCACAGTCTTAGGTGCTTCATTCTCAAATAACTCAATAACAACCGAGCCTTTATCCATTTCAATAATTGCTTTTTTCAAAAAATTACCCCACTTTCATGAATTAATAGCTATTATACTTATTATACCACACTATTAGAGCGTGTTTCAAAAAACACGCTCTAATAGTATAAAGATACTATTTATATCCTTCTAACAACTTTAATTAATAAAATCACCCATCTCTCCTAAATACATCGAATAATCTATACCCCATGGAAAATAATTCATATCCAAGTTCTGCTGGGCTGCATCACATGTAACACTAATATTAAAATAGTCGCCGATTTTACTAACTTCAATGTATGGCTTATCTGCCAGCATTGTTACAGATATTTTTATGCTACCTAGCCATAAAGTTTTACTTTCCTCCTCCCAATATAACTTTTTGCCTAAAGCCTGAGCCACTTTTATAATTGGCACATAAGTAATGTCGTTTAGTTGCTGTACATCACGGGTGACTAGCTGCCCTGCCATCAATAATTCCTGTGCATTTATCATTAAGCAGTTATTATCTTCATCCCAGCTTTGCTTAATGCCAAATAATGTTGGCAGATAGTTAACTCCCACATATAATATATTATTTTTAACCATACCTGGCACAGCATGCTGTTTGCCAACCACTAACTGCTGCTGCTCATCCCATGTAATATTAGTATCCAATTTAGCGGCTAAGGGCAATATGGGCACATATTTTTCAGTACCCCATTCTACTAAATAGCGATTAATTTCTTTATTGTTTATTTTTAAATTATACAACTTTGCGAATAGTACTTGCTCACCTCTTGCCTCGCTTATCAACTGTAATAAAAAATCATCGTCTACTAAACCGTCTAAATTATTTGTCATTAATTTATGCTTAACTTGTTCCAATGTAATTTTTGCACATGCATATACATCAGGATAAATACCAATTGATACCATACCTGTTTTATCAACTCTAATCTTAATCCGGTCATATATAATATCTACAGGTGTATTATATTGAATATGGGGAAATAATTCCTCAACATCCTCTTCATGCATACGAATACAACCATTAGAAATAACCGAACCAATGGACCAAGGGGCATTGGTTCCATGAATTCCATAATTAGCCGCAAACCCCATCCATCTATAACCTAAGGGATTATGGGGCCCAGAGGTTACTACATAGCCTCTATTATTAGGGGGATACCACCAGGGATTTATTTCCTTATCAATAATATTAAAACATCCACGTGGGGTTGGCGTCGATTGCTTACCAATGGCAACTGGATATTCTTTTATTAGCTGATTATCTTCATAATACTCAAGTGTACAGCTTGGTAAATTTACAATAATTTTAGCTGAACTCTTCTGATCTAGCGCTTGTATACTAATAGGTCTAATAGCTGATAATACGACAATAATCATAATGCATACTGCTAATTTCAAACAGCGCATAGACACCCCTTTTCTCTTCTTAAAAAATTTTTTATTAATATATATGAAAAGGGGCTTTATTATATGACCTAAAGAAATTTAATCCTCTCTATCATATATTTGGCGCATAGCTTATAATATTTGTAAAGTTGTAATTTAAATATCAAATATTTAAAGGAGTCATACAATGGATATTCGTCACTTAACATACTTTATCGAAGTAGCCCACCATCGCAGTTTTACTAAAGCTGCCCAAGCATTGCATATAACGCAGCCCTCTATTAGTAAAATGATTAAGCTCTTAGAAGAAGAATTAGATGTAATACTATTTTATCGTTCCGCAAAACAAATCGAACTCACTGACGCTGGCAAAGCTTTGTTATACCAATCTCAACAAATTGTAAATTCATTCCAGAATTTAACCTCAGACCTTGCTGATGTTATCAATTCTAAAAAAGGTTCCATTACTATCGGCTTACCGCCAATGGTTGGTGCTCGATTTTTCCCCCAAATAATTTCCGATTTTACTGCTATGCATCCGCAAATCTCACTGAAATTGCTTGAAGTGGGATCAGAACAAGTACAAGTGGGGATCGATGATGGCAGTCTCGATATCGGTGTTGTTATGTTGCCGATTGATGAAAATGTCTTCGAAATGTTTCCTATTATTAACGAACCAATGATGCTGATTGTTCATCCTGACCATCCCTTAGCCCAACAATCAATTGTTGATCTTATTCAGTTAAAGGATGAAAATTTTATTTTTTTCAGAAAAACTTTCACTATTCATGATCGGATTATCACTAAATGTATTGAAAGTGGATTTTCTCCTAATATTGTCTTTAAAAGTGCCCACTGGGACTTTATCGTAGAAATGGTTGCTATTAACTTTGGTATTGCCTTACTGCCACTCACAGTTTGCCGGGATCTTGACCAAAAACGCATTAAAATGCTCTCCATTACTGAGCCAATGATCCATTGGGAATTAGGCGTTATTTGGAAAAAGGATCGCTATCTATCCTTTGCAGCAAAAGAATGGCTCACTTTTACTAGTGAACGCTTTGGCGTACATCTCAAGTTATAAAACAAGGGCAACTAAAGCTTAAAACCAAGCTTTAGTTGCCCTTGTTTTATAGATGATCAACTGCCAACTTCTCTAAAGAAAGCTTAGCTTGCGCCAAGCCTTAATTTACTTTCGGATTCCGAAACTAAGCATCGCATAGCCCTTAAGCGTCTTTGACATGCTTATGTAGCTATATGCTGCCGATCCAATTCTTCTTTTTAAAATACACTATCATAAATCTTCCGATTATAGCCATAAGCAGCAAAACAGCTGGATAGCCCCACTCCCATTCTAACTCTGGCATGTATTTAAAATTCATACCATATAGCCCTACTATAAAAGTGAGTGGGATAAAAATAGTAGATATAATCGTTAAAATTTTCATAACCTCATTGAGCTTATAACTTACACTAGAAATATAAATATCAAACATACCAGTCACCATATCACGGTACATTTCTATGGTATCAATCACTTGAATAATATGATCATAAACATCTCTGAGATAAATGAGAGTATCATGGTTAAATAATGGAGAATCTCCCCGGGCCAATTTATTAATAATCTCCCTTAAAGGCCATATAGCCTTTCTCATAAATAGCATTTCGGTTTTTAAGGTATGTATTTCTTTAAGAACATTAGGTCCTGGATCTAACATTAACTCATCTTCTAAGACTTCTATCTTCTCTCCTAAATATTCAAGAGCTATATAGTAATGATCCACAATACAATCCATTAATGCATATGCTAAATAATCAACACCTTTGGTTCTTATCTTACCATTGATCTTTTTTATTCTTTCCCTTATTTGCTGAAAGGTATTATTATCATTTTCCTGAAAAGATATAATATGATTTCGAATAACAATAATGCTTATCTGCTCAAACTCTATCCTTTTTAGTTCCTCAAAAGAATGAATCATTTTGAGGACGATATAAACATAATCCTTATTTTCTTCTAGCTTAGGACGTTGATTTGCATTTACGATATCCTCCATCACAAGTGGATGTACCTTAAACTTATTGCCGATTTTTTCTATAACATCAACAATATGAATGCCGCTTATATGTACCCAATTAACATCAGCAGTACATTCATTACTTAATAATTCATCCACATTGGTAAACTGCTGCTCATTCCAGTCATCTTTATTGTACGACAACATGGATATTTTTATTTTCTCATTTCTCATGGTGCCGATATGCAAAAGTGTGCCTGGTGGCATGCCTACCTTTTGAGTATTATGCTTATGTTTATATTTACCTGACAAAAATATCACCTCACATCTTCTGTAGTATCACTACCAGATTGGACGACCTTCTTTATATATTTGTCATAGATTTGATCATAAGTCATAATAATATCCCGGGGCTTACTGCCTATATTGGGTCCAATAATTTTCATTTCTTCCATAGTATCAATCAATCTCGATGCTCTGGTATAACCAATACGAAACTTGCGCTGCAGCATGGAAGCAGATGCCTGATTTGTTTCCATTATAATCCTGATAGCATCCTCGAATAGTTCATCTTCAAACACACTTTGTTTTTGTTCGTCTTTACTAGCCCCTTCACAGGCAGTAATTCCTTCTAAATACTCAGGCGGCTCTACTTGTTTCTTTATATACTCTGTCAGTTGCTCTACCTCACTATCAGCAATAAAGGCACCTTGCACTCTGAGAGGCTTAGACATCCCAATAGGATAGAATAGCATATCACCTTTACCTAAGAGTTTTTCTGCACCAGCCATATCGAGAATTGTCCGAGAATCAATTTGTGATGATACGGCAAAAGAAATTCTCGAAGGTACATTGGCTTTAATTAAACCTGTAATAACATCAACAGACGGTCTTTGAGTAGCTAATACCATATGAATACCTGACGCCCTAGCTTTCTGGGCTAGGCGAATAATAGCATCCTCCACATCTACTGGGGAAACCATCATTAAGTCAGCGAGTTCATCAATAATAATCATAATATAGGGTATTTTTTCACCACTTGAACCTGCACCTTTAGGGAAATTGCCAATCATTTCATTATATCTGCCAATATCCCGCACCCCGGCAGCAGCAAACATTTCATACCTGCGTTCCATTTCTTGCACCGCCCACCGCAAGGCTGAAGCCGCTTTTTTTGAATCGGTAACTACAGGTGTTAATAAATGGGGTAAACCATTGTAACTAGTCAATTCTACTACTTTCGGATCAATTAAGATAAGCCGTACTTCCTGGGGAGTTGCTTTAAATAAAATACTGGTTAGTAATGTATTAATACAGACACTTTTACCAGAACCAGTTGAACCTGCTACCAGTAAGTGCGGCATTTTGCCCAAATCAGCAGTAACCGTCTTGCCGGCAATATCCTTACCTAAGGCTACTACCAATTTAGATGATGACTTTAAAAAATCATCACATTCTAAAACATCCCGCAGCGGCACACTTAATGTCACTTTGTTGGGAACTTCAATACCAATAGCAGCCTTACCTGGAATAGGTGCTTCAATCCGCACCCCTGATGCAGCTAAACTTAATGCTATGTCATCTGCCAAATTAACAATTTTACTTACCTTAACACCAGGTGCTGGCTCGAGTTCATAGCGAGTAACAGTCGGTCCCTGACTTATATGAACAATTTTAGCTTTAATATTAAAACTTTCTAATGTTTTTTCAAGAATTCTTGCGTTATTTGCCACTTCCCTTGCAAGCTTACCATCTGTTAAAGCAATTGTTTTTTTTAATAATGATAATGGTGGCAGTACATAACCTGTTATTTCTTTATTATCTGGCTGCAATATACATCCATCATCTGCAGTCTTCCCCTTACTAGACTGCTTTATCTTATTGTTAGGAGTAGATTCTCTGGTCTGACGAATCGTTTCTTCTATTAGAACTCCAGACCGTGTCTCTGCTTGTTCTTGCAGTGCAGCTTGCTCTAATAATTTATCCATCAATGGATTATCAGCATAAGAAGCAGATTGTTCCAATGTTGCTGATAATTCGCCTACTAACTGCTCCTTTTTTAATGTTTTTTCAGCAAAACGTCGGTCTTTTTCCTGATTATAAAACTTTCCAACCTTCTCAAATTGTTCATAGGCTGTGGATAATCCTTGTTGGGCTTGCTGCCTAGCTGTCAGAAATGCCTGATATAAGGACCAAGTTGTCGCAATTAAAATACCACATAAACTAGAAGCCAATAATACTATTAAACTTCCATAAAAACCTAGAAATTTTCGCAATAAAAATAATAGCATTCCCCCAACGAGACCGCCCCCATTGATTAAACTCTCTGGCATTATCTCCTTATTTTCAAGAATAAGAAAATGGTGTATAAGGCCCAAAAATGAAATATATAATAAAGCCAATCCCCAGAAGCGGACGCTATATACAATTCCTTGATCTGACTTTATATAAAAAATACCAATAATCATCATTAATAAAGGGATGACAATAGCCCCTAAACCAAAAGTATAACTTAAAAATTTAGATATATAGACCCCTACTGAACCAGTATTAAAATTAAGCAAACTAAATATGAAAATAATGCCGGCTGCTAATAGGAAAATACCTACCATTTCAGAACCAAGGCATGGATTCATATTACTTTCTTTTTTTACCTCTGTTTTACTTTTAAAGTTTCTCGTAGACAATCCTTACCACCTAATTCCCTTTTATTTAATATTAATATGATTATACCATTTTAAAAGGTAACTTTACAAATATTTCAAAAACATATGTTTGATTATTCATCTGCTTATCTCATTTCTAAATAATAGACCTCAGGACATACTGTCTACTGTTTATCTTATGATAATACGACAGTTACACATTCTCCGCTTGACAATATTTTTAAATCAAATATAATAAAAACATTACAACTTTACAGATGTTTTTCTCAATCTCTCCTGAGCTGCAAGGGTGTTAGAGTTAACTCTTGCCCCTTAAAGTGGCAGGAGTTTTATTTTTTAGTGATATTAAAGGAGGCTTTTTTTATGCGCAGTGATATTGTAAAAAAAGGATCAACTAAGGCAGCCCATCGCTCACTCTTTTATGCCATGGGTTATACATCAGAAGATCTTGATAAGCCCTTAATTGGAATTGTAAACTCATTTAACGAAATTATTCCAGGACATATCCATCTTAGAGATATTGCCCAAGCTGCTAAACTTGGGGTGGCTGCTGCTGGCGGAACACCTATGGAGTTTCCTGCTATCGGTGTATGTGACGGTATCGCCATGGGGCATAAAGGTATGAATTTTTCATTGGCCAGCCGGGAACTTATTGCTGATTCCATTGAAGCAGTAGCAGGAGCTCATGCCTTTGATGGTCTTGTGCTGATCCCAAACTGTGATAAAGTTGTGCCAGGTATGCTGATGGCTGCGGCCCGGCTTAATATTCCTTGTGTTGTTGTAAGCGGCGGTCCAATGCTGGCCGGTCGATATCAAAGTAAGGACATCAGTGTAAGTACGATGTTTGAAGCAGCAGGAAAATTTGAAAGCGGTAAAATCGATGCTGACGAACTAGATGATATGGAACAAGCAGCTTGTGCTAGCTGCGGCTCATGTGCAGGACTCTTCACAGCCAACTCTATGAACTGCCTTACTGAAGCCTTAGGGATGGGGCTACCAGGTAATGGTACTATTCCAGCTGCCTATCTAGGAGCACGCAAAAAACTAGCCAAACAAGCTGGTGCTGTCATTCTGGAACTCATAAAGAGAGATATTAAACCAAGAGATATTATGACTCGTAAGGCTTTTGAAAATGCAATTACTGTCGATATGGGTATTGGCGGTTCATCAAATACAGTCCTCCATTTATTAGCCATTGCAAATGAAGCTGAAGTTGAATTACCTTTATCATTATTTGATACCCTCAGTGGAAAAACTCCTTATATTACAAAACTCAGCCCTAGTGGAGCCCACCATATGCAGGATTTAGATGAAGCAGGTGGCATAACCGCTGTTATGAAAGAATTGTCTACCATTGGTATCATCCATACTGATGCCTTAACAGTCACTGGCCCCGTATCAGAACGAATTAAAAACGCCCACATCACCAGGCCTGATGTTATCCATACCACTCAAAATCCTTATCGCAAAACTGGCGGTATTGCGGTTCTTGGAGGAAATCTAGCTCCTGACAATTGTATTGTCAAAGAAAGTGCTGTGGAAGAAGATATGCTTGTTTTTGAAGGACCAGCCCATGTATTTGATTCTGAGGAACAAGTACTTGAGGCTCTACTTGACAAAAAAGTCCATAACGGATCTGTTGTTGTTATTCGCTACGAAGGACCAAAGGGTGGTCCTGGTATGAAAGAAATGCTCAATCCTACGGCAATTATTACTGGTATGGGTTTAAAAGTAGCCCTCCTGACAGATGGTCGTTTCAGCGGTGCCACGCGCGGAGCATGTATTGGTCATGTATCCCCTGAAGCCATGGACGGTGGTCCTATTGCATTGGTAGAAGACGGGGACATTATTAGCATTAATATCCCGGCTCGTACTCTAACACTAAAGGTTAGCGACGAAGAGTTAAGTAAGCGCCGCAAAGCTTGGGTACAGCCTGAGCCAAAGGTAAAAAAAGGCTATCTGGCCCGCTATGCAAAACTTGTTACATCATCCAGCAAAGGCGCTGTTTTGAAATAATCAAACCTAAGATAAAGAAGCACAACATATTTTCTTGATATGTTGTGCTTTTTCTTATAATATCAGAATTTATTTGCTTTGGCTGATATTACAGCCTACTACCCGTAATGATAAAAATAGGACGCGCTAACATTTTATTATCTCCAATAATGAAGAACTTTTTTCTTATATTTTCTTAAAAACCATTTGCTGCAATCCGTCCAGATCGCCACTAGAATGAAGCCGCCCATAAATAATTTTCCATAGTCTAGCCCACGATAAAATTGATCAATTATGATAATTATAAAAATGATAATACAAACAAAACTACAAGCTCGCATTATGTTCCCCCCTCAGCAATAGATAGTATGAAGCTATCTATTAGAAATTGGCGGTATCATATTAAGCAGAAATAGAAGATTGTTTATGCTGATACTCATCTTCACTACGTTGTATATATACCGACGCAACAGCGTCTCCAGTTATATTAACAGTAGTACGGATCATATCTAACACCCGATCAATACCAGCAATTAAGGCTATCCCTTCAATCGGCAGATTGACTGATTGTAAGGTGAGCGTCAACATAATAAGCCCTGCTCCAGGCACACCTGCTGTGCCAATCGACGCCAAAGTACCGGTAAGCACAATAACAAGCATTTGGCTCATTGTCAAATCAATCCCATAAATCTGAGCCACAAATAGAGCGCATACCCCCTGATAGATAGCAGTACCATCCATGTTGATTGTTGCGCCCAGGGGTAAAACAAAACTCGATACTTCTTTGGAAACCCCTAAGTTTTCCTGGGTGCACTTCATATTTACTGGCAGGGTTGCTGCGCTGCTGCATGTTGAAAAAGCAATTAATTGGGCAGGAAATAGACCTTTGAAAAATTTCATAGGACTCATGCGCCCTAGTATAGAAATAGCACTTGTGTAGACCAACCCCATATGCAATATACAGCCAATATACACGGCAGCAATGACTGAGGCTAAAGGAATAAGAACCTTAGGGCCATTGGCGGCAACCACTGGCATGATGAGGGCAAATACGCCATATGGAGCAACCTCCATAATAATGTTGACAATTTTATAAGTAACTTCCGCAAAGCCATCAAAAAAGGTTTCGACAATTTTAGCACGCTGGCCTACCAGGGTTATACCGATACCCACAAAGAGGGCAAACACAATAATTTGTAACATATCACCTGTTTCCATTGCCTTAACCGGATTCGACGGCACCATATTAACTAATACATCCATAACAGACGGTGCTTCTTTACCTTTGTAAACAGCATTGGCAGGTAATGAAAGACCTACACCCGGATTTAAAACTAAAGACATAGCAATACCGATAATAACCGCTATAGCAGTAGTTCCTAAATAAAATACCATGGTTTTAATACCAATACGGCCTAGTTTCTTAATATCTCCTAAACTAGCGGCACCTACGACCAAGGATGCAAATACCAAGGGCACAATAATCATTTTAATTAAATTAATAAATAATGTCCCCATGGGTGCAATCCACTTTTTTATAAAACCAATATTTTCTGGACCGGCCACCAAACCTGCGATTATCCCCATTACCAGACCTATTAGAATCTTGCTGGACAAATGCATATAAGTCCCTCCTCTTTGAATTTATTAGGAAAATCCTACGGCGTTTTTCTGAGAATCATTTTAAATTTGATATTATTATAATTTATATGCCAAAAGTTCGAGAAAATTTCTGCATTATTGATCATTACATCCCCCCGTAAAAGCACTTTTTCCATATTAGCAACAACTCTACGTACACTTAAATAAATAGTGTTAATATTCTTACAATTATACGTAGATTAATATAATTCCTCTATTCTTATATTTTTTTTATATGTATCTATAAAAAATATTCACTCCTAAACCTATCTGACTAAATCTATCTTTCTTACCAGTTTAGTTGACAAATTTCCATAAATTGATTTATAATATATTTAAAATAATAAAAAAATATGAATGTATTGTTGTTTATTGTGTTGTAATGATCTATAAACAAAATACTTAGTGACGATGAGGTCGCTTCCTTTGATAAAGGTGGCGGTCTCTCTTTTTGTTTTTTTTAAAAAGGAGGATTTTTATATGTGGGGATGGGGAACAGGTGTATTAATAAAATTAACAAAGCAAACGGAAGAATATGCGGCTGGCAAATTGCATCATTCTTTAGATGCTGGGTCCTATCCAAAAAAGTGGCAGCCTTTAGCAGAATACATAGGAAAGTTAGCTGGTATGCTAGGTGATTTTACAAAAGGAGCACAGGTTTCCGCTGGAAGAGTTTCGGCAGCAGTAGAACAAGTTAGCCAGGCCATTGATGATGCTATTGGTTTTTCTGAAAATGTTAGACGGGAAGCTGCTATTACTCAAGATTTATCCTCATCCTTGGTCGAGACTGCTGGCAAAGTGAATAAGGATATTATTGAAGTACAGTTGGCATCTCAGCATATTACGGATATTGCCGGTAATATCCATCAAGATAGTAGTGAAAATAAACGTCGTGCTGAACAAGGAAGTTTATGTATTAATCAAGTAGCAGTCGCTATGGAAGATATCCATTTATCTTCTAGTGAAATAGAACTCCGCATTAAAACCCTCATGAAAGTTGCTAGGCAGATCGATGATTTTTTGGTTGTCATCCGTGAAATATCGGCACAAACTAACTTATTATCTTTGAATGCAAGTATTGAGGCTGCTCGTGCAGGTGAACATGGTCGAGGCTTTGCCGTGGTGGCCGGTGAAATTCAAAAACTATCTGATCAAAGTAATAATGCTGCACAGTCAGCAAATGGATTATTAACTGAAATTGATCATGGTATTTTGGCAGCTGCCGAGGCAGTGGAAAAAGGTATGAAAGCTGTTAAAAGCGGCGGAATGGCTATGGGAGAAGCTGAAGCCATCTTACAAGATATATTATCGTCAAGCTATCGGGTAGAAAGTCGTTTAGCAGAAGCTGCTAACGCTAGACAAAACCAATTAGATGCTGCCCAAGGAGCAGTACGGGGGATTGCTGATATTGGTGAGTTATGTCAGCAAGTTTTAACCCATGTGGAGCAGGTTGGAGTATTCCTTACCGATCAGAAGAAGGATTTTAGCGAAATAGGCCATATGGGCACTATTCTCACAGCCGAGGCAGAAAGTATGGTGAAAACCACAGAAAAAATAGCCCTCGTTGATTATAATCAAACTAATAGCCCAGATATAGCTATTCTCATCTGTAAACAACAGAAACTTGTCGAACACATCGCAGAGCAAGTAGGAAAACAAGGCTTGGCAGCTGCAGATCAGGAACTATTATTGCGTAATTTATTGCAGCAAGAAGAAAAACTTGAGGCCGCTTGGAGCAATTCAATAGATGGTCGTTTTATCGTTTCTTTACCACCAGCAGGCATTGCCAATGCCGCTTCTCGCACCTGGTTTAAGGAGGCCAGTCTTGGAAATAACTTCGTATCCCAGGTATATGTATCTGCTATATCATCTCTCCCATGTATTACCATTGCAGTTCCTATCCGATCAACAGAAGGAAATATCATCGGTGTTATTGGTGTAGATGTTAAATTAATTAGTAATTAGTAATTAGTAATTAGTTATATAAGAAGAAAGGTCCCTATCCATACATTGGATAGGGACCTTTCTTCTTATACTAAGCCTTGAGCTTTCATAGCTTCAGCAACTTTAATAAATCCAGCGATATTAGCGCCGATTACTAGGTTATCTTTATATCCGTATTCTTCAGCCGCACTACTAGTATTTTTATAAATATTAACCATAATATTTTTGAGTTTTGCATCAACCTCTTCAAATGTCCAAGAAAGTCTCATGCTATTTTGGGACATTTCAAGAGCTGATGTGGCAACACCGCCAGCATTTGCTGCCTTGGCAGGGCCAAACAGAACACCATTGTTAATAAATACTTTTGTCCCTTCCAAAGTAGTAGGCATATTAGCTCCTTCAGCGACTACCTTACAGCCATTCTTAACAAGGATTTGGGCGTCTTTTTCGTTAATTTCATTTTGGGTGGCACAAGGCAGAGCAATATTACACGGGATTGTCCAAATTCCTTCACAACCCTTATGATATTCTGCTGTAGGATGTGTTTTAATATATTCTGATATTCTCTTTCTATCAACTTCCTTTATCTGCTTTATAGTAGCAAGGTTAATACCATTAGCATCATATATATATCCGTTAGAATCGCTCATTGCAACAACTTTTCCGCCAACCTGCATAACCTTTTCTGCTGCATAGGTAGATACATTCCCTGATCCTGATACGAGAACTGTCTTATCTGCAAAGGACATTCCTTTAGCCTTCAGCATTTCTTCGACGAAATATACAAGACCATAACCTGTAGCTTGTATTCTTGTCAGACTTCCTCCATAGGTTACGCCCTTCCCAGTCAATACTCCTGCTTCATATCGGTTTTTAATTCTCTTATACTGGCCAAATAAATAACCTATTTCACGTCCGCCAACACCAATGTCACCTGCAGGAATATCCACATCCTGGCCAATATGTCTATAAAGTTCTGTCATAAAGCTTTGGCAGAACCGCATAACTTCAGCATTTGATTTGCCCTTAGGATCAAAGTCAGATCCGCCTTTAGCGCCACCAATGGGAAGTCCTGTTAATGAATTTTTTAATACTTGCTCAAAGCCCAAAAATTTGATGATTCCAATATATACAGAAGGGTGGAATCGAATACCGCCTTTATATGGCCCTATGGCGCTATTAAACTGTATTCTGAAACCTCTATTAATCTGTACCTTTCCAGTATCGTCAACCCACGGAACTCTAAATATAATTTGGCGCTCAGGTTCAACAATACTTTCAACTATTCCAAGTTCTATATATTCTGGATGTTTTTCAAGTACTGCTACCAATGATTCCAAAACTTCTTCCACTGCCTGATGAAATTCCGGTTCCATTGGATTTCTTGCTACTACCTTATTATAAAGTTCTTCACAATACTTTTTAGCATTTACAGTCATTAATATATCCTCCTTTTTAGAATAATAAATATACTTTAATTTTAGAATATACTTACAAAACTTCACCGTCAATATTTAATAATAATATACACAAAAAATTGGTTAACCAATCATTTATATTGACTATTTTTTTGATTTATCGGCACAGCCCCATAGTAACAAATAAACCCGTTAATTATGCCTCACAAGGTACATAATTAACGGGTTTATTATTTCATTCAAAAGGAGAATTATAGGTAGCTGTCTCGTACATACTAGCCATCATGGCTTTCATACCAGCCAGCTCGGGGAAGTCGCTTGTAAATAACAAGGATAGAAGCTGATCAAAAAAATGGATAGATACATCTGTTGGTATTTTCATGGTTCCTAATGCAAATGCTAGGCCCATTATCGTAATGACCTTATCAGTATAAGTACCTGCAGTGCCGAGTTCTGCTATGGTATTTATAATAATTTCTGATCCTGGATTTTTACTAAATTGCTGAACATGACACAATCCGGAATCTAAAATAGCTTCAGCTGCTGTTGTTAAAGAAACATCGTCCCCTATCTCTGTTGTAAACTGTAAAATAATTGTTTTTATAGCCTCAACGTATTGCTCTTTCAAATATATCGCCTCCGGGGGAATATTTTAATATATTAAATATCCAAATTTTTCACATCATGGGCATTATCTTCAATGAATTTACGTCGAGGTTCTACTTTATCGCCCATGAGAATAGAGAACATCTCATCAGCTGCTAAAGCATCACCAAGCTCTACCTGTAGAATTGTCCTGCCCTCAGGATTCATCGTCGTTTCCCATAACTGATCAGGATTCATTTCACCTAGACCTTTATAGCGCTGTACATTAATATTATCCTTACCAATGCGAGCTAATAACTTAGCCATCTCATCATCACTATATAAATACCAGCTTTCACGCCCTTTTTTCACCAAGTACAAAGGTGGTTGGGCTATATAAATGCGACCTGCTTCAATAAGAGGCTTCATATAGCGATAAAAGAAAGTTAATAACAATGTACGGATATGTGCACCATCAACATCCGCATCTGTCATAATGATGATTTTCCCATAACGACTTTTTTCTAAATCAAAGTCTTCAGCAATACCATTGCCAAATGCAGTAATCATAATACGAATTTCTTCGTTATTAAGTATCTTATCAAGGCGAGCTTTTTCTACATTCAGAATCTTACCTCTTAGTGGCAAAATAGCCTGAAAACGCCTGTCCCGACCTTGTTTTGCCGAACCACCTGCCGAGTCACCCTCAACAAGATAAATCTCGGTTTGCATTGGATCTTTCATAGAGCAATCTGCTAATTTGCCAGGCAGGGAACTTATTTCTAAGGCATTCTTTCTGCGGGTTAGTTCTCTAGCCTTGCGAGCAGCATCACGAGCGCGAGCAGACATCACTGACTTTTCAATTATTTTTCTAGTAACAGCTGGATTTTCTTCAAAAAACTCACTTAGTCTGTCAGAAACAACACTATCTACAATACCCCGCACTTCACTATTACCTAATTTAGTTTTAGTTTGACCCTCAAATTGTGGTTCTTCAATTTTAAGACTAATAACAGCAGTTAAGCCTTCTCGTACGTCTTCACCACTTAGATTTTCATCATTATCTTTTAATATATTAAATTTCCGGGCATAATCATTCACTGTTCTTGTTAAAGCAATTTTAAAACCGCTTAAATGGGTACCACCCTCTTGAGTATTGATATTATTTACAAAACTAAAAATATTTTCTATATAACTTTCATTATATTGCAAAGCTATCTCAACAATACTTGTACCTTTTGCTCCAGAAATATAAATAGGTGCTGTATGCAATACTGTTTTATTCTTATTCAGATGGTCAACAAAAGAGCAAATACCGCCTTCATAAAAAAATACTTTTTCTGTAGCAGTACGTTCATCAGTTAATGTAATGGTAAGACCTTTATTTAAAAATGCCAATTCCCGCAAACGCTGTTTTAAAGTATCAAAATTATAGACTAATTCCTCAAAAATTTCCGCATCGGGTTTAAATGTAATTTTAGTGCCTGTCTCTTGTGTCTCACCAGTAACTTGCAGCTCTCTTGCAGTATTGCCTCTTTCAAAGCGGATATTGTGAATTTTACCATCTTGCTTAACTTCTACCTCTAGATAAACACTAAGAGCATTTACTACAGAGATACCTACGCCATGAAGTCCGCCAGATACTTTATAACCGCCGCCGCCGAACTTACCGCCAGCATGCAATACTGTCAGCACTACTTCTACAGCAGGTTTGCCATTTTCACGCATGATACCTACTGGAATACCCCGTCCATTATCAACTACAATAATACTATTATCGTTACAAATAGTGACATCTACTTTATCGCAATGACCGGCTAAGGCTTCATCGATACTATTATCAACAACTTCATAAACCAAATGATGTAATCCTCTAGCCGAAGTACTGCCTATATACATACCTGGACGTTTACGAACAGCTTCTAAACCTTCCAATACTTGTATCTGGTCAGCTCCATAATTACCATTTACCGTTATATCTTGCTCCATACTCATTATTAACCTCCACCCTAAAATCAACTATCTATATGTATATTGATAATTATATATTTAATACTGAATTAGAATCTATAGAATTAGTAGCTCTTTTATTTAATGTCAATGGTGAAATAGCTGATAAATATACCATTTTACTTGTAATTATAAAACTTTTAGGATTTTTCTCCGAAATATCAATAATTTTTTTTTCTTCTTCCATTTTATTTAAAAATTCATTATTAATATTTGATTTTGCTGATTTTAATTCAGTAATGGCTATAACATCACTTAGCGGAACAACCATATCAGCGCCTAGATGTAAAAACATTACTTTTTCCTCCTAAATTTATCTAATGTTTTATTGATAACCGCTTCATTAATAGCCTCTATTTTAGCTCCAGTTGTTAGCATAATAAAAATCATTATCTTAAATTTATCATTATCCCCATCTTGAATAGCTCTACCTATCGACGAGACTAAGGTATACTTTGCCTGATGAAATTCTTCATCAGTGCACAATATATGCTCATTCAATTCATGATGACGTATCCAAGGAATTTCTTTTAAAACACCTATGATATTAATGATTACTTGATTTTTTTTAGTAAGTTTGCAGACACTACAATGGTTACTATCTGGAGGACATAAAACAGTACAACTGGCACACTGGTGCCAGTTATTCTGTTTCTGAAATTTTTTCAATACAAAATCTTTACGCATAACGCGTATTATTTTCTGCCTTAAATATCTATCATGAACATGTAAGGTTATTTCGTGCATTCTCTGTATCTCGGAGTCATCTAACTTTATTTTACTTAATTTATATTTATTAGCAGACTGCACATCATCTTCAACATTTGTTGTATTATGTAAATTTTTTAAATATCCTGCCTTAAATCTAATATCTAAAATAATTTTTTCACCGATAAAACTATTTATTTTTTCCATGATATTTTCTTTCATCATAGATAAATGATGGCACCATACAGAATTATTTACGCCAACAACTAATATTCCACTTTGCACAACAACGGGATAAGCATGGGCACTAATATCATCACCAACAATTTTTTTCCAATGTACAATCACTGATTGAGCATTGTATTTTTTTTGTAGATTCATATTTTTAATTGTCATTGGTATAATATCTGCCATTTTTTTCATATTGTTCACTCCATAATAGTGCCATTGACTACTCTATGAAATTTTCCAAATTTATTATCAGGAAAGTACTTTTCCTCAGTTGCTGTAATAAATGTTTGTATTCGATCTTGAATAAATGCTATTAAGTGCTCTCGACGAGAAGCGTCAAGTTCACTCATGACATCATCAAGTAATAAAACCGGATACTCCCCTGTTTCTGATTTAATAAATTCAAGTTCAGCTAATTTTAAGGCCAACACACCTGTACGTTGTTGACCTTGAGAACCAAAGGTTCGAAGGTTAATACCATTTACCGACAAAATTAAATCATCTCGATGTGGTCCTATGCTGGTGCTACCACGCCAAATATCATTTTGTCGTAATTCTAATAGCTTGCACCTGTATTCGTCAGCTAAATTATCAATATTTTTTATATCAATATCATGTTTATGATAAACAACTGTTAAGTTTTCTTTATTATCGGTAATCTTGCGGTGCATTAAATTTGCTAACATAGCAATTTTCTTAATTGTTATTTCTCTTTTTTGAACAATTTTACTTCCAATTAGCGCTAATTGCTCATCCCAGGCATCAAGCATTTCAGGTTTTTCTTTTTGTTCTCTAATTTTTTTAAGCAATGTATTGCGTTGGGAAACTATACGGTTATATTTTAATAATTGCTGATAATATGTGGGACTAACTTGTGATATTTCAATATCCAAGAACCTTCTGCGCATATTAGGCATACCTTTTATTAACATTAAATCTTCAGGCGAAAATAATACAATATTTAATAATCCTACTAACTCCCGAGGTTTGATTGGATAACTATTTGTTATTATTTCTTTCTTTTGCTGAGCGTTAAACTTAAATAATAAACTATTTTCAACATTTAAGCGAGAAAAAAAAATGTTAATACTAGCACTATCTTGTTGCCAGCGAATCAGTTCATTATCAGTATTAGCGCGATGAGAATGTCCCATTGCGGCATAATAAATTGCTTCTAATATATTAGTTTTACCTTGGGCATTTTCACCAATAAAAATATTTATACTATGGGTAAAATTCAAAGTAAGATTAACATAATTACGAAAATTTTTCAGTATTATTTTATTTACTTTCATTGTTACACCTTTTATTCAGCTATAACTTTCCATATCCCAATATCTTTAATTTCAATTATGTCACCAGGTTGTATTTTCTTACGGCGTTCATGAACTTTTATACCATTTAAAGTAATTAATCCATCATCAATAAATAGTCGCACTTGACCACCTGTATCTGCAATACCAGCCCATTTTAGCAACTGATCTAACTGTATTGTCTGTGTTGATATCTCTATAATTTCCATTTAATTTATCCTCACAGGTGTAATGATATAGTTATATGTTTCATCATCAGTAGGTCTGATACTTGCTGGACTAAGAGGAGTATTGAGTGAAAATATAAGGTGTTCACTGGTAATATTTTTTAAAATATCAGTAACATATTTAGCATTAAATGCAATTTCTATTTCATTTCCTTTCATCGCAATATCAACAGTTTCACATGCCTTACCGATATCAGGGTTGTTAGATGTAATAATAACACAATCATTTTTAAAAGCCAATTTAATAATATTATAGTCAGTATCTCTGGCAAGCAGTGATACACGTTCAACAGCATCCATGAAGTCATGTGTATTAATAGTTATGGTAGTTGCAAAGGTTGGAGGAATTACTTTATTGTAATCAGGAAAATTACCTTCTATCAGGCGAGATAAAATATATACATTATCAAAGGCAAAAGATACTTGATTTTTTTGATAATAAATAGTTACATCCATGGGGATATCTGAAACCATAATACGTGCTAATTCATTCAAAATTTTAGAGGGAATAATCATTTTGACAGTATTAATATTATGACCAATATGATCTTTTTTAATGGCGATACGATGAGTATTGGTAGCTGCCATCGTAATATTATGTTGATCAACTTCTAATAAGCCACCTGTAAATATTGGCTTTGATTCATCATTAGCACAGGCAAAGATTGTCTTTTTGATAAGTTCTCGTAATATATTATCTTTCACTATCAGTATCGTGTCACTAGTAGGTTTATTTAATACAGGAAATTCTTCTGCTGGTAGACTTAATAAATTAAATTGTGCTTGGTTAGAAGTAATTTTAATAGTTCTATCTTCCAAAGAAGAAACAATTTCAATATTTTCTCCAGGTAGTTTACGGATTATTTCTTGAAAATAACGACCAGATAAGACAATATCACCAGGTTCATCAACAATGGCTTCAATTGTACAACTAATACCTATTTCGTAATTAGTAGCTTGTAATTCTAAAGTTGTACCTTTCGCTGATAAATAGATACCTGTAAGTATTGGCATAGGAGTTTTAGTGGCAATTGCTTTTTGTACGGTCTGTATTGCGTAATTTAGCAAATCCTTTGTGCAGGATATTTTCATTTTGGGACCTCCTGTCGGTATATTAATACTAAAAGATGTTTTTTGTAATAAAATAGTCGTAATAGTAGTAGGGGCTGTAGATATGTTAATAAAGCTAGTCAGCCCTTGTCGAATAATAGAAAGTGGTGTTAATAAGGTGTCAGTAAGTAAGATGGTAGTTATCCACAAATCCACAGGTTTTTGATGATAAAAAGTTAATAACAAATTATATACAGGCAAGCCCTAAGGTTATAAACAGATTTATACACTATAAAGTAGCTTAATGCTGATTTATGTTAGTAAAATAGCGGAAAATGCAATAGTTAGACATTAAAATTATTAAGTATTTTCTATTTTTTTGATTAATTCTTTAATAGTATTACTTAACTTTACATCTTCATTACGCTCACGACTTATTTTTTCATAGGCATGAATAACTGTCGTATGATCACGTCCGCCAAACATTTCACCAAGACGAGGCAAAGAGGTTTCTGTTAGTTCCCTTGCTAGATACATGGCAATTTGTCTTGGGTATGACACATTACGTGTACGCCTTTTGGCTAATAACTCATCAACTTTAAGTTTGAAGTAAGATGCTATAATTTCTTGAATGAGCTCAACGGTAATCTGCTTCGGTTTTCCTTGAGGGAATATATCTTTTAATGCTTCTGTTGCTAAATCAATATCCACGGTTTGGTTTGTAAGTGAGGCATAAGCGATTACACGGATAAAGGCACCTTCTAATTCACGAATATTATTATCAATGCGACTAGCAATATACACCATAACGTCGTTTGGCACATTTAAGTGCTCCATCATAGCTTTTTTACGCAGGATAGCAATTCGTGTTTCTAAATCAGGAGGCTGAATATCGGTAATAAGTCCCCATTCAAAACGTGATCGCAAACGGTCTTCTAATGTTTGAATTTCACGCGGGGGTCTATCACTTGACATGATAATTTGTTTATTGGCTTCATGAAGTGTATTAAAGGTGTGGAAGAATTCCTCTTGGGTATGTTCTTTTTTTGATAAAAATTGAATATCATCAACTAATAATACGTCTATATTGCGATACTTTTGTCTAAAACTTTCTGGATTACCATCACGAATAGAATTAATTAATTCATTTGTAAATTTTTCACTAGAAATATATAGTAATTTAAGTTTTGGATGGTTTTGTAGGATACGATGGCCAATAGCATGCATAAGATGGGTTTTTCCAAGACCGACACCACCATAGATAAAGAAAGGATTATAGGCATTTGCTGGTGCTTCAGCAACTGCCAAGGATGCAGCATGGGCTAAACGATTTGAATTACCAATAACAAATGTTTCAAAAATATATTTAGGATTGAGTATAGCCATAGAATCATCTGCGGTAGTAAGTTGTAGGGATAACTTTTGTTCCGAGTCAGTAGATGGCTTATATATTTGGGATTGAGTAGCATGGCGCATCGAAGTTTGTGAACGATTTGGTATGGTGGGTTTCTCAGGGATCAGAAAATTTTCAGGTGTATTGTCAATTGTTTCTATTTTTTCTATATGAACGGTGCTAGCTATCTGTGCCTTACTATTATCATTGCTATTAATTTGATCCTCTACATCTAAATTAATAAAAAGTACATCCAAAGGTTTATTGGTAATATGATGGACGGTAGATAAAATAATAGGCAAGTATCTAGATTCCAGCCATTCTTTTATAATTTGTTTAGGGGTTCCGATCTCTAGGGTAGTTTCAGTTAAATTTAGGGGTACAGTTGGTCTTAGCCAGGTATCAATCATAAGTTTAGACAGTTCTTGTTCTAACTTTTTTAATACCTGTTCCCATACTATTGTTGCTTGTAGGGTGTCCATACATTCAATCCTTTCTGAGTTATATTTGGATGGCACTACATAGGTTAAGAAAAGGCTAGAGTATAGAGATAGTAGGTTTAGCGGTAATAGTATTTTTATTCGTTCTAAGCAGACATATCAACAAATTTTATAAACAACCCAGTAAGTTATCCACATACTTATCAACAAATGTTAATAAGTATGCTCTCTAAAAACTTTTAAGCGAAAAAAAAATACAGGAACGAGAAGGTAAAAAAATTCACGGCCGTGTATTTATCTGTTATAATACCAGTATTAGAAGTTGTGGATAAAAGTGTGAGTAAAATATGAAAAATGTGCATAAGTTTTAATATATGTAGATAACTAACATGTAAAAAAACCGATGTTAATAACTTATTGATATTATATTAACAAAAACAGTACAAGTTATCAACAGGTTTTTACAAATAAAAACATTATGTTGAACAATTATAAACAGCTTAGCAAAAGACTCCATAGCAAATTTCTTGACATTGGTCTCCTATTTCGTCTATAATGTTTAGTAGTTAAAAATAGGTATTTTAACTTGAAAGCTCTCGTATATTAGCAAGGAGGTGTAAATAAATGAAACGTACTTATCAGCCAAACACATTATGGAGAAAAAGAACTCATGGCTTCCGTGAACGTATGAAAACTAGGGGTGGCCAATTGGTTATCAAGAAAAGACGTGCTAGAGGCAGAACAAAATTATCTGCATAGTAGGTCCCTTGAAAGTGGCTTATTTTGTCCATATGGCGGGATGATGAATTGTGATATATAAGTTATCTAAGCAAGGGCTATTGCACAAAAATAAAAAGTTTCAGGCTGTTTACAAGTCAGGTAGATCATATGCTAATCGCATGGTTGTACTTTATGTACTGCCCAATAATGACAATGTGCGCCGGATTGGGTTTGCTGCAGGTAAAAAGTTAGGTTGTGCAGTAGTACGAAACCGTGTAAAACGACTACTACGAGAGTCGTATCGTTTAAATCAATTTAAGCTCATTACTGGGGTTGATTTGGTGTTAGTTGGCAGACAAGCTGCAATAAAGGCTGATCGTATGGCTATTACTGGGGCTTTTATAAATTTGTGTAATAAGGCAAAAATTTTGGCTAAGTAGGTAGTTGGCAATGAAAAAAATGGCAATAATTTTTATTAAAATTTATCAGTTATTTATTTCACCGCTCAAACCACCTACTTGCCGTTTTATGCCGACTTGTTCAGAATATGCATTGCAGGCAATTGAAAAATATGGGATGTTCCGTGGAGGAAGTATGGCAATTAGACGAATTTTACGTTGCCATCCATTTAATCCTGGCGGTTATGATCCTGTTTGATATATAATGAGTTGTGAGCTCGTTCAGCTGAAGCTGAAAAAAGATTATTAATTAAAAGTTAATTAACAATCTTTTAATTATAAATTTATTAAAAAATGGTTGATGCCAAATTATTATTGAGGACGTGAGATTTTGGTTCTGTTTGATTGGGCGATTGGCCTTTTGCAAGATTTATTAACCTTCTTTTATGGTATAACAGTTTCTCTAGGCATAGCTAATTATGGTTTAGCGATTATCTTGATTACTTTAGCCATTAAACTCGTCTTGTACCCATTAACAGTAAAGCAAGTTAAGGGTATGAAGGCTATGCAAGATTTGCAGCCTAAAATGAAAGAACTGCAGGAAAAGTATAAAGGGAATACAGAAAAACTTAATAAGGAAATGGCTATTTTATATAAAGATTCAGGAGTAAATCCATTATCTGGTTGTTTGCCTTTATTGGTACAAATGCCAATTCTTATGGGGATTTTCTTTGCTATTCGTGATTATCAATATGCGCATACACCTAGTTTTTTTTGGATGACGGATTTGTCCCTTCCAGATCCTTTGTATGTATTACCCATCTTGTCAGCTGCTACTACTTATATTCAACAAAAACAAACAACTACTGATACTAATCAGCAAGCTAAAATAATGATGAATTTAATGCCACTATTTATCGGTTATATCAGTTTAACTTTTCCTGCCGGATTAGTATTATATTGGGTCATGAGTAATATTTTTCAAATAGCCCAACAATGGTGGATGTACCGCGGTGCACCTCAAAAATAAGGGAGGCTAATTAACACGATGACTTCTGTGGAAAAAACTGGAAAAACCATTGGAGAGGCGGTAGCTTTAGCTTTGAGTGAGCTCGAAGTGGGCATAGATCGTATTGATTATGAAGTATTAGAAGAGCCAAGCAGAGGTTTTCTTGGATTTATTGGTACAAAATTGGCGAAAGTACGGGTGACCGTTAAGCCAATTGATCCGATGAATGTTGCCCAGGAATTTTTAGAAAATATTTTTGATTTAATGAAATTAGAAGTACAGATCGAAAAAATCAGCAAACAAGATAATACTATTTTTAATATTCGTGGTAATGATTTGGGAATACTGATTGGTAAACATGGACAGACCTTAGACGCATTGCAATACTTGACTAATTTAACAGCTAATCGTGATACCGATAGTAAGGTTCGAATAGTACTTGATGTGGAAGACTATAGGCAGCGACGCGCTGATACTTTGACGCGCTTGGCTTCGCGATTAGCAGATAATGTTAGACGTCGCGGTGAAAAAGTAGTGTTAGAGCCGATGAGTTCTAACGAACGTAAAATAATACATATGGCATTACAGAATGATCAACGGATTGTTACCTATAGCGAAGGGGAAGAACCTTATCGCAAAGTTGTCATTGCCTTAAAAAGATAAATTTTTTCATAAATGCGCTGGCAGAAGGATGTTTAGTTGAACGTTTCGAATAGAACATCACATTATCGCCGAAGCCTCATGTGTCTGCATTAATGTAAAGAGACTCATATAGCAAAACCCAGTAATAATTAATTATTACTGGGTTTTGCTAGTAAAATAAGGATTATCATTTTTGAATACTATAAATAAATAGATATAATGTGTGATAAAATAAGTAAAGCTGTGGAAATTTGGGAGGCGTTATCGTGTTTGAAGGTGAAACAATTAGTGCGGTGGCTACGGCAGTGGGTGAGGGCGCAATCGGTATCGTGCGCATGAGTGGTAATAAAGCTATTGCAATTATTAGTGAAATATTTCAAGGAATCAAACAGCAGCAAGCTGCAGATATTGATTCTCAGAAAATGACATATGGCCATATTGTGGATCCTGAAAGCAAGAAAATAGTGGATGAAGTATTGGTCCTTATTATGAGAGCTCCCCGGTCCTATACTAGAGAGGATGTTGTAGAAATTCATTGCCATGGCGGAGCTGTGCCGCTAAGAAAAATTTTGGAGCTAATCATACAGTATGGCGCGCGACTGGCTGAGCCTGGTGAGTTTACTAAGAGAGCGTTTCTTAATGGCAGATTGGATTTGGCCCAGGCTGAGGCAGTTATTGATATTATTAGGGCAAAAACCGATGCTTCTTTACGGATGGCCTTAGGTCATTTGGCAGGAGCATTATCAGAAAAAATAGGTATTTTGCGCTTTGAAATTTTAGGGATGATTGCAAATTTGGAAGCAACTATCGATTTTCCAGAAGAGGATATTGAAGAACTAACAGCTCAACAGGTTAAAACAGCAGTCACTTTAATTTTAAAAGAAGTGGATTATTTGCTGGCAACGAAAGAAACAGGAAGGATACTCAGAGAAGGACTGGAGACAGTTATTATTGGCAAGCCTAATGTTGGTAAGTCAAGCTTATTAAATGCCCTTCTAAAAGAAAAAAGAGCTATTGTGACAGATGTGCCGGGAACAACTCGAGATATTATTGAAGAATTTGTTAACCTTCGCGGTGTACCGCTAAAAATTGTAGATACTGCTGGTATACGTGAGACTGCGGATATTGTTGAAAAACTAGGTGTGGAAAAGGCTAGAGAATATATTGTTACCGCGGATTTAATATTAGTATTACTTGATGCATCCTTACCCTTATCAGCTGAAGATAGAGAGGTGCTAGCATTACTCTCAGGAAGAGAGGCTATAGTGCTGGTCAATAAGAGCGATTTGCCAACCCTTTTAGATATGGATGAAGTATATACCTATATATCAGATCGGAAAGTTGTAAAAATCTCAGTAATAGAGGGTAGTGGTTTGGCAGAGCTAGAGCAAATGATTGTTGATATGGTATATAGTGGGCAGGTTCAGCAAAAAGAGGGAGCATTTATTAATAATTTGCGACAAGCCAGCTTGCTTGAGCAGGCCAAAAGTCATTTAGTTGCCGCAGTGCACACAATTGATGATGGTATGCCGCCTGATTGTATTGTAGTAGATTTACGAGATGCCTGGGAGAGGTTAGGGGAAATTACCGGAGATACAGTCGGTGGCGATATTATTGAACAGATTTTTACTAATTTTTGCATTGGGAAATAGGGGAGTGATAGATTTTGTTTATTGCAGAAGAATATGATGTAATTGTTATAGGCTCAGGTCATGCGGGGTGTGAGGCCGCCCTTGCAGCAGCTCGCATAGGCTGCAAGACATTGCTTGCTACTCTTAATATGGATAATATTGCTTTGATGCCATGTAATCCTTCAGTAGGCGGACCGGCTAAGGGACATTTGGTCAGAGAGCTCGACGCATTAGGCGGTGAGATGGGGATAAATAGCGACAAGACAAGCTTACAGATGCGCATGCTTAATACCAGCAAAGGGCCGGCAGTTCACGCATTACGGGCACAAGCAGATAGAAAGTTATATCAGCTTATGATGAAAGAAACAATTGAAAACCAGACGGATTTAGATGTAAAGCAATTAATGATTGATAAGCTTTTGGTTAAAGATAATAAGGTCTATGGGGTAGAGGTAGAAACCGGTGAAGTTTATTACGGTAAAAGTATCGTTTTAGCCACAGGTACTTATTTAGGCGGAAAAATTATTATCGGAGAATTAGCATATAGTGGTGGGCCTAGTGGGCAGCGGGCATCAGAGAAATTAACAGCTTCTCTTAGAGAATTAGGTATTCGTATTATGCGTTTCAAAACAGGAACTCCAGCAAGAGTGGATAGAAGATCATTAGACTTTTCTAAGATGAGTATCCAATCAGGGGATGAACAAATTCATAATTTTTCATTTATGAGTGATATTGAAACAAGGGTTCAGCTTCCTTGTTTTCTTACTTATACGAATCAACAGACTCATGAAATTATTAGGAATAATTTACACAGAGCTCCTATGTATACTGGCATTGTAGAAGGGGTAGGACCTAGATACTGCCCGTCGATTGAGTCAAAAATTGTACGGTTTACAGACAAACAGGCCCATCAATTGTTTATTGAACCAGAAGGCTACAATACCCATGAGATGTATGTCCAGGGTATGTCCACAAGTCTGCCCATTGATGTGCAATATGAATTTTTGCGGACAATCGCTGGTATGGAAAATGTAAAAATAATGCGTCCTGGCTATGCGATTGATTATGATTGTATAGATTCTACCCAGTTAAAACCATCTTTGGAATTTAAAAAGATTCATGGATTGTTCTCAGCAGGGCAAATTAATGGCACATCAGGTTATGAAGAGGCGGCAGCCCAGGGGCTGATTGCCGGAATTAATGCTGCCCGTTTGGTTCAAAATCATAGTGCTTTTATAGTGTCCAGAGCGGATGCTTATATTGGTGTATTGATTGATGATTTAGTGACAAAAGGGACTAATGAGCCTTATCGAATTATGACATCGAGGTCTGAATACCGGCTTATTTTGCGCCAAGACAATGCAGATTTGCGTTTAACAGAGAAAGGTCGTCAGATTGGACTTGTCAGTGATGAGCGATATGATCGATTTATTGCTAAGAGAGATGCTGTGGAAGAGGGGCTGGGATTGCTGCGAAGTATGGTGATTACGCCGACGCCAGAAGCACAGTCAAAAATGAGGGCCATGGGGACGGCTGAGCTGCGGACAGGTGTTAGTTTGTATGATATATTGCGTCGTACTGAAATTAGCTATGATATGCTAAAAGGACATTTCGAGCTGCCGATTCTTAGTTATGGAGTTCAACAGCAAATAGAGATTGCTGCGAAATATGAGGGTTATATCAGTAAACAGTTAGAGCAGGTTAAGCGGGCGGCTAAGCTAGAAGAAAAATTATTACCTGAAAATATTGATTATGCAGAGTTAAGCGGTTTAGCTGTAGAAGCTCAAGAAAAATTAAATGAGATAAAGCCTATATCGATAGGACAGGCATCCAGGATTTCAGGTGTAACGCCTGCGGATATTGGTATTTTAATGGTTTATTTAGAACAGTGGCGCAGGAGGGGGGAAGCAGGAAAGTGATATTCAAGGAAGTATTAGATCAAGCTGCCAGAGAGTATGGTTTACAGCTTACAGAAGAGCAGATAGCAGCCTTTACCAAATATTTTGAAATATTGGTAGAATGGAATGAAAAAATTAATTTAACTGCAATTACTGCTCCCGATGATGTAGCGATAAAACATATGATTGATTCTTTATCTTGTTATGATGAGGCAATTTTTAAAAAGGGAGCATCGATTATTGATGTGGGTACTGGAGCTGGCTTTCCAGGACTGCCTCTGAAGATTTTTCGCCCTGATCTTAAACTTACATTATTTGACTCTTTAAATAAGAGAATATTATTTTTACAGGCAGTAGCCGATTGCCTGGGAATTAGTGACATTAATTTCATCCATAGTCGAGCTGAAGATGGCGGTAAAAATAAGCAGCTAAGAGAAAGTTATGATATCGCTGTATCTAGAGCTGTGGCCAGATTGAATGTATTATCTGAGTGGTGCCTGCCATTTGTGGCCGTAGGAGGCTTTTTTATTGCACTTAAGGGGTCTCAGTACAGTCTAGAGGTAGATGAGGCTCAGGGGGCCATACAGCGCCTAGGCGGCGAAATTGCTAAAATAGAGAATATAAAGCTACCTGGTCTTGATGATATACGGGCTGTCATTTATATAAAAAAGATAAAGAAGACGCCACTTGCTTTTCCCCGCCGTCCGGGAACGGCAGAAAAAAAGCCATTATAGTTACTAGAAATTAAAAGGAATTAGAACAATAATGGCGAATATTACCATATTGATAGGGCTATTATAGGTGAGGCGGTGTACATATGAAAAATTTGGCCAGATTATTTGGATTGAGCTCAGCGCCACTTGAAATAGTCGCTCCGGCTAAAAATCAAACAGTTGTTGAAAAGGTTATGGATAATATGCATAGTATTGATACTCCAATTCACAGCGATGACACAGAAAATGTGTCTAACATAAATGTTGATGAGATAACACCTAATCCATTTCAACCGCGAAAAATTTTTAATAATGATTCGTTGCAGGATTTGATGGCTTCCATCCAGGAGTATGGGGTTATTCAGCCATTAATAGTACGTATTACAGCCAACGGCTATGAATTGGTTGCTGGTGAACGTCGGTTAAGAGCATCCAAATTGGCGGGACTGCAACAAGTACCTGTTATTGTGAAGC
>Ga0074193_1001308_pt1 | contig 31532 bp, 33 predicted proteins | sample EPASupsiteHSE605_FD_64523 | JGI IMG/M metagenome (GOLD analysis project Ga0074193, IMG submission 64523) | Bioremediated contaminated groundwater from EPA Superfund site, New Mexico - Sample HSE6-05 | ecosystem: Environmental > Aquatic > Deep subsurface > Groundwater > Contaminated ... | reverse complement strand
CCTTCAAGTTTTACTTCAAGAATTTCATCATAAACTTTTTCTGCACCAAAATGTTTTGCTTGTTCAGACATTCTGTCTATAAGAGTAGGTCCAGATTCACCTTCAAGACATCCTGGATAATTTTCAACTTCAGATGTAAGAACTATTTGTCCGCCATCTTTTTCTCTTTCAATAATTAATGTTTTAAGTCTTGCTCTACCAGCATATAATGCTGCGGATAATCCTGCAGGACCTGCTCCAATAATTATTACATCATAAACATTGCTCATTTCACACCTCTTTCACTTTTATAATATATATTATACCTAGCAATTTGTATTCCAAACAGCTAAGTATAATATATTTTTATAAAGCGCTGAAATTTAACATATTTTTGAATTTAAACATATATATTTATATTAGTATTTGAATTATAAGTATAAAACAAAGCAACTTAATTCTTACCGCGAATTAATTTTCACTATACAATACTATTTTTCAAATACTGTTTGACCAGTAACTTCTGTTTCTAAAGCTCTTAATGCTCTTCCTACTAAGTTTCTTCTTATGTCTCTTTCTTCTTCAAGAGTTAAGCCAGGATTTCCAAGAGGATGAGGTATAGCTATAGTAGGAACTATTCTATTAGCTCCAACTGTTAAAGATATAGGAACTACTGTACACATATGTACAACAGGGATTCCTGCTCTTTCTATTTCTTTTACCATCGTTGCACCGCAACGAGTACAAGTACCTCAGGTTGATGTCAGTATAACTGCATCCACTCCATCAGCTTTTAATTGTTTGCCAATCTCTTGAGCAAAACCTTTTGCACTCTTAACAGCAGTTCCATTACCTACAGTTGCGTAATAATATCTGTGTAAAGAACCAATTTTGCCTTCCTTCTCAAATTCTCTTAATATATCAACAGGTAATACTCTGTCAGCATCTAAGTTAGCATATACTGGGTCGTATCCACCATGTGCAGTTTCATAAGTAGCTTCTGTTAAATCCATAACTCCATCGATATCATATTTGCCAAATTTAGAAGCACTTGATGATTCAATGTGATCTGGATTTCCTTTTGGTACAATTCCTCCAGAAGTTACTAAAGCTATTTTTGCTTTTGTAATATCTTTTACTGCTGGATTTGGATCAACTCTATCAAAATCTGGCATTGGGAATTCAGTTTCATATTCTTTGCCTGCTAATTTTTTAATAAGCATATCTACTGCTCTTTTTGATCCTCTTTCTTTTTCAAAGAAGTTAACTCTTATACCATTCGGCATATATCCTTCTTCAGCTGATGAAGCAATTTTTTCGCCTCTAGCAAGTTTTAATGCAAGAGGTGCCATTTTTTTAACTGCATCTCTCATACCAGCTGCTGAATTTTTAGTTGATATCATATATACTTTATTTTTAAACATATCAGCACCAGGATTTTCTTTATACATTCCTGTTAATGCTGGAATACCAAGTTCTTCCTTAACTGCTGAAGCTATAGTACCGCAAGCAACACCATATCTTCCTGCATTAAATGCTGGTCCTGCTATGAATAAATCAGGATTATATTGTTTCACCATATCTAAAACTATTTTTTTAGCTTCTTCAAGATTTTCATTAAAGTATGAATCTCCACATACAATTGTAGCAACTATTTCTGCTTCTCCATTAAATGCTTGTTGAAAAGCTAAACCAGGTCCTACAATACCTTCTCTAACTTCAGCAGGTATGTGTGCCATTTCTTCTCCGCCTACATTAGCAAAGAATTGATTAATATATTGAACAACTTTTATCATAATTTTCTCCTCCCTTCTCTACTAACGTGCACTTAATTTATTGAAGCCCATTTCATTAGTGGCTCCTGTAATTACTTGAAGTTCTGCTGTTATGCTTCCATCTGCATGTAAGCTACCATCAAATCCACCAGCAATTCTATCTGCAACTTCTGCATAACCTATGATTTTATCTAATGCAGGTAATTCTATTACTTCATTAGCATTTCCACCAGTTACAACAGCATTTGCACTAACATCTGCATCAGCAAGAGATTGTGAAGAACCATCTCTACCAGCATATTCATCTGTAATTATTACAGTTTTAATACCTTTTGCTTCAATTTTTTTACAATTCATAATTAAGTCTGTATCAGGGTTTCCAAAACCTTCTTGTGAAATCAAAACTCCATCAAGTCCTAAGAACTCAGCAAGTTTTGCGCTCCAATCAGAAGATCTTTCTTTGTCTGCTAAATATACATTTTCATTAGTAATTATAACACCAACAAAGTTTAAAGTTTTTCCATGTTGTGCAAACAAGTCATGAACAACAGGATTGTTTAAATGATGATATGTTGTATTTTTATCACATGCAGATACGCAGTTACCGCTTACTATAGCTCCATCCATTATTTCAGTTGGATAAATAAGCGTTGTTAAGCTTTGTTTAGCATCTACTCCATATACATATGTATCGTGCATTAAGCCTTGACTTTGTAACATTAATACATATGCTACTCTAGGTAATTCAGGATATGCTTTTATTCCTTCTGTAACAGATAATGTTTCAAATGTTTCAGTTTCATCTGGAGTTAAGCTTTTTGCAAGTTCTCCAAGATATAAAGCAACTTTATAACCTGCAAATCTAAGAGCTTTTTCATGTTCATGTTGTTTTAACCCATCTTTTGGTTCGCAAACTAACACTAAATTATTTAATTTCGAAAATGGTGTATATTCTGCCCCAGTACCAGTCATATCTATAATACCTTCTTGGAAGCCTACAATTTTACCAGTAGTTACAACTGCTGCACCTTTCAATACATTAGTTTTTCCTGATCCAACTGTAACAACTTTGTTTATCATACCTGGGAATATTCCACCAGGTCCTTCAACTTTAACTCTAGGTTCAATAACATCTTTCACAGGCATGATACGAATACTTTCACCTGGTCTAGCTAGCTCAACCTCAGCTGATTTAAAATTTTGATCTTCTAGAATTATTGCTTTTACTTGCTCTTTGTTAACATAAAGTGTTCCATTTTCAACTTTTGACACATCAGCAAACTGAATGTCTTTAATAAAAATGTAACCTAATTCTAACTTCAAAAAAATCACCTCCGAAATATTTTGTTTGGTTTTATCTATTTAATGCGCTTTCAAGCACAGTTAAATCAATTAGTTTAAAATCTTCTATTATCTTTTCACTAAAATTATAGTTCATCTTCACTTTATTGAAATTATCATATGTAATTATTGAATTTTCAATTATAATTAAAGAATCATAATTAATATCCCCACGAATGTCCGAAATTATTATAGATTTATAAGGAGTTTCATTTGGTTTCACACTGCTTGATAAAGGATGTGTTAAAAGTTCATATCCTTCATGAATTTTATCTCTTGTTTTTATTAAAACATCTCTAAAGCTGCCTTCTATGAGAACGATATCGTACTGTGCATTATATTTTTCATAAACTGTATCATTATTTGTTATTATCATATTTATCCACCATTTTCAGTTTTAAAAGCAAATTTTTGAAAAAAAAAGAACAGAAAGCAAGATGCCTTCTGCTCTGTTATTAACCTGAGAGATTCTTCCCATACGGAGTTGCTCCTTCGGTGATACTGCGCTTTCCAGAGTTTTGTCTGCTTACGGTCCTTTTGCCTGAGATCATCATTAGCAATATGGCATATTGTTAGTTTAATCCTTCGGCGCTGTTAAATTTGTAACAGTCTCTCCCGCAAACTTCATACAATTTATTTATATATCTCATTATATATAACCTTTTATAATAAATCAAGCTTTATTTATGAATTAATTTTATTTTTTTTATTAATTACTTCTAGTATTGTAATTGCAATATTTGATGAATGATCACCTATTCTCTCAAGGTTGCTTATGGTGTCTAAGAATATAACTCCTGAATTAGGTTCACATATACGATTATTTAATCTTTCAATGTGATTTTTTCTTAACACTTTAAACATTTTATCAATTTCTTTATCCCTATTTAATACTACATTACAATCATCACAATCGATTGTGCTTAAAGCATCTAGAGCAAGTTTAAATACAGAGTGAGTTAAATCATACATTTCTTTAAATTCAATCATTGCTAAATCAGAAAACGACACTTCGTTTTCTATTTTATATAAAGCTAGCTCTGCTATATTATCAGCATGATCTCCTACACGTTCTAGATCATTTAAACTGTTCATCATTGTAACAAGTTTATCTTTTTCATCATCTGTTAATGATTCTTTATCTAGTTTCACTAAAAATTCAAGTATTAATTTTGTTAATGAATTTACTTTTTTCTCTATATCAAACACTTCATAAACTAATGTTTCATTTTTAGTTAAAAAAGCTTCAGCTGATATTTCAAATTGATGATGTACCATATTTCCTAAGCTTAAAAGCTCTTTAGAAGCTTGATTAATAGCTATAGGTGGTGTAGCAAAAAGTCTTTCATCAATGTATTTAACAATTTTATCGTTATCTTCTTCTCCGCCTTTAATTAAAAACTCAGAAGCTTTTACTAAATATTTTGAAAACGGGAACAAAATTATAACATTTATTATATTAAATAATATATGAGCAGCTGCAATTTGTTGAGGTACATATTCAGGTACAATTAAATAAACAAGTGCTTGTACTGGTTTTCTTAAAATCAACATAAAAATTAATGTCCCAAACACATTAAATAACAAATGTATCACTGCTGCTCTTTTAGCTGTTTTATTAGCACCTATACTAGCTAACATTGCAGTAACGCATGTACCAATATTTTGTCCAAAAACTATTGGGTAAGCCATATCTAATGTTATACCTCCACTTGCAGAAACAGCTATTAAAAGACCTGTTGTAGCACTGCTAGACTGAAGAACTGCTGTCATTCCAAATCCAACTAATATTCCTAAAAAAGGATTTGTAAACTTTGTCAGTGCATCTATAAATATTGGCGAATTTTTCATAGGTTCCATTGCATCTTTCATAAGGTCCATACCTACAAATAAAATACCAAAACCTATTACAACTTCAGCAATATTTTTAACTTTTTTCTTTTTACTAGCTAAGTAAACAAAAACACCAATACCTACAAATAATGTAGCTATTTTAGTAATATCTAAAGATACTAATAATGCTGTAACCGTAGTTCCAATATTAGCACCCATTATAATTCCAACAGCTTGATTCAAGTTCATTAATCCAGCATTTACAAATCCTATGGTCATAACTGTAGTAGCACTGCTTGACTGAATTACAGCTGTAACTAATGTTCCAACTAAAAGCCCCATGAAATTGTTTTTAGTCAAAGCCGCCAATAAATTTTTCATCTTATTGCCTGCAGCTTTTTGTAGACCATCACCCATATAGTTCATGCCGAACAAAAACAAGCCTAAGCCACCGATTAAACTAATTGCAATATCCATTATTCCTCCATAATATATTAATATTTTTTATTTCAAATTAGGAAATCCCAATTGCCTCAATGCTTCATACATTACAATATTTACTGAATTAGCAAGATTTAGAGACCTTGCATGTACATTATCAATCATTGGAATTTTTATTCTGTTGTTCACGTATTTCTCATGTATATAATCAGGCAAGCCTGCAGTTTCTTTTCCAAAAATTATATAACAGTTGTCAATATATTCAACATCTGTATAAAATCTGCTTTCTTTTGTTGTTGAAAAAAATATCTTTTCATTTTTTGCTTTTTCTAAAAGTTCTTCAATATTTTCATAATATGAAATATTCACTAAATTCCAATAATCAAGACCAGCTCTTTTTAAATATTTGTCACTTACTGAAAAACCTAATGGTTTAATTAAGTGTAAGTTACTCCCTGTCGCTGCGCAAGTCCTTGCAATATTACCTGTATTTTGTGGTATTTCTGGTTCAAATAAAACTATATTTAATGACATAATTATCTCCTACATATCTTTAGCTATATTAACAAAAGGAATTATATCATTATTTGTAAATATAATAAAGACATATTTTTATATTTTTCAACCATTTTCATACATGTAAATTATATCGTTTAAAGTAAATAACTAAATAGCTTTATAAAGTTTTTCTTTATTATAATTGCATATATCTTTCAAACTACAAGTATTGCATTTTGGATTTTGTGCTACACATGTTTCCCTTCCATGTGTTATAAATAAATGGTGCATGAGTTTCCATTTCTTTTTAGGGAGTTTTTTCATCATTTCATCTGAAACTTTATCAGCAGTTGTTCCAGATGCAAGCCCAATCCTTTTTGTAACTCTAAATACATGAGTATCAACTGGAAAAGCTGGAATATTAAATGCTTCAACTAATACAACACTAGCTGTCTTTCTACCAACTCCTGAAAGTGACATCAATTCTTCTACAGTTTGAGGCACTTCTCCACCAAATTTTTCCTTCAGTTCTCTACACATATTAAATATGTTTTTTGATTTATTTTTATATAACCCAATCCTTTTTATTTTATTTTCTATTTCTTCTTGAGTTAAAGTTAAAAAACTATCTAAATCAGGATAACACTTGTACAATTCTTCAGTAACTTTATTAACGCTTTTATCAGTAGCTTGAGCACTTAACATTGTCGATACCAATAATTGAAAAGGAGTACCATAATCTAAGCTGCATTTAGCATCTGGATAATCAACTTCTAAAAGTAGATATACCTTCTCTGCTTTTGTCATATTAAAATACCTCCATAATATGATTGATAATTTCAACTCTTTCATCATTGTCAATAAAATCAATTATTTTTGCTATCGAAGATTCACAAAGCGTTTTACTGTTTGAAACTACCGAAACACCAATCACAGATCTATTCCATAAATCCATATAATCTACTTCAGCAACAGATGCATTAAACCTAGACTTAATTCTTTCTATAATACTTTTTATAACATGTCTTTTTTCCTTAAGAGAATTAGACTCATATATTAGCATTTCTATTTGACAAGTTCCTATTATCATAATTTATCTACCTCCAATAATTTCTTATATTCATTTTTAATTATATCATTTTCATATTTTAAATTACTATGCAAAATATCTGATGCTTTTTGTTTGTTTAATTTCATTAGTGACCAAGCCGAATATGTTTTAATCATTTCAGAAGGATTTTTTAATTCATTTTGCACCTTTTCAAACATTGTTTTCAAGTCTAAGTTAGCTATTGATATGATACTATTCCTTTTCCACATATTTTTGCCGCGCCAACTTCCTGACATATATCCATATTTATAATTAAACTGAGAGTTATTCATACTTAGCAATTCATCAAAATCCACTAAAAGTTCTTTATAATCGTTATCCGGTTCCATAGATAGTATTTTGTTGTTTTTAGGGCATACAAGTTGACAAATATCACAGCCATATATTTGATTTTCCATATTGCTTCTATATTCTAAAGGTATATATAATTTAGTTTGAGTCAAATAAGAAACACATCGTTTTGTGTTAATTCCACCATCATTTAATATTGCATTATTTGGACAGCTATTAACACAAATGTTACATCCATTACAAATATTCTTATTTTCACATTTATTATTTAAAATTTCATTTTCAATTTTTAAATCTGTCAATATATATCCTAAATACATAAAAGAACCGTAATTGTCATTTATAACCAAACTGTTCTTTCCATAGTTTCCAATACCTGCATTTTTACAAATTTCTCTATCTATTAAAGGAGATGTATCAACACAAATCATATATTCATTTTTAAAGTTATCATTTATTTTTTGTGCAAGTTGATTTAACAAGCTTTTTACTTTAAAATGGTAATCTTCACCTAATGAAACTACACTTAATAAGCCCTTATCTAGAGTATTTATTTTTTTATAACCTTTAGCATAAGTTATACCAACAGCAATAATACTTTTACATTGAGGAAAAATATTTCTTGCATCAAGCCTTTTTTTAATGTTATTTTCTTCTAATTCATTATTATAATTTTTTTTTACTCTTTCATTTAAAGAATGCTCTAGGTAATCATAATTTAAAATATTAGTAAAACCAATATTTTCTATATTCATCTCTTTTGCTATATCCAATATAACTTGTTTCATTTATTTTACCTCTTATAATATATATAATATCATATCATAAAAATATATTATAATGAAGAATAAAAAAATATTAATTATTAGTAATATAAAAAAAACGCCTTTTAGGCGTTTTTTACTGCTTCAGCACCTTTTAACAGTGCTTCTTTATTGAGTGGAACTAAATGCGCTTTATTTTCTCCAAATACTTTTAAAAATGCTTTTAATATTGAATCAATTTCTACAACTTTTGTAAGTTCAATATATGCACCAAGCATTACCATATTAGATACTTTTGCATTTCCAAGTTCTGCTGCTAATTCATTAACTGGTACATAATAAGCATCTAAATCAGTTCTGGAAGTCTTTTCATTTATTAATGATTTGTTTATTATAATTTTCCCGCCAGGCATTACTTCATTTTCAAATTTTGACAGAGAAGGGAGATTCATAATTATAGCAGCTGTTGCATCATGTGATATAACTGGTGACCCAATCATGCTATCAGATACCATTACATCACAATTTGCAGTACCACCTCTCATTTCAGGTCCATAAGAAGGAAGCCATGTTACTTCTTTATTTTCTAGCATTCCTGCATAAGCTAAAAGTTTTCCCATTGCCATAATACCTTGACCACCAAAACCTGCCATTATAACTCTTTCATCCATTTTATTTTCCCTCCTCAAAATCTCTGAAATTTTGTAAAGGATAATATGGTATCATATTTTCTTCAAGCCATTTTAATGCTTTAACTGGAGTATATCCCCAGTTAGTTGGACATGTAGATAGTACTTCAACTATAGCAAATCCCTTTCCTTGTAACTGGCATTCAAAAGCTTTTTTTATTGCTTTTTTAGCTTTTCTTATATTTGCTGGAGTATTTACTGCAACCCTTTCAACAAAACGCGCTCCATCGATTGTAGCAAGCATCTCTGCCATTTTTATAGGTTTGCCACATAAAGCTTCATCTCTTCCAAGCGGAGCTGTTGTAGCCTTTTGTCCTACAAGTGTTGTTGGAGCCATTTGTCCTCCGGTCATTCCATATATACCATTATTAACAAATATTGTAGTTATTTTTTCTGCTCTATGTGCAGCATGAACTATTTCTGCAGTTCCTATTGATGCTAAGTCACCATCACCTTGATAAGTAAACACAATATTTTCTGGTCTAACTCTTTTAATACCTGTTGCAACAGCAGGTGCCCTACCATGTGATGCTTCTTGCATGTCACAGCTAAAATAATCATATGCAAGAACTGAACAACCAACAGGTGCAACACCTATTGTTTCATCTAATATATTTAATTCAACTAAAACTTCTGCAACTAATTTATGAATAACTCCATGTGTACATCCTGGACAATAATGCATTTGTGCATCTGTTAAACCTTTTGATTTTTCATATACAATTGTCATTATTTAATACCTCCTGCAATTTTTTCAATATCAGCTACTATACTTGCTGGAGTAGGAATCATACCACCAGTTCTACCGTTGAAATATACAGGCAATCTTCCTTCATTTCCTATTTTAACATCATCAATCATTTGACCTGTACTCATTTCAACTGTAAGTATACCTTTTGCATTTGGATTTATCTTTTTAAATACTTCATAAGGATATGGCCACAATGTAATAGGTCTAATAAGTCCCACTTTTATACCTTTAGCTTCACTTAATTTTATTGCATTTTTTACTATTCTTGATGTAGTACCATAAGCAACACATACAACATCTGCATCTTCTAATCCAAATGCTTCATACAACACTTCATTTTTTTCTATTTCCTTATATTTTGCTTCTAATTTAATATTGTGTTGTTCCAATAATTCAGATGCTAAATACAATGAATTTATAATATTGTGAGGTCTTTTTCCTTTTGTTCCTGTAGTTATCCAGTCTTTTTCAGGAAGTTCTATTTTTTTAGGTTCTTTAAATTCAACAGCTTCCATCATTTGACCAATCATACCATCTGCTAATATCAAAACAGGTGTTCTGTATAAGTCTGCTTTATCAAAAGCTTCCATAACGTAATCAACAGTTTCTTGAATGCTTGCTGGTGCATATACTATAGTTCTGTAATCACCATTTCCTCCTCCTCTTGTAGCTTGAAAATAATCAGCTTGACTTGGTTGAATACTTCCAAGACCTGGGCCGCCTCTCATCATATTTACAATTACACATGGAAGTTCTGCTCCAGCACAATATGTTATACCTTCTTGTTTCAATGATATTCCAGGGCTAGATGAACCAGTCATAACTCTAGCACCAGCTCCTGCAGCACCATAAACCATATTTATAGCTGCTATTTCACTTTCTGCTTGCAAAAATACTCCACCTACTTTAGGAAGTTCTGCAGACATATATTCTGGTAATTCACTTTGAGGAGTAATTGGATAACCAAAGAAATATCTACACCCTGCTTTAATAGCTGCAGCTCCTACAGCTTCATTACCTTTCATCAATACTTTAGACATAATTTACCTCCGCTATTATAATCTTTCTACTTTTATTACTGAATCAGGACACATAATTGCACAACTTCCACATGCTATACATAAAGATTCATCTGTTACATATGCAGGATTGTATCCTTTTGAATTTATAATTTCTTTGTTTAAACTTATAATTTTTTTTGGGCATACAGAAACGCATAATTCGCATCCCTTGCATATGTCTTCATTAAATGTTACTTTACCTCTTACCATAATCATACCTCCATTTTTAGCTCATCCATTCTTCCCTCATATATAAATTTATGGGGAATAACTTTTCCTTTATTTCTTCATTTACTATTTTATCAGCTGTTTTTTTCATTGCAGCTTCATACCTAATTGGTACATCTATTTCCCAAGATACTTCTTTTGTAAGTTCGTGACCAAATTCAACATCTAGTACACTTGTATCTTTTAACAAATGAGTATTGTTTATAAGCCCTGTAACTTTTAAACCTGCTGTTTCTTCAATATTTCTTAAATATTTTATTACATTCTCCTTATTTTGCGTTTCCGGCCTATTACCGTTTATTACATAAAACAAATCATAATCCATTTTTTTTATTTGTTCAGAAAATCTAGCAAGAACTCTTGCTCCAACAGGATCCCCTCCAATATCGAGAATTGCTTTTATATTTAAGTTTTGAATTATACCCATAATACCTGCTGGTAGAGCTGGCAAATCAAGCGTTTGATTGTTGTTTATACTGCTGTCTAAAACATGTATACCTAGTTCTTCTAAAAAAAGTTTCTTTTCTCTCGACCTAAAATATGGATTTACAATATCTAAATCCGCTAAACTAACATTGTCATAAAGCTCTTTCATCTTAACTGCATAATTAACTGCAAATTCAGTTTTTCCACTTCCATAATGACCTGTAACAATTACTAATCTTTTATCAAGCACTGATATTCCTCCTCTCATTAAGTAAAACCAGTTGCTTTTTAATAACTTTTTGCTTTTTCAGTTCCATTTAAAACTCTCAATCCACCTTGCGCTAAAGCCAACAATTCATCTTCTCCAGGGTATGTTATAACTTCTGCTATAAAACTAACTTTTTTAGTAATCATATCAACAAATTTTTTATCATAAGCTATTCCACCGGTTATTAATATACAATCTACTTCTCCATCTAAAACAACTGCATATTCACCAATAGCTTTTGCTACTTGATAAGCCATTGCTCTATAAATTAAATCGGCTTTCTTATCTCCATTGCTGCCCATCTCGCTTACTTCTTTAGCATTATTTGTACCTAGATAAGCTGACAGTCCGCCTTTTCCTACAATCATCTTTTTCATTTCTATTTCTGTGAACTTACCGCTGTAACATGCTTTTATAACTTCTTCCATTGGAAGAGAGCCAGATCTTTCTGGAGAAAATGGTCCTTCCCCATTAAGAGCATTATTTACATCTATTACTTTTCCTTTTTTATGAGCGCCTACAGAAATTCCTCCGCCAAGATGAACAACAACAAAATTCATTTCTTCATATTTTTTGCCGAATTTCTCTTTTGCTGCTCTTCTTGCAACAGCCTTTTGATTTAAAGCATGCCAAATGCATATTCTATTGAAATTAGGATGTCCACTAATTCTTGCAACATCTTCAATTTCATCAACTACAACAGGGTCTACTATAAAAGAAGGAACATTTATTTCATCTGCAATTGAACGAGCTATTAATCCCCCAAGATTTGATGCATGTTCACCAACCGTGTTAGATTTTAAGTCTTCAACCATCTTATCATTTACAGTATAAGTTCCACCTTCAATTGGTTTTAAAAGACCACCTCTTCCTACAATCGCTGATAGAGATTTTATTTCAATATTGTTTTCTTTTAAAACATTTAAAATTATATTTTTTCTAAATTCAAATTGATCAGTAACTTTCTTGAATTTGCTTATTTCTTCACTTGTATGTCTTAAAGTTTTTTCAAATATCTCATTTTCATCATCAAATACTGCAATTTTAGTTGATGTTGAACCTGGATTAATTATTAATTGTTTCATTTTTTTCTCCTTTTACTTTGATGAACATAAAACTGCTAATGCTATAGAATTTAATTTAGCTTTATCTGAATCTGCTCTTGAAGTAAGAACAATTGGTGCTCTTGCCCCTAATAATATTCCTGCATTTTCTGAATCAGAAAAATATGTCAAAGATTTATATAAAACATTTCCTGCTTCGATATTTGGCATTAATAAAATATCTGCATCTCCTGCCACTGGATCTTTTATACCTTTTAGCTCAGCAGCTTCTTTGGAAATAGCATTATCTAATGCAAATGGACCTCCAACTATACAACCTGTTATTTTACCACTAACATTTAAATCAACTAGTTCTTTAGCATCTAGTGTTGCTTGCATTTTCGGATTAACTTTTTCCTTTGCACATATTACTGCAACTTTTGGGTTGATTATATCTAAAGAACGAGTAAGTTTCAGTGTGTTTTCAAGTATTTGCCTTTTTTCATCTGCATTTGGAGCTATGTTCATAGCTGCATCTGTAACAAATATAATTTTATGATATTTATTAATTTCAAAAACAGCTACATGGCTTAATATGTTTTCAGTTCTTAAGCCTATTTCTTTATCTAAAATTGCTTTTAATATAATTGAAGTATCTACTAACCCCTTCATAACTATATCAGCATTTCTGCTGCTTACTAAAGACACTGCTTTAATTGACGCTTCTTTATTGTCACACTCATGAATTATTTGTATGTCATGTAAATCCAAACCTATATTCTTTGATATTTCATTTATTTTACTTTTATCACCAATTAATATAGGTATACATATATTTTCATCTATAGCCGTTTTAACGGCTTTTAATACATCTTCATCATTAGCTGCAGCTACTGCTATTCTTTTAGGTCCCTTTTTTTGGGCTAATTCTATAATATCTTTAAAACCTTTCATAATTTCACCTCTATATTTATAATAGCAATAACCATACCAATTAGTATTTTTAATGAATAAAAAAAACAGATATTGAAATTTCAATGCCTGTTTCTTTATTATACAATTTTTATTTAAATTTTCCCTAGTTTTTGCAATATATTGCATGCATTTATTTGCAAGTCCTGATTTTGTGCAAAATTTTGCACATTAATTATTCTTGTATTCCGTATTTCTCCATTTTATAATACAATGTCCTTATTGATATACCTAGCTTATTAGCAGTTTTAGTTTTATTTTTGTTTAATTTTAAATATGCTTCTTTGATATAATCTGATTCAGCTTTATCAATAATTGAACTTAAATTTTGAATTTCATCAATGTTTTTAATTTCAACATTCTGTTTTATTCCTGTAAAAGGTGACTGTAAATGAGGCAGATGCTCTTTTTGAATTACTTGTTCATTAAAATTCATGTTAATTATTGATCTTCCAATTACATTTTCTAATTCTCTGACATTGCCAGGCCAATTGTATTCCATTAGAAGCTTAACAGCTTCATCTGTTATACTCCCAATATTTCTACCATATTCATCATTAATTTTAGCAATAAATTTTTTAATCAAAAGCGGTATATCTTCCTTTCTTTCTCTTAGGGATAGAATAAATATTGGTAAAATATTTATTCTATAAAATAAATCTTCTCTAAATTTACCTTCTTTAACAGCTTTGTTTAAATCTGAATTTGTAGCTACAATTATTCTAACATCTATTGATATAGGATGTGTGCTTCCAACTCTCATAATTTCCTTTTCTTGAAGAACTCTCAAAAGTTTTGCTTGAGTATTCATACTGATTTCAGATATTTCATCAAGAAATATCGTACCTTTATCGGCTTCTTCAAAAAGTCCTTTTTTCCCACCCCTTTTAGCTCCTGTAAAAGCACCATCTTCATAGCCAAAAAGTTCGCTTTCTAATAATGTGTCTGACAATGCAGCACAGTTTACTCTTATAAATTTATTATCTCTTCTTGGACTTTGAGCATGGATAGAATTTGCAAAAAGTTCCTTTCCTGTGCCGCTTTCACCTCTTAATAAAACAGTTGCTGGCACTTTAGCTGCTTTTAAAATTTGCATTTTAACTTCTGTAAATTTTTGTGAATCACCTATTATATCATCTGGTTTATATTTATATGTAAGTTCTCTAATTTTCTTTTCAGCTTCTAGAAGCTTTTCAGTCAAATCTTTAATACCTGTAACATCGTGTAATACTGCAACACTGCCTCTTAATATATTGTCAACAATTATAGGAGCAGCCTGAGCTACAACAGTTTTACCGCTAGGTTTTATTTTTAACTTTGTATTAGCTACTGGTTCTTTAGTTCTAAGTACTTTTAAATGAAGGCTTTCCCCTTCTTCTATATCAAATAACGCATCTTTACCAATTACATCATCAGAATTAATTCCAGTTATGTTTGTATATGCAGGATTTACCATTATATGTTCTCCCTTTTCATTTACAACACTAATAGCATCTTGAGTAGCTAAAAAAACTGCCTGCAGCATACCTTGATATTCTTTTAAATTATTCATTTTTAAATCCAATTTTTTTTTCATATAAGACCTCTTTTAAAAATATTTTTCAAAAAGTTTTCCCTATATATAATCGAAAAAAATTCTTATCTAAATATTAATATTAAGATAAGAATTTATTATAGACTTATTCTGCTACATTTTCTGTGTTTGGTGTTTCAGTTTCTACATCAGGAACTATTTTTGATTCAATTAGTTCAACTTCAATAGTATCTGTACTTAATAAAACACTTTTTAGAGTTTTGTCTGTAACGCTTTTAATTTTAACTTGATTTTTACCTAGAACAGTCCCTGATAAATCAGCAGATATTTGCAAATCACTTTTCGCAAATTTATTTACTGCACTTGTAGTTCCTGTTATAGTAACAGTTACTAAATTATTTAAATTTTCTAAATTTACTTCATATCCTTCTTTTAAATTAGTAAATTCCATTTCGTCTAATTTATAAGTTAAATCTTTTTGAATTATTTTTTCTATTGAAACATTTACTACAGGATCATCTTCCAATCCTAAGATTATCAATCCATTATCATTTAATATTTTTCTAGAAGATAATACATTATGATATGCGTCAGTAATATCTAATCCTTCAATTTCTAGTTCCTTGATTGCATCAAGTATATCTTGTCTGGCTGCAATTTTAACTTTGCTTGGATTTACAGTTATATCTGAAATTTCATATCCTGCTAAAGGTTCCCCTGCTACATTTGGTTTTATATTTACATATTTAGTGGGATAAATTGGTGCAGATACTTCAACGTTATCTGTGGGAACTGACATGAAAATTTCTGTATCAGTACCATTATATATTCTTACAGGAACTGTTTTTACAACAGTATTTTTTGCTCCATCAACATTGATTGTAGCTATAGCAGATTTAGCAGAATCAACAATACTTCTAGGACCTGTTACTTTAACTGATGACGGGTTAGATGTACCTTCTGCTCTATAATATTCTTCAGATTGGCTTCCTTCATATTGTACAGAAACATCCATAACCTTAGAAATAATGCTTTCAACAACACAAGCTATTTGTGAAGGATAAGGATCTGCAATTTCTATTCCATTTGGTCCTATTATTTCAACTTTTGCATTTCTGGTTCCTTCTCCAAAGCCTAAAACATCTATGTAAGCGGAAAAATCACTTTTATTGATTTTATTTAACTGTTCACTGGTACCTCTGACTTTAACATTTACAGTTAAATTATCTTTATCTACATTCATTAATATCATATTTGAGCTTTCTAAAGCAGATAAATTTTTAATAGTTACAGGAACATTTGTAATAGTATCTCCAAGTATCGGATTTGTTTGAACCATAACTATTACCCATAAAACAACTGAACAGATCAAGCAAGCTATTTGAATAAATAATTTCTCATTTTTTATCTTCATTTCTATATCTCCATTTATCAAATATATTTGACTTTTCACTTTCCATATATATGCTGGATAACAAGTTTTCAAGCTCCTCTATCTGAATATTTCTGTACAATCTTCCATCTATTGCATATGATATATATCCTGTTTCTTCTGAAACTATAAGTGCTATAGAGTCAGACTTTTCAGTCATACCAATGGCAGCTCTATGCCTTGTCCCTATATCTTTACTAAGTAAGTTGTTATCTGTCAAAGGTAAAAAGCATCCTGCAGCTATTATTGAGTAATCTTTTATTATTACCGCTCCATCATGAAGAGGTGTATTCGGTATAAATATATTAATCAATAACCCACTAGATATTTCAGCATTAAGTTTTGTTCCACTGTCAGCAATATCATTAAGTCCTATTTTTTGTTCAAATATCATTAAAGCTCCAATCTTCTGTCTCGCTAAAGAAGATGTAGCTGATACTATTTCCTTAATAACATATTCAGATGTAGCAGAATTTTTATCTAAATTGGTAAAAGAAAACATTGATGTTCTTCCAATATATTCTAGAGCTCTTCTAATTTCAGGTTGAAATACAACAACTAATGCTATTATACCAACTTGAAATGTACGATCTAATATCCATTTAACCATATGCAATTCAAATATTTCAGCAATAGGGATTAAAACTATTAATAAAAATATACCTTTCAATAGCTGCTTTGCTCTCATATCTCTAATAAGCAAAAAGCCTTTATAAAACACATAGTATACAATAGCTATGTCTACTGCGCTATTTATTCCTATATTTGATAAAATTATCTTAATTTGTCCCATAACTACCACATCCCAAAATTAAATTTATTCTACATCCATTTGAATCATTGTATCATTATATGATCTGTTCATACGTTCTTTAGAATTACCATTTAATTCATTACTTTCTATATATTCCATTATTGGATATACTACATGTTCAGTTTTTCCTTCAGCATTTATCCCTTTATAAACCCACAAAGGTGTGTAATCTATATTCTTTATTGTTACTTCACCAGTTTCGCCTTTTTTCTCAATTTCAATATTTACTATAACCCCATCTTCTGTATATTTAGTTTCAGATTCAGACATTCCATAAGGTGTTAAAGTTTCAATTCTTTGATTTGACAAAAAATTACCCATTGAATAAATAACAAACTTTTTCTCGCCATCATATTCCATTATTTTAGAAGGCTGAATAACATGAGGATGACTTCCAAATATTACATCCACTCCTTCTGTAAACAGCATATCTGCTATAGCTTCTTGGCTTTGGTTTTGTACTCTTGCATATTCAACGCCCCAATGCATGTAAGCAATAATAACATCTGCATTTTGTCCTTTAGCATAAGCTATATCTTCTTTAATTTTTGTTTCATCTATAATATTAACCATAGAATTAAGTTCTTCTGTAGAAAGTAAACTATCCAGTCCATTTACCATTTCAGTATATGCTATAAATGCAACTTTAATGCCTTGAACATCTTTTATTAACACTCTATTTTCTGGCTTCTCAACATATGTTCCAATACTGTCCATGTTTCTATTTTTTATTTGCTCTAAAGTTCTTATAACGCCTGTTTTTCTAGTATCAAGGCAGTGATTGTTTACTGTAGATAAAATATCAAATCCAGCATCTTTAATTGCATCTAATACTTCATCTGGTGCATTAAACAAAGGGTATCCTTGATAATCATAAACTTCATTTCCACCAGTAGTTCCTTCAAAGTTACCAATAGCTAAGTCAGCTTCTGAAAAAATATTTTTAACTGCTTTAAAACTATTTGTAAAATCATATGTACCTGAAGAAGAATCATAAGCTCCTTCAAGCTGTGATGGATGAAACATTATATCACCAGTTGCAGCTATATTTATTGTAACATCTGGTTTTGTTTCTGGTTCAAGCTCTGGTTTTGGTTGTACATCTTTAATATCATCATTTGGATGTTCATTGTTATTTTGAGATATATCATTTTCATTTGTGTTTTGTCTTTCATTTACCATACCATTTACAGCCATTGCTGCTGCTATTATTAAAGCTATTAATATAAAAGCCATAATTAATATGCGTAAATTTCTTTTTCTTCGTCTAGCTTTTCTATTCATTTATTACCTCTATATTTAAATTTACTATAAATACTCGTGTTATATATAATATTAACTTACTATTACTCATTTTGCAATAAATTAATTATTAAGAAACGATTAAATTTATCTTAAAATTTGATATTTATTTTCTTGGTCTAATTAAACATTTAGAATCAAAACCAATTAAATCATATCTTTTTTCTTTTTTTAATGCATTTAAAACAAGTTCATAATTTTCCTTTTTATTATATTGCATCAATGCTCTTTGCATCCTTCGTTCTTCAATATCTCTAGGTACATATACTGCTTCACTGTTTAAAGGATTAATGCCTGTATAATACATGCAAGTTGAAAGTGTCCCAGGTGTAGGATAAAAATCTTGAACTTGTTCAGGTATATATCCCATATCCCTGATATATTCAGCTAATTCTATAGAATCTTTAAGTTGCGATCCTGGATGTGATGATATGAAATAAGGAACTATATATTGTTCTTTATTTTGTTTTTTACTTTCATCATAAAATTTCTTCACAAATTTATCATATGTTTTAATAGAGGGCTTACCCATAAGTTTAAGAACTCTTTCAGAAACATGTTCTGGTGCTGTTCTAAGCTGACCGCTAACATGATATTTACATAATTCTTTTATAAAATCATCCTTACTATCATATATTGCATAATCATATCTTATGCCTGATCTTACGAAAACTTTTTTAACACCTTCAACTTTTCGTACTTTTCTTAGCAAATTTACATAATCGCTGTGATCTACAATTAGATTTTTACACTTTTCTGGTGAAAGGCAATTTTTATCTTTACATGCACCGAATTCTTCTTGTTTCTTACATGCTTTTAATCTGAAGTTGGCTGTAGGTCCTCCAACATCATGTACATAACCCTTGAAATCTTTGTCATGAGTCATTTTTTCAACTTCTTTTATAATTGATTCATGGCTTCTTGCTTGTATAATTCTACCTTGATGGAAATTTAAAGCACAAAAATTACAACCACCAAAACAACCTCTAACACTTGTGATACTAAATTTAATTTCTTCTAAAGCCGGTATACCACCAGAATTATTATAAATCGGATGAAAGTCCATCATATATTCCAAATCATATACATCATCAAGTTCTTGTTCTGATAATATTTCCATTGGTGGATTTTGAACTACATATATGCTGTCATATCTTTCGACAAGTGTTTTTCCTGTCACAGAATCAGTATTTTCATATTGAATTTTAAAACTGTCTGCATATTTTTTCTTTGAAGATACAATTTCATCATAAGAAGGTAAAATAATTGGTTCAAAAGGACGTTCTATATCACGAGTTTTATATACCGTTCCATTTATATAAGTTATTTCTTCAATTGGAATTCCTGAATCTAGTGATTCTGCTATTTGAATAATAGCTTTTTCTCCCATTCCATAAACTAATAAATCTGCTCCTGAATCCAAAAGTACAGATCTTCTAATGCTATCGCTCCAATAATCATAATGGCTCAATCTTCTAAGACTTGATTCTATACCTCCTATGATAATAGGGACATTTTTATATGCCTCTCTTAATTTATTGGAATAAACCGTAACAGCCCTGTCTGGTCTCAAGTTTGGTTTGCCTCCGGGTGAATAAGCATCACTTCTTCTATTCTTTTTAAATGAAGTATAATGATTAACCATTGAGTCGATATTTCCTGAATTTACAAGAAAACCTAGTCTTGGTTCCCCTAATACTTTAAAAGAATTTATATCTTTCCAATTTGGCTGAGCTATAATTCCAACCTTGTAGCCATATCTTTCTAATAGTCTAGAAATTATTGCTGCACCAAAAGATGAATGGTCAACATAAGCATCTCCAGTAACTAATATAAAGTCACATTGCTCCCAAAACCTTTTTTTCATATCATCTATATTTATAGGCAAAAAATCCACTTTAACACCCCTTGCTTTCAATTAAAAATTTAAAATTAAATTAATTATTTTAATATAGCATTATTTAAATAGCTATAATTTTTATTATATCATTTAAATGTTAAAAAAAACAGTTAAAATAAATATGTTTTTATTGAAACTTTGTCAAAACAAAGATATTATATTATAGAAAGCTTAAAAGAAAATAAAGGAGTTACTAAATGGATAAAAATTATAGAGTTGCTGTTGTAGATGGCCAAGGCGGAGGAATAGGAAAAACTTTGGTATCAAAAATACGAAAAGAACTTCCTGAAATAGATATTTTGGCACTTGGAACTAATTCCCAGGCTACAAATCAGATGATAAGAGCTGGTGCTACAGAAGGAGCAACAGGTGAAAATGCTATTGTTTACAATGCAAACAAAGTTGATGTTATAGTAGGCGTTTTGGCTATTATTGTTTCAAATTCATTGCTTGGTGAATTAACTCCTAAAATGGCTGACGCAATAAGCCAAAGCAGTGCTTTTAAAATTTTAATACCAATGAATAGATGCAATGTTGAAGTAGTTGGAATATCTACTAATTCATTGCCTATTTTAATAGATTCTGTTGTTGATGAAATAAAGGATTATATAAAAAAAGCAGTTGAGTAAAACTGCTTTTTTGTAAAATATAATTATTCAATGTACTCCCGTGCTACTTCTTGCCCTTTCAATACTCTTAAAACGCCCATTGTAAGAGATTCCATTTCATTTTCACCAGCTAATATTTCAACAGGTGCTAAAAATTTTACATAATCAGATATTAAATCAGTAAATTTTTTCGAATAAGCAATTCCACCTGTAAGTATAATTCTATCGACATTTCCTTTTGCTGCTGCAGCAAGGCCACCAATTCCTTTAGCTATTTGATAAGCCATTGCTTCATAAACTAGCTTTGCGTAATCAGAACCTTCTTCAATCATCTTTTCAACTTCTCTAACATCTACTGTCCCAAGAAGTGCTTTAAGACCTGCATTGCCTCTAAGCTTTTTCTTCAATTCTTTTTTATCACCGGTCCATGACATTATAAAACTTGCTAATTGCCTTACTTGTATACCACCTGAACGTTCTGGTGAAAAAGCACCTTCTTCATCCCCAACAATGTCAATCATTTTTCCACCTTGATGCAATGAAGTAGTAAAACCGCCTCCAAGATGCACTACGATAAAATTGCAATCAGCATAATTTTTACATAATTTTTCAGAAGTTTTTAAAGCAGCAGCTCTCATATTTAAAGCATGGCCATGGCTCAATCTTTCAATTTCAGGTATTCCTGTTACTTTAGCATAGGGCTGAAGTTCGTCTACTGCAACTGAATCATATATATAAGCATCAATCCCAGCATCTTTTGCAATATCATAAGCTATTAGAGCTCCTAAATTTGAAGCATGCTCTATAAAGGGTTTGTTTTTAAGCCTATCTACCATACAATCATTAACTTTATATGCACCAGATTTAACAGCTGTAAGCAAACCACCTCTGCCTACTACTGCATTTAATTTTTTAATATCAAATTTATTATTTAATAAAATTTCCTTAACAACACTTTCTCTAAAACTATATTGATCTTGAACGCGATCAAATTTCGAGAGTTCTTCGTCACTGTGTCTTAAAACCTCAACAAATAATTCCTTTTCATCTTCATAAACTGATATTTTAGTAGATGTTGAACCTGGATTTATAGCTAATATTTTATACATAATTTTCTCCCTATAGTTATTTTCTATAATATTGTGAAATTACTGCTCCAAGTAATATTGAATAATATTTTGCTTCATATGAATCTGATCTTGACACAAGTACTATAGGTGAAGTTGCACCCATTATAACACCAGCATTTAGTCCATTAGCAAACAATGTAATTGATTTTCCAATACCATTTCCCATTTCTATGTTAGGGACTAACAATACATCAGAATCACCTGCAACAGGGCTTTCATAATTTTTTATTATTGCGGATTCCTTTGATATGGCAAGATCTAGAGATATAGGTCCTTCAACTATTACCCCATCTTCAAATTCACCATTTAAATACATGTCTTTTAATTGTTTTGCATCAACAGTAGCACTCATTTTAGGATTAACTTTTTCTTTTGCAGCTAAACATGCAACTTTTGTTTCTTTATATCCTAATGCTTTTGTAACTTCAACAGAATTTAATATTATATCTTTTTTTACATTAACGTCTGGATATGTAACCATTCCACCATCAGTTAAAAACAGTAGCTTTTTATAACTAGGTACTTCAAATATCATGACGTGGCTAAGCTGCTTGCCTGTTGTAAGACCATATTCTTTATTTAATACTTGTTTTAATAAAATTGAAGTATCTAAGATTCCTTTTATTAAAAAATCAGCACTGCCTTCATTTACCATCTTAACTGCAATTTGAGCAGATTCTTCAAAACTATTTGATGCAATCATTTGATAATTTGAAATATCAATACATAATTTTTTAGCATATTCATTTATTTTTATAACATCACCTATTAAAATAGGTACTATAATACCATTTTTAAATGCATCATCGACTGCGATTAGAACGTTTTCTTCTTCAGCAGCAACAACTGCTAATTTCATCTTAATTTTTACATCTAACAACCTGTTTAGTTCTTCTAATTTCTTCAACTAAAACACCTCCTATGATATTATAGCAATTAATTGTTGATATGTCAAAAATATTATTGCTATAATGTGTGCAAAACGTGTACATAATTACTAAGCAAAAAAAGAAAGTATATAAATACTCTCTTTTTTTATGCAATCATAACATTTATTTTTAATTAACTTCTTTTACGATATTAACGGATGCGCTTGCTCCTACCCGATCTGCTCCTGCTGAAATCATAGTTTTTAAATCTTTCAATGTTCTAATTCCACCAGATGCCTTAATTCTACACTTACCTTTAACTGCATCTTTCATAAGTTTTATATCAGATTCTGTAGCTCCGCCAGTACTGAAGCCAGTAGATGTTTTAACAAAATCTGCTCCTGCTTCAACTGCTAATTCGCAAGCTTTAATCTTTTCTTCATCTGTTAAAAGACATGTTTCAATTATTACTTTTAGAATTGCTTTGCCTTTTGTTTCATTAACTACATTCTTAATATCATTTAATACTATGTTGTATTCCTTACTCTTTAAAGCTCCGATATTAATTACCATATCAATTTCTTCAGCGCCATTTTCAATTGCTGTTTTTGCTTCAAATGATTTTACTAATGAATCATTTGCTCCAAGAGGGAATCCAATTACACAACAAACTTTAACATCTGAATCATTCAACAATTTTCGACATAAGTTTACATAATAAGAATTTATGCAAACTGAATAAAATCCATATTCCTTTGCTTCAATACATAATTTTTCAACCATTTCTCTCGTTGCATCAGCTTTTAAAATTGTGTGATCGATATATTTTGCTATGCTTTTCATATAAACTCCAATAAAAATTTATTTAATTACTTCAAGCATTTGTTTGTTTTTAATCATTGCAGCATTTCCTTCTTCTACATCAACGTGGAATTCCAATGCATATGTTTCATGAACTCTGATTAATACATTTTCAAATACTAATCCTCTTTCGCCTTCAACTTTAACTTTAACCATATCCTTATCTTTAACACCAAATTCTTCAGCATCTTTTGGGTGCATATGAATATGTCTTGCAGCTGCAATTACACCTTGTTTCAATTCTACTTCTCCATTAGGTCCTACTAACTTTATTCCAGGAGTTCCATCTAAACTACCTGAACCTTTAACAGGAACATTTTCAATTCCTAATGTAAATCCATCTGCTAATGAAATTTCTACTTGTGATTCTTTTCTTGCAGGTCCAAGAACTCTTACACCTTTAATAGTTCTTTTAGGTCCTACTAAATCAACTTTTTCATCACATGCAAATTGTCCTGGCTGTCCAAGATCTTTGATTGCTGTAAGCTCATGTCCTTCTCCAAACAATATATTAATATCTTCCTGAGATAAATGAACGTGTTTGTTTGATAATCCAACTGGTACTTTATAACTCATAATAATAAGCCTCCATATATTTATAAATAATTTTCATTCTTGAAAAATTATAATACACATTTAAAATAATATCAATATGTAAATTATTTTTTTCTGCAAATTATTTATTTATATTATATATTTAGGAATTTTATTTAAAATATTTAAACTTTGTTCACCTTATTATTATAAAATTTTAAATATATAAAATATGCAACGCTTATAATTGTCAAAAATACAAAATAATAAGATATATATAAAGCAACGGAATTGTAGGGGGTAACTTTAGCAGTTATATAAAAAAAAGAAGCTGCTAATATATAAATTATTGTCTTTTTATTGTTAAAAGTATTGTTTAAAATTACATTTTGACTTTTCTTCTTTATTTTTTCATTATATATTTTATTATAAAAAACCTTATTTTCTGGCAGTAAATTAAACTTTTCAGTCAAATTATATAGTTCATCAGTATCTATAATTGAAATCTTAATATTTTCATTTATTTTCTCCAACATTTTTTTTGCTTCATCACTTATTGTATTATTTGTTACTATTACACCACTTTTTATATTGTCTTGGCTCATGAGAGAAATAAAGCTTCTCACATCAATTTTCTCAACTTCAGCACCATCAAAAAGTTTAAAAATTTTAATGTAATATTTATCATTATTTAATTCAGCAAAATACATGTGCTTACCAATTTTTTTGTATTTTGAATAACCTTGTTTAGCAAAGAAATATTTTATTAAATTTTCAAATCCTGTTATTTCAATATCATTAATTTTTTTAATGAAATATTCCTTTTTAATTTTATTCATTAATATTTTTTTACCTTCTTTTTCTTTGCGTTCAATATTTAATTTATTAATTAAAGTAAAAATTATAAAGACTTGCAAAGATATAAAAACTGAAAAAACCAGTTCAGAAGTTATCATATATATTACAAATAATATTAAACTGCATAATATTAATTTATATAGCATTAAATCTGCACGATAACTGAAATATTTTCTTGTGCCAATAGTAGCTTCTACAAAACTTCTTTTAATTGTTTTGCTTTTTTCTTTAATCATATACTTCACCTCAGTATATTAATCTCCAAAATTTAGCATTTTATACTTATTTGACTAATTTAATATAATATTAAAGCCCTAAAAGATAGCTTTTAGGGCTTTAACCTTGTGTTTATAAAACACACTAATTTTTGTAATTTAAATACTATTTACTGCTTGCTCTAATTTATCTAAGTGTTTAATTGGATAATAAGCCAGCAATTCTTTAAATTGTTCAACTGTAAGTCCTTGAGTAGTGGTATAAATTTTTATTTTCTCATCTAGGCTTGCATTTATAAAATCTTCTCTTATATCTTCAAAATTTTTTTCCATAGCGCTCCTCTCAATTTCTTTATTTACTATATTATTTATAAATTAATAAGCATTTATACATTTTAATATATTTGAGGAGAAATAATACATATAATATCACAATTTTCTTCAGTAGGATTATATAATTTGTGTGGCGTATTAGAACATATGTATATACTATCTCCTTCTTGTAAAAGTTCATTGTAATCATTTATGTTAATTAACAATGTACCCTTTTTTATTATTACACATTTGTCAGAATCTATTATAATAAAATTTTGACTATCCCATTTTCCAGGACCAATTATTGTTTCAAATACATTAAAATTGAATTTTGATTTTTTTTCATCATTTATAGGTATAAGAAATTGTAATTCTTTATGATATTCTGTTATTACAAGTTTTTGCCTTTCTTCTTTCCTTGTAACTATTACATTATTCTCTTGATTATCCATAAAATAATAAGGTGAAATCTCTAAAACTTTGCAAATTTTTGTTAAAGCTGACAAAGATGGTTCAATAAGATTTCTCTCAACCTGTGATATGTAGCTAGAAGTAAACCCAGATTTTGCAGATAATTCATCAATCGTCATACCCTTTTCTTTTCTTAGCTTTCTAACTTTATTTCCATCCATATTAAACCTCAAAATTATATTTGTATAAATAATACTACTCTAAAATGAAAATTTAGTCAATAAATGTTTTACATATATCAAATAATTTATCCATCAAAAGATTGCTGATGGATCCCGTGAACCTTGTTGTATTCACAATAAAAAAGAGATTGTTTATATATCACAATCTCATTAATGTATTCAATATTCAGTTATAGTTTTTTTATAGCAATTAATTAGCACTTACTTGTTCTGGAAGCCTTACTGCCTTAGTTACATATTTCCAAATAACTTGTGAGAAATAAAAATCAACCATGCTGTGAATAATTGTTCCTATACCTACAAGCATTAAAACTGAAAAAGTAAAACCCTTTGCGTAGTAACCAGAACTCATGCTATTTGAAAAGTAAAATGGTATTACAACCAAAACTTCACATATTCCATGAAGTACAGCTAAACCAAAAGAAAATGGCAAAGCAGATTTAACTGACTTAATTATACCAGGGTGCTTTTTCAGTATAAATGCACCAACAGCTGCAAATATCACATGAGTTGCAGCACGCATTACTACCACAATAGGAAATCCTCCAAGAAGAAATCCAAGGGTTGTACCAACTGATACAAAAATAGCCGTAAAAGGCGAAATAAACATTGCTATAAAAATAGCTACATGGCTTGCAAGAGTAAAAGATGCTGGCTCAAGTGTAATTTTAATTGGAGAAATCATTGGGATTACTATACCCAGTGCGCATAATAGTGCTGAAATTGACATTGTATAAATCTTATTGTTTCTATTCATATTATAAGTCCTTTCTATGCTATAAATGTAATTATAGTTTTTTATTTTTTGTTTTAAGTAACGACATGTGTCTTGACACCTGACTATATTATTATATTAAAGAATTTATAATTTGTCAACTCAAATTTTATTATTTAAAAAAGCCAAGTTTAAACTTGACTTTTTTAGCTACATGTTATTTTATTATTTAATACGTTTAAAAAATTTATTTTTGTTCCAATAAAATATTCTCTTTTCTAAGAGAATCTAAAATTCTTTGTAATGTTTCTTCATCCTTGCATTGAATTGTATGAAGGTGAATGCCTCCTGTCAATCTTAAAAGAGGTTGTGCCATATTTTTTTCAATTTCTTTCAAAAATAAATCTGCATCAAATCTAGAAAATATGCGGAGTTCTCCTACAATCTGACCATATACAGGATGCTCTACAGTAACATCTAAAAGGGCTCCACCATTATCAACAACTGCATAAAGTTCTCTATCCATATTACCCATTGTATGATTGCATGCTATTGTGTAAGTTCTTCCAGCTTTTTTATCATCTGAATCCATAATGTAACCTCTTGGTGTTGCAGATATTTTATGTCCTGAAGCACGCATCAAAGCAATATCTCCAACTATAAGTTGCCTGCTAACTGAAAACTTTTTTGCAAGAGTAGTTGCACTTATTGGTTCAGTATTTTCTTTTAATAAAATTACAATTTTATCTCTACGTTCTGTTGAAGTCATATTATCCTCCAAATTTAATTATAAAAAAAATTAACTGAAGTATAATGAAACAGTTAATTTTTTGGTCGGAGTGAAAGGATTTGAACCTTCGGCCTCTTAGTCCCGAACCAAGCGCGATACCAAGCTTCGCTACACCCCGCCAACAAAAATATTATATTCTTCTAGAAATAATTTGTCAATTACTTTCCAATTCCCAACTCTCTAGCGTAATAAAATAAATATTGTTGTGCGTAACCTGATAATTTGCCAAATTTATTTTCTGCAAACTTTCTAATTTCTTTATCATTTGTGTCATTATCAACATAAAGAGTTTGCATTACCCTTCTAACCCAAACATCAACAGGAAATGTATCAAATTGTTTCATTGAAAACAACAATATGCAATTAGCAACCTTATCACCTATTCCTTTATAAGTTTTAAGATACTCAAGACCTTCATCATATGTTTTGTTTTTCAAATCATATATTGTATCTTTTTCACTTAAAAATCTTGTAGCAGCTTCTTTAATTCGTTCAGATCTAAAGCCAGCCTTACATTCTTGTATAAGTTCTAAAGGTGCTTCTGATAATTTTTCAGCAGTAGGAAACGAATAATAATCTCTTCCTTTATAATTACATAAATAGCTGCCAAATGATTTGCTGATGTTTTCTATAACTTTTTTTATCATAGGGATTCTATTATTTGCTGAAATCATAAATGATATCATAATTTCCCATTCATCTTGATTTAATATTCTTATACCTTCTCCAAATTTAATAGCTGTACTCATTGTATCATCAACATTAATATTTTTCTTTATTTCAGAATAATCTGTATCCATATCAAAATAGTTTTTTAAAATAGTTTCATAATCATCTAAATTCATGTTACCAAATATAACATTCGAGCCATTTTGCTCAACATTAATAACTTTATTTTTTACTACTCCTGTGTAGCTACCATCATCTTCTTTATTCCATCTAAAGCATTGCCCACAGTCAAATATATGTGCCAAATTGAAATCTTTAACATCTTCTAAAATTAATTTTTTATTATTTTCTGTAATTTTCATATAAAGTCCCTCCATTGTCTAATTACATTTTATAATTTTTTAATAGAAAAATAAACATAAATTTTATTTTAATTGCTTTTTTATTAATATTTGATATTATATATTTATTATTTGATTTAGGGGGTACATTTTTGAAGTCATTAAATATCAAGAAATTTATTTATGATACACTTTATTTAACTATAGGTTGTTTCATTACAGCATTTTCAGTAAATTATATACTTAAGCCTAATGGTTTGATTACAAGTGGCATCACAGGACTCGCAATTATATTAGAAAAGAACACGCAAATAAATTATTCATACATATATTATTTTTTAACATTGATAATACTTGCTATAACTTTTATATTGATGGGCAAAAAAGAAATTTTTAAAATTGCTTTTCTTTCTGTTTTGTATCCTACGGTTTTGCTTGTTATGCAAAATTACCAATTTAAATTCGTAGAAAACGATCTTCTCTTAGCATCAATTTATTTTTCTATTTTTTACGGCATTGGTGTTGGTATGATTTTACGAAAGGGGTTTTCTTTTGGAGGAACGGATACACTGGCAAGGATTTTAAACAAAAAATTATTTCCATCTGTAAACGTAAGTTACCTCATGTTAGTTTTAGATGGTTTTGTTATAATCATTGCTGCTTTTGTCTTTGGAAGAAACATTGCACTGTATTCAATAATAAGCCAATTAATTGTTACAAAAGTTTGTGATTATATAATGTTTGGACTTGGTTCAAAGTTGTACAAGCTGGAAATTATAAGCGATAAATATGAAGAAATAAGCAAATACATAATGTTTGAATTAAAAAGAGGTGTTACTCTCATTAATATAACAGGCTGTTATACAAATGAAAATAAAATTCAACTTGTAACAGTTTGTTCTCCTACACAATCTATTATGATTCAAAAGTTTATTAAAGAAAGAGATTCTAAAGCTTTTGTAGCTATTTTACCTATTGTATCAGTTTGGGGCATAGGAAATAGGTTTATTAATATTAATTTAGATGAATAATAAGAACCCCACCCATCAACGCAATCAAAGATTGCTGTTGGGTCCCGGGGACCTTGTTGTATTCACAATAAAAAAGCATAAATATTTTATTTTATTTATGCTGCTTTTTTATTATTCAATTTTTATAATTTATCAAATTTTCTTGAAAATTCTTCTATAAAACTTCCTTTGCCATATAATCTTGCTTTTTCTAAGTTAGCACTGCTTTCTTCTTCATTATCTTCTAATTCATATATTTTACCTAAGAAATAATGTCCAAAGGCCATGCGGTATTCGTTTCTTCCATTCTCCGTTAAATCAGTAAAGAATTGTTTCCTTTCTTCCCCATTGCCATTATAAAAATCTGCTACTGCATAAATAAATTCTATTGCTGTTTTATTAGAATCCCTCTTAGCATATAATTCAAGAACATCTTTAGCTTCATTTATAACTTCATTTCCTTTGTCTATTTCATCATTAAAGAAATAGCTTAAAATTAAATTGTGATAATAAACATGTTGCCAATTCGGAGGTATTTTTTTAATGTCATCTGTTAAAATTTTTATTGATTCATTAAATCTGCCTGCATATAAAAGACCGGTAGTTTTTTGAATTAAATTAATATGTTTTTCTTTTTCAGACTGGAATCTTCTAAGAAGTTTATCAACTTCTTCAATATAATTTTCCGGACTTTTTTCAAGATATAAAAGCTTGTTAAATACATCTACTTGTTTTACTAAACTTCTTCTTTTTAAAAAACCATACAATATTAAACCCACAATAACAATTATTAATATATCCATTACAAACTCCTTATGTTATGTATCTAAAATTTTAATTTAGCTAATGCATCGGCTAAAGCCGTATTAATATTCTCTTCTTGTTTATTGTTTTGCTTTGCAATAAATTTAACAGCTTCTTTATTAGATATAGATGATGTTTCTTGTTGTTTCCTTTTATTGAATGCTGAAAGTTTTTCTCTGAATCCACATTTGCACACAAATATTTTTCCTTCGCCTTCTCCCCTTAACTCCAACTTTTTATGACAGTTAGGACATCTTGCATTTGTTATTTGTGCTATTCCTTTTCTATATCCGCATTCTCTATTTTGGCAAACTAGCATAATGCCCTTTTTACCATTAACTTCTAATAGATAATTTCCACAGTCAGGACATTTTGTTTTTGTTTCATTATCATGTATAAATTTTTGTTCACTTGACTTAATTTCTTTTATTATAGTTTCAGTATATTTCTTCATTTCATTTACAAAAGAATTTTTATTAAGTTTTCCCTTTGATATATCATTAAGCTTTTGTTCCCATTCTGCAGTAAGTACAGGTGATTTTAAATCCTTTGGTGAAAGTTCTAAAAGCTGTCTTCCCTTAGATGTAGTATAAATGCTTTTTTCTTTCTTTTCTATAACAAAACTATTAAATAATTTTTCAATTATATCAGCTCTTGTAGCAACAGTTCCTAAACCGCCAGTTTCTCCAATGGTCTTTTTAAGATCT
>Ga0074193_1001307_pt1 | contig 31533 bp, 30 predicted proteins | sample EPASupsiteHSE605_FD_64523 | JGI IMG/M metagenome (GOLD analysis project Ga0074193, IMG submission 64523) | Bioremediated contaminated groundwater from EPA Superfund site, New Mexico - Sample HSE6-05 | ecosystem: Environmental > Aquatic > Deep subsurface > Groundwater > Contaminated ... | reverse complement strand
TAAATATTCAACAATACTAAGATGACCTTTTAAAGCAGCACAATGAAGAGGAGTCATATAAAATAAAAAAACTCAACACAATTAGTTTTTGCATTTATATCGGCTTTTTGATTAACTAAATATTCAACAATACTAAGATGACCTTTTAAAGCAGCACAATGAAGAGGAGTCATATAAAATAAAAAAACTCAACACAATTAGTTTTTGCATTTATATCGGCTTTTTGATTAACTAAATATTCAATAATACTAAGATGACCATTTGTAGCAGCATAATGAAGAGGAGTCCAATCTTCTTTAGCTTTTGCATTTATATCAGCTTTGTGATTAACTAAATATTCAACAATACTAAGATGACCATTTCTAGCAGCGCAATGAAGAGGTGTCTTATAATCTTTGCCTTTTTCATTTTTATCACCTCCATTTTCAATCATGAATATAATCAAAGGTAGGTGAAAAAACTCAGATGCTTTACAAACATGATTTGGTGTCAAAAATTTCTCGTCTTGACATAAATGGAACAGATCAAAACAACCACCGCAAACAACCATAGATAATACACTATCATTGATCTCAAATCCTTTCATTAACAAATGCTTAAAACACTTGATGGAGCCAAAAAATCCTGCAAAGGATATCAAATCAAGATACTCTGGCTTAAAACTCCACTCAAAGGGACTCCATTTAGCTTCTTGATTTAAATTATCGAAAACACCAAAATCATCTATCACATCATACTTAAGACAATACTCAATACTGGTAAGAAGATACCCATATTCGATCAATTGATCTATATCATTTTCATTCTCAAAGAATGATTCTTCAAAATCATAAGGTTTGATCTTATTTTCGATAAAACTCTTAAAGCTCTCAAACTCTTTCCAAAAATAATAACAAAGCAAGAAAGTTTCTCTTTTCTTCAAAAATGGTTCAATTTCTTCAAATACTAAAACACCTCTCTTGTGCAATCGATAAATCAAAACTGGACATTCATTAGATTTTTCTAATAATTTCCTCCGAAAATCAGACAATTTGCAATACTCAACAGATAATCGAACTGCTTTTTCAAGTTGATGAGGCCGAATCTTTGGTAACATAACAATTCGATCGACACAAAACTCAATATCATCAATATCAATTTCATTCCCCTCCCCAAAAAGAAACTCCTCAAATGAAATCTTCTTTTCCATCTGATAAAAACAATGTAATTTTAGAGGTTTTTGTATTAATAAGTTTACATATTGTAGAAGTGACTTTTTACTAGGCTAGGGTGCTCGATCATGATCGAGCAAATTTTACAAATGCTAGAGAAAAAAGTATCATCCGAGCATTTGTACGTTATTTGTTTGTTTATAGAAAAGTCGCAATGGGGACCAGAACGATAGAAATCCGTTATTTAAAGAAAAAAAAGCTTTTTTCATCATTATCTCTTTGCCAGATATACTTATAGATTTATTGTTATGGTATCTATATGCAAACTAATTAGATATATGCTTTGTTAATCAAAGATTCACTCGAAACATTCAAATTTGAGTAGATACTAGCGATTTATTGTTTAAACAGACAATTAACGTACAAATGCTCTAGCATTTTTGCCCAAGCCTATTTGATTCCATAATTGTTATGAATCAGTACTTCTGATCAAATATATTCAAAATGTCTGACCCAAAAATACCCACCGTTGGTAATTCTTTGCGGTAGGATATGTGAATTCAAATCCATATAAACTGTAGCGTATTTCTTTTTCAAATTCTATCTGATTATTTGGAAAATAAAATATAAGGAATATTTGAATCAAAATAGCCACATTATAAAAACAAAATATTTGAAATTTGAAAATCTCCTCAAAGAATGTGTTTTCTTTAACAAACAATTTCTGAAATTGAATAAAGACTGTGAAATTTCAAAAATACCCGATCTTCAATGTTATCTATATCGGATCTAATGCGCCCCGAACCAGAGAAAAGAGCCAAAGCACCAGAAAAATTAGAACAAAGTTCAACAAGCGGCGAAGAATGTGGGAATAAGGAAGAACTTGAAAGGGTGAGGCTACGGGTGAAGAATTTTGACTGGAAAAAATCAAAAGTATGGAAGATCCTTACTCAGCAATTTGGAGAAAAACTCACACATGAAGAATTAACAAGTGTTGCAGAACTTTTATCAAATTCGCTCAAAATTAAGCTTGACAGAGATGCAAAAAGAAGAAAAATCGTCTTGGTTAAATGGTTTGAGGAAAACTGGTCATATATTGAGCCTGTTCTTAGATATATTATTCTTGATTATGAAGCTTAGAATATGCAATGTAAATAATTTGTAGATTTTATTAGTTTTGACAGATAGGACATTTTGCACCAGGGGTATTATCAGCACAAGAAGAACACAACACAGCACCGCAAAACCTGCATTTTCTAGTTGCAGGATTCGAATGACACTTCTTACAAATAGGTACTGAAGTTCTGATAGGTGTTGCTGGAATTGATGATTGTGGGGGGTTAGGAATACTTCCACTGCTTGTATTGCTTTGGACAGAATTAACCAATCTAGACATCTGGCGAAGATTTTCATTGATACTCTCTATTTTTGTTCTCAATTCATCTTGGATTGTCTGCAATGATATGATTGTGGTTGCTTGCTTATCAATAAAAGTTTGAAGGGATGTTAGTGTTTCAACCTGAATATTCCTCGAATCGGCCAATCCGGAAATAAGTCCCTTCATCCTGTTGCATTCATCAAGCAGCTCGTCTTCTGGTGTTTTACTGTCTTTGGCTTCTGGTTTGTTTTTGAGAAATGACTGAAGAATTTCAAGGACTTGAGAATTATCTTCTTGAGCAGCTACCTGTTCACATGTTTTTCCTTCGCAGCTCCGGATTGTTGAATTAGCTCCAGCATCAAGAAGCATCTTAACAATTGGAGGATGATTATGTTGACAAGCATAATGTAATGGAGTTTTTCCAGACAGATCAATAGCATCCAGAGGAGACCCTCGTTGTATGAGAACAGAACAGACATCATTATGACCAAACCAACAGCTTAGATGCAATGGGGTATGGCCAGTTGAATCTGGTAAATCAATCTTTGCATGATTCCGGATTAAAAACTCTACAACAGCAGTTTTCCCAAACCAAGAAGCAAGATGCAAAGATGATCGACCAGTTCCATCTTGCTGATCAATATTTACTCCTTTTCGCAAAAGAACATCAATACATTCAAGAAATCCAAATTTTGCAGCAGTAAGAATTGGATAAGTCACAGAAAAAATCAAAGTGGAACTGGGTTATTAGAAATAAAGAAACGGAACTAGGATTAGGATCAGCTCCTGATTCAAGTAAATATGACAACACTTGGTCACATCCAAATATGCATGCCCAATGAACAGGTTTTGAAAAAACAACAAAAGTACTCCATTAAATTAATTTCATTAACGTTATCTTCGCATTCTATATTCGCACCATTAGCAATAAGATACTGTGCACACTCATATGCTTTATATGCTACCGCAACAATAAGTAGAGGGGTCTGTTTTCGAGAAATATTTCGGATTCTAAACTCTGGTATTAAATGATCAGGATTTACCATCTCGGGAACATATTTCGATAACCCATGAGAGTTATTCTTCTCGAGATATTGAAGAATTGATTCGTCGTACATTTATATTTAGGGTAATTATTACCATTATTTACATGAGTTTTCTTGCTGATATTTACCGCAATTTCGATGCCCATTTCGCTGATGAGAATGCCTCGATGGTATCTTTTCCTAAATGTACCGATGTTGGATCCATTATTTTTATTGGAGAAAGTGGTTGTGGAAAATACAGTATTCTTGGACAGATCCTTGAGAAGTTTCGGATTACTCCTGGGGCAAATCGGAGAGAACCTGAAGCTCAAAAGGCTGAATTTCATAATGTTATGTTTCGGATTCCTATTATTGATTTTACACCTGGTGTTAATTCGGAGATTTGCGATTCTGATATTGAAATGTGCAAAATGTTAATAATGATTATTGATATAACAAAAGCAATACCGATTGATGTAATACAATGTGTTCAAGGTTTATTAGAAAGTGTTAGTCCAGCGCCTGTTTTATCAGTGTTTCTCCATAAAATCGACCTTGTTGATCCTGAAAATGTTAATAATGTAATACAATTGTATAAAACGAATATAATGAAAGATCTTCCTGAAGCGCAATTTTTTACAACATCAACATTAGATGGATCATCAATATTTGCTGTTTCGAATTGTATTGAGAGTGTTTTGCCTAAAAAAGTGCAGCTTAAAGAAGCAATGGATACATTTTCCAGGTCTCTTGAGTTATCATCAGTGTTTCTTATAGATTGTATGACGAAAACAATGTTTTTAAGCGGTGGCACATATCCCAACAGAGAGCTGTTATCTTTATGCCAAGATGGAGTAGAAATGTTTATATCTATCACATCAATGATGGATGCAAGGGGGTCTCAAACTATAACCTCAATAGAACTGTCAGACAATTTGTTTTATCATTATTTTTGGTCTGCTTATGATATAATCCTAGCTGGCATATCCGAACACAAATTACCTATTGCCACAGCAAAAAATAATACCACTGCCCTACTTCACACAATAAAGAAGTTTTTAAAGTAATTTTCTGTCAGTGATTCACAGTTTAATTTGTAACAATATTTGATGGGGAGAGGGTTTTTTCCAATATTTCAATCAAGGAGGATTAGCAATTTTTGTCAATGAGTTGCAATGATACTTACATATGTTTTCGTCATGAAAATGAGACCTTCTTTGTCAAAGAAACACAGTTTCCGTCTGATAGATTTAGTGAAGAATTCAAAGATCAGAATAATATTGAATTTCAGTATCAGGGTGATCACAAACATGTGCAGATGTTTTTCCAATATTTACTTACAGGAACCATTCCAGAAAACAAATCTGATATTGATATTGTGAGACAATTTTTAGTTGGTTGGAGATTTAATGATCTAATCATAAAAAATTTCGATGGCTCTGTAATCTGTAAAATCAAAAATGGTTTAATTCAGCATAAAGACCAAACCTATCCCATTAATGTATTGCGTTTTACTCAAAAAAGTCATATATACAAAGATTTCGTTCTCTACCAAAAAGATTCGTCAATTTTTGAGATTGATCAGAAATTCTCATCAGAAACAGTTGTATTAATTTTGAAGCTAATTCATAAAGAAATTGAAAGTCCTGATAAATTTAACGCCAGAGAGTTGTTAGAACTTTGTCAATATCTTGAATGTGATCCCCTTTCGATTATTCACGAGAATTCATTTGAATCTATCATATTGTCAATTATTCAAAATCAAACAGATGAAGATTTTGATTTCTCATTATATGAGAAGATTCTTGTTGGAAAACTGGATATGCTACTATCAAATCCAAATTTTGCCAAGATTTCCATTCCATTATTATGTAGAATATTCCAAAAAATTCACAGAATATTTTGCATTTCATATATGGAGAATTTTTTGGAGAAATGTTATGAATTTCATGGCCCATCAACATTTTACCTTTTGTCAGTGATTAGTTTTGAACCTCTTAAAAATATCATAGAAATCAATCGGGTAAATAGTATTTTTTCTGGGAATATTCATTCATTTTTTGATCACAGCAAAAACTTACTGGATGAGTATATCAATGAACACGAAAAACTTAAAACCAAATGCCAACAATTAGAATCTCATATTAATAAGATTAAAACGCAACATGAGAAAGAAAGAAACAGTCAATTAAAGATGCTAGAATCAGAAAGAAACAGATCCAGCGGATTAGAACAACGAATAAGTATATTAGAAAAACAAATTGAAGAGAATACAATATTCAAATATAGTTCTCAAGGAGATTTAAATGGTGTTATTCGTTCTAACCATAATGGTAACTCTATAAGGGCAAGGGATTTGAGAATTATCTTTATAATGATCAAAGAACTCCTCTTCATTTGGCTTCACTTAATGGACAATACGCAATAGTTAGCTACATTTTGTCTCTTGAAGTTGATTGTAATGCCCGAGATATCCGTTTGTGCCCATTCTTTTCTCTAAAACACCTCTTCATTTTGCAGCCGAAAAGGGCCATCTTGATATTGTAACTTTATTAATTGACAAAGGTGCCAATATTAATAGTAGAGATTCAAATAATTGTACTCCACTTCACATTGCAGCCAAGTATGGTCGTTTTTGTGTGGTCAAATATCTTATAAACAAAGGAGCAGGAGATCAAGAAGGCGCCCTTCATTATTCAGCATTGAGTGGTCATAGAGCAATAGTTTCTTTTCTTTGTAAGAGTGGTATCAACATCAACTCCAGAACAATTGCTAATCGTATGACACCGCTTCATTTAGCTGCAAGCAAAGGCCATTTGATGGTTGTTAAGTATCTAGTAAGAAGTGGTGCAGGAATAAATGATTTGGATAACAGATTCCTATGTATGAATTTAATAATACTCCCCTCCATTTAGCAGCTTCAAAAAACCATCCAGAAGTAGTTTTGTACCTATTCAAAAATGGAGCCAACAAGTATCTGAATAATTCATCAGTATCAATATTAGTTATGGTCAAACTCCTTATATACTAGCTGCTCAAAAAGGGTATATCAAATCTATGCAAATCTTAATATAATAAACCTCAAATTAGCTGTGTTGTATTTACAAAAAGTGACAAATTTATGGAGTTGGATAATTGGATAGAACTTCTTAGATCTGGCAAAAGGCTTGAGGAAGATCAGTTACGAATAGTTTTTAACAAATTAATGGAAGTTCTATATCAAGAAGGAACTGTCCATCCATTGAGTACTCCGATCATTATCTGTGGAGATATTCATGGCCAGTTGTATGATCTTTTTGAGCTATTTAGAGTATCAGGCGGGCCAGAAAATAACAAATATTTGTTTTTAGGAGATTACGTTGATAGAGGGTATTACTCTTTGGAGACTTTTGTCTATCTCGCATGCTTGAAACTTAAGTATCCCGAAAACATTTACCTTTTAAGAGGAAACCATGAATGTAGACAGGTTAATCAATTGTACGGGTTTTATGATGAATGCATTAATATATACGGACATGCAGGCATTTGGAGAATGTGCAATGAGGTTTTCGATTTGTTGCCTATTGGTGCAATTATTTCTAATAAGGTTTTCTGTATCCATGGTGGTCTGTCACCCGAAATCAAACTTATTGAACAAATCCCATTATTAGAGCGCCAAGACGAGCTTCCAAGTAGTGGACCTCTAGCTGATTTGACATGGAGTGATCCTGATGATATCGAGGGATGGGGAGTTAATCAAAGAGGTGCCGGATGGAGGTTTGGTGCACAGCCTACTCGTGAGTTTTGTGCTAATAACAAAATCGACCTTATTGTCAGAGCTCACCAGTTAGCTATGAGTGGATATCAGTATCACTTCAATGAAACACAACTAGTAACTGTTTGGTCCGCACCTAACTATATGTACCGATCAGGAAACGATGCATCTGTTTTGAGGATCGACGAGAACTTTAATCGTGAATTTGTCATCTTTAAAGCAGTCCCTGATGACCAGCGAGTGATACCTGATGAAGTAACTCCCTACTATTTCTCATAAAAGATTAATCGTTTAGATTTTCGAAATTTGCCAGAATGATATCAGACATTGAAGACACTCTTCCTCTTATTAGCCAAACTCGAAAAGGAGATTCTTATGTTTCAGAGTGGGAAGATATTGTTACAATCAAATCAGACGTCGGTAAAATTACTCCATCTGATTATTCTGATGTTATTAATAAACTATGTGAAGGGAATTCAAAAAAAACATTCCAACAAGATGTTGTTAGTTTTTATGGAAATTTTGTTCGATTTTTGGAAACATATGTTAGGGAAATCGATCAAAGGGTGTTGTTTTGTCTTTTCAGGCTCAGGGGGTTGATGTTTTCTAAATCTAGGAAGGAAGATGTTGCTATTATATTAGATGTTCTTAGAGGTTTATGCTGTTCAAAAGATTTTGAAAGATCAGTTAAAGGTCGGAGCATTTATTATGAGGGATCACTTTCATCAAAGAGCTATGAGACAAGTCCAAAGCCCAATCATAGGTCTGAAAGTGTTAAAAGTATTTTGAAGGCCCCAGTGAGTAATATACCTCAGACATTAGATACTAATAAGAACAGATACTCTGTTTTCCAGAGTAATGATTTGTATGGTTTTGCAAGCATCAATAACAACAAAACAACATTGAAATCCGATTTTAATCAAATAGAATCTGTCAAAAATTCAAATCATTCATCAAATATTGATCCAAGTCTTTCATTCAAGAATTCTTCTCGTGATTTGTTTTCGACATCAAATGAGCCCAAATTTAATTCCAGTATTTCCAATTCTCCTAAGGAAACCTTCTATACTTCATCTTTTAGAGATTCTTTAACCAACAATTCCTCCAAATCGAAAGAAACCTCATCATCATTGTCAAATGAAACCGAAAAACACTCTTCTCGTAATCCGATTTCAACAACAATTGATACCAAAAATGGTTCAAAAGTACAACAATCTCCTAAGGAAACTAACAATCCCTCATCTCTTAGAGATTCTTCAACTAACAATTCCTTCAGATCGAAAGAAACCTCATCATCATTGTCAAATGAAACCGAAAAACACTCTTCTCGTAATCCGATTTCAACAACAATTAATACCAAAAATGGTTCAAAAGTACAACAATCTCCTAAGGAAACTAACTATATTTCATCTCTTAGAGATTCTCCAACCAACAATTCCTCCAAATCGAAAGAAACTTCATCATCATTGTTAAATGAAACCGAAAAGCTTTCTTCTCGTAATCCGATTTCAACAACAATTAATACCAAAAATGGTTCAAAAGTACAACAATCTCCTAAGGAAACTAACTATATTTCATCTCTTAGAGATTCTTCAACCAACAATTCCTCCAAATCGAAAGAAACTTCATCATCATTGTTAAATGAAACCGAAAAGCTTTCTTCTCGTAATCCGATTTCAACAACAATTGATACCAAAAATGGTTCAAAAGTACAACAATCTCCTAAGGAAACTAACTATATTTCATCTCTTAGAGATTCTTCAACTAACAATTCCTCCAAATCGAAAGAAACCTCATCATCATTGTTAAATGAAACCGAAAAGCATTCTCATAATTATTTTCCTACAAATTCATCTCCAAAAATAATTAAAGATGAGATTATAGTTCAACATAGATCAGCTATTCAAATGACCAGCCAAACAAAAATCACTGATGAACACCAAATTAATAAGAAATCTCAAATAAACAAGAATGATATCCCTTCTAGCCCACATATGTCATCCAGATCCAGTTCAGTTAAACCCCCCAGTAATGAGCATAGATCAACCAAGACTCATAGCAATACAGAATCAGCCTCTAAGCAACTCCCAGTATCAATGAGCTATAGATTCCCCAAGTAATAAAGTTTCCTCATTTTAACAAGTATAAATAAGGTCGATAAAAGTGGCCCATATAAGGTCATGGATGTCAGTGTTCTATATGACTATGTTGGAAATGATGAAGAAAAAAGAATTAATTCATTTCACATTATTCAAGAGTATATGGAAAACCCATTATATGTTATGGAGCTCATTAGGATGGTAAACGAATTAGGACAAAAAGATTCCACTGTTTTCCAATTGGCCTTTTTAGAATGCATCCGTAGAAAATGGTCTTCTGATTCCACATTTTGGGATGAAAACACACAGAGTTTTGTAATTGAGAGCCTACTAGAATTATTGTTTACGGACAACTTCCAAGACAAATCTCATGTTATTGAATCATTCAGATTTATAATATTGAGCTCAGATTATTATATTATTGAAACAATCAAAAGAATTAGTGATATATTAGATTCAAAAACTCATTCCTTCAAAGAGATCGCTAACATTCTTAAAATAGTATGTTTCTGGTCAAAGAAGTTTGCACATAGCGATTTGTCAATTGAAGAACAAGAAACCCTTTTACAACCTATTGAAGATCTGAATTCCACATTTGTGAAACAGTTTTGTGGAATTGCTGATATGGCTGCTTCAAATGTATCTGATAATGATGCAATTTGTTGTTTGGCATATGTTGCAAAGTCTGTGTCATATTTATCTAAAAGGTCTGTGTCAATTCTTACAGAGGATTCTTTTCCAAAACTTATTCAGTTTTTTGTTCCTATACTTGTCATTGAATGTGACAATGAAGTACTGGTACCATTGAAGCGCTACAGTGCCAAATTATTAAATGGGCTATGCTCATCATTTTTACCAAATTCATCAGTATGTATGGATGATCCCGATGGAATTAGGAAAGAGTTTTCCCAATTATTCCAAAAAGAAGTAGTACCAGTACTATTGTCCACAACAATTCAGTGCTTATCAATGGAGAATGATGAATATTTAATGGGAAGGCTTCTTTATTTGTTTTTCCAATTTTTGCATAACGATTTATGCACAGAAGATATTGTGAATGTTGATTTTATCAATAATATTTTAATACCCGCTTCGAGATTATCCCCAAACGATATTTATGAATCCCAAACGAACCCTGAGCAGTTTATAGCATTTAATCTGCATTATTCCATTAAATCTAACATTACATATAGGACAAGCTGTGCTATGATTCTTAAGACCCTTGTGAAAAAATTCAATGTTTTAGATGATCTTTATGATCTTTTATTAGCCCCAACTGTTGATCCGGTTGATTTTGAAGGGCGTATATATTTGATGACCAAATTTATTAAAGAAACAACAACTCAATATGGCCCAATGATTGAGCCTGAAGTTGTAGATGCATTGATATTGGTGACTGAAAAAGTTGATCAAAAGCCTCCATTTGTAATCGCCAGTTTATTGAATTTTATGAGATCAGTTCTTCCATTTTTAGATCCTGCAAAGGGTGTTAATCTATCTTCACATTGTATTCTCGCATCAAAGGACCCAATAGTATTAATAACAGGATCTAAATTACTTAGCTCGTCTATAAGGGAGTTAGAAGAACCTATACAAATTGATTTTAGTGGATTAGTTAAAAAGATTCTTGAATTATCTTCTCACATGCCATCCCACTCACTAAATTCTGCAATACAAGGATTGATCAAAATTGGAGGAGAAGAGGTATATCCTCTAATCAAGTATACCATTGATGAAATATTACATTTTACTGATAAAGTCTTTACTGAAGAAGATTTTGCTTCGCAAAGTGAAATTTTTGCCAATGCCTTTTCCGCCATTGCTGACATTGCTACAGCATTGTCCGCGAACCAGGAAAGTCTCCAAGAACTTGCTCTTCAAATACTACCTCGGGTTTCAATGTTTTTCCAAAATAACCCACATAATTCAGTTTTTAGTGAGATGTTTTATCTTGTCACAATATTCAACACTAAATTATTCCAAACTGTAAATGAGCAATATGAAACATGCACAAATTTGATCAATTTTATTATTGAAGATAGTGTTCTGACATCACTTGTTTCGCAGGTTTCTATAATGATCTGTCCTCTTATTGTTAACAATTCTTCAGGCTCTGGTAGCATTAAAAATGTGTTCCTTACAAAATGTATGGATTTATATAACCATTTTGTGAACTATTGTTTAAGTAGCAAAGAATCAGATATTAGCGATAAAGCACATACATTATTAATAGCTTCATCTTTGATTCAAGCTATTGGGGAACCAGCTCTAGTATATGTTCCTCATGCAGTTGAATCACTGCTTTCTGACAAAGGGAAAGATATTGCTGTTCTTTTCTCAGCTTCAGTTATGACAATAACATCAGCCTTTGTTTGTGATTACCATCAAACACAATCAATGCTTGATGATTCTGTTATGAGCTATCTTCTTGCAGATATTAAAGAGAAGAACCTGCCTACATACAAAGAACTTCGTCTCGGTTTCATTTTGTTACTGTTTTTGGTTAAATGTGGAAAAAAGAGTGCATACCGTGCATCTGTTAATCTTTTACCTGCTCTTATCAAATTAAAGGAAGAAGATGACCTAGTATCGGAAGATGACCTTGATATTAGTCATGAGTTATCAATGGCATCTTTGATCATTCCTTTTGATCTTCCAATAGATTCTTTTGATGAATTTGCTTTCTTCGGGGAAATAACCGATCAAACAGGACTCTTTAATGCTTTGACTGCTAAAGAGAAAAGAATTGTTAAGCAGTATTTCCAAATGTAAAAGTCATTTCTATAATTCCGTTAATACGGGAATTTTTATTTCAAATTTGTTTGTGATTTGATTGGCATATTCATAAAACATGTTACTCTCTTGTGGTACTAATGTCATTTCTTCTAATTCAACATCATTAGCAAGAGTAGAATTACCAATGGTTAAAGAAAACATTAAACAAATAGAATGCGGAATTGACACTTCATTTGTTCTAACTGACCAAGGAGACTTGTATTTTTGGGGATCTCTTTCAAATTTAATAAGTTTTAATCATCCTGTAAAATTAAACAATGGGTACAAAATAAAAACAATGAGTACAAAGAATAAGCACATAGCAGCAGTTGATGATAGTGGCAATGTAATTATTTGGGGAAGTAACCAGCATTGTCATTTTTCCAACAGAAAAGAAATCAGTATAGAAACCCCTCAAATACTGAGACTAAATCCAGAGAAAGCAATATCAGTGTCATGTGGAGGATATTTCACATTGATTTTATTAGAAAATGGAGAAGTAATGTCATTAGGAATCAATCATGACAATATTTTGGGTTTAGAAAGGGCAATTGATGTGATGAATATTCCAACAAAAATAGACTCAAGACTATTTGGTAATGAAAAAGTATCTCAAATATCAGCAGGATGGTCCCATTCATGCATATTAACCGAATCAGGAAAAGTATACTCATGGGGTAGACAATCTGAAGGAAGACTCGGTCATGACAATGGAGATTCTATTACCCAAATAACTATGAATATTGATGATGCTGTTGATTCTGTTTGTTGTGGGGATACAAATACATTTTGTATTAAAAACGGAATAGCCAAAGCAACTGGAATGAACAATTACGGAGAAAATGGTGTGGGCGATACCAAACCAAGGAAGCACCTAAGAAGTATTAAGGGGATAGATAAAAAAATTAAAAAAATTGCCTCATGCGCAGACCATACCATTACCCTAACAGAGGATGGATCTGTTTATGGAATCGGCTTTAATGAAAACAACAAAATGGGTCTGATTACTGAGACAATATTCTTAAAACCAGAAAAGATAATTACTGGTCACAAAGTGGAAAATATATCAAGTAGCAATTCTCATACATTATTCTTAGTCGAATAAAGCAGCTTATTAAAGTATTTTGGTATCCCTAAAACTTTAGTCCCCCAATCTTGATAATAATGACTAAATCCGACACAAAACAAACGCACCAGCACACTAATTTCAAAATAAGCTTCAATTCTATTGTACTTTCGGAATAAATCACATCGATATTTCTTAAATACAAGCTTTTTGAATACATTAAATACAAATCAATACCAAAAAGCATCAAATATAGCAAAAACAAATAGGTTCTGAACATATTTGGCAAAACAGATAAAATAAATGCCGCTCCTTCAACAAAAATCAGAATTTTCCACCTCCGATTATAATACACAACAAATTCCTTAATTCCGATTGCCCCGCTTTTAAAATAGCTTAAATACAGCAGTTTAAACAAATAAAACAGCACAACAGTAAACGTAGCCAAAAACAAACACATGTAAAAAAAACTCAAACACTCCATTAGCAAAATTGTCCTCCATCCAGCATCAAATAAATCAAAACAATCCTCCACCACTTAGAACCTACTAAAGTTGGTCAAATGCAAAAAGTGACACTCGCCCAATGTCATCAAAGTATGCTAGATCTATCACTAGGTTCAGTCCTGATGGTCGTCTATTTCAAATCGATCATGCTCATGCTGCTGTGCAGCGTGGTACGACAGTTGTAGCTGTTCACTGCTCTGAGATTATTGTAATTGCTGTCGAAAAGACAACCATTGCTAAGTTGCAAGATCCATCCACCTTCCGCAAAGTTTGCCCATTAGACAATCACGTAATGTGTGCCTTTTCTGGACTTCATGCAGATGCAAGAGCACTTGTAAGAAAGGGACAAGTTGAGTGCCAAAGTCATAGGCTTACATTTGAGGATCCAATCACTATAGAGAGAATCGCTAGATTTATTGCCACAGTTCAATTACAAAATACTCAATCAGGTGGTTCACGCCCTTATGGTGTCGCTACATTAGTCTGTGGATTTGACTCAACAAATCAGCCACACATATATGAAACACTTCCTGGTGGCACATACGCTGAATGGAAGGCAAAGTCAATAGGTAGACACGATCAAACAGTCATGGAGTATCTCGAGAAGCATCATAAAGATAATATGACGCCTGATGAAGCATTCAAGATTGCTGTTGGAGCCCTTTTAGAAGTTGTTGAAAATGGATCAAAGAATCTTGAAGTCGCCTATATGAAGAAAGGATCAGAAATGACTCTTCTAAGCGAAGAAGAACTCGGAAAAATCATCGAATCGGTGAATAAGAAATAAAAGACTCTGGTTTATATAAATTCTTCAGGAACCAGCAAAGGATCTGCATCATTTGCCATATCATCATCTCTTTGAACTCTATTATTGGTAAACAATTTATAAACAATCATTGCAAACAAACACACAACTAGAATGAGACCCCCAAACGTAACAAATGTGGTCAACTGTTCCCATGTTAAACCAAAAACATTCTGTTGGGTTTCTTCGGTTTCAATATATTCTGTTGATTCATCTGATGAGGATAATACCACTGTTTCCGATATAGTAAAAACAAGGGTTTGTGGAATGGTAAAAACTGGTGTTTCTATATGCGTCTTATCGGGACTATTGTTTAAAGTGTTGGATTGTGTGATTGTAATTCTAACAGTTTTTGAAGGTGAAAATGTTTGAACATCTGTTCGTTCAACAGTAGCAGCAATGATTTCACTTGCTGAATATGTGTTCATTGGGGTACTACTGATAGGCATAACAGATGGAGCCTCAACAGTTTTTGATGGTGAAAATGTTTGAACATCTGTTCGTTCAACAGTAGCAGCAATGATTTCACTTGCTGAATATGTGTTCATTGGGGTACTACTGATAGGCATAACAGATGGAGCCCCAACAGTTTTTGTATGTGAAAATGTTTGAACATCTGTTCGTTCAACAGTAGCAGCAATGATTTCACTTGCTGAATATGTGTTCATTGGGGTACTACTGATAGGTATAACAGATGGAGCCTTAACAGTTTTTGTAGGTGAAAATGTTTGAACATAAGTTATTTCTGGAGTGGCAGCAACAATTTCGCTTTCAGATTGAGTAAAAACAGGTGTGGAGTCTATGGTCTGCATTGTTTCTTGAAATTCAAGCCAATCCAACGAAACATCACTCTTTCTTCCTAAATAATTCTTATCCCCACCGAAATCAGATTTCATCAAATCATATTGTTCTCCATTATCCTGTATAAACAACAAAAAACAAATTACGAAAAGAACCATTTTGTAAATCTAGATAATCGTCCTGGCGGTTTTGTAAAATGTCTGAAGTTGACGAGTCTGTTTTGGATTTAGTCTCTGGGTTATCAACATCGAAAAAGCCTAATGATATTGTTATAAGTGTTGATAGTCATAAAAATATAGGATATGGCACGAAAACTCTTATTCGTTTTGGAGCTGTGTCTGTTTTGGTTTTTTTATCTGTTGCTGTTTTATGTATATATTATATAATGAAAGAAAAAAAAATCATGGATGATAGAATAATTCCATTTATTGCAGAAAAAAAATTTTGGAGCTGGGCTAGAGATTTTTTTGATAAGTCAGAACATAGGCAACTATCTGTTATTTATGGAACCAGAGGGGTTGGGAAAACCAGAAGCTTAGGGGTGCTGAAAAATTGGGCAAATATGGAATCAAAATTATCGATTACATTTGATTTTAAGCAAATATCTGAGTATGCAAACTCAACCGAGGTTGATTTTTTTTTATTTCAATCTGTTTTAAAGGGATTAATGAGTTTTGACACAAATATGAATCATCCAACTTTACCTAAGAGTGTTGTATCAATACTTGAAACTTATTTATCATCATTTGAATCAGATCACTGCGCTGTTGATATAGAGCTGAAGGACTCATCTATCAAGATTATGTATTCTATCATTCACAGTATTCTTTATGGAGAAGAACTGAATCCCAAACAAAAGTCTATAGTTTTGTTCAATGTGTTTGAATTAGTTTCTCCATATTATCGACCATTGATATTTTTACATGATCCACATATAGGCCTGCATTTTTGTTGTAGTACTAAGAATCTAATTGATGAGCTATATGCTTTGTTAATTAGGAGATTATCTAGAGGCGTTAATATTGGGAGTGTGACTGAGATTACCGAATCATCCGATATTTTAAGGTATAATCAATACCATTTCAATGTTTTTCACCTTCAAGAATTTGATTTCGATTCTGGAAAGAAAACCATTGTGAATAGAGATAAGATATTAACATTCTTTCAATATCAACAGGCGTATTCATATTTCGGAGGTATTGGTCAGTACTATGTGTTTCTTTTTGATTCATTACGAAAAGGTGATGGCTTCCCCTATGCAATGAGCAAAATTAGAAATAGAGTTGAAACAAGAGTTATTGCTGTGATGAAACAGGCTCAACAGTTAATGCCGAAACGAACAAATATCCTCGGCAAAGACCTCATTGTAAATTCGAATGATCCATACCTCGGATTTTTGGTTCAGAAATCTATTTTATCATACTATAATGCTTCGCATTTAATGATATCTGATGAGCCCACAGCGAAAACTCTGAGAAAGTTTTTTAAGTAAAATCTGTTATTTTCGGTTTATGGGATCTTGCTGTTCTATTTGCGAAAAGGAGGGATACAATACTTCGTTAATTCTCAATCCCCTCGATGAACATGGATCTCCAAACGAAAACGGATCTCTTTATCTGGATAATCGATTGGATAATGAAACTAGTGTTTTTCCTGTTTTTAATGATGTTAGATCCATATTTTATCCTAAAAATGTAGTGCCTGTAGTTTGTATGGGTGAAAAGGCTGTTCCACTGGTTTTTTCTCCTCTTTTTTTACCTGATATGAGTCCCACAACCATTAGAATTCCAATTATTTCTGCAGGAATTAATGATAAAAGGAAAATGATAGGATTTTCACAAAAAGATGTGTTTAAATCAGAGTTTTTTGCTACCATTGATACAACACGTTTCTTCCAAGAGTGTATTAAATGGCTTTCATCTTCTGATTATCGAAAGGCATTGATACTATCATCAGAAATGGCTTTCTTTGGGTTAATGAGGGAGAATTTACGGACATTGGGTTTTTATGTCGATGTGAATACCCCACTATCCGATGAATATAGCGTAGTTTTAATAACTACAGATGTTGTACTGAGTCAAGATCTCTTTGATCGGATTAAGAGTTTTAATGGAGGTATTGGTATCCTTTATTCTCATCAAGACATCGAAACATACAAAGGACTCGATAGATTTAACACCATATTATGGGATTTTGATTTGTCCTTTTGCAAAGTAATTATCCCAGAAGTCCCTGATTCAATCAACATTGTTGACATTATAAGTTCTCCAAGAATGAATAATGAGTATAATTTAGCAAAAATGGCAGAAAAACTATGTAGAATGCTTGAGAATAAGGATATTGATATGAATGATTTAGATGATCTTATATCTATATTAAGATATCACGTTTTATCTTCAGGTGACATTCATTTGAAAACAATGCAAATGTTAATGAATGGTTGTTGGGATTATCTGTCAAAGAAATCCTTCAAGTTTTCTGAAGCTGATATTAGATATGCAATTATTGTGTTATTTTTCCAAGAAGTTATACAGAAACTTCCTTTTGAAATGGTTCCCGATCTTCCGGGAATCGAAGAGTTTCCAGGGATTGCCACGTCTCCTGATCTAATCAATATTGAAATCAGCATTGCAACCGAAAAAGATGAATGGATATCTACAGGTGTATGGCTTCCTTCACGTACTATTGGATATGTTGAATGCATAGGGGATATTCCTGATATTACTATTCAAATCGGATCTCATCCAGGTACACTTCTTAATAACAAATTACCATTAAAACGATGGCCATCAACAGTTAGGAGTTTTCAAATGAATTGCAACAAAATTCCAATTTATTCGTCTTTTGGAGGGATTGTTTATGTATTATCTCAAAAGAATGCCAGTGTTTCTCTAATTTTTTCTAATGTAATGAGTTATTCACTGGTTTCAATAGATAAAATCCCATCAAGTATTAATATGGATGTTCCTTGGTGTGAATTGGTTTCTAAAAGCATTATTTATACTTTGCCTTCAAATATTCTAGCTCTAGATAAATCTCTTATAGCAGTATTATCATTGTATGATCGTTGTTATGAGGAAATAATGAATTTCTTAGGAACCGACAGTTCTAAGCACATCAGAATTGTCTTTGATGTGGATACCCCTATTCCTCCATATTTTGGCTATCCCATTTTTGAAAAGATTTCCAATTGCCGTCGCTTGTTTTCTTCAGAGTCTCAACCATCATGTGAACTTTTTAGCATGATGACAAGTATTTCTATCAATTTTATTCCAGAAGGTGTTTTTGATCAAATAACAGAATTGGCAATTGGATCATCAGTTGCACTGGCTGTTTTATCATATGTGTTTCCGGATGTAAGCATAAATGAAATAGGTATTAATATGGATCAGCCACTCTTAATGGGATTTTTTGAAATCTGCAAAATGGATAGAAGCCTTTTGAAGAATGCAATTGCATCTGTTAAGAAGAATATTGCATCTTTCTCATCACCAGAAGTATCTCTTGTGTACCTTCTTCGAGAGATTGCGACTCAGAGCCAAAGGAATGTAATCAAGTTGTTCGATAAATGGATCACATTCCCTGAACAAGTTATAGTGTTGTTCAAGAACTTCCAATCTTTGTAGTTGTTAAAAACGTTTATTTTTAATGTCTTCAGACTCAGAAGACTTTTATGTAGATGAGTTTGTAAAAGGATTACAAGATGCTGGTGATTCTATTAAGACGAAAAATGCAGAATTGAGCCAGCAAGAAATGAAACTTAAGGAAGAATTCGAAAAACACAAATCAAGAATTGAAGAACTTTCTAAAAAAGAGAAACAGCTTCAAGAATATGCAGATGAGCTTATTAGGGCCCAAAGCCAGTTTGAACAAGACAAATTGGCTTCTCAGAAGGAAATTGAAAAAAAAACAAAAAGACTAGAAGAATTGAAAGTAAAAGTATCGATTAAACAGCAAGAAGTAGAAGAACAAATGGCAATATTGAAAGTTAGAGAAACAGAAATGCAAGAATTGAAAGATAGAGCCTCAAAGATTGAGAAACGTTTGAATCAAAAAAAGAAAGACGTGGAATTAAAAGAGAAACAAGCTTTTGAAGCTCAACAAAGGAGCGAACAAAGATATAAAACTGCTAACGATCTTCAATCACAACTTAAATCTCTGAAAACTGAGTATCAGAGCAAACTATCAACGCTGCAAGAACTTCAAAGGACTGAAGAAGAAAAGAGGAAGGAAGTTGAGAAAGAAGAGGCAGAATTGGAAAGCGCTAAAGATACTGTCGCAAAGTTAGAATATGAACTGAAAGAGATTATATCAACTCATGAAAAAGAAAGGGCAGAATTAACAAAACAGCTTCAAGAACAGATTAGTGCCACAGAAACTGCAAGAAATGCTGCCTCAGAGCTTCAAAAAACTGTGGAATCTCTGAAGCAAGAAGAAGAAGTACTATCCGAGAAACTTAAGAAAAAGGAGAATGATGTTAATTCTGCTAAAGAAGAGCTTCGGGTACTTGAGGTCAAAAATAATCAGTATGATGAACAGCTAAAACAAGCCAAAGCTGAATTAGAACGTGCGAAATCCGAGTTTGAAAAAGAAACACAAAAAATGAAAAATACAGAGCTTAGAATTGGGGATGACCTCTTAAGAATCGATGATCTTGAGGCTACTCTCGAAAAAGAAAGAGGAGAATTACAAAGAGCAAGGGAAGAATTAGAGAAAACCAGACAAGAATCATTGAAAGCTTCAGCAAGAATTGCTGAGCTTCATGAACAAGTTAAGAAAAAAAAGGATGAACTACGAGAGAAACGCAGACTGAATCAGGAGAAGGCAATAGAACTTGAAGCAAGGAAAAAACTTTTAGAGAACAAACAACAACGTCCATCTTTGGAGCCTTTACAGAAGAAAATTGAAAAAGCTCGAGCAGAATTAGCAGAAATTGAACGCCGAAATGCATTAGCAAGAGAGAGGATTGCTAAAGAAGAACAAATCAGATCTGAACAAGCAGAAGCTGCTAAACAAAGGATGATAGCTAAAATTAAAGAGGAAGGAGAAAAGAAAGAGCATGAGCTTAAAATTCAACTTCATTCTGCGAAGAAACAAAAGAAAGATCTTGAATTGAAGCTTCAGCAACTCCAGCAGGAATCATCCCAAATGGAATCCACCTTAAGGAAAATGAGAAGCGATCTCTCACTCGCAGAATCTGAGTCATCTAGGATGAAACAGCTTCTAATTGCAGATAAAGAATCCTCAAGGCAAAACCAACTTGAAGAACAGAAACTGGAGAAGAAAAGGAACGAATTAGAGAAACAACTCACAGAATTAGAAGCAGAAGAAGCCTCCCTTGATAAAGAGGAGCGTGAATTAGATAAAAGATGTGCAACTGTTAGGGCTGCTCTTGATGAAGTTCAAAGAAGAAGATCAGGCACCTCAAATAGTTCGTTCAGGCTTAGTGACTCAATAGATGATATTGAAATGTTAGAAAGAAATCATTCAAATGCTGCTGAACTTGAAAAGAAAGCATCCAAACTAATGTTGAAATGCCACACAGCTCTAGAAGAATTGCGAAGGGTGCGTCGAGAAAAGGTTGGAAGCGAACATAAAGCACTATTGGAAATAATTGAACAAAAAGAAGATCAATTAATGTCTTTGCATAGGAGTATATTCAATAAAAATGATTAGTATTTATAATGTCTAAAAATATACATATTAGCACAAAAGAAGGAATAAATTCTCAAGATATAACTATTCAAAAGATAGAAGTATCGAAACCAAAGCCATATTCTATTATAATATCGCCAAAGAGCCCAGAAAAAAGCAAATCTCTATCAATTCAACCACAAATAGTTGAAAAAGAAAAAGAACTTTTGATTGAATCCCAAAAAGAAGAGAATGATGTGAATGATATGCACTCACTTCTAGGAACAGTCAAATGGTTTGAGAATACAAAAACATTTAATGATACTGATTTAAATAGCTTGGGATTTGATTTATCTGATCCAAAATCTTTCTTGTTTCGATTAAAATCGATAACCTCAGATCGCCCCTTCGGCGATTACGAGAATAACCCGTATCAGGTACAAATAGCTGATTTTTTGCCAGCGAAAGAGTTTATTCGGTCTTCTCCTGATGATACTCTTCTTTTTGCATTCTTCTGTCAGCCCTCAAGCGAGATACAGATTATTGCTGCCGAAACCCTGATTCGAAGGGGATATTCATATAAAGGCAAATGGAAATCTCCTGATGGGATGATTTTTAACCCAGAATTATGGTGTTTTGAAAAAGAAATATGAATATGACTTTTATTTAAGATCAATCGAAATAATATGTGATCCGATAACAACAACAACACCAAGCTTCCTTGGAGAAAAATCATGTGGAGGATATTTTGAAGGGCGTATTTCAATACAATCAGCCATAACAAGATTTCCAACATTGTCATGTCCCCTCAATATACCTTCGATTTTCCTCCCTTCGACAAGATCAATTACAATCTCCTTATTCTTAAACTCATCATATGGCCAGCAGCTGGGTTTTCTTTCCATTAAATTAACCCTTTTTCCCCTTATAGATCAGGTAAAAGTACCTGAGGAAAAATCACTTATTCTTAATGAATCTCGGCTACGTGATCATCTATGTTGATGACTGCAAGAAAGCAAGCGAGTTCTATACTCAAGCCCTTGGTCTTACAACCCACTATGTATGTGAGTCTGGGTTGTATGTTGAGATGAGTACTGGCGCAACACGTCTTGCCTTTGCTAATTCTTCATTGTTGCATGAATCAACCGGTCTTGAGTATGGTATTTCTGAGAAGAAATCAATGGAGATTGGTTTTACCACTGATGACGTGAGCAAAATGTACCACAATGCAGTCCAAAATGGTGCGATTCCTGTGAAAGAGCCCGTTACTAAGCCATGGGGACAAACTGTTTCTTATGTACAGGATCCATTTGGCACACTAATCGAGATTTGCTCCGTGATTCACTAAAATAAGGTAATACCAATTATTTTTATTCCGCCTCTTTTTCCTTCTTTTCTTTTGGCTTGGAGCTGCTGACTGCACTTTTTACTTGAGCTGGAGACAAGTCCCTAAATAATGAGGCAACAATTGATTCAGCATCTGGATTATCTTGAATTTTCTTCATCAATTTGGTAATTTCTTCATCTGAAACACTGATTTCTTGATAGTTTCCCTTGAGTTTTTTATTCCTCTCTGATTTGGATTTTCTAGCTGAGTCAATAATTTTCGCTTCTTCAAGGCGCTTAGCCATACCAAGCAGAGAACCACATATTCTATCGGCTGCAAGTGCTGTGTGGCGAGCATATTTTACCATCGCCATTTTCTCCTCTTGTGTTGGTTCAATCATGTGATAAATACCAAACGGTTTCTTTTTGGCACTTTTCGATTTTAAATGATTTACAAATGTCATTTTTTTGAGAGCGACAACCGATTTAATCGGAAGCAACAGAAAAATCTGAACTGATGTGGTTTATTTTATTGTCATGTCATCCGGTCCAAAACTCGTTGTTGTTGGTGATGGTGCTGTTGGAAAGACCTGCTTATTAGTTGTTTATGTTAAAAAAGAGTTTCCAAAGAAGTATGTACCGACAGTTTTCGATAATTATACTTCCAAAGTGCGGATTCGCGATACCACATATCATGTTCAATTATGGGATACTGCAGGACAGGAAGAGCTTGAGAATATTAGGACCCTGTCATATGCTAATACAAGCGTGTTTTTGGTGTGTTTTTCGGTGATTGATCCCAATTCATTTGATAATATTGAGACAATTTGGCTTCCAGAATTAAATAGGTTTTCTAAAAATCCTACTATTATGCTTGTCGGGACAAAAACAGATCTTCGAAATGATCCTGCTACTCTGGATCAACTGAGAGAAAAAGGGTTGAAACCAATTTCAACCGAGGCGGGTAAGGCAAAGGCAAGGGCTTTAGGTGCAATTGATTACATTGAGTGCTCAGCAATTACAAATGAGAATGTTGATACTGTTTTTGATACTGCTATATCATATACAGTGAATCCACCCAGCAAAGGCTGCTGCATTATCGAATAAAAACTAAAAGTTATTGTCATACCGTGTTTATTGTTGAATTGCTAGGGCTTCAGATAAGAAAACAACAACTACAGAAATGTTATCAGTGGACTCTAATTCAAATGCTTGATCACGAAGCTTCTTTGCTGCAACTAATGGATCGATCTCAGGTAACACTAGATCTACTGCTTGTTGATCTGACATAACGTCCCAAACACCATCACATGCGATTATTAAGAATCTATCAGCTTCGGTAATTGGTAATTGTTTGAAATATGGTGTTGGATTGACACAATCACCTAGAAAACCATCTCCGAATGCTCTTGAAACTGCTAACATTCCTCCGACTCTACCATCTCTCACAAATCCTCCTTTTGATTGGATGTATGATGTCTCTTCTGGAAGATCAGGTTTATGATCAACAGATAATCTCATAGCTTTACCATCCCTGCACAAAACACAGCGTGTATCTCCAATATTTGCTACTGAAAGGACCATATCTTCAATTGTCACAACACATGCAGTAGATCCAACATATACACACCAAGGCTTCATATCCATTTGAATCCTACGGAAAGCATTTGTAAAGGCTGTTTCAACTGGATCGTTTCTCTTTAAATAATCAGATATTGATTCAGGTAAATGAATTGATGCATACTCTGCTGCTTCACGGCCGCCATGGCCATCGAAAACACCAAACAAAACAGATTTCGGCTTTGGAGAATTCTGAAGGGTGATAGTAACATCTTCCATTGCTGGTCTTCTTCCTATCATTTCAGCATGGCCAGATCTAAACCTATCAACCCTCTCGACTGTTTCGGCAACTTCTGTTGTTCGAGCTCTTTGATCAGTTTGTTCCATTTGGTTAAAAAGATCGGTTCCTTTTGCTTTCTCTTTTTGTGATGCACGTCCCATAACCATTTCACGGCCTTTGACAGATTTGAATGCATCAATCTTTGTCCTAAACTGCCTCTGGAAAGGAGATCTAGATATAGAATCAACAAATTCATATATGAAACTGTTTCTATCACAAACCAAATCAGTTTCAGGATCGGCCGTTTTATCCAAGTTAATATTGGTCAAATGGCTATTGTTCTTTGCAAAAGAGATAATGTTGTCGGCCTTAATTGGTCCAACACGAAGAGTTTCAATCTTTCTATTGTAAGCTAAAAGTTGTTGAATTGGAACGACAGAGGATTCTGTAAGATGTGAACTCTCAATTTGGAAAGATGTCAATGATGGATGTGCAATGGCCGATAAAATTATCAAATGTCCTTGGTCACCAAATTCATTTTCACTAACATCAAACTGCTTGATATGCTTATATTTCATTAAAAATTCAGCCAAAGACTTTGAATGATTAGGTCTCAGTGAACTTTTCCTCAATGATACTTTGGTTAATGCTTCAGGAAGAGAAATTCGACCCATTATACTCTCAACAAACAAAGGGCCCATATTAGGACCTGTTATCATAAAACCAAACTCCTTTTCATTACTAGGGACGTTTTTTAACGAATCAAAAATGGTCCTTTTCAATTGCGGGATCGATTTCTGCTTCTTAAAGCTTTCAGGTTGGCCTTCGATAACACGAATAATACTTTCGAAAAACTCTCGAGCACTGAGATTAAGTATTTCGCTGGGTTCGCAGGTACTTGTTTCACCACCCATTTATGACACTTTTTAAACGTTTTTGTAAATTATCGTACGTTTATTAATAAGATGACCTCTACTTTAAGCTTGGAAGATGGAGGCTGGACACCTGCTCTACGGCAAATGTCCATAGATTTGATGGAAACCTTGATTAATCGTCCTTCTTCTCTAGTTATTTCTGATCCACGGAGCAATGGAATTACTTTTCAGTCAATTAGGGATAAAATTATGAAGAAAAAATACTCCAATCTTGAAGAATGGAAAAAGGATATGATTGATCTTTTTGAGAAAGCACACAATTCAACTGATTCTATTCATCAAGATGTTTCTGAAGAACTCAAAAAAACATTCATGAAAGAATACCAACTTCTTGATGATTTGAGCCATTTCAAGTTTAGAACTGCAATGACATCAGTTGTTAAAGAAATCGAAGAGATCAAAAAAAACATCAAGGATTAACAAACAATAAAATTTATTCTATTCGATATCACTATCACTTAGCGAATTCAGCATGGATAATGCTCTTTTCAACAAGTTTTGTCTTTCTTCTTCTCTCTTTTCTTCTTCGATAACTATTGCGCATCCTTCTGGCCATCCTTTGAATACTCTTTTAAGAAGATTTCGTTGGTAATGAGTACAAGCAATGAGTATCCTTTTCTTGATTCTTTTTCTCCTAATTGCACGTAGTAATGATAAAATATTCTTTTGCAATGTCTTTTGGTATAATTCTTGAGTCCTCAGTCCTTTTTCTTTAGTTTGATTAACTACAGAAAACCACGAGAGCAATGAAAACCGAAGTAGGCGACAATTAAAATGATCAAGACCATATTGATCCTTATCAAGCTCAGCTGTCACCTGGTTATTCTTAATTGCTTTCAGAGCTTTAAATTTGAGCTTGTTCAAATATGTATTCTCTGAAGAAAATTCTTGCTGTTTCCTTATTACAATGATCAATTTCCATATACCCAATAGCCTTGATTTCAAACATTTTTCTCTAAATTGGACAGAAACATGCTGACAATATTTTTTCCTTTGTATCTTTCTTTCAAATTCTTCAACTCTTTTCTTCTGTTCCTCTCTCTTATTTCTCTCCATTTCCAAAAACTGTCTATGTTCAAGTTTTTTCTTTCTATCTTCTTCGATTTCAATCTTCAATCTTTCTGATTCAGCAGCCTCTGATGCTTGTGCTTCTTTTTGTGCTTTTTCTATCATTTTCATTCTTTTCTCCTCATTTCTTTTTTCCATTGCAACAAACTTTGGATCGACTTGTATTGGTTTGGCTTGTTTTGGTTTTTCCTCGGCCTTGTTTCTTTGAGGAATACAATCGGATATTTGCTGCTTTGGAGGGGATCGGCTTATCCGATTTATTAATACTTCTCTCCTCTTTCTATGTTGTTCTTCAATAATTTTGAACTCAATGATCTCTCTATACCTGGATTTCCATTTTGTTATTGATTTAAACATTGCATTTCTCGTATACAAATGATTAGCCGTTGTTTCAAGCTGTTTCTCTCTCCTAAGTCTTTCCTCAAGCCTATCAAGTTCACGTGAATGAATTTTATTCCTTGTCCTGCTCCTCCAATACGAATATGCTCCACTAATCCTATGAAAATTGCTTAAATACTGAGCACTGTGAAATGCTTTAGATTGAAATGAGCATCTAGTAGTCCACATCACAAAAAAATTTCTAATATTACGGAATCTTAATTGCGCATGTAAAAGCTGAATTCTGAGTTTCAATGACTCTGTATCATATTTAGGATCATTTGAAGTGCTTCTAATCTTAGATTTCTCTTCATTTGCAATTGATAGTGCAGCACTTTCTTCAATCTTTTTTATTTGAATTGATTTTCTTCTTCTTTCTTCAAGTTCTTTTTGTTTTTCATCAAGTTTTTGTTTAACTTTACTCCTATAGCCATTAATCTCATTATCAACATTGGGTACATCAACATGTTTGGGAGGCTGGAGAATAGGGTTTTGATTCTTTTCTTTTTTCTTTTCTTCTGCTCTTTTAATTCTTTCCGCTTTCATTTCGTTTAAATGTTCTCTTCGTGCTTCCATAATCAATGTTGGATCAACTGATGGCCTGTTACTGGTCATCTTTTTTGCCACCATCATAGGGGTATCCATTTTCCTATATAAAACAACCTTTCTATCAGTTTTGGTATCTTTTTTTGGTTTTTCATAAATTTCTCGAAACCCATCTGATTGTTTTGCCCATTGTTCAATCAAATTTCTTGCTTTTTGCGTTGTATCCTCATCTTTATCATACGTTTCGATTTGTTCTTTTGTTTGTTGAACAATAACATCAAGCCAAACCCCAATATCATCATCACTCATACTTTTTATTGCGCTCGTTTAAAATTAAAAGTGATCAGTATCTGGTAAGACATGAGTTATATTTGATTTCCTAGAGATCACAAGAAAGGAAGCATCACATTGATCATCATATTTCTTTATTATATGTTCTTGGGATTGTGTCAGTAGTATATCCCAAATTGTTTGATTAAAAGTATGGATTAGGGCTTCTCTAATCGTTAGCTCGATTATTATCGCATTTTCCATCATAAATGATTCAATATTAGTTCTATTGATTAAGGTTATATCAATCGTAATTACAGGATCATATATCGATGTGTTACAATTATAAGCAAAGAATCATTGCATTTGATCATTAATTATAAGGCAATGGAATAATTGTGGCTGATATAATTCTGGAAGTTGAAGAATAATACAATATGGTATGATTAACTTCAATAGCTCTTTCGATTTCCAAGAATAGGCTGTTACTATAATGTCCATTTCGGAATCACGATCCTGTTCCATCATTATGATTGCTGTTCTGATTAGTTTTATCAGTGTTCTTGACCGAGAATATCCAAGATCTTCCCAAAAAAATAAAGGAGAAGGTCTATTTATAGCAATTCACATCCAAACTTCTTCACTGGAATTTCCTTTTCTTGCTTTGGATTAAGAACAGATCTCATGGCTGTATGGAAAACATCAGTTAAACCTGTTCCATTTTTAGCAGAGCATTCGATGTAGTGGGTCGCCCCGATTTGATTAGCAACTATTTTGGCTTCTTCGGGGGTGATAGGCCTTTCGCCATTTTGCTTCTTATCAGCTGGAAGTGCATCAAACTCATCTCGTAAATCTGATTTGGTACCAACAAGGATGATTTCTGCGTATTTGCCATCACTATTTTCCACTTCTGGTTTCCATTGTAAAACAACATTTTCGAGTGAAGTAGGAGATATTAAAGAAAAACAAATAATAAAAACATTAGTATCACGATATGTCATTGGCCTGATTTGAGCATAATCTTCCTGGCCAGCTGTGTCCCAAAGTAATAAATTAACCGATTGACCTTCAAAAACAATGTTTTGAGCCCAATTGTCAAAAACAGTTGGAACGTGATTTGTTGGGAAAGAGCCCTGAACATAGCAAACAAGAAGACATGTTTTACCAACTGCACCATCACCTATAACAACACATTTAATATCTGATGTTAGAAATAAACCATACGTCTCATTTGACAATAATTTTTCAATTAAAACCAGCATTTTTTTAATACGTTTTTAACCTCATTTTGGGTTAAATCAAAAATATGCCAATATAAATGTATTTACCACTATTGATTCCACAAATAGAAAACATAACCAAAATTCTATTAATTTTTTGTTCTATTTGATTCAACAATCAACTGAACAATACAAAAACTTGCTGTGCATATATTGTGGGAAAGAGTTTTGATAGTTTTATTAAGAATTAGATCAAGCCCGGTGATTTTGAAGAATCATTCATTGAGATTGAAAATGATATAGATCAATATATCGAATATGGATATCTTCTTACCAGTATTGAGTATTGTCTTAAGTATGATGTGATTGATGATTTAGGTTTTTTCGATGGTTTAAATCAAGAAGCTAAATGGAGTCCCTTTGAGTGGAGTTTTAAGCCAGAGTATCTTGATTTGATATCCTTTGCAGGATTTTTTGGCTCCATCAAGTGTTTTAAGCATTTGTTAATGAAAGGATTTGAGATCAATGATAATGTATTATCTATGGTAGGTTGTAGTGGTTGTTTTGATCTGTTCCATTTATGTCAAGACGAGAAATTTTTTACACCAAATCATGTTTGTAAAGCATCTGTGTTTTTTCACCTACCTTTGATTATATTCTTGATTGAAAATGGAGGTGATATAAATGAAAAATGTAAAGATGAGGATGAGAAAAAATTATAATAGATTTTCTTGACAGGTCCATCCCTTCGATCCCTCAAAGAAATTCCTTATATTTTGAAATGGTCATAATATAATTTTTTTTCCATTTAATATCTTTGAATTCATTAAATTATTGAAACTATCCCTGGATACAATAAAGAAATAATGACATTCATCTGTCTTCTCCTTGCAATTTGACATGAACACACACATTCTTCATAAGATCGTTGAATGGTTTCTTTTTGAGTTACACCGATTGTTTGATCAAGAGTATTGACTGGAGACTCTTCCAATGATTTCTTTGGAGATTGATCGGGGGTTCTATTAGGAAGTGGCATATCAGCATTGCAGTGTAAAGAACTGAAGAATTGTATTTGATAAGTATTGGTCATATTAATTGAATTATTTGTTCCTGATCTTATTGTGAGCGAGGATGGTGAATGGTTTATGAAAGAATGGATTATTCTGAGAAAACCTCCATCATTATAGAATAAATGGTTTTCATTATTATGAAATATACAATATGACATTATTCTTGTTCCCTTTCCTTCTCCACATACGATTCCATATTCAGATTGACTGTTGTTATTGATGATATTAGAAAATGAAATTCGTATTATACCTGAGGAAATATAAAGGAATAAACACATGCTTTGAGAAACTTTATTATCTGAAAAAGTACAGTATGAGCATGTGAATTCAGATGGAGAATAGACAAAAATACCAGAAACCTGTCTAGCATTGTTCATTGAACTGTTTATCTTGTCAACTCTCTGATTACCCAATTCAATGTCAATTGAGAATTGGCCAGATCGTGAAAAAGAACTGTTTGATACAGATAAATACTCCACTTGATTCAGCTGAGATGCAACCAGATAAGAAAAAGATAAGTTTTTTCATAATCACCACCATAACAACAATCAGCGCATATCATTCTGAGAGATGAATTTGAAGAGCGGAAATAAATGGCTCCTCCCTTTGAAGAAGAAGCACAATTAAAAAACATTGAGTAAATGACATCCATCGAGTAAGCACCACTATCAACATATATGATTCCACCATTTCCAGTGTATACAATAGATCTTGAGAAGAAACAGTGGGAAATATAGATATTTTTTTGATAAAAAGATCTTCCTTGATCCATTCTTTCATTTTCACAACCAAAACAAGTACCTCTAGTGGTATTGTTATTATTCAACATCAATATAGGCACAATGAGGAGATAGTTGTTTTTTTATATCCAAGAGTAAAAATTATGGGTATATTAATAATTATCATCATGAACAAAGAAATGGTGGAGGAATAATTGATTTGTTTGGTAATATTCTCTAGTTTTTGGGACATTTTTGGTAGTTTTTTCGAGAATATGATGGGAAATTGAAGAATAAAGTAACATTTTTAAAGATTCTTAGGAACCCATTTGAACCAATAAAATGGAGTGAACAAATACTTATAAGAATAATAAAATAATTCGAAATAACAATCTCAAAAATGAAAATTGCAGAAATTTGATATTTGGATGAGATATATAACAATGTTTCATGAAGCTGTTCAATGATTCAATAAAAACACAAATGAGTAATTATTACCAATTCAAGTTTTTTACCAATTCTTTCAGATGAAAATAATGTAGGTAACATGTATAGAATGATTTTTTCGTGTGTTGGCTTGGATGCTGTTGGGGAGCAACTTGAATGAATCATTAGTAGTCAGGGAGTGGGCGCTAGAGGAAGAGGGTGGTTATTTAATTCGGTTTAATTCGTAGGGACCTCTCGCCACGTCAACTATAGCTACAAGTCCATGGACACCCCCTCATGGATTTCCACACCGCATGAGTCAGCGTCATACTTGCTGACCAAGATTCGCAGACATCTGCGTTGCGCATAATCCCGGATACGCTGTGGGTGCAGGCATGCACACACTGTATGTGCATGATCCGCATACACCCACATAAAACGCCTAGGTTCATGTCTGTGTATGCGCTTAGCTATGCACAACGCGTGTACGCCTACACACATGTATATGTACCAATGCATATGTATACGCGTGTACATGTACATATATATGAGTGTACACACCTAGATAATCTTGAACAAATCTTAACTATTTCCGAGGTACCCTCAAAAAGTGAACAAAACATGATATCAAATAATCAAATAAAGAGACTAGCCCATCATTTTATGTTGTTTCTACAAGCTCATTTGAAGAACGCTATGCGAAATTACGTAGTACCACTGAGTCAACAAACTCTGCAT
>Ga0074193_1001306_pt1 | contig 31566 bp, 34 predicted proteins | sample EPASupsiteHSE605_FD_64523 | JGI IMG/M metagenome (GOLD analysis project Ga0074193, IMG submission 64523) | Bioremediated contaminated groundwater from EPA Superfund site, New Mexico - Sample HSE6-05 | ecosystem: Environmental > Aquatic > Deep subsurface > Groundwater > Contaminated ... | reverse complement strand
CATGCCATTGGTTGCCGCTGGTCCCATCCAGAAAAATATGAGTTCCGCCGCCGATTCCGTACTCCCGTTTAAGAAAGGCAATGGTTTCCTTCGGAGTATGCCGTTCCTGGTAGTGCAGATAAACACGGAATTTACCGTCTTGGAAACCCGTGCCCCGGCATAGGGCATGGTCAATTTCTTCCTGGGGAATAGAAAAAGCGAAGGATTTTTCGTCCTCCGCCTGTTCTATAGCTTCAATTTGCTTTTCAACCGTCGGGAAAATTGTTAGCTGTAAACGATCTCCGCCAGCACTGTTTCCTCTGCTTGGTGTCTCAGGTTGTTCAGATGTCCCGTCCAGCCCAGCGGGTCGGCTACTTTGTTCGGCGGGGGACTGCTCTGCAAGAGCTTGGCCGTGATCAGTTCGATTCGCTCCTTCGCCGTCCGGTCGGTCTCCGCCAGATGGCTGTTCAGCTTGCCCGATAGTGTTAGGCTGGCGTACATCCCTTTCTTGTGGTTTTTTAGATATGTCCTCCGCAGCATCCCATACTTGCCGATGTGCGTTTTCTCCTCCGGCAGCGTCAGGTCGGGAATCAGGTAATCGCCCTGCGGCGTGTAAGTCAGTTCCATCTTCGCCACCCCTTTCATTACTGTGCTTTATGGTCTCATTGTCTCCCGCATCCTGAGTTTTGACAAATGTACGGCTTTTATTTTTCTCTTCTTTTTGCAGTTCCTTGACTGTCACCCCTATTTCCCGCAGGAGAATTTCGGAAATGTCGCTGGCTGCGGCTCCCAAGCAGGAAACAGTGTCCAGGGTATTGAAGTTCAAAACACATTGGAAGTCCTCAAAACCCAAACTTCTATCCGCATCACAGCCGCAGCGGATTAAGAGCATAAGGGCCACGGAACTAATCAGCGCGTCTTTGAAGACGACTTCCACGTTATGATCGTCCAGTTCCTCCAGAAAGCTGTTCTCCCGGCATTCCAGCAGTTCAGAGAGATAGTCGGGAAAATTGTCCTCTACTGCATTACGGGCAGCAGAAATTAAGACGTCCGACAGTTCCTGCTTTTCTTCGAGTTCGCCAAAGGTATTCTCCAGCCTTTCCGTTACGGCCTCAGCATATCCGTCCTTTATCTCCCAAAGAACTACAGGGTGGTTGTAGCGGTTGTTGGTATCCGCAACATCAAACACATGATGCAGGCTTAACCGTCCCCCTATGTCGTCAATAAGAGCAATGCCCTTGGCGCCCTTGTTTACCCACCGCCCCAGTTTTTCGTTCCATACCTCTATAGGGGCACAGGCTGTCGCGTCGGGACGCTGGGCGTAAATCAGCAGCTGGTCCTTGAATGGATATTTATAGTTCCAAGCCGCTGTTTGCAGGAAGTTCGTCCAGTTGGGCGGGGTTTTAACGGCATCTAGAGCTGTCCGCTCCGCAAGCTCCGTGATCAGCTGCAGTTTTGTTACCAACGTTTATCCCTCCTAGCTCCCATACTTATCTCTCCGGCTCACGGCTTTTCTTTTCAGCCTGTTGCACCGCTCTTTCATCAGAAATTTCTTCTTTTTGCAGGCTTTTCAAGTGGTGAATTTCATCCAGTGCCCTGTTGCAGAGATCTTCAAGAGCAGTTAGTCGGTCGCTTACGTAATGTCCCCAGTGATAATCCTTTTCTTCCTTTTTGCATCTCCATGTCACAAACTTGTCCGGAGCATTTTCTTTCTGCCCGATGACAAATTCCAGGTTTCCCACACTTAGCCGGTCGGTTATGGCATAGCCTGCGTTTTTTTCTCTCTCCATTCAGGACACCTCCTATCGCACCTGTTCCGGTTTTCTATGTTTAACTTGTCTTTCGGCTTCAATCTGCCGCAGCCGTTCTTTGGCCCAATCGGGCATGCATTCCGGTTTGACGATGCCTAAAATATCCCCGCGGTTCCAGCGTGATTCCTTGCCTGAATAAAGGTTGACGGTATAAACTGCCCGTCCTCTTGCCTTGCCCTGGGCTCCGAAACCGCCCGTAACCAGCACCAGCTGTTTATCGACGGTACGGTATTCCGGACGCAGACACTCCTGACGGATAATCGCTACTTTGTCCTCTATGCTCTCTCCAGTATCATCCGGAACACAGTGCTCCAAAGCAAAAGGCTCCAAAGGAACGGATATCTTTGCCCGTTCTGCTTTGACCGTTTCAATCTGGGCAGTTATGCGGGAGGTAAATTCCGTCATCATCTCCACATAATCTTCACTTACGACCGCGTTAAAATATTGGCCGACGCCCAATGGGTTACCCCTGGAGCAATTGCACACCATGAAGGGATAGGATTTTTTTTCATCCTGCAGAAAGAGGATTTCCCTGTCGCCCATCGTGATGGCATGTTTTATTTCATAGGTATCCACCATCCGCTTTTCATTGTCCAAATTCTTCACACTCCAATCCCATGCCGGATATATAACGAAGGGCTGCCGTCCTTTTTGCTACTTCCTTTATTTCTTTTTTCTCCGGATCTGCAAGCAAACCGCACCTCCGATAATCACCAGACAAAGTACAATTGTCAGTATCGTTTTCAGCTCCATAAATACACCCTCTTCTCTTTCCGTATTTGTTCTATATTAAATCTTCCTTTCCAGTATTTTTTTACCGTTAACAAAAAAGCTCCTGCATATTTACAGAGAGCCGGTTTACCTGCCGAAAAAAGAAGGGAACTGTTTTTTTCGCTCTTTTACGGCGTTATCCACAATATTCACAGTTTTATCTTCATCCGGTGCCTTCCTGTTTCCATAATTAGTCCGGCGGATCAGGGTTCGGAAGGTCTTTACTCTCTTCTGCTCTGTCTGTCTCACAAATTTCTCCTTTCCCTAAGCAATACTTAGATATGTTTTCTTAAATACTGAGTTATTTCTTTTTCGGCTGGTAAAATTCAGGGGGTGAGGTGTGGAGAGGGGGACAAAACAGCTGCGCTTTGTACCGATTCCTAAAAAAGTTGAGACTACCCCCTTGGTATCGCATACGGAAATTTATGCTCACGATAGCTATATAGGCACTTTTCATCCGCTATATCTCACCGTTCCTGCTCCCTTTGTCGCTTTTTGTACCAGCTTTCGAGTAATTGGACAATAAGGTCCTCCTTTTGTTTTTCGGAATAGTTCTTCGGAAAATATTGTTCGATGCGCTCGCGCTTGATATTGAATCTTTCCTTTTGGTTCGGTTTTTCTTCGGTGAGAATGGAATAAATGACATCCGTGTTCAGCCTTCCCTCCTGGCTGAATTTTTTCAGCCGCTGAGCCTGGGATAGAGACGGCGTGTTTTCCTCCAGCTTCATTGTTTCCAACAGCTCCGTCTGTTCTTTTTCGGTCAGGTAGGAGATTTCCACGGCAGGATTAAGGGCAATTTGCTTTTCGTCCACCATTTCGAGAATGGGCGGTATGAGTTCGGTGAGACGGATGTAACGGAATATTTGAGGCCCACTTTCTCCTGACTGTCTCGCTAAATCTTCTCTCGATGTTGTACGGTTTGACTTTTGTTCAACTTGAACAGAAGTTAAATCCGTTCGTTGTCCCTGCCTGTTCATGGCTTCCAGCTTCATTTTATAGGCGAAGGCTTTCTCGCTTGGCAAAATGCTTTCGCGCTGGAGGTTACTATCCACCATGGCGACAATTGATTCATCGTCGTTTAGTTCTCGGACAATGCAGGGCATAGTCTCCTTACCCGCCAGTTCACTGGCTTTCTTGCGCCGGTGTCCGGCAACCATTTCGTAGCCGCCGTCCGCTTTAGGCCGGACAAGGGCTGGGACTAAGATACCATACTGCTTTACACTGTCCGCCATTTCCAGCATGGCTTCATCGGCCTTAACCTTAAAGGGATGGTCGGGAAAATCTCTGATCTCCGACAGCGGAATATCTAATACTTTTTCCCGCTGTTTGTCTTCACGGCTGGCATCCGTTTCAAACATTTCATCTACCGAGGTCAGCTTCATGTTTCTGACGTTGCTTTTGGCCAATGTCCAACACCTCCTTTGTAAAGGTTTGGTAAGCTTTGGCGGCTATCCCATGTGGGTCATGGATATAAATACTTTTTCCCTCAGCACTTGTTTCTGCCGCCCGGATGGATAATGGGATTTCAGTCTTGAACACACACACCTTATCTCCATAGTCTCGTCGCAGGACAAAAGAAATGTCCTTGGCAAAGGTTGTGCGGTTATCCACCATTGTTAGTAGAATGCCGTCAACCGTTAGTTTTGGATTGATTTGCCTTCTCACCCTGGCAATAGTCTGCATCAGCTGTGTCATTCCTTTGGCAGGCAGATAGTGGGCCTGGACGGGAATAATAACGCTGTCTGCGGCGGCAAGAGCGTTGATGGTCATCATACCGAGCGAGGGCATGCAGTCGATGAGAATATAATCGTACTTCTGCTTGACACTATTAATGTAGCTGCGCAGTACCATCTCCCGACTCATGGTGTTTACCATTGACACTTCAATAGCGGACAGTTCAATGTTGCCCGGCATAAGGTCAACGCCTTCCTCCTGATGCATTATGCCTTCGTCAGGTTCATACCTCTCCTCCGTCATGACTTTTGTCAGGATCGTGGCCAGTGAAACAGGTAGATTGTCCGGTTCATGAAACCCCAAGGAATCTGTTAGGTTACCCTGTGCGTCTGCGTCTACCAGCATTACTTTTTTGCCTAGGGTGGCTAGTCCGATACCGAGGTTGACTGCCGTCGTCGTTTTTCCGACGCCGCCCTTTTGGTTTGCAAGCGCGATTACTTTGGACATATTTTTTACCTCCTTTAATTAAAAAAACCGCATGCTCTATTAGGACAATAAAGCAAACGGCTTCTTTACTAATTTCATATATGATAAACAAAAACATTGTACTACTTCTCTTCACTCGGACAATTAGATAAATCCAAAGTTATGTAAGTCTGCAATTTTTGAAACAATGACTCAATGTCTGTGAAAAACTGGTCAACCATGTCCGCTTCTTCTGCCTCGGATGCCAGATTAGACATCGTAGTAATGTAATCTAAGCAATTTAAAAAATAGAGTAGAGATAGGAGGACGTACTGCTTAATTAGATCACCACAGCGTAGGAATCCTTGACCGCAAATCATTTATACATATTCTTATACCAAGTTTCGCCACAAGTTCTCTTAATTTCAACTATGTCTCTCATGTGTTCATCCACTTTGAATGTCCAGATTTCAACATCATCGAGTAGCCCGCCGTTATTTTTAAGAAACATGTCGACAAGGCTCTCACCAGAATGCTTAATTGAATCCTGAAATACTAAGATCTTTTTGTCCGCCACGATCCTAGATAAGTAAAATACTGCCTCTAGAGCTGTGGAGACTTTTCCCGATGGCATGTTACTGCCTTTAGTCCAGGTATAGCTTTTACACTCTGCAATTATTAAGTTATCACTTGAAACTAGGTCGAATTTGTGTTCTTTGTTAACACCGACAACCAAAGCTTTTTCTTTAAAATCTTGACTGAAGGTTTTTTCGAGATATACTTTTACTCTTTTTTCAAAGTCACCGGGAGATAAACGGGATTCTTCTGTTATAGTTTTTTCTTGTTTGTTAGTTACCATCGGCTGCACATCATTTTCTAAGGACTCCGGAAATCTTTCTAGTATCTTACTTACTTTTTTAATATTATGGCAATATGAACATACGTTACTTTCTCTATATATTAACTTTTCATTAAATGCCTTCGTACAGACAGCATAAACAGTCTGTCGAGGGGTCATTTGAAGTATTTTAGAAAGACAGTCGTCACAATAAGCCTTTTTATTTTGCCTCAAGTATTCCAGCATTTTCTCTTTATTACTGCTCATTATATCCTCCAGTGTCAATATTTTATTTAAAGTCACTTCTTACTACTTTCACCCCACCCCTTTTTTTTAGATAAATCACTTAGTCAAATCAATAACGTAGTAATATACTTTGATAGTTCATTGAAATTTGAATCCATTACATGGTCTGCTACCTTTTTTAGGTTCACAGGCTGTAAAATTACACTTGCCATCTTAAAACTTGAGATCGGGTCGTTAATATCAATCTTTTGTACAGAAGGTGTATCATTTAGTGATGGGTAAAGTATTGTTGCCGTCTTATCTCCAATTCCACTTACAGCATAAACTGCCAATTGATATAACATATCACGTGGCAGATTTTTGTCCCACAGATCCCTGTATTTGGCATCCAGTAATTTTATTACCTTACCATGTTTCATAAGCGCAAAGTCAGGTCTTGGAGTAGGTGATCTCTTCCCCCTCGGGTTAAAATTTGGAGTATAAATAAACATATCATGTAAGTTAAACTGGTCTTTAACGGAATACTGCGCTGCACTGCTTACAAGTAATCTTCCGATTAGTGTTTCAAAAAAGGCATTCATATCAAAGAAATATCCGCGCAAATTCAAAGATATAGAGCCATCCTCAAGCTGAATTCCTTGTGACTCATAAAGTATATTTATTATTTCCAGAATAGCTGTATATCTCTCGGTCAGTCTATTGAGACTGTTTTTTGCTTTCTGTAAAGTTATTCTATTTAGCGGTATTGAATCAACAGTATTAGAAAGCATTCTGCTGATCCCTTCGAGATTTACCTTCAATCCACTGTCAATAACTAGTCCCAAAGCCAATCTCAGTCCGGCAAGTATTGTTTGATTAAGAATCGTATTTTCACTTCTGTTAAAATACCTGCAGGGCAGCTTATCTGCTACCACTCCGCCCTGCTTGCTTAGTTTTACTATGTCAATTCGGCCTCTTGGAGATGACAAGCTTCCTTCATTTTTAATATAATTTTTTAAAATGCCACGCCTAATCAAGTCTTCAGCTTCAATGAACAATTCATATATTAACAGATCAAAAAAAGAAAACTCACTTATTGCATGCGTGGCTGAATCAAATAGCTTCAATTCCCTTAGCCCGTAAGCATATCTAAGCAATGCGTACAGCTGCATTCCATTTAATTTAGGATATATGTTGACTTGCAAATTATCCAACGTTATTTTACCTACATAAGAGTTACTAACAATCTGCAAACCACTTTTTAATTCAATTATTTCAACAATACCTTTTTCTGTTAATACCTTCGCGGTTTCACGGGCAGTATTGCTTGTTAATTCATATCCGGGCTTGAACTCGCTCTCCCATTCCTTTAGATTTATAATGTCCAAGTTCATTGCATAACCTCAATGCTTTCATCATCAGAGAGCTCGATATCTTTTTCTTCACCTTCAAATGCTGCGCGAAGCTCAGGACACGGGGAAAGAAGCGCATTTATCAAATCTGCAATGTCAGATGATGAGAACAGTTCATATCTCACAAGTTGACTCATTGTGTCAACAATTCCATCACCCAGGATTTTCGACATCAGGGAGTAGTCGCCGTAGCAATATTCTTCAATGAGCGGGATAATATCTTCTTTAACAATTCTTTTAAACTTTTCACTATCCGTTACTGCCTTTTCCCTTTCAAGAAAATAGGAATGGCCAATTTGGAGATTACGGGCATCTTTACCAATGTTTTCACAAATCCGCTTATTTAAGCCTTTCAGCCATCCATCCAGGGGCAACCCTTCAAAAACAATATCTTTGAAAAAATTATATTCCGGCATTAGCTCAATAAATCCAAATCTTCTACGCAATGCGACATCAAGGAGTGCAATTGAGCGGTCTGCAGTATTCATTGTTCCAACAATAAATACATTTTCAGGTACAGTAAACGGTTTCTTAGAAAGAGGTAAAATCAGTTTTTTACCCCGTTTACCCGTTTCTATAAGCATAATTAATTCTCCAAAAATCCGGGAAATATCCCCCCTGTTTATCTCATCAATAATAAGATAATACTTTTTGGATGGTTCCTTTAGTGCATCAATGCAAAGCTCTTTAAATACTCCGTTCTCCAATTCAAATACAGTCTGACCATTAACGGCGGAAGGTTTAATCCCTTCAATAAAATCCTCATATCCATAGGATGGATGAAAGCAACAAATGCGTACAGCGCCTTTGTTGTTATCACTGCCACAGATTTGAAGCTTCTCCTCAGCGGACAGATTTGCAAAAGCTTTATAATAATTGTTTCTCGCTGCGAGTTCAAAGCAGGCTTTTTCCGCATGAAATGTTTTGCCGGTCCCCGGAGGCCCGTATAAAACAACTTGCTTTTTCCTATTAAGTATGTTTTCTATCTGCAAGCTGATCCCTGTAAGCGGAGTTAAAGGCACTCCATCGTCAGTCGAACCCGTATTCTCTATAAAAGGTGTGTTAACCAGTTTTTCTATTGCCAAGATATTGTCAATTTCCTTATAAGCATAAACTGTGGTCAATATCCCTTCTCTGGGGTTTGGCAAGCGGGTTTCAGCCAGATAAATCCAATCAACCTTTATTACATGGGGAAAAGCAAGCCCTTCCCTATATTCATACTCACCGGCGGCTTGTCCAACTCCCAACACTTTTTCACCATCTACAGCTACAATTACATCTTGAGGTTTAATATTAAAGTAAAAAGCCAATATTTGATTCGCATATTTTCCTATGACTTGAGGAGTATTGGAATATTCTTTTTCAAGCACTTTTATGAGCTTGGCTTTTAAACCGGTCTTGTCTTGCTCCTCATAGTCACTTAAGTTCCCTAATTTATCCCATCCAATAGACACATATCCGCCATTTCGCATCTCATTCCAATAACTTATTTTCCCATCGGATGTCCCGATCCTATAGTATCCTACCGGAGAACCAAACAGTTCGTTTATCGCAGACGTAATGTAATTGACAGGGAATCCGCACTCGTTTGCAAGCTTAATATATTGCCCGGCCATTCCATACGCGCTCTCGCTTTCCGGTCTAATCCCACAACAAACAAGTCCATGGCGCTGCCATCTTATTGAATGAAAGTCGTCTATAAGGTTCGGGTAGATCATGTGATAGTATTTGTGAACCCACCCCAACCTCGACATATCAGTATTTGAACTATTGATGCGCAATGTGTTTTGCTGTGACAATACTAAATTTGCGTACTTATCTTCATCAATGGTTGTTTCAAGTGCCGCGATTTCAACAGCCCCGGCAATCAGCTTATTCCTTATTTCCCTGCCTAATTCAATCGCTTCTTCAGTGGTAAGAATAGTAGGACTTTGAGGATTTCCTGTTACCCACTTACCATCTGAATTCCGTTTGTACATTATGTATTTAAAAGAACTGCCGCCAGCGATACTCCCGAAATTAAAGGTGTTAAACTCATCATCATTTTTAAATTCAAGCCAGTAGAATAGACCTGCGCGATTTCCGATATTAAATATCGTATCTAACAGCAATTCTCCATCAAGGTTTTTGAGCTTCTCCGGGCCGAATTTATCTGCAAAAAGTTTATATTTTTGTTCCAACTTTTCAATTTGAAGGAGCTTACCATCAGTTAAGAGCTTATCACAAGCCTTTTTGATTCTATCGACAACGCTGATACTGTTTTCCTCATTAGATTGAGAATCTCTGAATTCAACATATTTGCTTATACGGTTCTTATAATCATTTGAGCCTTCGTAATAGGATTCATATATCGTCTTGTTTTCAGACTGGGATTTTATTGGTATTTTATGTCTAAGTGGTTCTTTATTTGCTTGGTCTTCACGAGAATATGTAAACTTTAAAATCAGTGCCGCACACTTGTCTATGTCATACGCGTCATCCAAATCACATTCAGCTTCTTCAACGTTTTTGAGCCTACTGATATAATTACCATAACTGCTTATTCCTTTACTTTTCAGCCATTGTTCAAATAATTCTCTCTGCAAAATGACGCCTCCTTAATTTGTATTTTCTTTCAATTATTTTATTCACTAATTTCTTTCAAAGATAGTTATTTGCATGTTCAAGCCTGTACCGTCCTGATTTGGCAATTCCGGAACAGTTCTAAAACCATTATTACATCCCAGCCTTCCAACAACGGCAAGACAAAGGGCATCTAAGACATCGTCAATTTTCTTTCTGAATTTGTTTTGCTTTAAATATGTCTCAATCACTGCCTGGGACTCTGAAAAATAGCCCTTTATAATGTTTATTCTCTTCTTGATACCATCATCATCAAGCTTGCTGTCACTAAGAGGAATTTCACCGTTCAGCAGGTAAAAGCAAAACTCAGGGTGGCTTTCCATGAGCCTGTTTTTCCATTGCGGATTGTTTTGTAGAAAAGCATCCACTTGTTTTATTGCTTTGCATAGAGCCATACTTATTGGGTTTTGCTTAGCATCTAATTTCCTGTTTAGCTCCCATGCCTCTTTTACATCTGCAGCATAAACAATCTGCCTGAAGGGCGTATTGAAAACACTTGACGATTTCTTTCCCAACAAAGCCCGCAGCTCATTGTCCGGTCGTTTTGCAGCTTCAACCTTGCCCTCGGGAAGTCCAATCGGAATATCTATTAATAAAGAGTCTGCTTCCTGGTATCTTTTACAGATTTCTTCGATGGTCTTGAACTTTCCTATCTCAAACTTTTCATTGGAAATTGCGACAGCCAGCCACGCACCCTTACATCCGTCAATTCCTACACTTATGTAGTTTTTTTCTTTTCCGGTAAGCCTATTGAACAGAGAAATAAACTGTCTTTCAACTGTTTCAAATGCTTTAAATTCAAAATCCGGAGCTCCTTTGAGAAAGGGTGTAAAGTCAAATATTTCTTCCTCCATAAAATATAGAAACTCATAATGAAGCATTGCATCATCGATTTCAAAGACTTGTCTTGTTTCCTCATCACTCAGCGGTTGATCCAGGTATTTGCTCCAGATTAATTCCTGAAGCCTGTCTTCAAATTCAATATATTGCGGAAGCTTCTTTTTGACCGCTCTTGTAATGTCGGAAATATAGGCTTCACTTGCATCATGGAGCAAACAGGAAAGCTGTATTCTTTTCGAATATCCTCTTTCTTTAGCTTCAGTAGCGCAATTTATCGAATGCTGTGCTACTGAGAAGAAGCTCTTAAAATGACCATTTGCCCGGCACAACAATGATAAGGCATGAGCTATATCTTCAATTTTTATCCCGGCTGATACAGGCTCTATAGGTGTAAAATGTATTTTCGAAAAGGTAGTTATATATTCGCTCATAATATTAGTCTCTTTTCTGATTGATCAACTTATATCCAATTTGCTACTGGATAGGTTCCATTTTTATTATAGTACTCTGATAATAACTCCCTTTCTATTGTTTCGGGGTTATTACAAACAAAATATCCCAGCAAAAGCTTTCTATTGTTTTTGATTTGCCAGATTGCTCTGCCACCCCGATGGTTCTCCACTTCATGATAACCATATCGAACATATTGCTTTATTCTCTGGCGCAGCCTGTTTATTTCTCCGCCTGCTTTACCTATATATAGGATTTTATGATCAGTCTCGCTAAATTTCATTTTTAAATCCTCTGCTGGATATAATAGGTTTTTTTCGTGGTATTCATTAATAGCTGTAGTTTGATTAATAAACTCTACTATAAAGGATTCAGGAGCAACAACAATATAAACACCTATCTCATTTGGTATTATCGCACACCTCGAATTGTAAAACTGCTCAATAGTGGAATATGTGAATAGTTCTATTTCTATGGAAACCATCTCCTGTTTTTTTCTTTCAATGTACTATCAAAATCTACAGATGGGAATTTTATTATTTAGGTTTCAATTCTCCAATTTTTTCATAATTCCTTTCAAATTTCATGATACAGAACAATTCCGTCTAGGTTTTTCTCGCGTAAGAGATAGTCTCTTGACAAACGAATAATAAGAAATTGATAAGGCACAGCCTGTTTCAACTGGCTGCGCCAAACCAACTATAAAAAGGATTAATTCAAAGCAACTTTCTCCTTGTTATCAACTAAGACGTACCATTTTCCACTGTCGTATAAATCTTTTGAGATCTCAAATACTTTACTGTCAGTTGTTGCTATACCAGGGTTCAAGTCACTGAGTATTTTACCGTTGTTGTCTTTCTCAACCGCATAGGAGCTGCTTGCATCAATATCGGCATCATATTTTGTTCCCTTTTCGTCAATTAAGTAAATACTCGGAAGCGAAAAAGTTCCCACCGGCTTGTCTGAGACATTTTTCATCTTATAATCAATACAGATAAATACCCCTCCTTCGCTGACCTTTTTTTGAATGTAAGTACTTCCAACCGTATTTCTCTGCTCTGCTTTGGTAACTGTTACTTCAATACCACTTGAGGTCGAGACAACCTCATTTAACGTATAAATTTTTTCTACCGGTTGATTATTTTTAGAAGACGTAGATGACGTTGGTGTTGTGGAAGCACTATCTTTCCCACCTGTAGATGCGGCAATTATGATTATAACGATAATTACGCCTAATACGATTAATAGTTTTTTCCTCTTTCCCATTGGCTTTTTTTCCATGTCGTAATTCCTCCCTACAAAAATATAATTCTTGGCCAGAAAGGCGTTATCCATTTTGAATATGAAAAGGCACCTCCCATTTTTAGATTATAAACTGAGAGGTGTCCAATAAAACGGATTATTAAATGCATCTCTTGATATTATTCATATTGCTGCAAAAGCATATGTGCACGCTGTTTTAAATCGCAGATTAAACTCTCCGGAGACAATACTTTGGCCATGTCTCCGAACTGAAACAACCAACCAATAAACACCGGAGATACAGCAACTTTTAGTGTTACCGTAAAATCCTTCTCATCCAATTTCCTAATGGAAACATCCTTCCCAAAACGGTCTATCACAACACCGGCCAGGGAATTATCAAACTGGATGGTAACATTGTCCTCTTCTCCGTTATACATTCCGAAAACTTTTTTAGCGTAACCGGCAATATCAAATTCATTATGAGTAATAATGTCCCGTGTTTCCTCACTGAGCCGGATATCATTCATCTTATCCACCCGGTAGTGAGTAAGACCTTGGTACTTGGCAGAATAAGTAATCAGATAATAATTTTCATCATCCCAAGTCAGAGTTACCGGACTAACCTGATAATACTCCCCATTCTTACGAAATCTTTTTTCTTTTTCCACTGTATAGTCATAATACTGAAAATAAATCTTTTTACCGGCTGTTATAGCTTGATGAATTGTATCTACGTTATAATAAATACTTTCATTCATGGCTTTAACCCGGTTAGAAATATAAACCTGACGCTGCAATTGAATAGCTTCATATTTACTCGTTAAGCTTTCCAGCTTTTTAATCAATTCGTTCGATTTTTTGACAGTTATAAATTTTGAAGACTGCACAGCATCGACCAGAAGCTTCAATTCAGGCAATTCAAAAGTCCTGCTGGCTAAAAAATAATCATACGTTTTCGTTTTTTCCATCTTAATATCTAAGCCGAATTGGCGCAACGCTTCAATATCTGCATAAATGGTCTTGCGTTCTACTTCGATGTTATAGTCCGCAAGTTTGGAAATAATCTCATTTATCGTTAGCGGGTGCTCTTCATCAGTTTCAGCAAATAGAATTTGCATTAGATATAGTATCTTTATCTTTTGATTCATTGATCTCGGCATGAAATACCCCTTAGACTTATACTTAGATATAATAGTATATTTTAAGATCATTCCACGTTTTCTTACATTTCCTTTAAATCTATACCAATATTAAAGACAAACACCAAAGACTCTTTTGTCGTTTGGGGGCTTGAGTTTTTCTGGCCTGCACCTCTAAATAATGCACCACCTTGTTTTCAACAAGGAATTAAGAATATTTATGTTAACTGGTTTACGGTTTGGCGTTCCTTGCCAAATAACACCTTTATTATATGTTTCAAAAAATCAATATAGAACCGCAGATTTATTCTCCGAAGATCTTTACGAATCTCCTTGTCAGATGGGATGATTACCATACTTCTTTTTACAATCGTATTTTCAAATATCGGGGAGAGTTTTGAGTATACATATTCAGCTTGAAACAATGCTTTGTCTTGAGCATTTTTCCCTTTGGCCCCAGCCCGATACATTTTTCGAAGCCATTTTACGTCGATCAAAGCTTCCATCTCTTTGAGAATCTCAGCAAATTCCTTCTCAGTTACAAGAAAATCGCTCGAAAGTTGTGGAACAACTTTTTGGATAATGTGGTTCATCTGAGTTGAATCGTCGTCGCAAATCGTATCAGCTATCCATGAGACAAGTTTGCTTGAACCAATTCCGCCCCCAATTCCTCCGGCAAGACCGAGAACTGCTCCGATAGCAGTACCAACTCCAGGGAAAATTAAGCTTCCGATAATTGCTCCTGTAGCTGCACCACCAATTCCACCGATAGCACCAGATACATTCACACTCAGATTTTTTATGAATTGTGACCACGAAATCTCCTTTGTGATAGCAGCTCGGTATAAATCCGGCATTGTTGTAACAGCTGTAAGACAAATCATAACCGGCCATTCAGTCCGTGCAAATTTAGTAACGACGTTTTTCGCAGCTGCTCCTTTCAAGATCTTCCCGGAAATCACTGAAGAAAGCTTGTGGATTGATTTTTTCCCAATATCACATTTATAAAATTTGTTTATTACCATTTTAGCGTTTTGTGTCGAGAATGCAGCAAAGTTACGTCCTATCGACGTCCTTAAGAATTGCCTGGTTATTACTCCGGTGCCCATCACAACAGCCCCGCTTTTTATGGTATTTATACTTGATAATCGTAGCGCCTGTGTGATATTCATACCATTCCATTTACAACTCGCAAAGGTTACGGCAAAAGTCAAGCCAAACGCACATAAAGAGACAACACTTTGTTCTTTAATATCAAACACCAAAGAGTCAATGTTTCCAGCCTTAGCAATATTTTTCGCTTGTATATAAGTCACATCACCTTGTCTAATAAGTAAATCAGCTTTTTGGGGATCATTTATACCCGGTACTTTACCAGCTTTAATTTTTTCTGTAATTTCTCGGACTGCATCTTCATATTGCTCGAACGGGACCTCAATAATTTGACCGTTATATCGATATAGTCCTGTCTCTTTGCTGAATGCTGCATCTACTGTTTGTTTGGCAGTTCGACAATACTTTGTCTGTATAGAAACGTAATTTCCATGCCTGTTATGTACAATGCGATCGGCCCCATCTCTTTGATTGTTACGTCCGACTGTTTCGACTTTTTCAAAACAAAATCTGTCGGCTTGCGCATTTGCATCTTCTGCTGCAAATCCATGGCCACCTTTTTTATTTCTCCATTTCACCCACTGTGTATTCTCAATATTTTTACTTGTAAGTACTGTGTTTAGGCCGTTAGATGCATGTTCGTTATTGTTACCCTGCTTTTCTCTGGCCATTGTTATTGCCTCCAAACATTTTTCCTACTTTACTTATCTTTTAAAGCGGGTAAAGTTTTCTCCAAGTACTCTTGCCAGTAACCATCATCATCACCCTCAAAGGAATGAAGCCAGTAATACATCATTAGAATCTCAAATTCTTGTTTTCTTCCTTTGGTAAATGTTTTTTTTGGCATCTTTCTATAAAGTGAATCCAGGTTAAAAAGATTACTTTTTTGTTTAATATCATAATCATATTTCCGGAAATCATATTTACTTTTTCGTCTATGTGTTGGTGGCCACACATCTTCATTATTTGAGAAATAATTCAGCCAGTTAAAAACAAACTCCAATATATTGACTCTGTACTTTGCCCACGTCTCATCTATCCAATTATTGATCTCCTCAGTGATAAATACCTTATCATTATTAGTCACACCGGTTTGACTCATTACTTGATGGTAATCTTTAATGAACAGAAACAGCATCTCTGTCTGGTCCTTTATAAAGGGATACTTTTTTATTAATTTTGCATAACAATCATATGACAAGCTCCTGAATTCTTTATCAGAATCATAAAGAAAAAAGAAGTCATCCTCCTTTAAAAGTTTGCCGATACTTAGATTCATCTGTCTCCCATATTCAGAATAAATGCCAACCAGCCAAGCTTTTACTTCTTGGTCATATTCCTTTAATTTTTGTCTGTATTTATCGACTTTCTCATCTTTTAGTACAGTCTTTTCTTCAGCATCTGTAATATTTAAGTAGTTATTAAAATATTCGAATACATAATTAACGCAAACCCTCATGTTCTCATTGCGATCATCTGTATTAAATTCATTTATCCTATCTTCTTTCTTCCTTCGAGCAATATATTCTTCTAAAGATAGCACGCTATCCCCCCTAAACCAGAATATTAAAAACAGATATACTTTTCTATTTCGCAATAAAGACTTCCGCTTTAACAACTTGTACAACCTTGTAACGCTTTATTAGAGGCTTTTAATTATCTATCATATTTCTCTGAATTTAGTAATTTATATTAACATTATACTTCAATCTGGTTTGTTTTCCCATAATAACCAAATACTTGACTAATACTCAGTAACGAGAAGAAATGTGGAAGGATTTGTCTCCCTTGTTGTAGAATACCATTTGAAAGGGAGTGAGATCTTTGAGGCATTTTGTATTAATCTTAAGCCTGATATTTCTTCTTGCCGGATGTTCAAGTGTTATTCCTAGTAATTCCGGAGAAATAACTGCTACGGCAAATAGCACGGTTCAAAGTATTGACCCCTATTCATTCGAAGTAACCTATAATGAATCGGGAAAAGCCGGGGAACCTATTATTATTTCTTACACAATTAAAAACAATACTGATACACCAATAATTGCAATAAGTTTAGCCTTCGAAGATTATTCAATGATTCAGGGAGTAAAGGTAAGTACATACGACAATTGGACTTTCTACCAGGCCGACAATACTAATACTCCAAGAATCAATATTTCAAATATATTTTTGAAGAAAAATGAGAGTATAAGTTCGAAATTTTCTTTAATGTTTACTAACCCGGGCACTTATCAATTTAAGCTACAGCCTCAGATAAAAGCCGGTGACAATATTAAGTTAAAAACGGCCATAATAAGTTTGAAAGTTGTTGATAGTGATTCTGCAAAATTGAGCAGAGATAGTGCTTCAAAAATAGATATTGATAAGAAACGAATTGCTGAAATTGATAAAACGATAAGTAAATTAAACATTGAGATAGGTGTAGATAAATCTGAAATATCAAATCAAAATAGCCAAATTGAGTGGACACAAGGAAATATAAGACACTCACAGGAAAATTTAGCCCGCTATCCCAAAGATGCAGCTACCTATAACCAAGAGATTCAAGATTATAACAATGAGATAAGCCAAAGAAAGGCTAAAATATCTGAACTTCAGGCTGAAATCAATAAGTATAATGATCAAATAAAATTGCTAAATGAAGAGAAAACCAATTTAAGCCAAGAGATTGCAAATCTTGAGAAGAACCTATAATTAAAGAACGAGTGGAAAGCAATTTTGCTTCTACTCGTTCTTGATTTACCTATGGTGTTTTCAAATTATGCAAATACTTGCTATTTCACTTCATTTTTTTGTTTCTTATATCCATAACCGCCTCACTTACCATGCAAAACATTCCCTCAACTCCGTCCTTTGTAGCTTCAAAGTTAAAAGCGTTATCCCTTGATATTCCAATACTATCCGCTTCTTTTACTGTATCTATGTTGGCCCCAAGGAAAATAAACTCCCAATTATATTTTTCTTGCTGATGCTTGATCAGTTCTTTCACTTTTTCATAAGTAAATTCTCGACTGGCATTTTCTAAACCGTCTGTTGTAATGACAAAGATTACTTTTGCTGGCTTTTCATCTTCAACAGTTTTTGATAACCTTTGTCTCACATCAAGAATGGTTTTTCCCACAGCATCCAGAAGAGCAGTGCATCCTCTGACAAAGTATTCATTATTTGTTAGCTTTACTTTACCGGCATTAACTCCGTTCCATAATATTTCATACTTGTCATCAAAAAGCACCGCTGTCAGTATTGTTTCTCCTTCGAGTTGACTCTGTTTTTCTATAAATGCGTTAAATCCGCCAATAGTATCGCTTTCCAGCCCTCCCATCGATCCGCTTCTATCAAGTAAAAAAATGATTTCTGTTAAATTCATGTTCATATCCATCATCCTTTCAATTTTATTCGATGATATAATAGTAGCTAGATTTATTCATTATTTGGTCGCTTAATAGGCGACATTTTTGGGGGACGAGCAAAATGTTGAATGAAAAAATGCTTGCTGAATTACGAGAATATATAGATAAATACACCAGTAACCTTATTCATGAATTAAATGTTCAGGAAACAACAGATTACCTAAAGGCTTTTTCCGCAGATGCAATTCAAGATAAGGAATTAGAACATTTCATTAAAAAAACCCGCAAAAAAACATTTAGCCAGTTACTATTTAGCTTTATAGATAAAAAAGAAATCAGTGAACCGGAAGTTTACAAAAAAGCTGGAATCGACCGTAGACATTTTTCAAAAATACGTTCAGCCAATTACCGGATAGGGAAAAATACTGTCATTTCTTTAGCCCTTGCTCTTGAATTAAATAAAAAAGAAGCAGAAGAACTTTTAAACGCCGCTGGCTACTCTCTGTCTGATGGCGATACATTCGATCTAATTATTCAATACTTTCTTGAGAAACAAGTCTATGACATTCTAACTGTAAACCAGGCTTTAGATTACTTCAGCTTAAAACCGCTTTCTGTGATTCTTGAATAATAAAAAATTTTACAAAAAAGCTGACTGAGTCAAATAACTTAGTCAGCTAATTGATTAAATCGTAAAGATAGAAAAGACCGTTTTTTGGTTGTAAAATCAGAAAGTGTCTTTCTTTAATGAACAAAATATTATATGTAATAGCCCCAACAAGCTATATTTTAGTCACTTTATTTTGTGAACATGACACCAATGACATGTGGAATAGCCGATGCTTAAGAACACCGGCTTGTTTTCCTCTTTGGCTTTTTGAAAAGATTCTTCACCCCAAGGGAACCAGTCAACTGGGTTATAGGCATGCTGGAGGAGATACGGAGACTTTTCTCTAAGCAGTCTATTGGGTATTTGATTTTTTGTCATCAGGCACCACCTCCTTTTTACTATTATTTTAATTCCAGGGTCATGCTTTCGCAAAGTCAAGCCTTTCGCAATAAGAAATCATTTTATTGGCTATGTTCGGCTTTTTCCTTTTCCATCCTTGTTTTAAACCACTTCAGGTGTTCATGATCTTCACGCATGATCTGTTTTACAATTCCCTGGCTTACTGGATCAATTTCATCAATGCGGTCTTCATAAGCATGAATTCCTTTATCTTCCCCGTTGTAAATTTGTGTTAAAAACTCCTCCAGCCCCTGAAAGGAATTAATCACTGAATTTATATCAGCCATAATGCCTGTAAAACCTGTACTTGCTTTGGGCTGACCCCCGAGGTCGACGATTCTCTGGGCAAGTTGATGGGCATGTCTTTGATGATCCTCTTCAAATTTGGCAAGCGTTTGGGCAATTTGCTCATCCTGTTGAATTTCTTTTGTTTTGTCATAAATATGGATCGCCATATGTTCGCCTTTAAGCATTTCGTTCAAGGTATCAATCTGATGTTGTATTTCCATAAGTCCCTCCGCTGATTGATAATCTATTAACGATATTATTACCTAAGACGCCAAAAATAACATAACCATAATAAAGCTTCCAAATTTAATAATTTTTTAGCGTTAAGATGGGCAAATTTTTCTTTGTCTTCGTCTGATAAACTGCTATTTAGAATAAAATTTTCTGCACCTTTAGTTAATACATAGGGATAATCCACTGAGAATAGAATTCGATCAATTCCATTAGATTTCCATCTTTTCGAATACAAAATAATAGAAAACGACACACAAAATTACTGTAGTGTATCATCTTCTAAAGCTCCTTAATACCGGTCATTGAAGTAAAGGATGTTACCGCTACCGCCTAAACCCATTGAAGTATTAAGGTGGGAAAAAGCAAAAACATTAAACTACGGTAAAATTCGATTTGATTCCAATACCCATGGATGATAGGACTATTGGAGAACCATTTTACTATTTCAGTAATGAGATGGTATCTGCATTCTGTCCTGCGGACGAGTGGATCGTTCCAAGCCGGACAAAATTGTGATATGAACAATTAAGCGTGAACAATGCTTTGTGCAATGAATATGCTGTTATTACACGAATGAGGAGGAGACAAAAATATGACGCCTATAAACTCTAAAGAGTATTGGGACAGCCGGTTTGATGTTAATTGGGAAACGGCCGGGGGAAAGAATCAGACAAGATTTTTCATGAAACTGCTGTTGGAGAATCTGCCCGAAGAAGTGTGTAAATACATTAAGGATGAGAGTCCCTTTATCCTGGATTGGGGCTGCGCTCTGGGACAAGGAGTTGAGGAGATTAGCAAAAGATTTCCAAACGCTCGTGTGACCGGTCTGGACTTTTCAGAGATTGCTGTCAAAAAATGCAAAGCTGATTACCCATCCGGCAATTTCCGTTCAGAGATCCTCGATCCTCAAAAAGATTGCTTTAATGTTATTATCTCCAGCAACTGTCTTGAGCACTTTCCGAACCCGGCTGAAGTATTTGCTCAACATCTCTTAAGTACCGGCCAATATTATATACTTCTAGTTCCTTATAATGAAAAGCCTCCGATTTGTCCTGAGCATCAGATTATTCTTTCAGAAAACAGTTTTCCCTCAGAAATCAATGGCTTTGGGAGATGCTTTTTGAAAATTATAGATTCCCAAAACAGAGGATGCTGGTGCGGCCAGCAAATGTTAATGATCTATAAAAGGCTTTCAGCCGCACAAAACAATTCAGATCCTTAGTTCTCTGATCTTAGCGGTTTTCCTTATGCTCTCCGTTCAATGTGAGGAAGAACATCCTCACTGACCCTGACCTCATACGAGTGCCTTTTATGCACATACTCCTGCCCCAGCCGGGCAACCCTGATACGTTCCTGGTCATGGGCCAAGTAAAATAACACTTTGCTCACGGCCTCTTCTTTATCCCTGACAAGTTCAAGGTGGGTTCCCTCACGGAAAATATAGGCACTGGCCTTGGTATATTGACAAAGATAGAATCCCCCGCAAGAAAGCACCTCATAATTCCGCATACTGGTCTGCGTAATACTGGAGGAATCACACTGAAATCCTAGAATGATTCTGGCAGAAGCACATAGATCCGGCAGCTCCTCATTGGGAAAAATCCCAGCGAAATGGTCTTCATTATCTCCTAGAAAAGCGCGGGCCTGTGGATCACTGTCCCAATTGTATCCCCAAATGCGATACTTATGACCTAATCCCAGCAAAGGCTTTAACAAAATGTTAAAGCCCTCTATTCTGGAAGCAAAATTGTACCAACTAGCCTGCACAGCAAAATCCAGGTCACACTGGGGCCTATATACCCCGCTTCGGTGGAATTCAGGATTGCAGCCAAACATAAGGAGATGGGCCTGAATTCCTTGGTTCCGGTATTCACGGATACACTCCAAAGCGGTCGTAAATACAATATCGGCCATTTTTGCTATAGGCAGTGTTCTAGCAAAACCCACCGGATCTTCAATACTCCAGTAAATAAACCCGCAGCCATACTTTTCACAGGCCATGGAAATGCCAAGTGCCAGTTCCCCCTGATAGCCTTCCAGGATAACATAATCCGGTCCATATTGGGCTACGCATTTGTCAATATAGCTATTAATCTTGTCCTGCTCGCTATAGGGAACGCGGATAACCTGTCCGTCCAATTCCAGAGTCACCATTCCGTCACCCATACAGGCCATAGGAAATATTTTTGTTTCCTCTCCATTTTTTTCAAAACCAGGCATCAGCCCATACTTCATGATCGGTGATGCGGAAAAACAGGCAATTTTCAACAACCGTTCCCCTTTCAAGACTTTTGTTGTCTGTTACTAAACAGCTACATAGGAGACTTTGATATCGATATAATTTGTCGGATCAGTCCCATCTGTGCCAAGTCTGTAATAAAGCCCTTCGTTTGCTGATATCGAATCACAATCCACATCTTCACATATTAGCGCGCCATATGATGCACCCGGAAAACTCGTACTTCTTACGACTCTGGTAAAAGTAACTTCATCAGGGCTCCGGTATAAGTCAATTTCAATACAACTTGTAGAAGTCATTGAGCAATAAATTTTATCAATACAGTTAATTGTATACGCAAAACCAACAAAATCTATTGGCAGAATCATTTGGTAGGAACCTCTTATACTTTGTTGGGCATCTGTTGCATTGTTTCCATCAAGAAAATACCTTGAAAAGCCGGCACGCCTTAAAGAGTTTAGAGAACAACCGCTACATGTTGTTGACAGGGTTATGGGCGTATTGGAATCCTCTTCTCTCTCCACAATATAAACATTCTGACCTGCCGCCACTTGGACATCGTCGAGTGAAAACCTCTGACTTGTCCAATAGGCTGTGCATTCAGGGTTATTACTCTCGCCTGCTGCATATAAAATATTGGCATCCGCCTCACCACGGATAGCTTTTGCCAATAATTTTACCGTGTCAGCCAAGGCAACCTGAATTCCAATATGAACATTCCCCGCGGGAGGTGTTGCTCCGAGAGTATCTAAAAACGTATAGATCCTGCTGCCGAGTGTCAAGGTTTCCGAGTCATTGATCGCAGTAAAAGCTGCCGAGCCCAACCTACTGCAAAGATCGGGAAAGTATGCCATTTTTTCTACCTCCATTTATTAGACTTGTACTACAAAATATGCAAAACTCCGGAATCTGTTACTTGGCAATATTAACTCTTTGGATACAGTAAATTTAGCGGCTCATGCAATGCGTCAGGTGAAACAGGGGATGATCCTTTCATTACACCTTCCAGGAAAGCTTTGTTACTCAGACTCATTGCATCTTCCGGCTTAGTTTCCAATGCTAAGCTGTTGTAGTATAAGGCTTCTTTGGGATGCCCCACCCGGTAATAGCACGAACAGAGCTCCGTATAAGGGATAAAGTCCCAGCAATCATACTCTACCATTCCTAAGGTCAATTCAGGTTTCTTTAATCTGGAAGCCAGTTCAAACCAAAAGATCGCCTTCTTATATTCTTCTCGGCTCTTATAGTAATAACCTAGCCTGCAGCATACTTCAGCCCGTGGTATATCGTACTTGAAACTTTTGTGCAGGGAATCCAGCACTTTGTCATGGTTGTTTTGGGCGGCATAGCAAATAGCCAACCGGATACACGTATCCAGATAATAGAGCATAATATCTTCACTGCCGTCTAACTGATTCTCAAAATAGTGGATGGCCTCGGCAAATCTTCCGCAATTAAAAAGTTCTCTCGCAAAATAGTAAAGGTTTCTGACATTTAACTTTTTCCCCTCAGCCAGCATTTTTTCATAAATGCGCAAATTCCTTGGCGAATTACACTTTATGCCCGTATGACAGATACAGATATCTGTCGTCAAGATCTCACCGTTAAAATCCAAGTACTCGTGCACCGGCTCCCGCCACTGGAAATTCTTGCTCCTCTTAACCAGGCGTTCCCTATAAAAAGTTGAAATAGAGTCACCTATTACCCCGGTGTTCACACAATACTTCATCAGCACGACATCTACTTTAGGGTCCAGTACATGCTTCAAATGCAGCAGGGCAAGCTGGTCATGATTTTTCAGGATATCATCGGCATCCAGCCACAAGATATAATCCATACTAGCCTTGGCAAAAGAAAAATTCCTGGCAGCCGCAAAATCGTCCGTCCAATCCCAGTCATAGATTCTAGCCTGGTACAAGCGAGCAATTTCCTTGCTTTTATCGTCCGACCCGGTATCCACCACGATAATTTCATCTACAATATTCTTCACACAATTAAGGACATTAGGCAGATCTTCTTCTTCATTTTTGACGATCATACATAAGCTAATGGTAATCATAGCGACCCCCTCTTTGCTACTATATTCAAATGCCGAACGATAAGGAACGTTTTCAATTCTTATTTGATATGAGCATCCGGTCAGCGTGTTTATTGCTGACCGGATGAAAAATGACTTTGATTTTCTGCCGGCTAATGAAGTTTTCCATCAACGCGTTTGTTATTAGGGTAATAACGGTACAAATTCACCTGCTCTAAAGGTATTGGCCGGACTCAATTCCCCGCTGGCCAGCCGGAAAGCCGACCAAATATAGATCCCATCCTGGACATTGGTTAGTGTAACCTCATACCTGTTCAAGATTGCTGAGGCAAGATTCAACTGCACAAATTCTGTGACATTGCCTGGCCCAATGGTCAACAGCGTTGGCGTACCAAAGGTAGCAATCCCCGTGCCTGAGGTAAAATCAAAGACCGTGAGCGTTACACTGACAGTAGCTGTTCTATTATTCAAGACCTCAACGTAAAAATCATCATTGTTATTTGGGTTATCCCGTTGAGCAATACCGGTGGTCAAATCCTGACTGAAACTTTTTTTCAATATTTGGAATACTTCAGTTTTAATCTCTTCTAAACCAAAGGTCGGGCTATAAATAGCCGTGTAGATACCTTCGACCAGGGTGCCGATACTGAAGACTTCCGTCTTAATCTCCGCTAACCCAAACGTCGGGCTATAGACTGCTGTATAGATTGCTTCGATAAATGTGCTCCCGGACAAATTTTCTACTGTCGTGAAAATGGCTTCAACCAAGGTTCCAATTGAAAATACTTCTGTCTTAATCTCGGCTAACCCAAATGTTGGACTGAACACTGCTCCTTCAATCGCGGCTACTTCAGATTTAATCTCTTGCAGACTGAAAGTGGAACCGACTAACGCCGTGTAGATGCCTTCGACCAGGGTGCCGATGCTGAATACCTCTGTCTTAATCTCAGCCAACCCAAATGTCGGACTGAACACTGCTCCCTCAATCGCTGCTACTTCGGATTTGATCTCACCTAAGCTGAAAGTTGAGCCTACTAAGGTCGTATAGATTCCTTCAACCAATGTGCCGATACTAAAGACTTCCGTCTTAATCTCTGCTAACCCAAACGTTGGGCTGAACACCGCTCCTTCGATTGCTGCTACTTCGGATTTGATCTCACCTAGGCTGAAGGTTGAGCTTACCAAGGTCGTATAGATGCTTTCGACCAGGGTGCCGATGCTAAACACTTCGGTCTTAATCTCCGCTAACCCAAATGTCGGGCTGAACACTGCTCCTTCGATTGCTGCGACTTCAGACTTGATCTCACCTAAGCTGAAGGTTGAGCTTACCAAGGTCGTGTAGATGCTTTCGACCAGGGTGCCGATGCTGAACACTTCGGTCTTAATCTCCGCTAACCCAAACGTCGGGCTGAACACCGCTCCTTCGATTGCTGCGACCTCGGATTTGATCTCTGCTAATCCAAAGGTTGCTCCGATGATGCTCGTGTAGATACTCTCAATCAGAGTACCAATGCTAAACACTTCGGTCTTGATCTCCGCTAACCCAAATGTCGGGCTGAACACCGCTCCTTCGATTGCTACGACCTCGGATTTGATCTCTGCTAACCCAAAGGTTGCACCGATGATGCTCGTGTAAATGCTCTCCAGCAGTGTTCCGATACTGAATACTTCTGTCTTAATCTCGGCTAACCCGAATGTCGGACTGAAGACCGCTCCTTCGATCGCTGCTACTTCGGATTTGATCTCACCTAAGCTGAAAGTTGAGCTTACTAAGGTCGTATAGATTCCTTCAACCAATGTGCCGATGCTAAAGACTTCCGTCTTGATCTCCGCTAACCCAAATGTCGGGCTGAACACCGCTCCTTCGATTGCTGCGACCTCGGATTTGATCTCTGCTAACCCAAAGGTTGCTCCGATGATGCTCGTGTAGATGCTCTCCAGCAGTGTACCGATACTGAATACTTCTGTCTTGATCTCTGCCAATCCGAATGTCGGACTGAACACTGCTCCCTCGATAGCTGCGACTTCGGACTTGATCTCTGCTAACCCAAAGGTTGCTCCGATGATGCTCGTGTAGATGCTCTCCAGCAGTGTACCGATACTAAACACTTCGGTCTTTATCTCGGCCAATCCAAAGGTCGGGCTGAATACTGCTCCTTCAATTGCGGCTACTTCGGACTTGATCTCTGCTAATCCAAAGGTTGCTCCGATGATGCTCGTATAGATGTTCTCCAGCAACGTACCGATACTGAACACTTCGGTCTTAATTTCAGCAAGTCCGAATGTTGGACTATCTAACTTTTCCTCAATATTCTGGACTTCAAACTCGATAAGCTGAACCTCGGATTTGATCTCCTGCAGGCCAAAAAATGGATGGTAAACAGCGTCTTCTATAGATTTTACTTCTGTTTTAATTTCTGCTAGTCCAAAAGTTGGGCTTTCAAGCAATTTCAATATTTTCTTGCAGTCAGAATGCTTATGACAGTGTTCCTTTTTCTTACAATGGAATTTAAATGCCTTATTGCAGAGAAATAGTACGCCTGCTGCAGTGATACATATTTTTTTATTATTAACAATCACGATCTTTTTTCTGCCAGGCAAATTCTTGGGACATGTTTCATTATCTGGCTTTCTTTCATGAACAATTTTTAACGTCTCACCACATAAGAAAAGTCCCCCCAGTACCTCAATACATATTAATAATTTGTCACATATTTGTTTAATCGTTGTTAAAGAATCCTCTTTCCATAATACCGCTTCAACTCCAGGACTTTCTTTGATATTGTCTATCTGAGATCTTATTGATACAAAGCCGTTTTCAATTACATTAATTACTGATTTCAGTATACTGGGTTTAACACCGGTTTTATTCGAAATGAATTTTAAGGTGTCCAATATAGATTTATAGCTATTAAATGCTCTCGCGCTGGAAGCCTTAATTTCTGAAAAATAAAATCCTTTTTCAGAACTATCTGGACTTTGTATATCCCCAACATCTTTTATACTGCTTACTGACGATTGAATATCTCTTAATTCATCTTTTATGATTTGTAAGCAGTCAACAAAATTTTTGCGAGATATTTTTCCACTTGCTTTTTGTTCATTTTCGGGGTTATCAACCACCATTCTTCCTCCTTTTATTATTAGAAATTCTTTTTTGTGTTAAATTTAACCAATATTTCAGTACATGCTTATAAATATGCTTTTTAGGACATGAGGTGTGCAGATAAGTCTTAGGCTTTAAAAAATTACAAAAAAAATAACCGAAAATTATTCTTCGGTATAGCTTTTACTTACAAGCAATCACAATGAACAATCAGACCCCGGCGCGAATAACAATATCGCTCCGGGGTCTGGAAATTTAAAAAGCTGAGGTTTTGAGATATTCGTGTATCTTAATGGACCTGATACATCCCTTTGCTTTGCATATAATTATAAATAGATTCGCCATGCTGCTGCTCTTCAGTCTGGATATGATTTAATACTTTGCGGATGTTGGTATCTCTGAATTCAAAAATGGCCGTATTGTACGTCGAAGCAATATGTTTTTCCGTTGAAAGCATATCCTGACAAAGATCGGCATCCTGCTGATTGACCATTCCGGCCTGTCCCATACCGGACGTCATAAACTGGGGCTGTTGTTGCTGTTGGCCCTGTTGGATATTAGGAATTCCGCCGCTTAAAATCTGGTTAAGGCTTGTTAGATGCTCCTGCTCTTTTTGCGCCAGGCTCTGAAACAACTGTTGAAGCTGCAGATCCTGGGCCTGACCGGCATAGTTATTGTACTTCTTAATACACAGTTCTTCATGACTCTTGGAATCTTCCAATAAAGATCTTTCTTTACTTGTAAGCTGCATCATGTAACCCTCCAACATTTTTGATGATCTATGATCTTGCTGAAATTGTTCCTAAAGATACGAAAAGGACAGAGGGAACCGCAAAACTACTACTTTGTAGTGGTTGGCGATACCCTCTTTCATTTTTTAGTGAACCGTATACATTCCTTTATTTTGCATATACCTGAAGATTTCTTCCCCCTGCCTTTGCTTTTCACTCTGTATACTATTCAGGTCCTGACGGAGGGAGGTATCCTGGATTTCAAAAATTACTGTATTATAGGCCCCAGAGAGATATTTTTCTGTTGAGAGCATATCATGGCAAAGCATCGAATCTTTTTGACCCGTCATGCCCTGAAGCTGGCCTGATGTTCCGGAAGTTTGGCTCAAACTTTGATCAATTTTTTGGACATGCTGCTGTTCATGCTGCGCCATGTTCTGAAAGAGTTGTTTGAGTTGCGGATCTTGAGCTTGATTGGCAAATTCACTGCATTTTTGAGCAAACATTTGCTCGTGGCTTTTCAGGTCTTCTAAAAGCATTTTTTCTTTCTGGCTTAATTGCATTTCAGTTCCTCCTATTATCAATCTCCATTATATTTTGCTGAAAATCTATTGTTATTATGCAAAAAGTTAAAATTCAATTATTCTTCTTTGTATAATCAATAAGAATATTGCAAGACTATAGAAGGCAACGAACGATTAAAATCTGAATGAAGGGAGAAATACATTTGTTCAAACATGATAAGCAGCTGCTGAAAGATGTACGCGTCGACGGTCCTAACCCAAATTATGCATCTTTAATGTTAGATCAATTAGGCGGACCGCATGGTGAGCTCAAAGCAGCTTTACAGTATCTGTCTCAGAGTTATCGCATCAAAGATGAAAAGATTAAGGATCTTTTCATGGATATTGCTTCAGAAGAATTAAGTCATATGGAAATGGTCGCCCAGACAGTCAATCTATTAAACGGCCACACGCTTGAAGCCATGAATACTTCTGTTGGCACCGTGGAATCACATGTCATCGGCGGACTTGCTCCCATGTTAACCAATGCTTCAGGCTATCCCTGGACCGGAGCATATATCGAGTGTACCGGCGATCTCGCTGCGGATCTACTGTCAGATATATCGGCTGAAACAAGGGCAAAAGTAGTTTATGAATATCTCTACCGGCAGATTAACGATAAAGGGGTAAGAGAAACAATTGAATTCCTTTTGAATAGGGAAGAAGCACATAATACACTTTTCCGGGAAGCATTCAATATGCTCCAGAATACAGGCTCACTCCAAGACTGGGGAGTTACTCAGGATTCCAAGGTATACTTTGATCTCTCAACACCTGGAAAGTACTTCAATGAACTTAAAGACCCCCAAGCGCCAAGATTCAATACTCCTGATCAACCCCACTAAATATAATAAAACAACCCGGGATTCAATTCTCGGGTTGTTTGTGTTTCTCATGTCATTAATTCTATCTTTGTCCTATCGTATATTAGAACTCAGGGTTTTTCCATTTTTTATACCTGGTCAATTCCTTGTCTAACTGGTTGAATATTAGCGCAAGAACAGCAGCATCATCGACTAGCCCCAGTGCAGCAATCCAATCAGGAACAAGATCAACAGGGGATACGAAATAGATAAGTCCGGCAATTACAGAAATTATGGCCGTTTTGGAGATTGTTCTGTAATCACCGTTTAACCAGTCTTTTAATAAAGAAAAGAGCAACTGAATTTTATCCCAGATATTCTGGATTACATCGCGGTTTTTATTATTATCCGCTTTTTTCAGAGCTTCAGTAAGCAAATTTTCCGTCTTTACAGGGTTGTCCACATAGTCTTTAGCCTTGTTCTGCCAGCGTTCCATATCCTGTGGCTCAATTATGATCTCTGCATCTTCGTATTGTTCAATTTCCTTAATATCATCAGCCATTTTTCTATCCTCCTGAATGCACCTTTACGACGAAAACTTTTGGCGAAGAGCAAAAATGACACTTGGTAAAACAGTGATGAAAATAATCGCAAAAATGATTAATGAAAAGTTCTGTTCGACTGTCGGAATGTTCCCAAAATAATATCCGCCCATCATAAAAAGTGAAATCCAGGCCAAAGCCCCACATATATTGTAGAGCATGAACTTCCACAGCCTCATGTTGCTGATCCCTCCAACAAATGGTGCAAATGTCCGGATAATTGGCAAAAACCGTGAAAGAAAAATCGTTTTCCCGCCATGTTTTTCATAAAAACCATGGGTTTGAATGAGATATTTCTTTTTAAAGAGTCTGTTGTCTTTCCAATTGAAGGCTTTCTGTCCAAAAAATCTTCCAATGAAATAATTCTGCGTATTTCCTGCGATTGCCGCAATAAGCAGTAAGATAAAGGCAAATTTAATATCCATCGCCCCTGTTGCTCCTAGAGCCCCGATGACAAAAAGCAAAGAATCCCCCGGCAGAAACGGTGTTACAACAAGTCCGGTTTCACAAAAAATGATTAAAAAGATAATCAGATACGCCCAGACACCGTACGTTTGGACCAACATATCCAGGTATTTGTCAATATGTAAGACAATATCAATCAAACTCGTAATAAATTCCATCAAATTCTCCTTCATTCAAACAAGTATTTTAAATAAACATGTTAGATTTTTGAATCATTTCCTTGCCTTTAATATAGTAATATAACCCTGACAAAAGAACAAGAAACGGCTAATATTAAATCTTGATAATCAGATTAGCAGCCTGCTCTTAAAATTGTCTTAGAATTCTATCAAAAATAAGTAATAAATCCCAATATGATTAGCACAAATAAGCAGAACAAGCAATTTCGATATTATGATTGCCCTTAAACTGCTCAATCTTTATCGCGTCTTGGAGTATTTCACTCTGATTAGAGATATACTGTCCGACGATCTCTTCAACCTCGGGAAGTGCATTCAAATCTTTTAAATAAACCATAAAAGAATAAATCTGATTTAAACTGCTCCCTGCCGACTCCAGAGTATTCTTCAGGTTCTCCAAGCACTGCCTGACTGCCTGCTTGAGGTCACCATCAATAAGCCTTTGGTCAAGTGGAGAAAAGGGCTGTATAGCAGAACCGTGATAATAATTTTCTATGATAACCCCTTGTGAGAAAGGCCCTTCAGACAGAAAAAGCTTTCCGTTATTGATATATTTTTTTTGGCCTCGGTAGGCTGAAAATTCCAGTTCAACATCGGCTGTGCTTTCTAAATCCGCAATTTGGATAAAAACCCGGATAGGGTAATTTCCTTCTTTAAAATATAAAGAAAAGACTTCATCAATCTGGGAACCAAGTCCGATATTTCTAACCATAATGAGTACTGAATAAATATCTTCCAGCTTAAAATCCTTTTTTCTCATAAAAACTCTGGCCATTTCAAGTATTCTTTTCGTTTGAGTTCTGATGTCTTTATCTGCTAAGTTATTAACAAAATAGTCAATGAGCTCCAGGCTGGAAAAAAACAGATAGTTATCGTCTTCACCATTATGCCCGGGCTGATTTTCTTTAGTCCGAAGTGTATCCATCATTTACTCTCCATTTACTGCTATTTCTCAATCAATTTACCCTATAGTATACTGAATTATTCATGGAAAGCAAAGGGGTACATTGTTTACATGTACTCCTTTAGTTACCTGCGCCGTTCCCTTCCCATCCTTGGCACCACGGCACTAGGCCATCCATGGCCGTCGTAACGGCCTATTTTTCCCTTGCAGTATCGTCGCCCCAGGAGGTTCCTCAAACTTTCCTACAGGAACACCCTCCCTGCATTAATGTGAAGGGGCTGTATCACAACTTAGCCCCAAGCGAAAGACGTCAATTTAAAAAAATGGCGTCTTTTCTTTTTGGGGTAGTGCAGACTCGCACAGTCCACCGCTCCCCCGTTCTCGCAGCTAAAAACAAAAACCCTCGCTAACATGCCAAAACCCCGCTGTTTACTGCAAGTTAACCGTTGGCATGTTTTAACGCTGCGGATT
>Ga0074193_1001305_pt1 | contig 31597 bp, 22 predicted proteins | sample EPASupsiteHSE605_FD_64523 | JGI IMG/M metagenome (GOLD analysis project Ga0074193, IMG submission 64523) | Bioremediated contaminated groundwater from EPA Superfund site, New Mexico - Sample HSE6-05 | ecosystem: Environmental > Aquatic > Deep subsurface > Groundwater > Contaminated ... | reverse complement strand
AGGACCTCTTTCAATACGGCAATCTTCTCGCGGTTGGAACCACTTAGCTGAATGATAGGTTGCAATTTGGCTATCGCCTCTTCGCTCAGTTCCTTGCTGCGGAGCTCGGAATTTACATTCTCCAGACCGATCTTATCCAGCTTATCAATGGCAACGGTAATATCCACAATCTTATCCGCCTCGCCGATAATCTCGGCAATACCCGACAAAATCTTCCGGTTGTTCATCTTTATGGAAACGCGGATCCCAAAACGCTGGTACACTTCATCCATTATCTGAATAAGCTCCACTTCGTTCAACAACGAATCAGACCCCACCACATCTCCGTCGCATTGGTAAAACTCGCGGTAACGTCCTTTTTGGGGACGATCGGCACGCCATACCGGCTGTATCTGATATCGTTTAAAAGGAAAACTCAGCTCATTGCGGTGCTGCACCACAAAGCGGGCAAAAGGAACGGTAAGGTCGTAACGCAAGCCTTTCTCGCAAACACGCGCTGCAAACTTCAACGGATTACGTTCAAGCAGTTCTTCGTCTGTTATCCCGGCAAGGCTGTCGCCCGAATTCAGAATCTTAAACAACAGTTTATCACCCTCGTCGCCATACTTACCCATTAATGTAGATAAGTTCTCCATGGCCGGAGTTTCTATCTGCTGGAAACCATACAGATGATATACATCACGTATGGTGTTGAATATATAGTTCCGTTTCGCCATCTCTACGGGCGAAAAATCACGGGTTCCTTTTGGAATAGACGGTTTCTGCATGATTTCTTTTCTTTTTTTTATTCTGATTGCAAAGGTAGTACATTTCTACCTAAAAAAACAAAAGGGTTGTTCCGACTTTCCGGACAACCCCTCTTATTATTTTCAACAACAAACTTGTTAGTCGCGGCTGCGGCTTCCAAGAAATACCATTATATAATACAGCAAGGTAGCCAGCGATCCCAAGGCTGCAACCACATACGTATAGGCGGCAGAACGTAGTGCGTCCTCGGCCTTATCGTGGGTAGCCACATTAGTTATACCTGCGCTGCTTAACCAGACTAAAGCCCTGCTGCTTGCGTTTATCTCTACCGGTAATGTTATAAAACTGAAAAGCGTAGTGGCAGCAAACAAGACGATTCCGAACAACAGCAATTGCGGGAAACTCTGTACCATGATGATACCACCCAGTAATACCCATTGTACGATGTTGGAAGCAAAACTAACCACCGGAACCAAGGCCGAACGCATTTTAAGCGGAGTATAGGCGGTTGCATGTTGCACGGCGTGACCACATTCGTGGGCAGCAACTGCAGCAGCGGCTACACTGTTACTGTAATACACATTCTCACTCAGGTTCACCGTATGATTTCCCGGATTGTAATGGTCGGTAAGATGTCCGGGTGTAGAAATCACCTTTACATCATATATACCATTATCCCGCAGCATCTTTTCGGCTACATCCTTACCCGTCATTCCATTTGGCAGAGCCACTTTGGAATAGGCCTCGAATTTACTTTTCAAACGATGGGAAACCAGCCAGCTCAGCAGAGCAAAACCAATAAATATAATCCAATACATGTTAATTCAATTTTATGTTTCTAACCATACTGCAAAAAGCCTGCCAAAGTAAAAAATGGCAGGCGCAAGAAATACGTCTGCCATTTTGCTATATATCAGTCTTCTGTATATCGCTCGATTGTCTGTTCTCTGTCCGGACCAACCGAAACAATTTTGATGGGTACACCCAGCTCGTCTTCCAGGAATGACAGGTAAGCATTGAATTCCTCGGGGAATTCGTCTTCACTTTGCATTTTTGTCATATCCGTCTTCCAGCCCGGCAGTTCAACATATACAGGTTTTACTGCATCATCAATTTCGAAGGGGAAACCGGTAACCTCTTCGCCATTCATATCGTAAGCCACACAAGCCTTGATCGTTTCAAATTCATCCATTACATCACTTTTCATCATGATAAGCTTGGTAACACCGTTAATCATCACGGCATATTTGAGAGCAACCAGGTCTATCCAGCCGCAACGACGCTTACGTCCGGTAACGGAGCCGAATTCGTGACCTTTCACACAAAGCTCTTCGCCGGTTTCGTCAAACAATTCGGTGGGGAACGGACCACTGCCCACGCGGGTACAGTAAGCCTTGAAGATACCGTATACCTCGCCGATATTGCGCGGAGCAACACCCATTCCGGTACATGCACCGGCACAAATGGTATTGGAAGAGGTTACGAAGGGATACGATCCGAAATCGATATCCAGCATGGTACCCTGGGCACCTTCGGCCAATACGGATTTACCTTCGATCAGGTAATTGTTAATTACATGCTCGCTGTCGATCAACGTAAAGGATTTGAGATACTCAATCGCATCGAACCACTCTTTTTCGAGGTCTGTAATATTATACTCATAATTTAATGAACGTAGAATAGCATCATGCTTAGCCTTGGCTGCAGCATATTTCTCCTGGAAGTTATGCAACACATCTCCCACACGTACACCGTTACGGCTTACCTTGTCTGTATAGGTAGGACCAATCCCTTTTCCTGTAGTTCCGATTTTACCGGCGCCTTTGGCTGCTTCGTAAGCGGCATCCAGCATGCGGTGGGTAGGCAGAATAAGATGAGCTTTTTTAGAGATATAGAGTCTTTCCTTCAGGTTGTGGCCACTGGCAGCAAGTGCCTCTGCCTCCTGTTTGAACAATAGAGGATCCAGAACAACCCCGTTTCCTATAATGTTTACTTTTCCTCCCTGGAATATCCCGGAAGGAATGGACCGGAGGACATACTTTTCACCATTGAACTCCAATGTATGTCCTGCATTGGGACCTCCCTGAAAACGTGTTACCACATCATATCGCGGAGTAAGCACATCGACAACTTTACCTTTGCCTTCGTCTCCCCATTGCAATCCTAATAAAACATCTACTTTCATACGAATAAAATTTTTAATATGTAGGCATGGAACTCGCTAACTGTTTTATTCACCGCTTTTGGCGTAGAAAGTTGTTTACATGCTCGTTTCACCTTACTATAATATAGTCGTTAATATTCTTTCTTTTCTTTCCTTTTAAGTGCATACTTACACTTACTGCAGAGGCCAAATATATACATCGAAAAATATTCCGGTGTAAACTTGGTAAATTTCTTTGAAAGCACCGAAGCCCTTAAAGCCAGGTCTTTATATTCCTGAATCCTTCCGCAGCGCGAACACACCAGATGAAAATGGCCCGCCGCCTTCTCGGCACACTCATACTGCACTCCCTGCGTACCAAACTGGTGTCTTACCAACAAGCGTGCATCCACCAACAACTCAATCGTATTATATAACGTAGCCCTGCTTACGTGGAAATTGGCTCCTTCCAGACTCTGGTAAAGCATTTCTACATCAAAATGTCCGTTTATTGCACAGACATGATCCAGAATAGCATACCTTTCGGGTGTTTTTCGGTGGCCTTTCCTCGTAAGATATTCGGTAAACAGTTCTCGTTTTTGTAACGCTGAGATTTTATCCATTTAGTGCTTATTCATCACGCAATCGCAAAGTTAGTGCATTTATTTTAAAAGCAAAAAGCTTAGGCGTAATATTCAAATTCAAATTTAATATCATTATATATTTCTAGTTTGCCGGCTTCTCCGCTCGCTTGCAGCACGTCTATCGCACGCAAAACCGATGCAGCCTGGGTTTGCGACTGTCTGCCATAGCGTTTAAGCGCAAGACTGGCGGCACGCTGCCTGCGCGAAAGCCCCTCTTCCACTACACTTGCCGCAGCATTCACCATCAAACCGGCAGTAGAATCTGTAAGCTGGTTGCCCAGGGTACATAAACGTGCCAATAAAAGATAGCCGGTAACCGATACAAATTCGCGGGTATCGGTAATCCATTGCGTTGCCAATGCTTCGGCAAACGGAAGTTTAGGCAATAAGTTGGCAACAAGTTGCTCTGCAATCTCCAGGTGCTTCAGCTCGCTTACCCACCGGTTGGCTGCTTCGGCAGTAAAGGCATCGGCAGGATAAAGCAGTGTAGCCATAATTTTCAGCTCGCGTACATCCTGTTCCCACAACAACGAGGCAAGCGCTTCGCTGGGTTCGTATTGAGACGCAATCTCCTTTATCTTAGGAACAGACACCCCGAAATTCATCTTGTAGTCCATTCCCTTGTCGCGCATACTGGAAGAAACAACTCCGTTCATTGCCAAACGGAGTTGTTTTCGTATCTGTTGAATTGTTTCCTGCATAAAAAATTAGTCGTTGTAAGTAGGAAGGAAAGAATATTCCTTTCCGTAGCGCATCATCTGTTGGGTATACCCTTCGGTATAGTCGAGAGTAACATCGGTTACCTCCCCTTTTTCGTTCTTAACCAGTTTCATCACCGGATTCACAAATCCTTTGTAAGGAGCCAGGTTAAGTGCAGCGTAACGCTTCAATACCTCGGCATGTAATTCGGGATCCACCTTCACGGCATAATCTTCCACCAGTTTCTTACCGGCGGCAAAGTCGCCTTCACTCTTGATACGTTGTACTTCGGCCAACAGCTTTCCAAAGAGTTCACGCAGTTTGGCATAATCGTTCACCACTACATAAGTTTTACCCTCTTTTTTCTTCAGCTCGATTACATTATCAGCCTTACCCTGCTCGAATGCCCATTTGGCAATAAGCTGGCGGTTACGCATATGCGCCTCTTCCACGCTCTTGCCCAATTCGATGCGAACCAGCTGCGACATCAATCCGTTCATGACAAATTTATAGTACTCCGCCTTGTATGCCTCAGCATCGGGAACAAGTCCCAGTTCCACCAATTTAGGATCGGCTATGTAATACAATCCGAACAGGTCGGCACGGGTTTCTTCCAGTGTAGAACTGTAAGCCTTAAGTGCATCCGAAGCAACACCCGGCAGCAGCTGACCTGAACCGTGACCCAGGCATTCGTGCAGGTCGGTATGCAGGTTGTCTGTCAGGAATCCGTAAGTCTTAAGTGCCTCACGCTCCTTGTCGCTCCAAACAAACTCTTCGTTGAAACCGCTTCCCTGGGAAGCTTTATCGTATGCTTCGGTAATATTTTCGATGGTAACCGATTTGGACCCATGATCCTTTCTGATCCAGTCGGCATTAGGCAGGTTGATCCCTATAGGAGTTGCAGGATAGCAATCGCCACCCAGCATCGCCACGGTAATCACTTTGGCAGAAACACCCTTCACCTCTTTCTTCTTAAAGCGGCTGTCCACCGGCGAATTGTCTTCAAACCATTGTGCGTTGTTGCTTATAACAATCGTACGTTTGGTAGCTTCCTTGTTTACGAAGTTGACGGTAGACTCCCAGCTGGCCTTCATGCCCAGCGGATCGCCGTAGGTTTCTGTAAATCCGTTGATAAAGTCTACTTCCGAAACGGTATCCTTCACCCACAATACGGCATAGGCATCAAATTCCTTCAGGTCGCCGGTTTTATAATAAGAGATCAATGTTTCGATCACCTTCTTCTGATTTTCGTTTTCGGCAAAAGGTACAGCCAACTGCAATTCTGCCACAATCTTCTCGATTGCCTGGGTGTACAAGCCGCCTACTTTCCAAACCTTCTCAACTATTTTGCCATCCTCTTTCACCAAACGGCTGTTCAATCCGTAAGAAATAGGAGTTTCATCTTTCGGGTCCTTCATCTTATCATAAAAAGCCTCAACCTCGTGCTGGGTTATACCACCCCCGTAATAGTTGTTGGCCGAAGCAAGAATCAGGTCCTGATCTCCGCTTTGCACCGTTCGTTTGCTTAGTACCGATGGATCGAAAATAACCGGAACCAATTCGGCAAGGAACTGATCTACTGTTTGTCCGTCGCGTACAGGAACAGCATTAGGATCCAACCCTTTTACAGCTGATACAAAAAATTCTTCCGAGAAGCCCGGTACAAATTTTTCCTCACCGTAGTGATGGTGGATACCATTAGAGAACCACACCCGCTTCAGATATACCTCCATCGCCTTATAGTCGGCCGACGAGCGGTCGCCTTTATAGTTTTCGGTAATTGCCTCCAACGTGCGACGAACAGCCAGGTTGTATCTGCAGTTCTGATCGAACAGGATGTCGCGCCCCATGATGGCTGCCTGTGAGAGGTGATATAAGAGCTGTTTTTGATTTAATGTGAGGGATTCAAATCCGGGAACCTGGTAACGCAGTATCTGCAGGTCGGCGAACTTGTCTACTTCGTAGGAAAACGACTGTGCCTTTTCGGGACTGGCCGTTTTGTTTCCCGTACAAGCTGTAAAAGCGATTGCTGTCATAACGGATAACATTATTTTCTTCATACCTTTCTTATTTATCTATCTATCTTACATAAACATACAAGCGGCAAGGCTCCTTTGTTTCAAAAAAGGGCAAACCAACTGCAAATTTACATATTTATATTGAAAGCGATGACATTTACAACAAAAAAGCCTGCTTGGTAAAACTCATTTTACATTACGTGTAAATCGTTTTCAAACCATTTGGTTTAGCCTTCTGGCACAAAGGCAGTCAAGCAGAAATTTCGATAGGTTATTGGAGGCGATGCAATCTCCTGTAAAGCAATAAAAGCATCTTAGGGAGTAACGTTCAATCCCCTACAAAGTAACTTGTTTCCGGTAACCTTCTACTATTTTCCCTTAATAGAAGTATTCGTTTAACAACTGTCTACTTTGCGTTTGACAATTGTTGAATGCAAGTTATCCAACTGTTGACTTTGCGTTTAACAGCTGTCAAACGAATAAGAACCTTAAGGATTCGGACTAGATGTATTACGGGAAAAGGTTAAAAGACTACCGGGGAAGGATTAATTCTATTATATGCTGCACCAGCATGGCGGCGGAATCAGGAAGATTAGAAAAGCAGAGAGTCGGGAATATCCGGTGACAGATGACAGATAAACTGCATCCGTCATCCGCATCTGTCATCCTCTACAACCCAGACCACCAAAGGGTTTTGAGTCAAAAAATGACAGATGACAGATGATTTCGCGTTTAATTCGTTTTATTGACCCGTACTGAAAAAAGTCGGATATTTTTATTCCATTCTTTCATCATTCTATAGCAGCAAGGAGCTGTCTCCGTAGCTTAAGAACCGGAAGTCGTTATCGAGGGCATAGTTGTAAATGGATTTCCAGTTGCCGTTTACAAAGGCCGAAATAAGCAACAGCAGGGTGCTCTTGGGCTGATGAAAGTTAGTTATGATTCCCTTCACGATCTTGAATTCGTAACCCGGCGCAATCATGATCTGCGTTGCAGAAAGCAACGTATCGGTCTGGTTGCGATCCAGGTAATCCAACAGGGCTGTAAGTGCCTCATGGGCAGGAACCTCTTCTGTATCGTTGTATGGCGTCCATTGGGTAACCACCAGCTCTTCGGATGTTGCATCGGGGTTGTTGACTAATGTCCTTCCCATGTAATAGAGACTTTCGAGTGTGCGGACAGAAGTGGTTCCAACCGCGATGATCCGTCCTAAATTGGTCCGTATGTTTTCGATGGCAGAACGGCGTACCGAAATAAATTCCGTATGCATCTCATGATCACCAATTACTTCACTCTTTACCGGCTTAAAGGTTCCGGCCCCCACGTGCAAAGTAACCTCTTCGCGGGTAAAGCCTTTTGCATCCAGACCGGCCAGTACTTCGGGCGTGAAATGGAGTCCCGCCGTTGGAGCGGCCACCGAACCTTTTATTTTGGAGTAGACCGTTTGATAGGTTTGCAGATCGCTTTCGCGGGTTTCACGGTGCAAATAGGGCGGAATGGGTAAGATACCTGCCGCATCCAGCAGTTCGGCAAAGGTTACCTGCGGATTATTCCACGAGAAGCGGACCAGGTGGCTGTCGCCGGTCGTCTTAATCCGCTCGGCAGATAGCACAACTTCCTTGTCATCCATCCGGATGGTTTTATGCAATGCTCCCTCTTTCCATTTCTTCAGATTGCCCACCAGACAAAGCCAGCTGCAGGTTTCGGTCTGCTGAAACACCAGGGCATAGTCGTGCGGGATAACCGGTTCCAGACAAAACACCTCGATCTGGGCTCCGGTCTCTTTTTGAAACAGCATGCGGGCCTGTATCACACGGGTATTATTATACACCAGCATACTTCCCTGCGGCAGGTAATCAGACAATTGCTTAAAAACAGCCTCGTCTATTTTACCGTTACGGTAGACCAGCAATTTGGATTCGTCTCGTTTGGTTAACGGAAATTTTGCAATCCGTTCGTCGGGCAGAGGATAATTAAATTCCTCAATACGTATTTGTTCAGTTTTTGCAGTCATTACTTTAATATCTGCGCAAAATTAGTGAACTTTGTCCAGATAATAACTAACAACGCGAATGTATGAATGTTAAAATAGGCGATAAGGTACGGTTCCTGAACAGCGTGGGCGGTGGAATTGTACGCAGATTCAAGGGAAACGACCAGGTAATAGTAGAAGATGAGGATGGATTTGACATTCCGGTTCTTATTCGTGAATGTGTGGTTGTAGGCGACAATATGATGACCAGAAGCAGTTCTGGCAGACCGTCGGCTCCGGCTCCTCAGGTACAGGTAACCGCTCCGGCACCTCAGCCTGAGAAGGTTGAAGAGACAGCCGAAGGCGAAAGACTCAACGTTTTTCTTGCCTACCTGCCTATAGATCCCAAATCGATGCAGCAGACCCGCTACGAGGCATATTTTGTGAATGAGAGCAACTATTTCTTGTTCTACAACTATATGAGCCGCCAAAACAACAGCTGGATGAGCCGAAGCCAGGGTCTGATCGAACCGAACACCAAGATATTCATGGAAGAGTTCGGCAAAGAAGACCTGAACGAGCTTGAACGGATTTGTGTTCAGTTTATCGCATTTAAAAAGGATAAGCCCTACGCTATGAAAAACTCCGTGTCGGTAGAATTGCGTTTGGATACAGTAAAATTCTATAAATTGCACTGTTTCCTTGATAACGATTATTTTGATGAGCCAGCTATCCTGGCACCCATTGTCAGACAAGATATTCCCGAACGACAGATGCTTATCTCGGCCGCCGCTATACAGGAAGCCATGCAGCAAAAGGTACGGGAAGAAAAGGTTACGCCTACTGTGGTAAAGAAAAAGGCAGAAGCTCCCATCATCGAGGTCGATTTGCATACCGAACAAATCCTGGATACCACTGCGGGTATGGACAGTACGGCCATTCTGAACTATCAACTGGAAAAATTCCATGAAGTCTTAAAGGAATATGCCGGCGTAAAAGGTCAGAAAATTGTTTTTATCCATGGAAAAGGAGAAGGCGTACTGCGAAAAGCGATTGAGAATGAACTGAAAACAAAATATAAACAGTATTTTTACCAGGATGCTTCTTTTCGCGAATATGGATTTGGAGCCACGATGGTAACAATTAAATAATCCGGATCGGATATGGCCACAGAGATAGAACGTAAATTTTTGGTCAGGGGCGACTTCTTTCCTGAAGTATACGATTCCAAACGCATCGTACAGGGATATATCTGCTCTTCGCCGGAACGATCCGTAAGGGTACGCATCCGCGGAAATGAGGGCTATCTTACCATAAAAGGGGCATCCAACGTGGATGGTACCACCCGATACGAATTTGAAAAGAAGATTACGGAGGATGAGGCATACCAGCTGTTGGCGCTTTGTGAACCGGGTACGATAAGTAAGGTAAGGCACCTTGTAAAAGCGGGCGATCATATCTTTGAAGTGGATGTGTTTGACGGCGAAAACCAGGGATTGGTGGTGGCGGAGATAGAACTGAAGGAGGCTTCGGAAGTTTTTATCCGTCCCGACTGGCTTGGCGAGGAGGTTACAGGTGATGTGCGTTATTACAACTCGATGTTATCCAGGCATCCGTATAGTACATGGGAAAATAAGAAATAAAATAAATAATTTAAACTGACTTGTTATATGAAGAAAATCCTCTTGCTCTTGGCGATTACAACTCTTTCGCTGCCGGTTATTGCAGACGAAGGGATGTGGTTGCTTCCTTTACTTAGGCAGCAAAAGCTGGAAGAGATGAAAAAACTGGGACTGCAGGTAGAGGACTATGACATCTACAATCCCGATTCGTCTTCGCTTAAAGATGCGGTTGTTATCTTTGGCAGCGGATGTACCGGCGAATTTGTTTCGGATCAGGGTTTATTGCTAACCAATCACCATTGCGGGTACAGCCAGATACAACAACACAGTTCGCTCGAAAACGATTACCTTACCAACGGATTCTGGGCCTCTTCCAAAGAGAAGGAGCTTCCCAATCCGGGACTTACAGTCACCTTGATCGATAAGATTGACGATGTTACAGAATACGTTACCAAAGCATTGGAAGCCGATCCGGACCCGAATGGGATGAATTATCTTTCGCCGTCGTATCTGAACAAACTGGCGGAAAAGAAGGTGGGTGGAAAGTTCTTGCAAGATAATCCCGGAACCGGCGTGGAGATCAAACCGTTCTACGGCGGCAACAAATATTATATGTTTACAACCAAGAGGTACAGCGATGTACGTCTGGTGGGTGCTCCTCCCTCTTCCATCGGAAAGTTTGGTGCGGATACCGACAACTGGATGTGGCCGCGCCACACGGGCGATTTCTCTGTATTCAGGGTGTATGCGGATGCCAGCGGTAATCCCTCGGAATACAAACCCAGCAACGTTCCGCTCAAACCTAAAAAGTGGCTGAAAATTTCCCTTAACGGTGTAAAGGAGAACGACTTTGCCATGATTCTGGGATTTCCCGGACGTACAAACAAATTCTATACGTCGTGGGAAGTAGCCGAAAGAAGGGATATAGACAATTCCGTACGTATCAAAATACGCGACATCCGACAGAAAGTTATGCTGGAAGAGATGATGCGCGACCCGCAGGTACGAATTCAGTATGCCAGCAAATACGCCAGCTCCACTAATGCACATAAGAATGCCATCGGCAGCAACTGGGCCATCAACAAGCGTAATTTTGAAAAGGTGAAGCTGGATGTACAGGACAAGCTGACGACCTGGTCTCAGCAGAACAACAAACCCGAATATATTGAAGCCATGCAGGCCCTGAAGCAGATTGTAGCCGACCGGAAGGATTTACGTTTCAGAAGCTGGATGCTGGATGAGGCTTTGATACGGGGTATCGAGTTCACCGGGATTCCAACCGAAGTGGATCCGATTATCGATGCACTGAAAAAGAAAGACCAGAAGGCAATAAAGGAACAGCTTACCTTGCTGAACATGGCTTACAAGCGCTTCTACAACAAGGATTACTCGGCTGCAGTGGATAAAAAGATAGCCAAGGCTTTGCTTAAGGCCTATGCTGCCGAAATTCCTTTGATTATGCAACCGGCATGCCTGATCGACTGTGAGAAAAAATTTCAGGGGAATACGGATCAGTTTATCGATTTCCTTTTTACAGAGTCCATCTTTGGAAGCGACAGGAACTTCAATAACTTTATGAACAATCCTACAGTTAAAGCGCTTGAGACAGATCCGATGATTAAATTCGCCAAATCGGTAAGGGGTGAAAAAGTTGCATTAAAGGCTGCTTTGGATGGTTTTGACGACAGCTATGCTGCTGCACACAAAACATTTGTTAAGGGTATTATGGAGATGCAGGGAGAAAAGAACCTGTTTCCGGATGCTAATTCAACGCTTCGTCTCGCCTACGGACAGGTTCGCGGCTACAATGCAAGGGATGCTGTTAACTATGGTTACAGAACCACGCTGGAAGGTGTAATGGAAAAAGAAGATCCCAACAACTGGGAGTTTGTGGTTCCTGGTAAATTGAAACAGCTTTATGAAGCTAAGAACTACGCCCCTTACGGCTCTCCGGAAGAGGGTATGCCTGTTGCTTTTACGGCTAACACCCACACCACGGGAGGAAATTCCGGAAGTCCGGTTTTGAACGGCCGGGGCGAACTTATCGGATTAAACTTCGACCGGAACTGGGAAGGAGTTGGCGGTGATATCCAATACCTGCCCGAATACCAACGAAGTATTATCGTTGATATTCGCTATGTATTGTTCCTGATTGACAAATACGGGGATGCAGGGTACCTGATTGATGAAATGGATCTGCAGAAATAGATCTAAACGAACAACAGGTCGCTCATTATTCCATCGGAAATAAAAATACCCTGGCGGGTTAGCTTCAATACAGAATCCGCATTTACCAGCAAGCCGTTCTTCAAATGAGGAGCGGCTTGTTTCATACAGTAGGTAAGCAGCTCTTCTCCATATAGTTTTTGAAGTTCGTGCAGATCAACGCCCCACATGGTTCGTAATCCGGTGATGATAAAATCGTTGTAACTGGTTTTCGTGTCAAGCTCCTCCATTTCCACATCGGGAAGTCCGGCCGCAATCCCTTTAAAGTATTTAGTCATCGACGACACGTTCCACTGACGGGTCTTACCGTCGAATGAGTGGGCGGAGGGCCCTACTCCCAGATATTTGATACCTTTCCAATAGGAGCTGTTGTGACGGGAATAAAGTTTGTTTTTGGCAAAATTGGATATCTCATACTGTTCGTAACCGGCGTATGCCAATGTATCGATCAGCTCGGTAAACATCGCCACACTCAGCTCTTCCATTACCGGCTTTATCTTTCCGGTGTGAAGCTGCCTGAACAGAGGCGTTCCCTCTTCGTAAATCAGGTGGTAGGATGACAAGTGCGGAATATCCAACCGGATGGCTTCCGACAGGTTGAACTTCCAATCCTCCATCGACTGACCGGGCAGTCCGTATATCAGATCAATACTGAGATTGGTAAAGCCGTAGTCCTTACATAATGCAATGGCTTTAAATGCCTGCCTGCTGTCGTGCCGACGGTTTAAAAAGTGCAAATCCTCATCCTTGAAACTCTGTACCCCCATACTCACCCGGTTGAAAGGAAGCGTGGCGATACCCTCTACGTAACCCGGAGCCATGTCGTCGGGGTTTGCTTCAAGTGTAATCTCCGCATCGTCATCGATCTGATACAGCCGCGTTATAGTTTCAAAGATACGTTCGAATGCCCGGATGTCCAGTTGCGAGGGAGTTCCTCCCCCAAAATAGATTGTCCCTATCCCCTCGCCTGAAAGATACTCCTTGCGAAGCTCCAGCTCCTTCACAACAGAGTCTACATAGGTCTCCTTGTTTTGCATGTTGGTGCTGGAAAAAAAATCGCAGTACGTACAACGTTTACTGCAGAATGGAACATGTATATAAATGCCTGCCATTTTCAATGTATTGTTTCCTTGCAAATATAACAAAAAAAGAAACTTGTGCTGAATAACTATGTTCTCAAACAGCTAATAATAATTGGTTATCCCACTTGCTTTTAATAATTTGCGGACTCGTTAGAAAATACTTGATTAGAGGATTTATTGTTAAACCTAATTAATACCTTATAGCATGAAAGTATACCAAACAAACGAAATTAAGAACATCTCAATTCTGGGAAGTTCGGGCTCTGGGAAAACCACTCTCGCAGAAGCAATGCTTTTCGAGGGTGGGGTAATAAAACGTCGTGGTACAGTTGATGCGAAAAATACCGTATCAGATTATTTTCCGGTTGAGAAAGAGTATGGTTACTCTGTTTTCTCGACCGTTTTCAGTGTTGAATGGCAAGGTAGGAAACTGAATTTTATCGATTGTCCGGGTTCGGACGATTTTATCGGTGGTGCAGTTTCGGCTCTCAGCGTTACCGATACAGCCGTAATTGTACTGAATGCTCAATACGGTATTGAGGTAGGAACAATCAATCACTTCCGCTATACGGAGAGGCTGTCTAAACCGGTGATCTTCGTGGTAAACCAGCTTGATCAGGAAAAAGCCGATTACGACAATGTGCTGGCTCAGCTGAAAGACCGCTACGGAAACAAAGTTGTTCCAATCCAATATCCGGTGGTATGCGGATCGGGATTCGATCAGGTAGTGGATGTGCTGAAAATGAAATTATATCGCTGGAAGCCCGAAGGGGGCGTACCGGAAGTTCTTGAAATTCCGGAGGAGGAAATGGATAAAGCCATGGAATTCCATCAGGCATTGGTAGAAGCTTCGGCTGAAAATGATGAGAGTCTGATGGAGAAATTCTTCGAACAGGGAACGCTGACTGAAGACGAAATGAGGGAAGGAATCCGACAGGGGTTATTATCCCGTGGGATGTTTCCAGTATTCTGTGTGTGTGCCGGACGTGATATGTGCGTACGTCGTACACTCGAGTTTTTAGGTAATGTGGTTCCATGCGTAGATAAAATGCCCAAGATGGTTACAACGGATGGCGACGAAGTGGCGCCCAACGTGAATGGTCCAGCCAGCTTATTCTTCTTTAAAACTACCGTTGAACCTCATATTGGCGAGGTTTCCTATTTCAAGGTTATGTCTGGAAAGGTAAAGGAGTCTGACGACTTGATGAATGCAGACCGTAGTTCCAAGGAAAGAATCGCACAGATTTTCTCAGTAGCCGGACAAACACGTAATAAAGTAGAGGAAATGGTAGCGGGTGACATAGGTGCCACCGTTAAGCTGAAGGATGTGCGTACCGGAAATACATTGAATGGTAAAGGATGCGATTATAGATTCGACTTCATCAAATACCCGAACCCCAAATATAAGAGAGCTATAAAGGCCGTAAATGAAGCTGACACAGAAAAGCTAAGTGAGATTCTGACTCGCATGAAAGCCGAGGATCCTACTTGGATTGTTGAACAAAGCAAGGAGCTGAAGCAGCTGCTCGTTTCGGGTCAGGGAGAATTCCACCTTCGTACGCTGAAATGGCGTATCGAAAACAACGATAAACTTCCTATCGAATTTCTGGAACCCAAAATTCCTTATCGTGAAACCATTACCAAATCGTCGCGAGCCGACTATCGTCATAAAAAACAATCGGGCGGTGCCGGACAGTTTGGTGAAGTTCATCTGATTGTTGAACCGTATTTTGAAGGGATGCCGGCTCCGGATACCTATAGATTCAACGGTCAGGAGTTTAAAATGAACGTTCGCGATACACAGGTTATAGATCTCGATTGGGGTGGCAAACTTGTATTTGTGAACTGTATCGTGGGTGGTGCGATTGAAACCCGTTTCCTTCCGGCAATCCTGAAGGGAATTATGGCCCGTATGGAACAAGGTCCGCTTACCGGTTCGTATGCCCGCGATGTAAGAGTTTTGGTTTACGACGGCAAGATGCACCCGGTTGACAGTAATGAAATTTCCTTCATGCTTGCAGGACGAAACGCTTTCAGTACCGCGTTTAAAGAAGCCGGTCCTAAGATTCTGGAACCTGTTTATGATGTGGAAGTTTCGGTCCCTGCCGATTATTTAGGTGATGTAATGGGCGATTTGCAAGGAAGACGTGCCATGATTATGGGTATGAGCAGTGAAAAGGGTTACGAAAAACTATCTGCACGCGTACCTTTGAAAGAGATGTCTTCGTATTCTACGTCCTTAAGTTCCATCACCGGAGGACGAGCCTCGTTTACCATGAAGTTTGCCAGCTACGAACTTGTTCCTGCAGATGTACAGGATAAGTTGCTGAAAGCTTACGAAGCAAGTCAGGCCGAAGATTAACAACTATCCGGGACTTCGGATATCCTGCTATAAAAGGAGAGACACGCGGAGAGTGTCTCTCCTTTTTCTTAAGCTTAATCTTATTTTCATCCGGATGATATGTACCTGTAATAAAGATCTGTTTCTTTTGTGTAGCTAATAAATACACTATGGAATTAAGAACTTACTATCCTACCATTGTATTATCGGATATCCACATCGGTTCCGAGCATTCAAAGACAGAAGAGGTTACCAATTTTCTGAAACATGTTAACTGCGACCGGTTGATTCTGAACGGAGATATCATTGATGGCTGGCAGTTACAGAAACAAGGGAAGCGCTGGAAAAACAAACATACCGATTTTTTTAAAGTTCTGATGAAAATGATGGAAAAACAAGGTACGGAGATAATCTATGTACGCGGTAATCACGATGATTTTCTGGATCATCTGGCTCCGATGACTTTTTACAATGTTTCCATTGTAAAAGAGTATCTTTTCCATAGTTTCGGTAAAAAATACTACGTGACGCACGGAGATATATTTGACTCAGTTACTACTCACATGAGATGGCTTGCCCGACTTGGAGATATCGGTTATACTTTTCTTTTGTGGGTAAATAAGATTTATAACAGGCAGAGGGAAAAATCGGGAAAGCCCTATTTCTCTCTCTCGCAGCGTATAAAGAGCAAGGTAAAAAGTGCGGTTTCTTATATTTCTGATTTCGAGAAGGAACTGGTTGCTTTAGCCGTATCGAAAAAGGCTGATGCCATAATATGCGGACATATCCATCAGACAGCCGACAGATGGTACGGTGATATCCGGTACCTGAACTCGGGCGATTGGGTGGAAAGTATGACTGCATTGGTTCAAAATGAACTTGGCGACTGGAAGATTGTTAAGTATAATAGCAGGCAACAAGTATCGGAAGATACCTGGAGTAATAAAATACGTTATCCCGAAGTTATATGAAGGTACTCTTTGTGATTCAGGGAGAAGGAAGAGGCCACCTCACACAGGCTCTTTCCTTAAAGCAGATGCTCCATAATGAGGGGCACGAAGTTGTTGGCGTTTTAGTAGGCAAAAGTCCTTCACGCCAGCTTCCGGGTTTCTTTTGTGATAAGATTGGCGTGCCTGTTTTTCCGTTTGAAAGTCCCAATTTTCTTCCTTCGGCCAAAAACAAACAGGTTACTATTTTAAGAAGTGTGGGATACAACGTGTGCCGTGGTCATAAGTATTTACGTAGCATCGCCTACATCAATGAGATGATCAAAGAAACGAAAGCGGATGTCGTTGTCAATTTTTATGAGATGCTGACGGGACTCACGTACTTATTGTTTCGCCCAAAGGCAATTATGATTTGCATAGCTCACCAATATATGTTCCTGCATCCCGAGTTTGAATTTCCTGAGTTAAACAAAATATCGCTGGCTTCTTTAAAATTCTTTACCAAGGTTACTGCCATCGGCTCAAGAAAAAAACTGGCACTTTCTTTTCGTAAAATGAGGGAAGTTCCTCGTAAAGGGATTGTTGTTGTACCGCCTCTCCTGAGGAATGAAGTGATTGAAGCAAAAGTTGCCCAAGGCGATTATCTGCATGGATATATACTGAACAGTGGATTCAGTGAAGAGGTGAAGGCTTGGCATACAACTCATCCACAGGTTTGCATGCACTTTTTTTGGGATAAAAAGGGAGCCCCTCAAACAGTGGAAATAGATGAGAAGCTGTGTTTCCATCAATTGGACGATGCAAAGTTTGTACAATATATGGCTGGTGCCAAGGCGTATGCCACAACAGCCGGGTTTGAATCTGTATGTGAGGCTATGTACCTGAACAAACCGGTATTAATGGTGCCAACTCACATTGAGCAGGTATGTAATGCCCATGATGCGATGATTTCGGGTGCGGGAGTGGCAAACAGCACATTTGATCTGGATAAGTTGCTAACTTTATCAGACACGCACCGTTCAAACGAAACTTTCCGGCATTGGGTAAATCAGTCTTCCTGGCTTATCATGAGAGAATTCAGAAGTGATTTATTGATGGAGCCTTATGCAAAGACTAACTTCCGTCGTTTTGCCACCAACTGGGTATACCGGATTAGTCACCGTTTTCCTTTGTGACCAATATCCGCTTTTTTAATACAGCAAACCAAGCTGCCGAGGTTATTCCCTTTGCAATACTTGTTAAACTAATTGCCCACCAAACTCCTGTAATCTCCATACCTATGGAAGCCAGCAGCATGGCCAGCGGAATACGTAGCGTATTGAATCCAATGCTTATTACTGCTGGAGGGATGGTTCTGCCGGTTCCGTAGAAAAGCCCTTGTGTGGTGATTTCGAGCATCATGAACAACATGGAATAGCCATCGATCCGTAAAAAGACACCTCCGGCTTTATAGGCTTGAGGATCGGGAACAATCAATGAGAAAAGTTCGCTGCCCCAAAACACAAACAACAACGTGCAAAATGTTCCGAAGACAGCTGTCATCTTAAGCGTCGTTGCATAAGCCCCCAAAACCCGGTCATTCTTTCCAGCGGCATAGTTCTGCGCCACAAAGGCACTGAGTGCCGTACTGAATCCTTGTGACGTATTCCAGGCTATGGCTTCCAGCTGTCCACCCGCCGTTAAAGTCATCAATCCGATATGTCCGCCGTATAAAGAGGCGGTTCTGGCCATAAAAAGGTTTATTATTGAAAAAAGTGTATTCAATATGGCTACCGGCAATCCTAATTTGAAGATGCGTTTTACAAAACGACTTTCCAGCTTCGTAAAGAAAGCAAAGCCACCCAGCACCTCTTTTCTTTTCTTAAGCCGGAAGATAAATAATCCAAGCACTGTTGCTTGAGAAACCCAGGTGGCAATAGCTGCTCCTTCCGTATTCCACCCGAACCCGAAGATAAAAAGCGGATCCAGTATCATATTAAGTAAAAGGCCTATTCCGCTGATCATAAAGGGAATCTTACTCTGTCCGGATGCGTTGTAGATTCCTGTAAAAGAAGCTGATAAAAATATAAATGGGAAGGCCGTAGCAACAATACGCAGGTAGTTGACAGCCTTAGCTGTGATGGCAGGCTCCAGCTTGTAAATCTGCATGACAGGCTCTGCGAAGACAAAAAGAATCAGTCCCCAGCAAATTGAAATAATAAGGGATAAAGTGAGGTTATGAGATGCATAACTGCGGGCATCCGGAGCATTCTGAGCTCCGATGCTTTGTCCGACACTAACCTCAGATCCTACCTTGTTTAATAACGAAATAGAGTTTGTCATCCATGTAAGGATACCTACCGATCCGATAGCTGCAACCGATTCGCTTCCAAGACGTCCCACCCAGGCCATATCCGTGAGGCTATATGCCATTTGCACAAAGGAGGTACCCATAATAGGTACAGCCAGATTAAAAAGTTGCCGGTGAATGGGTCCGCTTGTCAGATTTTTAGTCCCTTGCATTCTATATGATAATTTTTCATGCAAAAGTAGAATATATTTTCTACCTTTATGGCTTCCGACTTAACTGAAATAAATTTAATATGATTACACGAAGAGATTTTTTAAAAACGGGTGTGGCGCTGACTGCCCTGAGTGTTTTACCGAACGATATTATGGCTGCATCGGCACCTAAAGAAAAAGCCATCGGTTTACAATTGTATAGCGTACGGGATGATTTACAAAAGGATTTTGACGGAACAATCCGCAAAGTAATTGAAATCGGATATAAGCGGCTGGAAGCAGCAGGATATCGTAACGGTAAGTTTTATGGAAAAACTCCTTCAGAATTTAAGAAATACCTTTCTGATTTAGGCGCTTCCTTAACCGGATCGCACACCGGAAGCGGACTGCTTCCAATGGGTGATACCAAAGGATGGGATTTTTGGAAGCAGAATGCGGCCGATACAGCCGAAGCAGGATGTAAGTGGATTGTTCAGGCAGGATATCCTGCAAAAGATATTAAATCAATTGATGATGTGAAAAGGCTGGCCGATCAGTTTAACAAAGTGGGAGAAATTGCCCGCAACAACGGACTACGCTTTGCTTTCCATAATCATATCGAGGAGTTTAAAATGCTTGAGGGTAAGATTCCATATGATGTATTGCTGGATTACACTGAAAACAAGCTGGTTACTTTCCAGATTGACACGGCCCAGATGGTTCATGGAGGTTTTCAGTGCCATGAGTATATTAAGAAATATCCCGGTCGTTTCGCTAACTGGCATTTGAAAGATGCCAATATGGATGGCGATGGTAGTACAGAGATGGGTAAAGGAAAAGTTGATTTTAAAGCATTGTTTGCTGTTGCAAAGAAAGCAGGGTTGGAAGATTACTATGTAGAACAGGAGAAATACAATATGACTCCCCTGGAAGCGATAAAGTACGATTACGATTTTATCATGAAAGCAAAATATATTAAATGGTAAATAAAAAGGGGAGTCCAGTATATTGAGACTCCCCTTTCTTTATTATCGGATAAACAATAACTCTCTGTATTTAGGTAAAGGCCACATCTGATTGTCGACCATCAATTCAAGATCGTCCAGATGATCTCTGATTTTGTCCAGATAGGGTACTACCGTATCATGGTAGGCCAAAGCTTTCTCACGCTGATCTGTTATCTTGTTCGCTTTCTTTCTGGCTTCCACCATTTCAAACACCATTGAATTAACAGCGTTAAGGTGTCCGGAAATACGTTTGATAAGTCTTAACGGCTCAGCTGTAAGCTCTTCACTGGATCCATTGAATAATTGCTGAATCTTTGTTACATTATCCAACAGCACAGTCTGATAACGTATAACAACCGGGATAATATGGTTCAGTGAAAGGTCTCCGAGAACGCGGGCCTCAATTTGTACCTTCTTGGTATAAATCTCCCATTTCACTTCATTACGTGCATACAATTCTTTTTCAGAGAGGACACCCACATTATTGAACATCTTTATTGTTTCAGGTTTTACGTAGGCATCGTACTGCAAAGGTACACAAGTTTCGCAATCCAGTCCACGAGATAAAGCCTCCTGCTTCCATTCATCACTGTAACCGTTTCCATCAAACCGGATTGGTTTAGACTCTTTGATGTAGCTTTTCAAGACTTCATAGATAGCCTCCTCTTTCGGTTTTCCCGAGGCACAAAGCGTCTCCACACAGTTATAGAATTGATTCAGCTGATCTGCCACTGCCGAATTTAATGCCAACAATCCTGAAGCACAGTTTGCTGACGATCCAACGGCACGAAATTCAAAACGATTACCGGTAAAAGCAAATGGCGAGGTACGGTTCCGGTCTGTATTATCAAGAAGTAATTCCGGAATCTGGCCAACTCCAAGACTCAAACCCTTTTTATCGTCTACCTGAATAGCATCTTCAATGGAACTATTTTCGAATTTATCCAGAATTTCGGAAATCTGCGTTCCCAGGAAAATAGAGATGATTGCGGGAGGTGCTTCGTGAGCACCCAGACGATGCGCATTGTTGGCCGAAGCGATACTGGCCTTTAACAACGCATTATGTTTATATACAGCCATCATCGTATTTACGACGAAAGTTATAAACCGAAGATTTTCTTCTCTGTTTTTTCCGGGAGATAACAGGTTAATACCCGAATCGGTACCTAACGACCAATTGTTGTGTTTCCCTGAACCATTCACACCGGCAAAAGGCTTTTCGTGAAGCAGAATTCTGAAATTATGACGTCTGGCTACACGTTTCATTACAGACATAATAAGCTGATTATGATCGTTAGCCAAATTACACTCTTCGTAAATAGGGGCTAACTCAAACTGATTTGGAGCAACTTCATTATGGCGTGTTTTAACAGGGATGCCTAATTTATAGGATTCTATTTCAAGATCTTTCATAAACTCCTGCACCCGTGAAGGAATGGCTCCGAAATAATGATCATCCAACTGCTGATTTTTGGCACTTTCGTGGCCCATCAGGGTACGTTCAGTTAGCGATAAGTCTGGACGTGCCGTATATAAATCTTCATCTACCAGGAAATATTCCTGTTCCCACCCAAGGTAATTAATCACCTTTTTCACTTCCGGGTTGAAATAACGGCAAACATCGGCAGCGGCCCGATTTAATGCTTCTATGGAGCGGATAAGAGGCGTTTTATAATCAAGAGCTTCTCCGGTGTAAGAGATGAAAACGGTAGGAATACATAATGTATCATCCACTATAAAAGCAGGAGATGAAGGATCCCAGGCCGAATATCCTCGGGCTTCAAAGGTATTACGTAACCCTCCACTGGGGAAACTGGAAGCATCCGGTTCCTGCTGTACAAGCAGTTTTCCGCTAAACTCTTCAATCATACCTCCCGTTCCATCGTGCTCAACAAAAGCATCGTGTTTTTCGGCTGTTCCATCAGTAAGAGGCTGAAACCAGTGTGTATAATGAGTAACACCTTTCTCCAACGCCCACATTCTCATCCCGGCAGCCACATGATTGGCGATTTCACGATCTATTGCTGTTCCGCTGTCTATTGCTTCGGTAAGAAGTTTGTAGGTTTCTTTCGAGAGGTATTTTTTCATCGCCTTTCGGTTAAATACGTTCTCTCCAAAATATTCCGAGACCTTTTCGTTTGGTGTAATTGCTTCAACGGCTTTTCTATTTGAAGCTTTTTCTACTGCATTAAAGCGAGACATTGACATAATGCTGTTGTTTTGTTGTTGTGTGTGCAAAGATAATAGCATTTATTTATTACATTTAAGCGACAGATGTTAAATTTACACATAAACGATGGTTCTGTCAACTCTTCTCTGTATCTTTAAAAGATTTATATTCAGAATTTACTGACAGACTATTATCCTTTACATATTTGATCATTTTTAATAAACAATACAGTAAATCCAGAAAAAATTGTAGCATATTTGTTTCATGCTAATTAAATAACAATTAATGAAAGATAATACAAAACACAAACTAGGCCTTGTTCTTAGCGGTGGTGGAGCAAAAGGATTTGCGCACATTGGGGCATTTAAGCTTATGGAAGAATGCAGACTTAAGCCCGACATTATTGCAGGCACAAGTGCCGGAGCCCTAATGGGGGTTTTGTTTGCCGATGGTTATACAGCAGATGAAATTAAAGATCTCTTTACCGGAAGGGAGTTTTCTGAATTTGCGGAATTACAAATTCCCAAAGCCGGACTATTCGACAGCAAACGCTTCCGATACTTTCTAAAACGTCATTTGAGAGCCAAAAATTTTGAGGATCTGCAGATACCCATGGTCGTTATGGCAACAGATCTTGATAATGGTGAAAGTCATGAGTTCAGAACTGGGCCTATTGTTGATGCCGTAACTGCCTCATGCAGTGTACCTATAATTTTCAATCCGGTCGTTATTAAAGGTATACATTATGTTGACGGCGGACTTTTTCATAATTTCCCGGTCTCTATCATCAGAGGAGAATGTGATAAAATTATCGGAGTAAATGTTACGCCGCTTATACCTCAGAAATACAAACAGACCCTGATGCATATAGCCGAGAGGTCTTATCACTATATGTTTCGCGCCAATACGCTGGAAGATCGGATGATGTGCGATGTTCTGATTGAGGCCGAAGAATTTGGACAATTCAAAACCTTTGATCTTGAAAATGTAGATCTTATCTCAGGCGTTGGATATACGGCTGCGGTAAGAGCCTTTGAAAAGGTGTTAAATGAAAATAAACATGAAATTCTGGTAAAAGCTCTTTCGGCAAGAAAGAAAGAATTACAAACGGATTAAAGTGTTTTTGATAAAGGTTTCTGTAAAAATACAATTATAAAACTGTAATTATGAAACAACAAGATAAACCAATTATCTATCAGGTTATACCCCGGCTATTTGGGAACATGAACGATAGATGTGTAAAAAATGGCAGTCTTGCTGAGAATGGCTCAGGCAAATTCTCATCGTTTACACATACTGCCCTAAAATCCATTAAAGAGCTGGGGGCTACTCATATATGGTATACCGGAATTATAGAACATGCAACTAAGACTGATTATTCTGCTTATAATATTCGTCGCGACCATACAGCCGTTGTAAAAGGGAAAGCCGGATCACCCTATGCTATAAAAGACTATTACGATGTAGATCCGGATCTGGCAGATGATGTTCCCAACCGTATGGCCGAATTCGAGGCACTTATCGAAAGGACACATAAGGCCGGGTTGAAAGTCATCATTGACTTTGTGCCTAACCATGTTTCACGTCAGTATAATTCGGATGCGAAGGAGTCATTCATTGTCGATTTGGGACAGACAGATAATACTACGAAGGCTTTTAGTCCCGGCAATAATTTCTATTATCTACCCGGACAAACCCTCCAATTCCACTTCGGAGCCAAGCAAGAGGACTTTGAATACAGTGAATTTCCTGCAAAGGTTACCGGGAACGACTGTTTTACCGCTAATCCCGGGATGAATGACTGGTACGAAACCATTAAATTAAATTATGGAGTGGACTATGCCAATGGAAAAGTAAGTTATTTCAACCCGATTCCGGATACATGGAATAAGATGCTGGAAATTTTAATGTTCTGGGCAGGGAAAGGCATTGACGGATTTCGTTGCGATATGGCAGAAATGGTTCCTGTCGAGTTCTGGCATTGGGCAATCACCCATGTTACCAACTGTTATCCGGTATGCTTCATTGCTGAAGTATATAATCCGTCCCTCTACCGGATCTTCCTATCCAAAGGAAAATTTGACTATCTGTATGATAAAGTGGGATTATACGACACGCTAAAAGCTGTAATCAGAAAAGAAACTTCGGCCAGTAGCATTACTAAATGCTGGCAAGCGGTAGAAGGTTTTCAGGATAAGATGCTCGCATTTATGGAAAATCACGATGAACAACGCATAGCCTCCAATTTTTTTGCAGGGAATGCTCGCCCAGGAATTCCAGCCATGATCGTTTTAGCCTTCATGCATATAAATCCGGTAATGATCTATTTTGGGCAAGAACTAGGCGAAGCAGGAATGGATGAAGAGGGTTTCAGCGGAGTGGATGGACGTACCTCTATATTTGACTATTGGAGTATACAATCTGTAAGGAATTGGGTTAACAAAGGGCGGTTTGATGAGACCGGACTTACTGATAAACAGAGCGAAATCAGAAATATTTATAAAAATATATTACACATCGCAAGAACAGAAAAGGCTATAACAAACGGTCTGTTTTATGACCTTTCCTATGCTAATACCAATAATAAATGTTTTAATGCTTGGAGGCAATATGCATTTATGCGAAAGCATAACAATGAAGTGTTATTGGTTTTGGCTAATTTTGATAAATCCGAGCAAACTGTTCAGATCAGAATCCCGGAAGAAGCCTTTGCATATTTGGGAATAAATGACAATGAAGCTGCAAGTTTAACAGATTTGTTTTCGGGAGAAACATCAATTAGTACACTCACACATGTATGCCCTTTCAAGGTGGTCATTCCTGCATTTTCGGGGAAGGTCCTTAAGTTTACCTATGAGTCAAAATAAAATTTGGACCAATCTTTTTGATGTTATAGAACATTATTACAATAATGTTTTGTACTTTTGCGGAACATTACGGATCATTCACAAATAAGATAAATATTCAGATAATGAGTGCACAAACTCCTTTCTTGGTGTTTTCGGGAACCAACTCCCGGTATCTTGCAGAGAAAATTTGCAATAGTCTAGGTTGTCCTCTCGGACAAATGAACATTCAACACTTCGCCGACGGAGAATTTTCGGTTTCATACGAAGAATCAATTCGCGGAAAAGATGTTTTCTTGGTTCAGTCTACATTTCCAAATGCGGACAACCTGATGGAATTATTACTGATGATTGATGCTGCAAAGCGTGCTTCTGCACATTCAATTATTGCCGTGATTCCTTACTTCGGATGGGCTCGTCAAGACAGAAAGGACAAACCGCGTGTATCTATCGGAGCTAAATTGATGGCAGATCTGCTTGCTGTAGCTGGTATCAACCGATTAATCACAATGGACCTTCATGCAGATCAGATTCAAGGCTTTTTCAATGTTCCGGTAGACCATTTATATGCGTCGGCAATTTTCCTTGATTACATAAAGAATTCATTAAATGCCGAAAATCTTGTAATTGCCACTCCGGATGTTGGTGGTACAAAACGTGCCAGCAGCTATGCTAAATACCTTGGCGTACCTATGGTTATCTGCCACAAGTCTCGTTTACGTGCAAACGAAGTTGCTGAAATGAGAATAATTGGTGATGTAAAAGGAATGGACGTTTTGCTGATTGACGACATGGTTGATACAGCTGGTACTATTACAAAAGCAGCTAACCTGATGATGGAAAACGGAGCAAAATCGGTTCGTGCTATTGCTAGTCACGCGGTAATGAGCGACCCTGCTTCTACCCGTGTTGGAGAATCATCTCTTACAGAAATGATCTTTACCGATTCGATTCCATATTCTAACAAATGCGAAAAGGTAAGAGTTCTTTCGGTTGCCGATATGTTTGCAGAAGCAATTCGTCGTGTTTGCAATGATCAATCCATCAGCACACTGTACGTTATTTAACGACATAATAAAAATTAAAAAGGCTGTCCTGAATAGGACAGCCTTTTTTTATGTGTATGATTAAACAGGATTAAACCTGATCGTCTATTATCATCCCGCTTCCCAAACAAAGGTGGCTCTCTTTATCATAAACGACACTGAACTGTCCGGGAGCTATTCCTTGGATCTTCTCGTCGGACTCAATCCGGTAAAGATCCCCTATTCTGCGGATTCGTCCATGCGTAAATTCCGGAGTATGACGAATTTTGAATGTAACTTCTCTTTCATCATCAAATTCTCCCCACGGATCTTCAGTGATAAAATTGAATCCCTGGAGATTAATAGTTTTGCCAAATTGTGTTTCAACACCATAGCCATTGGAAACATATATTATATTTCGTCTGATATCTTTTTTGATTACAAACCAGGGACCGCCACTCAAACCAAGGCCTTTACGTTGTCCAATGGTATGAAACCAATAGCCATTGTGTTTACCCAAAATCTTACCTGTCTCCAATTCTACTATCTTACCTGTGCGTTTACCCAGATAACGTTCGATAAAATCATTGTAGTTAATCTTTCCAAGAAAACAGATTCCCTGACTATCCTTCCGTTTTGCACTTGGGAGTCCTTGTTTTTCTGCAATATCTCGAACTTCCGACTTAAGCAGATTCCCGATTGGAAACATAAGCTTTGATACTTGCAAATAATCCACTTGAGCTAAAAAATCAGTCTGATCCTTAAATTTATCTTTAGCCGTTGACAGATAAACCTTACCGTTTAAGTCGGTAGTAGTTGCGTAATGTCCGGTTGCTGTTTTATCAAAATCTTTCCCCCATTTTTGTTCGAAACAACCAAACTTAATAAGCTTATTACACATCATGTCCGGATTGGGAGTAAGACCTCTTTTTACAGCATCAATGGTATAGCTTACCACATTCTCCCAATATTCTTCATGAAGTGACACCACCTCCATCTTACATCCATACTTCCGGGCAATATAAGTCGTTATTTCAATATCCTCTTCAGCCGGACAATCAATGTAACCATCTTTATCCTCCATACCAATCCGGATGTAAAAAATAGTAGGATCGTACCCTGCCTCCTTCAGCTGATGAACCACAACCGAACTATCTACTCCTCCAGAAACCAATGCTGCAATATTCATATACTTTTCCTTTCCGTAAAAAACGGATTATCCGCTTTACATTATAACAGGGTGCAAAGTTACAAAATTTATTGCGTATCTAATCGCGAAGAGTATCCGTTGACATCCGTTTACACTTTCAAAAATATTTTCTTCTTGTATAGAAAGTAAAGGAAACCCCAACAAACCGCTATGTAACCAATATAAGATACCAGAAAAGCCAGATTTTCAGGTAAGAATTTTATAATTCCTCCCAAGAAGAACTTAGAGATCCCATCAAAATTAATAATTCTCTGTGCCAGATAAATAGTAATGGAATTTAATCCTATCACAGTAAAGAACAAGGTCCATTTACGATATTTCCAAACATCAATGATCATATAGAATACGGCGAACAAGATCATTGATAGTCCTCCTACATAGCATGTAAACGAGCTTGTCCAAAGATTCTTATTTATTGGAAAAACAACATCCCACGCTTTACCAATAATACACAAAAGGAATCCAGCTAAAAGTAACCAGCCAACTTTTTTCATCGGTGTAAGTTTTTCGGCCGAACTTTTAACCAATTCGCCTGTAAACATACCGAACATTGCTGAAACAATAGCCGGGAAAGTAGACATAAACCCTTCGGGATCGTGAATAGTAAGATGGAGACGCCCCGGAACAACTATTCTGTCTATATATCCTACAATTGAGCCTTCCATACTAAACGGATCTGCACCTCCTGCTTCGGGCGAAGGAACAAAGGCCAGAAGGAGCCAATATCCAATAAGGATAAAAGCACAAATTAAACCCCGTCCCAATCTGTTTACGTTCATAAAAATCAGGGCCGCAACCATCCAGGCAATACCAATTCGGGCTAACACGCTGGCAAACCTTATTTCGCCGATGGCCAGTTGCAAAGCGCCATTATATACAATACCTAAAAGGACTAATATAAGCCCCCTCTTCAGAATACGTAAATAAATTGTTTTTCTGGGAATCCCTTTCGCTTGCTGATTAGACAATGAGTAGGGAAATGAAATTCCGGCAATAAATAGAAAAAGTGGAAAAATCATGTCGTAGAATGTAAAACCAGACCAGGCAGTATGTTCCATCTGTCTTGCAATCGCTTCACCAACTGAAGCAGGTAAAAATTTACTTAAAGCGACAAAAAAGGAACTTCCTCCCATAATAAATAACATATCAAAGCCTCTCAAGGCATCCAGAGACTGCAATCTTTGTTGTTCCATAGCATTTTAGATTAAATGAAATATAAAATACAAATATATACTATAAAGGAAATGCAACATCATAAACGTTAATATACTTAATAAAGTTGCTTCAATAATTGAGTCATCCCGTTCTAAGCATCACTTTTTTATTGAATCGGACAAACAAGCATAATAAATATAAAAAAAATCAGTTACTTTGTTATAATCATGCATTACGTGTTATGAAGTATTGTTTTTTGTCTTATTTATGGCTTCTACTTGCAGCCTTAGTTCTCTTCTCCTGTAAATCGGCTAAGCTGAGTGATGCAGAAGAAAAACATCGTATTGGCGAATATTATGAAGCGGCAGCCATATACCGTAAAGTATACACAAAAACAAAACCTCAAAATCGGGATCTAAGAGGATATATCGCCTTCCGAATGGCGGAGTGCAACCGGATAATAAACAACACACCGCGAGCATCAAGTGCATATATGAATGCAATACGCTATAACTACCCAGACAGTATAGCTATACTCAGGTTGGCACAAATGCTTCATAAAACAGGTAAATATGGGGATGCTATCAAGCAATACGAAGCATTCTTAAAATTAAATCCACAAAATAAATTAGCACTGAACGGAATCAATGGATGCCTGCTTGCTCCTGAATGGAAAAAAACACCTACCCGATATACTGTAAAAAAGATGGATAAATTCAACTCCCGGCGGAGTGAATTCAGTCCCATGCTTTACGGCAGCAATTTTGACCAACTCTATTTCGCATCTTCCAGAACAAAAGATAAAGAGAGCAAGATCAGCGCTATAACCGGACTTGGGAATAACAATTTCTATCTGGCAAAAAAAAATGAGAAAGGCGAGTGGCTTGCTCCCGAAGAAATCGAGGATGAAGTTAATACAGAGTTTGATGAAGGAACACCCTCATTCAGTACTGATGGTAGATCCATGTATTATACGTATTGTTCGCAAGATCCGGAATCTTCCAGAACAGCCGAAATCTATGTTTCTTCACGTAGTAATGCCAAATGGGGAAAGGGCGTAAAAGTTCAATTATTGAAAGATTCGGTCACAACCCTTGCTCATCCTACCATTTCACCAGATGGGAAATATCTTTTTTTTGTATCTGATGCCATGGGCGGCTATGGAGGTAAAGATATATACAGGGCGCGTGCCATCGGAAATGATTTTGGACCGATAGAAAACCTCGGCCCTCAAATCAATACAGAAGGGGATGAGGTATTTCCATATGTAAGAGATTCCGTTACACTCTACTTTGCTTCAGACGGACATCCGGGCATGGGAGGCTTAGATCTATATAAGGCAACCCGAACTTCTGATGGAAAATGGGAGATTGAGAATATGCAGTCTCCAATAAATTCTGCAGCAGACGACTTCGGAATAACCTTTGCCGGCACAAAAGAGACAGGTTTTTTCAGTTCCAACAGAAACGATGCCAGAGGAAATGATCATCTTTTCTCATTCGATCTTCCCTCAATAACAGTACAAATTGAAGGTATTGTATCTGATGCGGATGAATATCCCATAGAAGATGCCGTTATACGGATTGTTGGCAAAGACGGATTAAATGAAAAAGTAATTGCCAAGAAAGATGGCTCTTATAAAGTAGAGTTAAAACGTAATAATTCGTATGTAATGATGGCTAGCGCCAGAGGCTATCTCAATCAGAATTTCGAACTGGTGACATCTGCAGAAGAAAAAAACGAAACCTACATAGTAGACTTCTTTCTTTCTCCAATATCTAAACCTGTTTTAATTGAAAATATCTTCTATGATTTTGATAAAGCCAGCTTACGGCCAGACTCAAAGACTGCGCTCAATGAATTAATTAAAATGTTGAATGACAACCCGAATATAACGATTGAACTCGCAGCCCATACAGACCGGAAAGGAAGTATTGAGTACAACGAATCGCTGGCTCAGCGCAGAGCCCAGTCGGTAGTAGATTACCTGATAGCCGGAGGCATAGAAAAGGAGAGACTCGAAGCTAAAGGATATGGCAAAAATATGCCTAAGGAAATTAACAAAAAAATGGCAAGGAGTTTCGACTTTCTGAAAGAGGGGGACAAACTAACAGAAGAATTTATACTGAATCTGCCTCCCGAACAACAAGATATCGCTGATCAGATTAACCGCCGTACCGAATTTAAAGTCTTAAGAACGAATTACAAATTATATTAAAGCTACGATCCCGGCTTTTTCGTTGCGAATTCAAAACAATTCTTTCGATTATAGGTTTTATCCATATGGTTTAAGAATGAATTTAAAGGAGTACTTGGCATTTTTTCTTCACAGCAGACTCCGTATATTCAATAAACATGAATGAAAAGTTACTGCTATGGATACAAAGAAAAAGATTGTTATTGTAGGAAGCGGGTTTGCAGGCATCAGGCTTGTAAATGAATTAGACGAAAAATTGTTTGAAATCACGCTTTTAGACAAGCTGAACAACCATCAGTTCCAACCACTGCTTTATCAGGTTGCCACTGCTCAGATAGACCCTTCCAGTATTTCTTTCCCTCTTAGAAGTGTATTTAAAAAGAAAAAGAATATCCATATAAGAATTGCAGAAGTAAGCAAAGTAGACAGGGAAAAGAAAGAAGTGATTACAAATATTGGAAACTTCGCCTATGATTATCTGGTAATCGGAACTGGGTGTAAATCAAATTTCTTTGGCAATACTCAGATTGAGAATCATTCGCTCACGCTAAAATCAACTTCCGATGCGATTGCCATACGAAATCATATTTTACTAACATTCGAACGCATCATTTCAGCATCTGAGCAGGAAAAGGAGAGATTACTGAATATACTTATTGTTGGAGCAGGACCAACCGGAGTGGAACTTGCCGGCGCCTTTGCTGAAATCAAGAATACAGTTTTACCGAAAGACTATCCGGATATTGATTTCAAAAAATTGAAAATTATACTTGTAGAGGGAAGTCAGAATACCCTGAACAATATGAGTGACACGGCCAAGAATGCCTCAAAAAAATATCTTCAGGAGATGGGCGTGCTTGTGAGGACCGGACTGCATATGACAAGCTATGACGGAGACATTGCAGTTTTTAATAACGGTGAAGAGATAAAAACAGGAACAGTTATTTGGGCAGCAGGTATTACAGGTAATGCAATAGAAGGATTACCAGATACCACAATAGCCAGCGCAAATAGACTTAATGTTCACGGTAACACAAGGGAACTGGGTGGTGTGACCGCACTGCC